>Ga0194121_10001116_pt1 | contig 46757 bp, 39 predicted proteins | sample TA2MahCa50mmetaG_FD_148609 | JGI IMG/M metagenome (GOLD analysis project Ga0194121, IMG submission 148609) | Freshwater microbial communities from Lake Tanganyika, Tanzania - TA2015020 Mahale Deep Cast 50m | ecosystem: Environmental > Aquatic > Freshwater > Lake | place: Tanzania: Lake...
CCCGGAGTAGGTCGTAGCGCTGTACGAACACGTCATACGCCCGGGTCATCGCGGCCACCCGGTCGGCGGGCTGGAACGGGGGCACGAACGGGCCGAGCTCTACGTCGGTGTTCCCGTCGAGATACGCCTGCACGCGATCCCAGATCTTCACCCAGCCCCGGGCTTTGTTCCCCTTGGCCTCACCTTCTAGGTGCGCCTGCAGGGTGCCGTGCTGGTGCCAGTCGCCGCACAGCTGCCGACCGTTCGCGTCGAAAACCATCTGGTGCTCGTAGGCTCGCAGCACCGGGAACTGCGAGTTGTAGACGGCAGCCAGCCCGTCCGCCTCTACGCCCAGGATCAACGCCCCGAGCGCGTCGAGCTCGGTGAGGAGTAGCCACCGATCGAGCTCGGTTCGCACGGGCACGCTCATGTCCCACGTCGTCGGCGGCGACGCGATCGACCTCGTGGCTCGCTCCGGCTGGCTGAAATCATCCTGGGCCCAACCGGGATCGAACAGACCATTCCAGAGATCAGCGAACTCGCGGGTGAGACAGTTCAGTCGAAGCGTGCGGTGCAGCAGCGGCGCGAGGAGGAGATGCTCGCCGGGCGGCGCAGGGAAGCGAGCGACGACGTTGTCGTGCAAGTGGGAAGCACCGATCGCTCTGCATAAGAAGTCAACTAGTAAGCCGCTCATCATTCCGGCAAAGACCACGGTGGCGCTGTCGTCCTCGAGCGCTCCCTGGTAGCAGACACTCATTGAGAGCGCATCCGGTGGAATCAGCGAGCAGAAGAGTGATCGGTAGGTGTTCGAGGGCACCATGTCTCGCGCGAGCAACCTGTAGCGCTCGGTGCTCGGCTTTCCGTTCCACCGGGCGATCGCGGCATCGAATTCTGGACGGCTTGCCTTGCGCTGCCAGTTCGTGCGCGGAATCACAGTCTCGGGCAACGACTCGAGGTCCAACGACTCGTAGTCCTGCTGGTGACGGCCGCTCGGGCGGGGCTGCTTCGCGAACGGCGTGCAGATGCCGATGTGCGGTCCTTGCAGGATGACCTCGTCCCATGACTGCGGGATATCGGTGCGCTCCTCGACGAGTCCACGTCTCATGTCTGACTGCTCGTGGAATCCCGGCGACCAGTAGTACGTCGTCTTGCCGAGCCGATGGGGGTAGCGCGCCATCGCGTCAGCAGCGTCGGCTTCCGCCGAGGTCACCGTCTTGACGATCGGCGTAGAGGGCGGGTCGTCGGATGCGAGGAGCGCTGCCCAGGCGGCAAGACGCTCGTCGTCAACCTGCACGAGGCGCTCTGCGTGCGGACGAAGGTCCCAGCCGCCTTCGACGAGCTTGCGACCGGGGAGCTCGCCCGAGCCGTCGTGGCTGAGGCTGCGATCGACGACCGAAGGGTGGTAGAGGAACGCCGCCTGCACGAAGTCCGGTGTCGACCGTTCGCCCGCGTACACATGAACGCCGTACTCGCGGGTGTCGCTGATCTCGCGGAACAGCATCAGCTCGTTGATGAAGTGCCAGTGGCGCCGGTACCGCCGGTAGGCGGTGGCTCGCAAGTTGGCGGCCTTTGGATCGCTGAGGAAGCCCTCGGGGTGAAGGAGGGTGACGACGCCGTCGGGATGCTGGCGGCGCCAGGTGTTGGTAATGAAGAGCAGGTAGAGGTTGTTCTGCTGACCCTCGAGGAGCGGCTCGCGCGAGACGGCCCCGAGCAGAGCGTTGAGTCCTTCGTTCTCGGCCAGCTCCGCGGAGTACTGCGCGCGGGCCGCGTCGTCGGCGAGGGCGGCGGCTCGCCTCGCTTCGCGCACCTCCTGGGGGATGGCGGCGGTGACGGCGAAATAGGGGTCGTGCTCCGCGAGCGCGACGTCGTCGGACCACCGGGGGCGGACCCAGGGAGGGTTTCCGATCTGCAGTTGAAAGCCGCCGGCTGTGAAGATCGGCGCGAACTCGAGCTCCCAGTGGAAGAACCCCTGGGCCCGGGCGATGGCTTGGCACTCCTGGAGCCATCGGTGGCGCCCGAGGACTTCGTCGACGGTCGCGCGCCCGAATCGCTCGACGGACTCGAGGGTGCCGTCCTCGAGCTCGTGGGCCGTGAACAGCGAGCCGGTATCGGCTGCGTCCGGTTGACCGAGGAGAAGCTCGGCGGCATCGAGCCAGCCGTCGAGGGTGGGGAGCTCGGTCCCGTTGGCGGGGGCCCACATCCACAGCGCGCACCAGGCGTCCATCAGCAGGCGCAACCGGGCAGCTGGGCCGTCGGGGTAGTCGAAGTCGGTGCTGCTTGCGGTGCCGGGATCGGGGAGCGCAGCCCGGTCCGCGCCCCACACGTCGATGGTCCGCTCGTGCGCGCGCAGGTGCCGGGCGACCTCCTTGGCGGCGGACGACCAGGCCGCTTCGACTCGCCTGGCGAGGGCAGTGGCGCGGTCGAGCTGAGCCCTGGTCGGCGACGCGAGGACTGTGCGCCGCCAGCCGCGAACGGCTTCGGCCCAGCTCTCGGCGAGGCCGGGCTCGGGACGCTTGCCCCCCTTCCCCCTGAGCTCGGGGGCGTCGGCGGCGATGCCCCAGCCCTCGCCGGGAAGCAGGAAGTGGTGGATGTCGGGCGCTTCGCTGAAGGGGACGGCATGAAGGGGCTGGTCCGTGGGTGGGACCGAGGGGCTGCTAGTGGACGCGACCCATGGCCGCTTCTTGGCCTCATCGATCGTGTAAGTGGCACGGCGGGCGCCGATGAGGCTGTTGCCGGGACGGAGCCGGGCGCCGAACCGGGGGGCTCGCAGACCCGGGTGCATGCAGTTAAGCCACAGGCTGACTTCGGCCAGCTCGATGGCTGTTGGGTTCAGGTCGACGCCGTACGCCTGGTTGATCGCGAAGTGGGCCTTAGCCTTCTGGAGCTCGACCGGGTAGCGGTCGGGGTCGATGGTCTCGCCAGCTTCGTCTTGGGCTGCCTTGAGGTAGCGAGACGCGAGCTGGTTGATGGCCTCGTTCAGGAACGCCCCGCTGCCCAGCGCTGGTTCGCACACGGTGAGGCGGAGGATGTCGGACGGCGTGAGATCGGGATGCTCGTCCCAGTAGGTGTCCAACGTGTGCCGAACCGTGAACTCGGTGAGCACCTCAGGCGAGTAGTAGCTCGCTGAGCGCTGCCGGTCGCGACCGGCGAGCCGGAACACGAAGTCGCCTTCTCGGTATCGCACGCGCCGGGGTTGGCCATCGGGTCCCTCTTCGGTGAAGAAGACCTCCTCGGGAAACTCGTCGGCGCGCGTCACTGGGACGACCCAGGTACCGGTATCGGGGTCGGCGTCGCTGTCGAGCTCGTAGAGCTCCTCCGTGGCGAGGAACCCGCGGTACGCCATGAGGCCCTCGTAGACGGCGCCGAGCTGGTTGATGCCGAGGGTGGCGTAGCTGACTGCCTGGCGGGTCCGGCCGCGTTGCTCCTTCGTGAGGCACAGGTGGGCGAGCACCTGCTGGAGCGTGTGATCGGTGAGTCGGGCCCGGTCGAGGAGCGGGCAGGCGGTCCCCGCGAAGAGCGTCGAGAACAGCCCCGGGAACGTGAGCGCCCGGATGTCGGTGTCGAGCGTGGCCTCGCGTTCATAGCCGTCATTGACGAGGCGGAACAGGACGCTGAGCGAGTGCTGGAGATGTGTGGCGTTGCGGGCGTGGTCGCTCTGCAATGGGACGAGGGCGGTGTCGCGAAGCCGGGCGACGCTGTAGCCGGACTGGTAGTCAGCCTCGTGGACCGGGAGGATGCCGAGCTCGGGTCGGGCCTCGGCGTAGAGCAAGACGATGATCCGGTAGAGGTAGCGGAGGCTCTGCCGGGTGAGGTCGTCGGGGTCGATCTGCTGCCAGGCACCCTTCTGACGGTGGCGCACGTCGTGGACGACTGCATTCGCAAGGATCTCGACGCTGCGGCGGATGCCGTGACGGAGGTCCTTGGAGACGCCGGCAGACTCGTTGGCGGCCCGATCGATGAGCTCGGTGAGCACCGACTGCGCTTGGTCCCCAGGGTTGATGGCATCGGCGCCGAAAAGAGCGGCGATGGCCGCAAGCTCGCCGCGAGCCCGGTTGTCGCCCCGGGCGACGGCGTCGTCGAGGTTGACTCCGAGGTGAACCCCTTCACCCCAGCGATCCCGGTCGAGGATCGTGACGCAGCCGCCGGAGCACACGAGGATGTAGGTGGGGGGGTCGTCGGCGGTGAAGATGAGCTGCGCGGCCTCGAGGACCGTTCGCCCTTCGGGCTTATCACCGAGCCTGACGGGGTGGAGCAGGGTGCGGCCGTCTTGTCGGCCACAACCGTGGCGGGATCGGTGGCGAAGACGGTGTCGAAGGCGACGAGCAGCAGCCCGGTGGCAGTGCTGCATCTGGCTGCGACAGGGACATGGACGACCTTGTCTCCTGAGGTGAGCTCGATCGTCTCGTCGCGCGCGGGAGTCCAGCCGAGGGCCGCGAGGATCGCGTCGTTGAGGTCGGTGAGGGCGGTGACGTCGTCCTCGTCGAGGATGCCGAGATCGAGTCGTGTGTCGTTGTCAGCCAGGTCGGGAGTCGTGTTCGCAGCATCGGCGCGGTACTTGTCGAACGCGGTCGACAGGCTGCGCACCCGAGTGCGTGTCGTCGGGTCACCGTTGCGTTCGGAGACGTCCCAGCGCTTGTAGAGCTCCTCGAGCCCCGCGTCGAGGCGGTAGCCGAGGAAATAGTCGCTGAAGTATCCGCGATTGGAGATCGACGGTAGGTGCTTCTCGGTGCTGGGGGAAGTGACGCGGCGGGGCATGGTCAGGTCGACGGGACGAGGGCGCCAAGCACCCGGATCAGAGGAGTGGGGGCGGGGGTGTGGTCGGCGATGAGGGCCTCGATCTGGCGCGTGACCCGGTTGATGTCGTCGAGACGACGACGCCGGTGGGGATCGGACTTGATGCCGTCTGCAATCTTTCTGGCGTCCTGTTGCCAGCGTTCGAGCCGGGCCCGTGTCGTGGCGAGCCGGTCTTCGACGTCGGCGAGCGGGCCTTCCATCCGATCGCGGAGGTTGGCCTCGACCGCGGCGGCGACCGGCGGAAGCAGTGCTTCGAGTGTGCTGAGGTCACCGGTCCAATCGGGGTTGACCATCCCAGCCTCGACACCGGCGGCTGTGAGCGCCTCGAAGAGGTCAGCGAAGGTGGCGAGCCCGTCCTCGACGGTGGCCGCGATCCACGCCGCGGCGATCGGCTCGCCGAGCCGGTTCGACCACATCCCCGAGACGAGGATCGTGGGGACGTCGACGTCGGCAGGAAGAGCGAGGGCTTCGTTGCGTTCGATGCGGAAGAGGATCTTGTCGGCGAGCCAATCGAGCACTGGGTGCTGGGGGCCGAGGTGGTGGACCTCCGGCCAGGCGGTGCCGGTCTCGCCGGCGTCGGCTTTCGCGTTGACGGCGTCATCGAGGGACCGGGCGGCAGCCTGATGGTCGCTCGTGAGTCGGAGGCGGCCACCAAGGTTCCGCTGGGCGAGGTACGACTGCGGAAGCGCATCGAGGCGGAGGAGGAGGTCGTCGGGCGGTTCGAAGCTGACGACGGGACCATCGGCTTCCCACGCGAGCTGGCTCAGATCGCCGTACACGAGGCTGAGCCCGGAGGTGAGGTAGTCGTCGACGCTGGCGAAGAGGGACGGGAGTGGGCTCGCGGCGACCTGCATGTGCGTCGGCGCCGACAGACCACCACCGTCGAGGCCGGCGAAGGCCCAGGCGTCGAACCCGCGTGCCGTCGGCGCCGCGTCATCGAGAGCTTCAGTGCGAGCCTCTTCGGTGCGCTTGCGGAGAGCCGCGACCACGGCCTGCTCCTCGGCGGTCTCGCTGTAGAGGCCCATCACCGAGCCGGCGTCACCAAGCGCCAAGTGAGCGACGTTCTCCTTCTCGATGAGCTTCGTCACGACACGCACATCGCTCGCCACCTCGGCGTCGGCAGGGTCGTAGATGAGGTAGCGGATCTCGGGCGAGTGCCGCTGGCCGTAGCGGTCGATGCGTCCGTTGCGCTGCTCGAGCGTGATCAGCGACCACGGCAAGTCGAAGTGGATCAGGTGGTGGCACTGCTTGTGCAGGTTGACGCCCTCCGATGCGATGTCGGACGTCACCAGCACGCGGATGGGCGCTGAGGCCATCGAGAAGCTCTCGACCATCTGCTGCTGCTCGTCGTCGCTCTTGGAGTTGTGAAACGTCTGAACCTGATCGTCGCTCATGCCGAGCTCCTCGCGGATCGCATCTGCGATCCAATCGAGCGTCCGCAGGCGCTCGGAGAAGATGACAACCCGCGTCGCAGACATGGGTCCGACACCGATGCCGCGCAGCGTCTCGGCCAGCGCAGCGAGCTTCGCCGGCGCTTGGTCGATCGCCTCTTGAGCAGCGATCCAAAGACGACGAAGTGCCTCGGCCTCCTCGTCCTCGACGGGGATCTTCGGATCTTTCAGCACCTCGAGCCTGCGACGGGTAAGACGGTGCTCGATCGTCTCGGAGAGCGCCGCCGGCGACGACAAGGCCGCCTTCAGCAGCGTGTAGGGGAACAGCCGGTCTTCGCACGGCGCTGCGCGATCCGCGTTGAGCCAGGTCGCGCTGAGCTCCGCGAACACCGCCTCTTCTGCGGGGCTGGGAATCACCGGAACGGGCAGGGGTTCGGCACGCTCGGCCCACTGATCGCCGATCGCGGCTTTGACATCGGGCGAGTGCTTGTGGCGTCGTACGACGAGGTGAGCGATGTCCGCGGCCGTGACGCGTTCAGGATCAGGCACTGCCGTAGGGTCGAGCAGCGAGACGAGCTCGGCGAACGATTCGGGCTTGCCGTTGTGCGGCGTGGCCGATGTGAGGATGAGCGCATCGGCATTCGGCGCCAGCACGTGGGCGAGCGCGTTGTTGTACGTACCGCGGTTCACGAGCTTGTGGGACTCGTCGATCCACACGACGTCCCAGCGGACCCGCTCGAGGTGATGACGCCACCGGCTCGGGTTCTTCAGCGTGTCGATCGAGACGATGACCCGATTGAAGTAGGTGAAGGGGTTCCGCCCGGCCGGGATTCGCTGCTGGACGCGCTGGATGCCCTGGGAGTCGAGACGGACGAGCGGGAAGGCACACCGGCACCACAGCTCGTGCTGGACCTGATCGAGGATGTGTCGCGGTACCACCGCCAGCACACGGTTGGCTCGGCCCCGGCGCTGCAGCTCCATGAGGAGCATTCCGACCTCGATCGTCTTGCCGAGCCCGACGGCATCCGCCACGAGCAGGCGCGGTTGGAGCTGAGTCGTGGCGAGGCGGAAGGGTTCGCGCTGGAAGGGTAGGTCGTCCGCGAGCATCTGATGGCCGACCGTGAGGCTCGTGTTCGACACGGGAACCGGGGTGCGACGGACGAGGCTGTCGAGCACGAGCCGGGTCTCGATCCCGCTGGGCGAGGTGTCGAGCCGAAATCGCGTGGCGGCTGGATCCTCGGGTTCGATGCGGTCTAGGTCCGAGAAGAAGGATGCGGCTTGGTCTCGGACGAGCTCGTCACGGCCGACGCATCGGATGATCGCCGAGGAGCCCATGGCATGGCGCTCCACCTCGAGTACCTGCCAGGTCTGGTCGCGAACGATCACCCGGGAGCCGGGCGCGATCAGGTCGAGCTGGCGAGCATCGGTCGCAGGTTCCGTCATGTGGAATTCCTTCGCGTCGTGGTGCTGAAGCACGCCTCTTACGCCGTGAGCGAGGGGGGCGACAAGTCGATTCGAAGCCGCTGCACGAGCTCGGCCAGCTCGTCCGGCGGGATCCGGTCAGCGAGGTAGTGGACAAGCTCTTCCTGGCGCGGTTGACCGAACGAGAGGCGGTAGGCCGCCACGCCCTTGAGCAGTCGATCGAGCTTGCTCAGGTCCCGGCTCAGCGGAAGGAGCGGCAGGTGGCGCTCGATCCGAGCCGGTGACCCCTCGGGGCAGAAGACCCAGTAGGGCGACAGCTCTCCATCGGTGTCGCCCGTGGCCTTCGCAGCGCTGGCGAACATCGCCGCCCACGGGTCAGAAACCCGTTCGGCGAACGCGCGGTCCCCCATGGCCGCCGCGACGTTCTTGCGAATCGCATGTCCCTTGTAACGATGAACTCGACCCTCGCGTTGCTCGAAGTCAACGGGGTTGGTCGGGAGGTTCCAGTGCACGACCGAGTGCGAGTAGAGGTGGAAGTCGAGGCCCTCCTGACCGATCGAAGTGGTACTGAGCACGAACGGCCAGAACGGTGAGTTGAACGCCTCACTCGCCTGTTGCGCACGCTGGGCCCGCTGCTCTCCTTCGATGGACTTGTCGCCGAAGCGAATCGCGAACCGTCCGCGCATCGTGTGCCGGTCAACCGCAATCCCAGTGCGCTTGGCGCGCGGGATATCAGTGGCGTAGCTGACGGCCCGTAGCGTGAGCGCGTTGCACGCCGTCTCCGCGAGATCCTGCAGCATTCGCTTCCTCTTCTTCTTTCCCAGGAAGCCGCGCCAGTCGCGAAGCACATGCAAGTACTCGTCGAGCATCGCTTGCAGGTTCCCAAGGGCCCCGTATTCGAAGACGCCCCGCCAGTAGATGTCGGTACCCGAGACCGTCCGCACGATGGCTGTGGCTTCTGCACCGTTGAACAGAGAACGGAAGCCCCATGCCATCCTGGCCGAGGCGTTCAGCAGGTCGGGATCCCACGACACGGAGCCGCTCGCGAGGCGACTGAGCGCACGCAACGCTGCGAGGGCAGGACTACCCATCGCACACGCGACGAGCACATCGACCAGGTCGTCGGGCACTCGACCGAGTGGCTCCGATGGGCCCTCGAGCACGAAGTCTTCGGCCACATCGCGGTGCGCGCCGAAGTTTCCACCTTCAGCATCGTCTTCATCACCGGTCCACACACTCGACCAAGCCTCACGCTCCCACCACGTGCGGGTTGCGGCTTCATTCTCTTGAAGATCGAGGAGCAGCGGTGCCGCCCAGTACCAGCGTTGGTCAACGACGCCGGTCTTCGGCGCGCGCTTGATCTTGTCGGCAAGCGCGGCGGTCACCCGCTTGCGAATCTCTATCTCAAGAGCTGCGCGCGTCATCGGTCCGCTGCTGTTCTTCTCGTGCAAGATCTGGACGGGATCCGTCATGCGGGCGAGGGCCGGGAACGGAACCACGACCAAGAGGTTCGCCATCGACTCTGGACGTCGGCTCTCCATCTTGAAGTCGAGCAGCCGAGAGGAGCGCTTGCTGTACGCGTCGTATGGCTGCGCGTCTGCCTCCTGCGCCGCCGAGAAGAGGGCCCGCTCCGCGTCATAGCTGAGGATCGCTGAGATCACCTTTGGCACGAGGTTCCATGCCGAGAACACCAGACGCTTGGAGAACCCGCGGGCTGCATCGGTCTCGAACGCTGAGCCCGCGCGGTAGTAGGGCAGCGCGGGCGGGAGCCACAGGAGCTGCCAGAGGTCGCGTCCCACGGTGTCGTCGACCAAGGCTCGAAGTCGCGCGTTGGCTGGGTCGACGGTGGCGTACGCCTGCACATCCTCCCAGCTCAGGAGACCGCGACCCTTCTTGACGAGGTCGTGCAATCCCTCGGGAACGAGTCCTTCTGCGGTGCGCTCGTCGAAGGCGTGCTTCAGCGCGTAGCCCTCCATGAAGTTCAAGAGGTACGGCCCTGACTTCCAGAACTCGACGACGTCATGCTGACCGAGCAGCCTGGCGGCCGTGGCGGTCGCGACATACCCCTCCACGTCGCTCTTCTCGAGCGTGATGCTCGGCTGGACAGCGGTGAGCATGCCGCTGCGGTCAGGTGTGGACGCAAGGCGCTCGGTCCTCGCCATCACCGGGCGCAGCCGCTCCGCGACGCGCTCACACGCCGTGAGCGCGGTCGCACCTTGATCTCGATCGAGGCTGAGCAGACCACGGCGCAGCTCCTTCAGATCGCTTCGAAGCGCCCCGGCGCTTTCCTCGCTTCGAAGCAGGAAGCGCGCGGTGTGGATGAAGTCCTCGAAGTGATCGTCGCCCTGGCCGTCGTCGGCGGTGGTGTACGGACGGTAGGGCGTTGCCGAGAGCAGCAGCGTGCGAGTGAGTCGGTGGGTCTTCGGCTCCTCGTAGTCGAAGAGCTCGTGCGCCAGCTGCGCGCCCCAGCTGGGGTTGTTCGGATCCAACAGGACGCGAAACCGCTGGAACTCGTCCAAGATGACGAGGTCGGGCTGCAGCGCTTCGATCCCGACAGTAGCGAGCGCGCGACGCAGCTCCACGATGAAGCGGTTGCGCTGGCGGCGGTCACGGTTGGTGTAGCCATCTTGATACGCGAAGGCCTTCGCTAGCTGGTTGAACTCGACCTTCACGGTGGGTCGATTGTTCTCCCGGCGCAGATCGTTCAGGTGCAACAGCTGTTGCTTGAAAGCTCGTATGACGCCCGCTGACGGCTCGCTCTCGTCGGCCTTCGCCTTCAGTCTCCGCCGAGCCTTTCGATCGTCTTCGATTCCGAGATAGAAGACTCGCTCTTCCCCGCTGCCGCGCACGACATCGTGGCCCCAGACCTCTCGGAGCACCGCGTACAGCAGCGCTCGCTCACGGAAGTTGCCTGAGCTCTGACCGAACTCCAGGCTTGTTCCTGGAGTGACGGCGATGAGGTTCAACTCCCGTTGCTCGAGTCGATCGATCTCGTTGGCGAGCAGCGTCAGGCGATCGGCTTGGGTGATCGCGTCATCGTCAGCGATGTTGAGCTTGCGGAGGTTCTGCCGGGCGATCGCTGCGTTGGAGCAGATGTAGACGATGTCGACCCTTCGGTCTCCGATGGAACGGAGATGCTCGACAACCTGCGCGATGACGCCCCGAGCGACGAGCGTCTTCCCGAGCCCAACCTCGTCAGCGACGAGGAACCGGGGCGTTGCATCGTTGGCGTCATACAGACGCGCGTATGCGTACTCGGCCGTCACGCGCTGGAACAGCTTGAGGTCTTCGAGGACCTCTGTGCTCGACTGCACCGCGCTCATCGTCGGAGCTCCTCGGCGACGGCCCAAACTGGCGCCCAGATGGCCATCAAGCTCTGCGGAACGATCGCCTGACCCTCGGGCTCCGCCTGCAGGTCGGCGAGCAGGCGCTGCACATGCTCGAGACGATCGGGGTCACGAGCAAGCGTCCGAAGCAGCGCCTCGAGCAGCGGGATCGCGTCCATCAACACCTGCCAGCGACCCCCGTCGGGGTCGTCGAGCCCTTCCAAGATCTCTGACAGCCCCGGCAGATCGGCCGTCTCGTCGGCCAACAAGAGCAAGAGGTAGCGCAGGAAGCGCTCGGCGTCGCCGAGCAGCATTCGAAGCAGTCGGCTGGACCGGTTCGCGGGTGCTTCCTCGAGGTCGGCCCTCAACACGAACCGCGTCATGACCTCACCGAGCACGATCTCGCTGGCGAGGAACGCAGTGATCCCTTCGAAGGAGACAGCGAACTCGATGTCTTGGGCGGCGGCGCTCACCGGCTTGGCCGCCCCCTCGGAGCCTGTGATCGGCCAGCACCGCCATGTGGCCCCTTCCGGAAGCTGTGGAAGGGACGACTGCCACGAGAAGGAGAGCGTGAAGTGATTGTCGTCGCCGGCCGAAGCGGCACGTGCTCGAAGCGGCACCGCCGCAATCGACCGACGGAGCGAGTCGAGCTCGTCCGATGTTGAGTCGAGGGCCGCAGGCGCATCGACGTCGGGGACATCGAACGGAACCAAGAACGATCGGAGCGTCTGAACGTCCTTCGTTGGCTCGGCCAGGAGCTTCTCGACGCCAAGTTCAGAGCGCGGTCCGACGAGCTCGGTCAGGAACTCGACGTTTGAGCCGAAGCCTGCTCGTGTGGCGTTTGCAGAACCTGTGAAGACGGTTGATGTCGTGCCCACATCGAACACGTACAGCTTGGCGTGAAGGCCTTCGAACGGGACGCCGGGGTCTTCGCGACTCGCTGATTCGGCCGCCGCCTCTACGGCCAGCGAGGCATCAGGATCCAGAGTCAGCGTCTCATCGAAGACCTCGTGAACCTTCTTTGCGCACGCTGCCATCTCTTCGGGCCTCGAGATGAGCGTCCTTCGCCCACGCGCTCGCGGCAGCTCGTCGATCAGGGAGCCACTGAGGAAGGGAGAGATGACCGCGAGGCGGTCGGCCCGACGCGGGAATGGTGAGCCATTGTTGGAGTGCTGCAGGCCCAGCGCTCGGAACGTCCCACCCGAGAACCCGTCCGGAGCCGCCCATCGCACAGCCTGAAGCTCAGCGCTCAAGCTTGTCAGCGCGCTCCGGCGCTCATCGTCGAGCTTCCCCACGACCAGATCGGGAAGCGCAGCGACGAGGCTGGCCAGCTCTCCCGACTCGAGCAGCGCGCGGCTCGACTCGGAATCGTCAGCCGAGTCAAGGCGCAGCATCGTGTCCCAGGATCGGTCGAACGTGAGGTTCCGAGACGCGCACAGCAGCCGATAGGCAGGGGCCGCTTCAGGAGCGTCGAATCGAAGCACCCACACCTTCGGATGAAACACGCCACCGAGCGGCGCGGTCACAGGTATGAGCGCGCCTTCTAGGTAGGCAAAGAGCCGACGTTGCACGGGAACGGTGACCTGTCCCGCTTGAAAGAAAATCGTGAAGCGATCGGCGTGACGGCGAAGTGAGTCAAGGAGCTCGAGAGGCTCCACGCCGCGCTCCTCTTGAGCGACGGCGGCCGCATGCAATGCGAACGCAGCGGGCGCGGTGAGCGCGGCATCGAGGTTGAGCGAGAACGTGGTGCCTACCGCCATCCCGAGGCTGTAACCAGGGGGTGGCCGCAGCGCATCGAACAACGTGAGGCGAGCGTCGGGTGCGAGCATCTACTCGCCTTCGTGGTCGGCAAGGTCATCGAGGATCTGCCGAGCGCTTCTCCAGCGAAAGGCCATCTGGGATCGACTGAAGGGCTGGCCGTTCCAGTTCTCAAGGGCGCGAGGCTGGGTCAGCCGGGCGAGATTGCGCTTGAGCTGTCGCTCTCGTTCCACCACGAGCTCGGCGGCCTTCGTATCGGGTTGGACCGCCGACGGATCGGCGAGCGCAAGGTCAGCCCACTGCAGGACGAAGCGCCGCGCGCGCGGGTTGACGGGTGCTCGATGTTCGATCGTCGCCCAGAACTCCTCGCCCTGAGACCACTCCCGCAGCTCAGCGCGACGGCCGTCTACGAGATTGCACCAATCCTCGAGATCGCTCGTGAGCGTCTCTTGGAGATCAACCGTGTCCCATTGCAACACTCGCTCCGCCTGCCGAGCCAGGAGAATGTTGTAGAGCACTTGCGCGCCGTGCGTGATCTCGGAGAAGCATCGAGCGTGATGCAGCACTCGCCGGACGCGCGCGCTCGGTTGGTGCAACGGAACGTCCCACGGGAGGTCGGGAGTGCGGTCGACATCGAGATCACGCGCGAGCTCGCCCAGCATGGACTCAGGATGTGCCGTCACGATCTTGCCGACGAGGTACTCGCTCTCCGTCCTTGTGAGGGCCAACGGGAGCGCAGCGGTGGGAAACCCAGGCGGCGCCTTCGGGAGATCTGGGTCCCACATGCGGCGCGCGGTCGAGACTCGTTGGCCGTCGTCGTCGACATCGACCAACACGTCGGCAGTCGCGAGACGGTGAGCGATGCCGCGGTACTCGGGAATGGAGAGCCTGAGCAATCTGATCTCGAACGCGTGCACGCCGTTCCAGTAGACGGATGAGGGGAATCGCTTCAGGCGAGCCCGCGCACGGTGGCCGATGACACCGTCACTCGGACCGGCGAGCTGCCGCAGCGATTCGATGAGCGTGATCTCCAGCTCTTTCAGGCGGCGGTTGAAGTCGCCGGGCGACGTCCGCTCGTGTTCGAGCATCTGCATGATCCAGGGCACGAAGAAGAAGTACCGGGCGCGCGTCTGGATCGTGCTGGTCCCGGGAAAGAGCTGGTCCGAGAGAGAGTCTCGGATGACGCCGAAGCCGAGCGAGTCGATGGTGTCCTTATCGTCGAAGGCTCCGAAGACCTCGCGCATCTGATCCGCGGCATCTTGGTCGTAGTCGAGCCACCCGAACGACGATTCAGGCGTGACGGCCATCACGACGCTCGCACTCGCGTCGGACGTGGCAACCAGATCGCAGAGCCGTCGTGATCTGGATGGTCGTGGCTGGCGCAGACCCCGTCGTCGCCGTCGGCTGCTACGACGGCGGCGGCCATGGCATCCAGGCCGTCATGGGACCAGTGCTCGATTCCCGTTGGCAGGGTGACGCGTGTGGCCAGTGCTGCGACCCGCGCTCGCCGTCCCGCAGCTGTTGCCTTGCTGGGCATCTTCCCTCCAAGTGCCAAGAAGACGGCGTGTGGATAGGTCTCGCGCGGCTCGTGCGCGGCCTGTCGCAGTGTCGTCCACACGGAGAACCCTGTGACCATCCAGCTGCTACATGCCGACTTACGAGAGGGAGTGACCCACGGGGCCCATGCTTTGTGCTCTTGTCCCGGGGCAATCTCGCAGCAGCGCGCAACGCGGAACTTCTGGCTCAGCGACCGGTCACGGCTGTGACGTCGACGACTCAGCGCACTCGGCGCGTCGATCGCCACCCTGTCGGCCGTCTCGCAGAACGCCGTCAGCGTCTCATCGTCCCCCGCGTCGATGATCGCCGCCGTTCTAATGCGGAGCTTCCCCCGCTCTCCACTACGCAGCCGAACTGCGTGAACGAGCCGGCCGCCGAGATCGATGCCTACGAACTCGCCCGCGCTCATCTGCCCTCGCTGAGGGTGTCCATCTCGACGAATCGACACAATGCGTTTGCCAGCGGCACCTGGCCGGCCGTGGTACACAGCACCTTCAAGAGCGCGGGACTTCCCACGACGACGCTCACCGCGCGTGCTCGCGACACCGCCACGTTGAACCGGTGCAGGTCATACAGGAAGCTCATGCCACGTGGAGCGTCTTCCGGCGTCGACGTCGCCATCGAGTAGATGCTGACCGGTGCCTCTTGGCCCTGGAACTTGTCGACGGTCCCGATGCGCGCGCCGTCTGGAAGGTGGCGTCGCAGGCAAGCCACCTGCGCGTTGTACGGGGCCACGACCATGATCTGGTCAAGCTCCAGCGGTGCCGACCTCTTCTCGTGATCCCGCCAAGTTCTGCCAAGCAGAGAACCGATCAGAGCCGCGATGGCCTTGGCCTCCTCTGGTGAGCTCGTCCGATTCCCCACGTGATCCACGGCGACGAACTCGAGGCCCGACACGCCACCAACCGCCTGGTTCTCTCGATCTGGCGCAGAGACGAGGCGGCTCTCGTAGACGACCTCGGAGATGAATGCAGTGATGGCGGGATGCATCCGATAGGTCGCGTCAAGGAAGAGACCTCGCTCGGGCGGGATCGTCTGATGATCCCCGAGCACGTGCTCAAGCGCCGACGCGCCTGCACCATCGGGATGGCTCGCTTGTGATGGCTGCGCCAGCTGCTGGGGATCTCCAAGGAGCACCAAGCTCTCCGCTGCACCGCTCACTGCCAGCACGTTCGCGAGGGAGAGCTGACCGGCCTCGTCCACGAACAGGAAGTCCACGCTGTGGCGCATGTCCTGACGCGCCCAGAGCCACGCCGTGCCTGCGGCGAGCTTGACCTGCCCATCTTGAAGCGCGGTGAGCACTCGGTCATTGTCCGTAGCGCGCTCGATGTGATCGACGTCGCAGTGCTCGAGCTCCTCACACCTCTGGATCCCCACGAAGGTGTCGCCCCGGTCGAGTGCGACCTTTGCGATCTCCTTCAACAACGTGCTGATCGCGGCGTGCGACAGCGCTGTCACGCCTACCCGCTTTCCCGCCTTGATGAGGTCGAGGATGACGTGGGCACCCGTGAACGTCTTGCCGGCACCGGGCGGACCTTGAACCGCGAGGCAGCTGGAGGCGAGCTGCGGCACGAGTCGTCGGGCAGCTTCCAATGGCGTCTCCTCGGGACCGGCGAGCGTGGTGCCCTCTCGACGGTTGAATACGCGGGGCGAGCGAGCGAGCAGTAGGTCGCGACCGGCGCGCCATTCACCCTCGGCATCCACGCCGTGCTCAGCCACCCATTCCGCAAGCTCGATCAACGCATCGCGCTGCTCTCGGTCGCGGAGTGGCGGGCACGGGATCAGTGACCGCGGGTGCGGCACTTGGCTCGTTGCACCGCGCCTCAGGTCGATCGTTCCTTCGGCGTCGTCGACGCCCATGACGAACCCGGCCGAGTCTTCGGTTGCTGGGTCGTAGGAGTACTGACCTCGTCGGATCTTGTGATCTTGCGGCTCGAAGCGATATCGATGGATCTCGGACTTCTTGACGGTTCCGACGACCCCTTCGTACGTGAGACCCCCGATGCAGTCGGGGTCATCGACGAAGTCCTCGTCCACCATGTCGCGCACACGATGGAAGAAGAGCCACCATCCCGGCTTCGCCTCGCGTCGATGCCATTGCAACAAGTCACCGAGGAGCCAGCACGCACTCTCCTCTTCGGAGCGCGCAGCTTCCTCCGTCGGGATCCCGTCTCGCAGGCGATCCGTGAGGTCGTCGAGGTACTGCTCGTGCTCCGTCAGCTCTTCGGGCGGAGCACCGTCGCGCACAGCGGGGCGAGGTATCGGGCCGAATGCATCTTCAGCCTCCGCGCGTCGCTGCTCGAGCCACTCTTGGAGGCCCACGAGCGACAAGCAATCTTCCTCGTTGTAGGCCGCGATCTCGTCGAGAAGGCGCTGCTCGCCGTCGACGAGCCACTGCTCGTACGTGACGATGCTCGAGCCGGCGTCCATGACCTCGGTCGCCTCGCGAGTGAAGTAGCACCGCTCAACTTGCTTGAGCGAGTACGACTCGGTCGAGAGGCGCATCGACTGTCGAACGACTTGGTAGAGGTCGACCAAGGCTTCGGAGCGCAGCAGAGCATCGACTTCGGACTCTCGGGTGCCGTGCAGCCCCATGAGACGGCTGATGGCGGTCCGCTCGTAGGGCGCGTAGTGGTACACGTGAGCGTTGGGGTCCTTGCCGAGCCGGTCGGTGATGAGGTCGATGGCTTGCTCGAACGCCAGACGTTCTTCAGCGCGTGTGTGGGCCCAGAAGCGGTGGTACACGGGCGCGCCGTCGACGACCTCCACGATGCCGAACAGGTACTCCAAGCCTCCATCGAGCGCGTAGGGATCGCTCTCCAGGTCGAGGAAGACGTCGCCGGGCGATGGCTCGGGCAAGGCGGCAAAGCCCTTCTCCGGGCCCTCCTCATCCGGGACCTCGGGTTCAAGAAGCTCCCACAGAGGGGTGGCGGCGCCATCACCCTTCACCTGCAAGGCGGCTTGGGCACGGAGCCGTTCGAGCGCAGCCGCGCTAATAGAGAGGGTGTCGGTCCCTGGCTCCATCCCGGCCAGTGCCGCCCGGCTGGTGATGCCCGCAGCGACGAGGTGTCGGGTCTGGTCTCTGCGCATGCCGGCAACGAGGGACAGGTGATCGTCGGCACGTCGCTGCCTCGCACACTGGGCACCCCACCGACAGATACGGCAATGGTCAACCGGCTCGGGATACGTGTCGCCGTCTGATCCTGCGAGCGCCCCAGCGAGGCGGCTCCGGAGCGCGCGGTAGTACGCGGCGAGGCTCGCCAGCCGGTACGTGTGCGTCTCACCGTCGCCCGTCAGCACATGCACATGGTCCGGAGGGACACCCTGGATGCGCTCGACGTGGTCGGAGTAGGCACACACCTGCACGAGTGCTGCCGCCTTCACGGAGCGTGCGAGCTTCGCATCCGCGACCTCGTAGCTCCACGCGCCGAGATTGGGACTTGGTGTCTCCACCCACGTCAAGTAGTCGGCGTGGCCGACCCAGCCGTCATGGAAGAACGTCGCCTGGTAGATCACGTCGACGCCCTCGCGCATCGCATCCTCGGTAGCAGTGGCGGCTGCTTCTAGGTCGGCCCTGGTCTTGGTGATTGGTGCGATGTCAGCCATCGTCCGTCCACCGGCCGCGAGCTCAGCGAGCAGCTTTGCCTCGTGCTCACCGCCGAGGCGCGAGAGGACATCGAGCAGCGGGTCGTTTCGCCTTGGCCGCTCGAGCTTGCCTGCCGCGACCAGCGAATTGAGGTGCGTGAGGTGCGCGCAGGCAGAGAAGCCGGTGAGATCGCTGGGGCTCAGGATCAGCTCGCCATCGAGGAGCCTCATGTTGCGCCCGCCGGTCCCATCATGAGAGCACCCTGGCAGCGGGCTGGGACATCCACACGCCCCCGCTAGATGTCGAAGCTCGCAAAGATCGGCCGATGATCGCTATGAGTCCACCATGTTGGATCAGGGTCCGCCCACGAGCTCTGCAGCCGATCCCGCAGCGCAGGGGTGGCCAAGAAGAAGTCGAGCTGATGAGGGCGATTCTCGGGCTTCGACTGATGCAAGTAGGTGTGCACGTGGCGACACGAGGTGTCGGGACATGGGCACCGCTCGAGGCGCGCCTCGTGCTCAGGTCGTAGCGGACCGCAGATCTCGAGTCCGTACGCGGCCAGCCGTGAGAGGACCGTCATCCCTCGATCGCCCCAGACACTGCCATCGGAGTACGAGTAGATGTTGAGATCGCCGCCGACCAAGACGTACTCGCTCGATGCGTGTTGGAACACCGACGTCAGGTCCGAGACCGCTCGATGCAGCGTCGCTTCGGGGTAGATCTGACCGCTGTCTTCCATGCGGTCCCAGATTCCGTACAGGCTCACGACCGTGAGGACGCGTTCATCATCGAGCTTCACGTTTGCCACTGCGAACTGCCCAGGATGGCTGCACGCGAATGTTCCGTCAGGTGCCTCGTGCAGCTCCAGCGGCTCGCGTGCCTCGACCTGCAGATCCCCAGTCGAAGCGATGGCCGAGCAGAACCACCGCCGCGTCTCTTCGAGCTTGCCGTCCTTGGTCTTGAAGAACCGCGGGACGGAGAGCCGCCAGCGGGCTTCGTCCGAAGGAGGCGGTTGGACCTGCCAGCCCGCGAGGGTCTCGTTTGGTCGCTTGGCCTCCTGCAGGAGCGCCAGCCTGATGTCATGAGCTCGTGCGAGATCCTCGAGGTGCGCCCACGCGTCCTTGCGCTGATTCATGTTCCAGGATGCAACCGTCAGCATGAGCCCTTCCCGCTAGTGGCTGATCACTCAGTCGTTCGTGACGACAGCAGCCAGGTTGCTCTAGGTCCCGAGGTGTTCACCTCGCGGCCCCTGAGGCCAATACTCACCGTTGAGCCACCGGACGAAGATGGCCGAACGGTCCACGTACGTCCGAATCGAGTTCTCGCTCAATCGCGCCGCGCGCAACTCGGCTTCGAACCGCGTGAGCTCCCTCTCCAACTCGGGGATCGTCCAACTCACAGCTGTGCTCGTCACGGCTCTCCCTCAGTCGTCCTCGACGGCCGCATCCTGACCCCCACGTCCTTCACGCCACTCGTCCTGGTAGCTCCCGAGGTCGAGAGCGCTCAACCGCTCGATGCGAGCACGCGCGAGCTCTCTGCGCTCGCCTTGAGACATCTTGCCGGCGGCTTCTCGCGTCATGGCACGCACGACGACTGCGCTCGCCTTTGCGCCTGCGTAGCGGTGATCGATGCGTCGTCGATGGTCGGCAAGGGCCGCCACGGATGCGGCTTGAAGAACCGGACGCTCTAGTTCGATGCCTTCGGCGCGCGCCTTCGAGACCATGAACGAAGAGAGCACGCGAAGGTCCCAGAGCACACGACGAACGCCCGCTTGGGCCGGGCCCGCAGCCATGGTGGCTCCCGTCGCCACGGCCGCCGTGGCTGGTCCTCCAACTCTGGCGAGCCAAGGCGCGCGCGTTGCGAGCCTGGTGATCAGCTTGGGAAGTGTCTTCGCCGCTGCGGTGCTCACGACGAAGGAAGAGGCCGCATTGCTCGGGACATCCTGACTCAAGAGCTCGACGGCATGCTCTTCGTCAGGAACCTCGAAGTAGTCACCGAAGACCTTCTGGAGGAGCTCGTCAACCATGGAACGGGCTTTCGCCAAGACGGACGAGAAGCCGGCGCGGGCGAGCTGACCTGAACGCGTGGCGATGCCCAACATCCCAGTGAGCGCGCTCTTGAACCGCCTACTCTCGTCAGTTGCGTCGTCAGGAGTCATCGCGCCTCGTCAGATCGGCCCACATACTTCAAGACCGATGAATAGCACTCCTCACAGCACGCGTGCATCTGCTGATGTCCCCGGTTGTTCTCCGTCACAACGATGCGCGTGGCAGGCACGGGGTCGACCTTGGTGTGGTTCCACGCGCAACTCGTGTATCCAAGCTGCTCGGGCGAGAAGAGCGCACGAGCGCGCCTCACGGTCCATGGGTACTCGGTGATGAGCTTCGGTGTCGGCTTCTCGGGCACCTGCACTCCCCTCCTCGGCGTATTGGCGCTTGAGTCCATCAACTACGGCGCTGTTGTACTCGTCAGATCGGTTCGCAGCTGGAGCTCGACCTCCGTCACCGCGTCCATCCAACCTCGCAGCTCATCGATTGTCGGATCCAGCTCATAGGCGTGCACATGGCACGCACGGCTCAGCGCAGCCCAGAGCTGGTTGATCTCTCGGCCGAGCTCGGGGTCTTTGAGGTACGTCTCGAGGCACAGCAGCTTCGGACGCCAAGCGCGGGACTGCGCGACAGCTGTTGCACGATCGGCCCAGAAATCGTCGATCGCGATCTCAAGAGACTGTCGCGTGAGCAACGCGACTGCCCGCGGCCACCGTCCGGCGAGATCGGCGGGAGGATACGCCGAGAGTCGACGAGCGACGTCGAGCAGCTCACCTGCCGACGTGGCGCTCATTGGGTCGAGCTCAGCTTCTCGACGAGCTTCTCGGCATCGCGGACGAACCCCTTCAAGTCACCCGCGTACGCGTCGTGTGAACCCTTGTTGCACGCCTTGAAGACGTCCCCCGCCCAACCTCCGAACGTGTTCAGCCGGGACATCACCTCGCCCCCACGATCCTCGTCACCAAAGAGCGCGAGTGCAGCGCGCGTCGTGAGTGTGGTCACGCCCACAAGACGCTCCTCAACTTCGTCGTGACCGGCGCCTGCGGCGAACAGCTTCCGGCGCGAGATCTCGTTCAAGACGGCCTCGAGCGCGTGCCGGCAGTACCCCGGCACCACGCGTCGCTTGACTTCATCAGGCAGGTCGTTCGTCAACACGATCGAACGGGCGTCGTCGATGTACACAGAGGACGGACTGCCGACTTCTCGGATCTCCACAGCGGAGCCGTCGCTCCTCGTCACTTGGAGCACCTTGGCATCGATGCCAAGTCGACGGACCGCTTCCGGCAGGCGATCGTCATGGGTGAACACCACCACCTGGCGCGTCTTCGCCGTGTCCTCGAGAACTCGGGAGAGACCTTCCACCTTGGCTGGGTCCATCGCCTGCACCGGGTCATCGATCACCAAGAAGCGGAATGGACTGTCTGCTCTGGTTGCACGAGGGAGGAAGATCGCGAGCGCCAGCGCGTGGAGCTCACCCTGGCTCATCACCGAGAGTGCGACCGAGTCAACGCCGTCGACAGTCACGTCGAGATCGACCCGACGCTTCGGGCCTGTGCCCTTGAGCTTGATCGGTCCGAGCGCAACGTTGCTGTGCTGACTGAGCTGCTTCCAGATCGCCGCTGCCTGCCGGGCGATCGGCGCGAGGCGCTCGTCGCGCAGCTCGTCGGCAACACCGCGCAGCCAGCCCTCAGCCTTCGTCACTCGCGGCAGCGCCAGCCGTGCGGGCTCGGCGGCGCGAGCGCGCTCCAGCCACGCCGCGACCTCTTCGGCCACTGGCTGCCATACATCTTGGCGTTCAGCGAACGCCGCGGCCGCCGAGGTTCTGAGAGCTTCGATTCCGGCCGTGAGCGCGGGGAAGAGCCTCTCGAAGGAATCCGCTGCTCCGCCGAGATCGGAAGTGTCCACTCCCAGCCACTGCTCCCATCCTCGTCGTGCACCCTCGGCATCAAGCTCGAGGCGAGTCGCCTCCGGCAAAGAGGTGGACGGCAGCTTCTGGAGTGATTCAAGGCGTTGTCGCGCCGAGCGCTCAGACTCCACGGCATGGCGCACGGCGTGCGCGATCCGGTTGAGGCGTTCCACCTCTGCTTCGGTCTGCTCGGCCCACGCCTTGTCGAGCTGACCTTGCCCGCACACTGGACAAGCTTCGTCGCCGGCGTGTTCGTGGTGTGCGAGGGCCTGCTCGAGGAGCTCAGCGAGTCGAGCAGCACCCTCGGCGTCGGTGCCGACGAGTGCCGCTCTCTCGGCAACGGCAGCACGAGCACGTTCGAGTGCGGTGCGCACCATCTCGGGGTCGGGTCCGGTGAGCTGAGTGAAACCACGCAGCAGATCGAGGTCGATCGAAGAACCCGCCACTTCACCCGTGCCCGTCACGACACTTGCGATGCCTTCGAGGTTCCACTTCGTCGTCGACATCGCAGAGCGGCAGCGCTCGGCACGCTCGTCATCGATGTCTTCAAACGTGCGGACCAACACCTTTGCTTCTTCCTTGACCGCATCAATCCTGTTGTCGAGCTGCAGCCGAGCTGACCGCAGCCGAGCGAAGGCGTCGGTCACCTCATCGACGCCCAGGATTCGGACCAGCGCGTCGTAGAGGTGCGCTGGGCCTTCGTCGAGGATCGAGCCAAGCTCGTTGTAGGAGAGGATCGGCCGATAGGCCACGAGGGCGTCACTCCAGGCGAGATCTTCGAGTGCACCCTTGGGCTTGCCGTGGGCTTGCGCGGTCGTGATGGCGTCGTCGAGATCCGCACCGGTCTTCCACTCGCGGACCAAGCTTGTGAGCCCAGCGGAACGATCGATCGAGAACGTCGCCCGAACGGATGATGGATCCGGGTGGTGCAGGTTGCGCCAACCTTCGCGCCAAGACTTCTGTCGACTCGCCCATCGGCGCGAGTCGCCCGTCAGCAGCACCTCGAGTGCCTCGACGAAGCTCGACTTGCCCGAACCGTTGCGGCCGACCACCAACGTCAGCCCTGGCCCAGCAGTCAGCGGCAGCGTCCGGGCCTCCCCAACACCTCGGAAGCCTTCGACGCCGATCGACGCGAGATAGGCGCCCGCCGGTTCCGGCAGCTCCGCATCATGTGGCGCGGGGTCAGTGAGCTGAGGCTGCCGCCCGCCGATCGCCTCCGTGAGCGCGTCGTCGCCTTCGCACGCTGCGAGTACGAGCAGCCCGGTCTCGTCATCGAGATCTGAAGCATCGAGACGGCTTGCCACCGTCGTGAGCAATCGCTCGTCCATCTACCCATCCCCAAGCGTCCCTGCACTGCTGGCTCGGCGCGCAGCAGCCTGACACGAATCGCCCGACGTTAGAAGGGGGTTGGGACAGCGTTATGCGCCCCGGGCAACGAGCTCGGTGTTCGCGAGGAAGTCTTGCGGGATGGGGTGCCGCATCCTCCAGGTGATCGCGATCGGCCGCTCCCCTTCATGCGATACGTAGTCCACGGGCCCGAGAAATAGGTAAGCCTGCGTGGCGCCGTAGCTCGTGACGCGGTGTTCACGGACGAAGAGGAACACCTGGGTGCCCAACGAGGCGTGGTTCAAGTAGCGCTGCCCGGCCTTGGAAGCCAAGGCCGTGTTGTTTTGAGATTCCCAATGGAACAAGCGCGCCGACAACGGATAGTCGCGATACATGGTCGTTGGTGAATAGTGAGCTTCGGTCTTGTGCACGGTTACGAACAACGAGTCGACCTTGTTCACATCGTCGTAGAAGACCCCAGCCTGCATCGAGAACGGCTTCTCGGGCTCTAGCTGACCCAACGCCGCGAGTACCTCCTCGCGCGAGTAGCGACTGTGCACGCCGAGTGGAACATCTGTCAGATCATCAAGAGGTCGCGCAACGTGGCGGGCGCGGTCATCCAGAACGTCGAAGAGTTCCAACAGTTCGCGCTGGATTGCTGGATGGGCCGAGAGCCGCGCCTGCGAATCGCTGAGTGACAGTCCGGCTTTGATGCCCCACAGTGCGAAGCGGAGCATGGCGAGCAAGCGCTGTGCTCGTTGCGTGAGGCGATCAATATCGAGATCAGAACCCTCGGCGACGAAGCGTCGATACGCCGAAAGGCGCTCGGGATCGTCAACGTGCAGCATGCGGCCGACGGCCCGCGCCAAGGCCGACTCGTGCGGCCCTTCTGGGGGGACGTCGTGACCGGCGGCGCGTCGCAACAGGGTCCAGTGTCCGTTCCCGGTATAGATGTCCTCGAGTTCAAACCCGGTCTCCGCGAGAAATGCGGTGAGGGACGTATCCTCGAGTCGACGAAGTTCATCGACAAGCGTCCTGCGCGACGACCGCAGCGAATTCCGAACATTGCTGAGAATGATCTCTTGAGCGATGCGGTCGAGTTCAAGGTTGCAACCCGCTGGCAGGAAGGGAAATCCCTCTTCGATGTTCTGAGCGACCTCTCGGCGCGAACCTCCTGTAAGGGCTCGATACCGAAGATCGAATCGAAACTCGCGGTGCTGCTGACCGATGAAGTCCAGCACCGTCAGGTGAGACTTCCCGGACGCGAGGCGCAAGCCGCGCCCGAGCTGTTGCAGGAACACTGTGGCGCTCTCCGTGGGCCGGAGCATCAAGACCGTGTCAACCGACGGCACATCGACACCCTCGTTCAAGACATCCACGGAGAAGACGATCTGTACATCTCCGGCCTCGAGTGCAGTGAGCGCAGCATCTCGATCATGCTCTGGGGTCTTTCCCGTCACCGCGACTGCATTGAACCCGGCCTCAGTGAATCGAAGCGCCATGTATTCGGCATGCCACACGCTGACGCAAAACCCGAGCGCTCGCATCCGTCCGGGCTCGGCGACGTGTTCGTGGAGTCGATCGAGGACAAGTTGCACTCGGCGGTCATTCCCCGTGTACAGGGCGTCGAGCTGTGCGAGTTCGTACCCGCCCCGCTTCCATTCGACCTGCTGTAGGTCCGTGCCGTCATGGAGCCCGAAGTAGTGGAACGGACTTAGGAGCTGCTGAGCGAGTGCATCCCAGAGGCGCAGCTCCGTCGCGAACCGCTTGCCAAACCACACCGACACGTCGCGACCGTCCATGCGCTCCGGCGTGGCGGTGAGCCCAAGAAGCACCTTCGGCGTGAAGTGGTTGAGCAGTCGCTCGTACGTCGGAGCCGCGGCTCGATGGAACTCGTCGACGATCACCATGCCAAATCGATCTGGGGGGATCGATGCGAGATCGACGTTCGCAAGGGATTGCACCGAGGCGAAGACGTGCTTTCCCTCACTCGGACGTATGCCGCCAACGAACAGTTCCCCGAAGTTCGGATCGCGTAGCACGCCTCGGAACTGTTCAAGACTCTGCTCCAGGATCTCCTTCCGGTGTGCGACGAACAGCAGCGACAAGTCGCCGAATTGTTCACGAAGGCGCCGGTAGTCGAACGCCGCCACCACGGTCTTTCCCGTGCCCGTCGCAGCAACCACCAAGTTGTGCCATCGCCCGTGACGCTCTCGCTCCACGTCAAGTTGCTCGAGAATCTGCTCCTGGAAGGGATACGGGCGGATGTCGAAGAGCACTCTTGGTCCGACGCTCTTGTCGTCACGATTCGCGCCGAGTTCAGCGTCGAGGCGAGCCGCGTCTCGAGCGGGGTCGTATGACTCAAAGTGTGGATCGAGCCAATAGCTCTCGAACGTCGAGCGGAACGTATCGAAGACTGCCGGCGACTCAACCGTGGACAGCCGAACATTCCATTCCAGACCGTCGAGCAACGCGGAACGCGAAAGGTTCGAAGAGCCGACATATGCGGTCGCGAATCCAGTGTCTCTCCTGAACAGCCACGCCTTGGCATGCAACCGTGTCCGTTGATGGTCGTAGGCGATCTTGACCTCAGCGCCCAGCTCGACGAGTAAGTCAACGGCTTTGCGCTGAGTCGCACCGATGTACGTCGTCGTGAGAACGCGTAGTGGCGCGCCTCGCACCGTGAGACGGCGCAGTGGCTCCTTAAGGAGTACGACGCCAGGGAACCGGACGAATGCGCATATGAGGTCGACGCCGTCGGCCGACTCCAGCTCCCGCGCGATCTCCTGCTGGAGACTTGGCTCCTCAGATCCATTCACCATCAATCGATTCGTGCTCAAGGGCGTCAGTGGGCGGACATACCGAGGCTGTTCGGCGAGCTCGTCCTCTGGTGGGAGCACGGCTAGGAGTTGCTCGAGCGGCACAGCGAAACGATCAGATGGTCCACCGATACGCCGACTCAGGAACTCCAAGATTTCGTTGCAGATCGCGACGCGCTCTTCGACTTGGGGGACGGTCCGAAGTGCGGCAGCCAGTTGGCTCGACGCCGCACGGACGAGTGTCGAGACTGCTTCTTCCTCGACAGGATTCTCTCGTTGCACCGTGCGGTCGCCGGCGAGGCTCAGGAGCTGCGCTTCGAGCTGTTCCGTGATGAGGGTCTCGTAGAGTCCTTCAGGAATCGGCTCAGACATCGCTACGGCTCCGGGTGCCCGACATGGATCTCAGTCAGCTCCAGCGCAAGATGCATGAAACCTACGGCACGAGGGACCGAGAGCGCGGGTTAGACGCAACGGTCGCATGGCTTGCCGAGGAGCTCGGCGAGCTCGCTCGGGCCGTGCGTAAGGAGTCGAAGGAAGCTCAACTACACGAGCTTGGTGACGTCCTCGCCTGGGTCGCGTCGCTGGCAAACCAGCTCGAGCTCTCGCTCGATGACGCCGTCGCACGGTACGCCGAGGGTTGTCCCCGCTGTGGATCTTCTCCGTGTTCTTGCGGGTGAGGACGCCATGACGCTTCCGCCGAAATGCACGAGTAGTGCCTGGCCATGACGCATGCATCGGAACCGAACTCCGAGCTCCTCACCCCGGAACGTCTCTGGACGCGAGACGAGGTCCTGGCTCGCCCGAGCCCGGTACCGAACACTGCTGGTGTGTACGCGTGGTGGTTCAAGCAAGTTCCTCCGGGAATTGCCGTCGAACCCTGCCGATCACACGAAGGGCGCACACTCCTCTACATAGGCATCTCACCACGCGCGCCCTATCAGGACGGGCGAGTCAGCTCTCAACACTTGAGGAAACGGCTTCAGTACCACTACCGAGGCAATGCTGCCGGATCAACCCTTCGTCTCACCTTGGGTTGCCTCCTAGCTGATGAACTGGGCATTGAACTTCGTCGGACTGGCAGCGGCCAACGGATGACGTTTGGTACTGGCGAGGAGCGGCTCTCGCAATGGATGGGCGCATCAACTGCCGTGAGCTGGTTCGCAACGTCCGAGCCGTGGATTGTCGAGCACGAACTCATCGCAACGACATATCTGCCACTCAATCTCGATCAGAATGCCGCGCATCCGTTTCACCGAACGTTGAGTGACCTTCGCGCCCGAGCTCGCGCAACAGCTCGACAGCTACCCGTCATCTAGCGCCGGATCCTCGTTGGTCGCGGTATCTGATTTCGACCAGGTGACGATGTCCAAGGCGCGAAGCGGAGTTACCAGCCCCTCAGAGAGCTCGGACCATTGCTCGGCTGAGCGGCGCAGGTCCTGTTGCATGGAAGATACCAATAGACGCATGAACTGAACCCATGATCGATTGCGATCGCGTTCGATAGGTGCGCCCGGCATATCGCGATACACGTGGCGCACCTTTGAGTCGTACAAGGGAATTAGCCCGGGTCGCTTCCGATGCATGACCTTCGAGAGCACCGAACCTCGCACGCCCGAGGTCTCGACCTCAGGGTCATCCAAGACGGCGAATAGCCCTGCCACCTGATCGAGTTCCTCTGCAGATGCATCGGCCAGCTGACGATCAGCTGGCGTCTCCCGCAACATGGCTTCGAGTTGGCCCCGGACCTCTACAAGCGAACGGAAGGCACCGAGTGTTACCGGAGCGTTGAGCAACACAGGCGCGAGGAAATCGCCGTCGGAAAGCATGTTGCTATCGGAGGTTGTCTCAAGTCGGTCGTAATACGGGAAGGCGTACGTCGAGCCGTCTGGAGAGTGCAGGTACTTGCGCACCGTCTCCTTCGCGTCCTCGAAGGCCAACGACAATCCCCCGACGTGAAGCTCACTCATGGAGTCTCCCGTGATCGTGCGATTCGGCGCCAAACATCACCGAATCGACGCGCTACAAATCGCCAGCGATCTGCGCATTGTCGCAGATCGTGGCTCACAGGTATGCCCCAGGCGCGGGGCACTCGGCTTGAACGCCAAGCTCCGTGTCACCATCGCGCAACTGAAAAAGTTCGGCCAACGTCGCCCCGTGCGCCGGCGCCGTCCCTGCGTCGCCGAGCCAATCCTGGGCTTCCTTGCGCTCGAAGCGAGCGAACTCGACGATTGCAAGACAGCGACCCGGGCGCACGACTGCGGGGTGCAGGCGACCGAGCTCGTCGTTCGTCGTGAGGAGGATGATCGTCCGGTTGCCCCGCCCGATGATCCCGTCGCTGACGTTCAGCAGTCGTCCCAGCGCCGGCCCTGAGCGTGCACGGGCGTCGGACCGCAGGTAGTCGTCGGCGTCTTCGGCGATCACGAGGTTCCAATGGTCCTGTTCGCGTAACCGGGGCTCGATGAAGCTGCTCGGGGTCGCCGTGAGGACGTCGTGGAGGTAGTTCGCCTCCAGGAACATCCGCTCCGGATCGGCGATCACGTGCCCGGAGCACCACTCCCGCCATGCTTCGAGCAGCGCGAGCACAGCGGTCGTCTTGCCCGTCCCCGGTGGACCATGCCAGAGGACGAGGCGGGCGGTGCCCGCCGGCGCCTCACTCTTGACAAGCCGTTCCAGCCGGTGACGAACGGCGCTCGGGTAGTTGCACGCGATCTCCGACCAGCTCGGCGCGATCAGCCGGCGGCTGATCGACCGGGATCCGCCCGACCCGTAGCTCCAGATCGAGACGTCGAGCTCCTCGTCGCGAACCTCGCCGACCAGGGACTTGACCGTCTCGCGAACTTGGGTAACCACACTGTCGAGACACTCCAGGCTGTCGGCGCTGACACGCACGCCGGTGGTCCCGAGGAAGCGGTGGATGTGCAGCGTCGCGCCGTCCCTCCTCGCGAGCAGCTCAGAGCCCGACCCCCGCACTACTGCCGTGACCACGAACTCGGGCGGCACAAGGTCGGGCGGTTCGACCGCAGCCGGGATCGTGAGCTGCTCCACGAACGGCTGCTCGCCCCCGAGCACGGTCTCGGCAAATGCGTACCGAGGAGCGTCCATCCCTGTCGCGCGCTCGCCGATGGTGACGATCGGTTCGGTCGATCGGGCGCGAGCTGCCAAAGGTTGCTTCGTCACGTGGTCGTTCCTCCGCTGCTGGTTGAAGCCGGAAAGCTACGGGTGGGGTGGGACACACGCTCGAGCTCGCGACGGCGCATCGCCCTCCGCTGATAGATCCACCACGCCTCGCTGTAGGGCTCGCACAGGTCCTCGTCCCACTCGAGGTGAGACAGCGCGTGACGACTGCTGACCGTCGTAGCCGGGAACGCGGCGCGCAGGGCCGGCAGGCGGTCTTCCTGCGGAAGGTGCTCGGTGTACGCGTGGGCCCAGCGGTAGAGCTGGCTCAGCTTGTCGGCCTCGCGGCGTTCGACCACGATGTCGCGAATGCGGTGTTGCGGCCACATCGTGAGGTCGGCACGCTCGTCCAGCGCCGCGTCGAGGACGTCGGCCGCGGGCCCGCGGTACATGCCGAGCCGGGTGCGGATCGCGCGACGGGCCACCCGGTGCACGAAGCGCAGGTCGTCACGCGCGCCCTTGCGGCGCGTGGACGGCAGGATCGAGCGCTGGATCTCGAGGTGCTTACGGGTGCCGTAGACCTTGCGGTTCGCGGCCCCGCGACGGGTGGTGGGCATGACGACGACCTCCGATGGCGTCGCCAGGACGATCCTGGCGACCTATGAGGTCCGGTGCGGACCAACATCGGTCGTCGAGCATGGGAACCACGTCTTCGTTCGGCCCTGTTCCTGTCGCAAGGCAGTCGATCAGTGTGCACCCGCTGTCAAGCCCCCGCGATGGCCGGCGGCGCCTGCGCATTCGTGCTCACTCCGCTGGCATGAAGCCGATGCCCCGAAAGACGTCCAGAACGGTGAGCATCTGCAAGAGCTCATTGCTCGCGGCTGCATCTGCGAACCCCAACTCGAAGAGCACCTCGTCGAGGAGCCCGTATGAGCGCATCCACTCCTCCCTGATCTCGTCGCGAGGGCGTGGGTCGGGATCGTCGATCAGCTCGCGAAAGAGGGACAGCGCGAACAGCAACGCTCGCATCTGTGCGAAGAAGCCCTCGACCACTTCGGCGCCCTTGTCGATCGACTCGAGCATGCGAGGCAGGTCCAGCTCGCGACCTTCCGCCGCTTCCTGCTCGTAGACCATGTAGAGACCCCATGCGAGGTCGATGGCTCGATCGGGGCCGTAGTCGTCGTCGTCGTGGATCGGGTCGATCATGGGATTCCTCGCGCGGAGAGAGCCCGAGCCTTCGGCTCGGGCAGTCGAATGGGGTCCGGGCGCGGTCAGGCGCCGAAGATGAAGGGGCCGAACAGGATGAAGATCGGGATGATGAAGACCAGCGCCACGATGACGAACGCCAAGGCCAGCAACACCAGCAACATGAGCACGAACGCGCTCCAGATCAGCTGGATCACGACCACATCACGCAGCCAGCGCCAGGGTGCCACCGCCTGACGAAGCGCTGCCGTCGAACGCGGCGACCGGCAAACCCGCGCGGCGATAGCCGCGGCTGCACCCGTCGGCACGCGCCACGATCAGCACGCCCACACCGAGGTCGCGCACCGCCATCGCGCGCCGCAGGAAGATGTGGTCGCCGCTCCCGATCACCAAGCGGTCGTAGCGGCGCGCGACGAGCTCGGCGGGCGCCCCACCCAGCAGGACGGTGTCGGCCGCGTCCTCGCCCCGCACCGCGTGCAGGCTGCAGGTGACGGGCTTGTCGAACCCGATCTGACGGATGATCTCGTGGTCCGCGGCCACCACCACCTGGTCGCCGGGTGACCAACGGGCGAGCTCGAGGTAGTGCACGAGCCCACCTCGGGCCACGTCGTGCTTGCGCTGCTCGCCGAGCAGGTTCTCGAGATCCACCAGGTGCAGCGTGCGGCATCGGTTGGTGTGGTTCTGCATGGCTCCCCCTCTGTCCATGCCGGCCAACGTCGCACGGGGGTGGGACACGGGCGCCGGGCCTAGCGCCCGTGCCACACTTCCGCCTCGCGGGCACGGGTCGTCAGACCAAGACGGCGGGCGGCGATGACCACACCCACAGAGCGCATCCTCAACTTGGCGGCCTACCTCGACCGAGCCGGGCACCGGGGCGTCACCCTCGACGACATCACCCGAGACGTCGCGGGCTACGACCACACCGCCGGCCGGGACGAGACCGGCACGCTCATCGCCGAGGGCAACGAGTGGGAGACGCTGCGCAAGCAGGTACAGCGAGATGTGAAAGACCTGCGTGACGCGTGGGGCATCGACGCGCAGTTCGACGAGGCCGACGCCGTCTATCGACTCCGTCCGCCGTTCTTCACGTCTGAGGAGCGCCGGGCGCTGATCGCCGCGGCGGCCACCGTCGACGTGGAGGGAGTGGAGGACACGCCCGGACACCTCGCCGCCACCGTGGACGACTCGATGGCGCAAGTGGTGCTGCGCGTGCACGAGCTGGTGGCCGACCTGCGCGACGCCATCGGCACTCGCACCGCCGTGCGCTTCGGACACGAAGGGCGACAACGCATCCTCGAGCCGTACGCGCTCGGCATGTGGAGGACGCGGTGGTACGTGGCGGGGTGGGATCCGGAGATGGAGGCGATGCGCCGATATCGCCTCGATCGCATCGAGCACGACGGCCCGCTCGAGCGCGTCGGGGAACCCGGTGCGTTCGAGGTCGCGGACTGGTTCGACCCGAGGCTCGCGTTCGACTTCGACCCGAACATGTGGGGGCGGGACCCACGGGTCCGTGCCCGCGTGCGCGTCGAGCGCGACTGGCTGCCCGAAGTCCTGGCGGAGTTCGGTGCCGAGCTCGACGGGACTGACGATGGTGAGCCCGTCGTCGCGTTCGACGTGCGCCACCACGAATCGACACGGAACCGGCTCCTCTTCTTCCGTGACCACGTCCGGTTGCTCGGCCCGCCCGAGCTCGTGACCGAGATCCGCGCGCATCTGACCGCACTGGCAGGCGGTGAGTGATGGCCGCGCTTGCGAAGGTTCGCCAGTTCGAGACGCTGCGCGCCGTGCTCGGCCTCGTGGAAGAACGCGGCTCTGCGACGCTCGACGAGTGCGCCGAGCTCACCGAGGTTCCCGTCGACGTGCTGCGCGAGGTGCTCGCCGCCGCGTTGTTCGTCGACTACTACACCGCCGACGGCACGCTGGTGAGCGAATCGAGCTGCTTCCTCCTCACCGAGGACGACGTGGTGATGCTGACGCAGCGACACTGGCTGCGGGATCTCGACGCCGCGCCACCCTCGCCGAGCACAGCACTGAGGTTGCTGCTCGCGGGCGTGGCCGTGCAGGCGCTCGTCGACCGGTCGACGCCCCACCTCGACTCCGCAGTCACGAAGCTGCGCGGCGTGGTGGCGTGCGAGCTGCGCGTCCCAGTGGAACCGCCGGCCGCGCTCGCGGCAGTGCGTCAAGCGATCGACGAAGGCCGATCGCTCCTCGTGCGATATCGGTCCGAAGCGGACGACGACGCACGCGACCGAGAGCTGCTTCCCTACCGCGTCTGGTCGCGATGGGGGCACTGGTATCTCACCGCCCGCGACGCGACGGAAGAGACCAGCAAGCAGTTCCGCCTCGACCGGATGCTGAGCGCCGAGGTGGGGACGACATCCTTCGAACCACCCACCGACGTCGAGGTGCCGACCTGGTTCGACCTGAGCGAGAACGACCGCACCGTGCGCATCCGCATCGGAGAGAACGACCTCGAGAGCTTGCCGGCGCCCCACGAGCTCGGCGAGCCGTCGCCGGTCGGTGATGGGCAGATCGAGCTCGACGTGACGGTTGCGGGCGATCGACGGCTCGATCACCTGCTCGTGTCACTGCCAACCGGCGCCGAGGTTGTCTCACCCGAGGAGTACAAGGTGCGGCGGCGCAACCATGCGCGCGAGCTGCTCGCACGCTACTGACCGTTACTCACACTCAAGGACTGAGAGCGCGATGCACACGTTTCTTTGCACCTGGAACCCAGACCTGTGGGAATGGCCAGACAACGAGCTCCGAGCCGAGATTGCCCAAACTGAGCGTGGCGCTCTAGTGGCTCGCCGATGGTCCGTCGGCAACCGGACCCACGGCATTGAGGCTGGCGATCGGGTGTTCTTGCTCCGTCAACACCGTGATCGCGGAATCGTCGCGGCGGGCGAATTCACGACTGAAGTCTTTCAAGATCCCCATTGGGACGAGACGGGTCGTGAGGCGAATTACGCCCGCGTTGCCTGGGACACCGTCCTTGCCTACGACGATCGGCTGCCAGTTGAGGTGCTCAAGGCTCAGGTGAAGGGCGTGCCATGGGACCGCCTCCAAGCTTCCGGCGTCGAAGTACCCAAGTCCGCGATCCCTGCATTGGAAGACCTTTGGGAGACGCATCTCCTGCAATGCGGACGCTTGCTTCCTTTCTCACCCAATGAAGTCCATCGTTCAGAGACGGTCGTTGAGGGGGCAGTGTCTCGAGTGCTCGTAAATCGATATGAAAGAGATCCGCGCGCGCGTGAGCAGTGCTTGGCGCACTGGGGACGAACCTGCGTCGTCTGCGGGTTCGATTTCGGCGAGGTCTACGGGGCGCTGGGCATCGACTTCATTCACGTTCATCACACTCGAGAGATCTCCACTCTTGGCGGTCGGTACAAGGTTGATCCTGTCAAGGATCTGCGCCCTGTGTGTCCGAATTGCCACGCGATGCTCCACGCGCAGCGGCCGGCACTCGACGTCAAGGAATTGAAGAAGTTGTTGAAGACCGGGACCGCGCGTACGCGCTGATCATGAGGATTCGTATACATCGCGGCGCCCACGAGATCGGCGGGAACTGCATCGAGGTTGCCGCGGATGATGGACGACGGCTCGTCCTGGACGTCGGTCGACCGCTTTCCGCGGGCTGGGACGAGGTTGTCGGCCTCCCCGAGGTGAGCGGCTTCGCCACGCCCGACCCTTCACTGCTCGGGGTGGTCATCTCACATCCGCACCTGGATCACTACGGCTTGGTCAGCCAGGTTGCCGAGAAGGTCCCGATCTACATCGGCAAGGAGGCGGCCGCTCTGCTCAACGCCGCTCGCTTCTTCAGCCCGGTCAGTGGCGGCTTCGATCCGGTCGGTCATCTGCAGCACGCTCAGGAGCTCACCGTCGGCCCGTTCACGATCACGCCGCACCTCAACGACCACTCTGCCTATGACGCGTACTCGCTGCTTATCGAAGCCGACGGGCGGCGGCTCTTCTACACGGGTGACATCCGCGCGCACGGCCGCAAGCACAAGATGTTCAAGGCCCTCGTGAAGCGACCGCCAGCGGACGTAAACGTGCTGATGATGGAAGGCACCCACGTGCGCGTCGGGGGCGCCCACGACGAAGCAACCTTCGAGACCGAGTCGAAGCTCGAAAAGCGATTCGTGAAGTTGGCGAAGGAGACCGAGGGCGCGATCGTCACCTTCGGTTCGATGCAGAACATCGATCGCCTCGTGACGGTGTATCGAGCCGCGAAGCGGTCTGGTCGCGTCCTCATCATGGACCTGTACGGAGCAACAGTCGCCGCAGCGACCCGATCATCGATCCCACAGCCTGGGTTCAAGGGTCTGCGGGTGTACGTGCCACTTCTGCAACGCATCAAGGTGAAGGAAGCGGCGGAGTTCTGGCGGGTGCAGGACATCGCGTCGTGCCGCGTGTTTCCAGAGGAGCTCGCCGCGGATCCTGGCCGGTTCGTCTTCCACGTCCCGTCATCCACGGCTCGTGAGCTCCTCAAGAGCGAGGTCTTGGACGCCTCCGGCGTCGCGGTGTGGTCGCTGTGGGAGGGCTACCGATCTACGCCGTCGGGAAAGGCGCTCGAGAAGCTGCTCGCCGACAAGGGCGTCGAACTCGTCTCGCTCCACACCTCGGGGCACGCTTCGGTGCCCGACCTCAAGAAGCTCGTCGAGGCGCTCGACCCGGACCGCGTGGTGCCGATCCATTCCGAGGCCACCGACCGGTTCGCCGAGCTCTTCCCCCGAGTCGAGCCGCACACAGACCGCGCCTGGTGGGCGGTCTGAGGAGGCCGTGTCCCACCCCCTTGTCATCCTGGGGTGAACCAACACGAGGAGACTTCACATGGCGCCTTCACCCGAGATCACCGATCACCCCGCCCACATCTGGTTCCTGCTCGATCGCTCGGGGTCGATGAGCTCGCTCTACCAGGACGTGGTGCTGGGCCTCCAGGAGTTCGTGCGCGAGCAGCGCATCGCTGATCCCCGAGCCCGCATGACGCTGGTGCAGTTCGACAGCGAGGACACCCACGACGTGATCCTCGACGGCATGACCCTGTCCGAGGTGGACGAGGCCCGAGCGACCAAGCGGTTCGAGCCGCGGGCGGCGACACCGCTCTACGACGCGATCGCGGCGCTGATCGGTCGGGCCGACAAGCACATCGCCAACGGCGGTGACGATGCTGATCAGCTCGTGGTGATCTTCACCGATGGCATGGAGAACGCCAGCACCGACTGCAACCGAGCCAAGGCGTTCGAGCTCATCAAGGAGCGTCGTGGGCGAGGCTGGGCGTTCGCGTTCCTCGGCGCGAACCAGGACGCCTTCGAAGCGGGTGAGGCCATCGGCATCGCGCCGGCCAACCGGATGGGGTGGGAAGCGACGGGTCCCGGAGCGCGGGCGACGCTCGGCTTCGCCAGCCGGAAGTCCGCCGAGCAGCTTCGCCGAACCCGTTCCGAGCGCCGGGAGAAGCGAGACGACTTCTTGGAGGACGACTGAGCCGCCATGATCGAGCGAGCAGGATCACGGAGGTGACCTCGCCGCCACGAGATCTGTCGACGCCGGTGTTGGACCGCGCCGCGGGAGCACTGCTCGGACTGGCCACCGGGGACGCGCTCGGCGCCGGGTACGAGTTTCGCGCACCCCTGACCGGCGACGCCGAGATGATCGGTGGTGGGCTCGGCAACTGGGCCCCAGGCGAGTGGACCGACGACACCCAGATGGCGCTGTGCATCGCCGAGGTGGCCGCGACCGGTGAGCTCGATCCGTTGTCCGTGGCGGAGCGGTTCCTCGGCTGGTTCGGCGACGCGCCGAAAGATGTCGGCATCCAGACGAGTGAGGTGCTGCGCAGCTCCTCGTCAGCCCTCGACGTGCCGCTCCGGGCCGCGGCCCGATTCGCGGCTCGACCCGATGCCTCGGCCGGGAACGGCAGCCTCATGAGGACCTCACCCGTAGCACTCGCCCACCTCGGGGATGACGATGCGATCGTGCGCGCGGCGCACGAGATCTCGGCGCTCACGCACGCCGATCCGCTCGCGGGTGAGGCATGCGCGATCTGGTGCATCGCGATCGCCCGCGCCGTGCGCGGCTCGAACTTCGACGGTGTCTGGGAGGGTGTCGACATGCTCCCTGCATCGGCGCAGCGGCGGTGGGCGCAGTGGCTGCACGAGGCAGAGACGAAGCCGCCGGCATCGTTCACGCCCAACGGGTTCGTGGTGAGCGCGCTGCAAGCGGCATGGTCCGCGATTCGTCAGACCCCGGTGCCGACGGACGTGCCGTGCCTTCACCTCCAGCACGCACTGCACGCTGCGGTCCGGATCGGCCACGACACCGACACGGTTGCGGCCATCGCCGGGGCGCTGCTCGGCGCGCGGTGGGGTTCGACCGCGATACCGCTGCGCTGGCGGGCGCTGTTGCACGGCTGGCCCGGGTACCGGGCCAAGGACCTCGTTCGGCTCGCCGTGCTGACCGCCCGTGGCGGCGCGACTGACGAGCTCGGCTGGCCGGCCGCCGAGGACGTCACCAACTGGTACACCAGCAACTACCCGATCGAGCCCTTCGTGGTGCAGCTGGTCGACGACCCCGGCGTGGTCCTCGGCAACGCTGCGTCCGCAGTGACGGCAGAAGCCGACGTCGTCCTCAGCCTGTGCCGGATGGGCACGAGACCGTCACCAGGGGCCAGCGAGGCGCACGAGCTGATGGTCGTCGACTCTCCCGATGTCCGCCACAACGCCAACCTCGACTTCGTGCTGGGCGACACGGCCGACGCGATCGTGCGCTGGCGCGACGAGGGCAAGACGGTGTTCCTCCACTGCGCGGCGGGTGTCAGTCGCACCTCGGCGTTCGCGGCGGCCTATCTCTCAAAGCGCCTCGGCATCAGTGGACTGAGTGCTCTTGAGCGGGTCACAGCGTGCCATCCAATCGCGGACCCCAACCCCGGGTTCCTTGCCGCGCTTGCGAGGATCCCGCGTCAGGAGGATCGGCGGCCTGCATGGTCAGATCGCGAGCACCCGCCGTAAGCCGTCCCAACGGTCTTCCTGTGGTGGTCGTCCGCGCGGATCCGCGATGCACAGCTCCTCGCAGGTCCAGCCCATCTTTCCGAAGTTGCAGGCGTAGCAACAGCAAACGAGGTTCTCGAGGTCTTCGGCGCCGCCGAGGAACTGGGGTTCGACGTGGTCGGCCACTGCACGGGTGATCAACAGCGCCGCGTGTCGTTCCTTGTCGGTTCTTGCCCAGAGCGTTGTGTTCGGCAAGAGACCGACGAGCTTCTTCAATGCGTCAGGATCGACGGCGCGAATGCCGCAGTACCTGCAATGCCAGCCGTCACGCTCGAAGACAGCTCGGCTCAATCGTCTAGGAACCGCCCTCCTATTGCCGCCAGCCGGACGGGCGCCGAGCTCGCGCCGAAGCTCGTGACCTCGCTCATCCTTCAATCGCCAGAAGTCGCGGAGCACGGCGTCGCCTTCGATCGCACGGATCTGCTGCTCCGCGGCAGGCACGTCGCCTTGGACCAAGAGCGTCGCGGCGACGTCAAAGCGGTCGAGCGCCGCGTCGATCTCAGGAATGAGCGGCTGAAGGCACTCTTGATGCTCAAACGGCGGTCGGTTCACGCGGCCACGATCGAGACCGGCAGGCTTCGCGGTCCGTTGGCCCAGAAGACTGGGACCGGTTCGCGCTGGTACCCGTCGGCGAGCTGTGCGGCAGTCACGCGCTTGAGGAACACCTCGAGCGCGACCCGTCCCTCGAGTCGGGCGAGCGAGGCACCCGGGCAGACATGCGGCCCGCCGCCGAAGGCGAGATGGTCCCGCGGGTTCGGGCGGTCGAGGCGGAACGCGTCCGCATCCTCATATATGTGCGCGTCACGGTTCGCCGATGCGAGGCCGAAGCCGACTTTCGCTCCCGCCGGTATCGAAACACCGCTCATCGTTGCGCCGTGCGGGCAGTCGCGCATCAGGACGTGGATCGGTGGGTCGTGGCGCAGCGATTCCTCCACCACAAGTGCGATCGCGTCATCGCTCGCGCGCAGATGCATCAGCAGGGCGGGGTCGGCGCAGACCGTCTCGAGCATGTTGGCGATCAGGTGCCGGGTCGTCTCGTTGCCCGAGATGAGCAAGAACGCGAGCTGGGTGCGCATCTCGAGGTCGCTGAGGCGCTGGCCGTCGATCTCGGTGTGCAGCAGCCGGGTGACGAAGTCGTCGGGCGGGTCGGCCGCGGCCCGACGCTCGGCGATCATCTGGTCGATGTAGGCGATGAACTCCGGCGCCACGCCGGCCAGGCCCTCGCCGTCGACGCCATCCTCTCTTCTGTTCTTGGTGGCGTAGGTGCTCTGCACCACGAGGTCGGACCACTCGGCGAAGCGGTGGTGATCGGCGGGGTCGGCGCCGAGGAGGTGCGCGATCACCGACGCCGGGATCGGCGTGACGTACTCGGCCACCAGGTCGCCGCCGCCCCGCTCGAGCAGGCCGTCGAGCAGACGGTGGCACAGCTCGCGGGCAAACGGCTCGACCCGGCCGATGCGGTGCTGGGCGATCGCCGAGTTGATGATGCGACGGACCTGTCCGTGCCGCGGCTCGGGGATCTCGCTGATCAGCTGCTCCTCGGGCGGCACCACCACCCCGGGCTCGCGGAAGCTGGCCTGGAAGGCGTGGACGTCCTTGGTCGCCGCGAGCACGTCGGCATGACGGGCCAGGAACCACGCACCCGAACTCGTCTGAGAGACAGGACACTCGACGCGCAGCCGAGCCAGCGTCTCGTACGGGACGCCAGCGGAGTTGTCGAGCGGATCCGTGGCGGTCATGCAGGCTGCATGGTGGCACGTAGCCAGCTCCATGAGCTGGCCTGCGCCTCGTGGAAGAGGACGGCACGCAGGCGGAGGCGCAGACACGACTCCTAGTCCAGGCGACCTTCGTCAGGTGATCTTGGTCGCGCGATCATCGCGCGCGCTCGGCAGGATCTCAGAAATATCTCATGTATCCGACGCGCGGCGGTACACGTGTACCGCGCAGTTTGGAATCTCTGGGTCATGAACGATCCGAATCGCGCCGGGGACGTCTTGATTCTGGAAAGCTCGAGATGCGAGCCGTCATCCCAACCAGGCGCGGGCGGCGTCACAGCCCCGGTGTACAACTGGGGAGTGGGACCCGACCGTTCGACCGAGCCGCCGAGGTGCCCCGGGTGCGGCGCCCCGGGCATCCCGATCCTCTACGGGATGCCCGATCCCGAGCTCATCGAGGCATCCGAACGCGGTGACGCCGCGATCGGCGGATGCGTCATCGATGCCAGGAATCCGACGCACCAGTGCTCCCGGTGCGAGACCAGCTGGATCGAGGAGTCCGCCGACAACGCTGGCGGATGATGACGCACCTCACCGGCCAGCATGGCGGTGATCGGAACGTCACGCGCCCGCGTTGGTCGTGATCCGCTCGGGCGTCACCAGGACCGCGGCGCGTCGTTCGGTGGCCATCACCCGGTCGTACTCGTCCCAATCGTCGTGGGTGCCGCCCGCGGCGCTGAACACGTCGCGCAGCAGCTGCGGCAGTCGATCCGGTGCGAAGCCGTCGGCCGGGTCGTCGGGGCCGACGATGGTCGTGGCACCTTCGACCGCGACCCACTCCCACCCCGCGCGGAAGACGACCGTGGCGTGGGGGAAGCGACGCAGGTTGGCAAGCTTCGCGGTACCGGCCGCGGCGACCGCGGCGACGACGTCACCGTCGCCGAGCGGGTTGGCCAGCACGCCCGCGTTCACCACGGACGCCTGCACGGTGCGATCGGCACGGGTCGTCGCGAGCACGACCAGGCCGTGATCGGCCGCGCCGAGACTGCGTACCAGTTCGAGATCAGCCATGTACCGATCTTGACACGCGACCTCGCGCTCAGAGGCTGCGCTCCACGAGCCGCTCGCCGTCGGCCGCGACGAGCACCGTCGGAACGGACGCGAACCCCAACGACGCGAGCACGAAGTCGGTCGTCAGGCGATGCCACTGCCGCGCCCGGCGCAGCATCGCGTGGCCCGACCCGCGCAGCGCGACGTACCAGATCCGTTCCGCGACGGTCGACGCCTCGCGCGCGAACTCGAGCGATCGTTGCGGGCTCGTGCGGCGGTCGGTCGAGCCGTGCACGACGAGCACCCGGCACCCGCCGAGCTGGCTGACCGGCTCGCCCGCCGGGACCCACGGGGCGAGCCCGACGAGCGTCCGGGCCGAGCCGCCCGCTGATCGCATCGCGGCCCGGCCCCCCATCGAGTGCCCGACGAGCACCACCGGGACGTCGCCGTGGCGGGCGTGGATCTCGTCGAGCGCGTGGCGCACATCGGCGAGCGGCGACATCTCGTCGCCGTTCCAGCCGCGTACCCGGTAGCGCAACCGCCACACGGCGAGTCCGTGCCTGCGGCCGCGTCGGCGCAGGCTCCACGCGAACGGCAGCATCCGCACCGCGGGGGTGGCGCTGGCTCGGGTTGGCCGCAGGCTCACCTCGGTACCCCCGTGCAGCACGAGCGCGGCGGCGCGCGCGGCGCGGGCCGAACGTCGCGGTCGATGCAGGGTCGGGCCGGTGCGGATGGCCACGGCCGACGGTAGCCCGACCCCGGTACGGTGCCGCGATGTCCCTGGCGGTACTCGACTGGCGGCGGCGGGCTGTTCCTGCCCATGAAGGACCGCAACCCGCAGACCTACGGCGGCGGTCGCTACGTGCTCGACACCGTGAAGGGCGCCGACCTCGGTGGCGACGACGGCCGGCTCGTCGTCGACCTCAACTTCGCGTACAACCCGTCGTGCGCGTACGACCCGGCGTGGGCCTGCCCGCTCGCGCCGCCGGGCAACACGCTGGCCGCCGAGGTGCCGGTCGGCGAGCTGGTCAGCTCAGCGCACTGAGCGTCTCGGGGGACACGCGTCGGTCACACGACGCGCAGGATGACCGACATCAGGGTGATCGTCGCGAGGAAGTCACGCAGACTCACACGCCGCGCCGTCGCCGTTGCCGTCGAGGTTGTGCGGGTCGTCGCCGACGATCGTGATCGGCCGGCCGATGTCGTCGCAGTCGAGGTCGGGTGGGACGGGTGGGACACACGCGCCCTCGTAGTCGTCGAGGCAGCCGCCCACCGCGCTGCGCGGCTGCCCGCCCGACGTCGGGCACCGGGACCACAACCCCAGCTCGGCCTTCCGCGCTTCGCGCGCGAGGCGCACGAACTCTTCGGCATGCTCGACGTTCGGTGGGACGGTCTCGACGTACGCGTAGCCCTCGCCGATGATCTCGGCGTTGACGAACAGGCCGTCGCGTTCGCGAAAGACGTACGCGAGCAGACGGTCGTACTGGTCGCGGCGATCGACGTCGAACTCGAGCTGGAGCTCTTCTCCCGGCGACAGCAACGACTCCACGAACCGGGTCGCCCGGTGCCCGAAGCACTCGTCGCCGAAGTCGGGGTGCTGGGTCTCGGGCGTGTTGATCCCGATCAGCCGAACCCGCTCGCCGTCGTCGAGGGCCAGGGTGTCGCCGTCGACCACGTAGTCCAAGGTGACCCGCTCGACCCGCGCGGACGCGTGGTCACGATCGTTCGGCGTCGCATCACCACAGCCGGCGAGCGCGAGCAGCCCCGCGAGCGCGAGCAGCGCCGCGAGCGTCGGACCGGCACGCATGTCTCAGGATTCTCGGCACGCTGAGGGAGACATAGACACCCTCAACGTGCCGAAAAACCTTGGGGTTGAGGTGCCCTCGGCCTAGTAGCCGTCGGAGACGTGGACCTCGACGAGGCGGAGGCGCCGGTTCTTCGGGTTGGTGCGCAGGCGCATGCCGCTCGAGCGCCACTGCTCTGCGTGCTTCGTGCACAGCATCTGGCGCTGTTGGGTGTCCAGGTCGTAGGAGCCCTTGTTCGAGCAACGCTCGATGTCGCAGGTCTTTGCCATCAGTCGCACCATCTCATAGAAGGAGAGTAATTCCCAATCGGCGGTGTGGAGATGCCGTGCAGAGGGCCGGAGGTCACCGCACTCGGGGCGGCGGGCTGCTCCCGACCGGCACCGTGGCAGGGACGACCCGGCCGTTGCGGATGTCGGCCCAGGAGACGAGCCGGTCGCCGCCTTCATCCCACAGCTTCAGGCGCACCGCCCGCAGGCCGCGCCACAGCGACACCTTCGGCACGCGGGCGAACACCGGGGTGTCGTCGTGGGCCCGGGGAAGGTTGTAGTTGGGGATCTTCGGGTTCAGGTGGTGCACGTGGTGGAACCCGATGTTCCCGGTGAAGAACTGGAGCACCTTCGGCAGCTTCAGGTACGAGCTGCCGCGCAGCGCGGCGTCGGCGTAGTTCCAGTCTTCGGAGCGCTCCCAGTAGGTCTCGTCGAACTGGTGCTGCACGAGGAAGAGCCAGATCCCGGCGCCCCCGGCGAGCGGGACGAGCGGCGCCTCGACGAGGAGGAACTCCTTCCAGCCGAGCAGCCAGCACAGCAGACCGAGGCTCACGATGATGGCGAGGTTCGTTCGCCACACGCTGCGCTTGATCGCGGGACGGGCGGTCTTGTCGGCGAAGCGGGGCATGGCGAGCATCGCCCACACCGGTCCGATCCCGAACATCACGAACGGGTTGCGGAAGAACCGATACCAGAAGCGGGCGCCGAGGGGCTGCGCTTGGTACTCGGCCACGGTGAGGGTGGGCACGTCGCCGACACCACGGCGGTCGAGGTTTCCAGCCGTGGCGTGGTGATGCAGGTGCTCGTGCCGCCAGCGGTTGAACGGCGTGAAGCTGATCAGCGCGAGCGCGGAGCCGAGCCACGCGTTGGCGCGCGGCCACGGCAGCAACGACCCGTGCGCGCAGTCATGAAAGAGGATGTAGGTGCGCAGCAGGAAGCCAGCGGTCGGAAGCGCAAGCGCCAGCGTGAGCAAGTAGGACACGTCGAGCGCGAAGTACATGAGTGCCCAGCACCCGATGAACGGCACGACCGAGGTGAGCAGCGAGAACGCGGTGCGCCAGAGCGACGGCCGCGCGTAGCGGCTCACCGTGTGGTGCCAGGCGTCCTCGTCGAGCAAGAGATCCTCGGCGCCAGACGCGGCACGCGGGCGTTCAGTCAGAAGGGCAGTCAATGGCCATCCTCAAGAGGGCTGAATCAGGAGAGCCGTTGACTCCGTGTGGATCCCCGCACGGAAGCGTCGCGCTCTGCTGGTGCGAACGTCCCCACCGTACACCGGCGGTCTCGAAAAGTGACGAACGCTACGAAGGAAATCGACCCTTTTCCACAGGTTCTGTAGGCCGTTTCTCGAAGACCAGCCGGAAGTGGTCGAGCAGCTCCCGCTCGAAGCAGACGCTGTTGGGGCTGACGCCAGAGGTGAAGGCGAGGCGGAAGTCGGCGCTGGTGAGCCAGCGGGGCACCAACCTGAGCTTGAAGAGCAGCTTTCGCAAGGACGGCTCGCCGAAGCGCTGGCGCCACTGCTTGATCGTCTCGATGTAGTCGAGCCGGCCACTGGTGGTGGCGACGAGCTCGAAGTCGTGATCGGCGGCCTTGATGACCTGCTCAGACCCGAACGGGAGGCACGAGCCCGGGAACTGCCGGCCGAGCAGCGCCAGGTACCAGGCGTCGGACTCCCGCGGGGCGTCGATGTCGACCTGGTCGAGCGGGATCATGTTGGCACCGAAGACCATCGTCTGGAGGTAGAAGCGGCCGCCGTCGGGCAGCATGCTGGCGACGTTGGTGAAGAGGTCACGGTAGATGTCGTCCTGCTGCCCGTCGGCCTGCTCCTCGGGCGAGCAGAAGTGCTCGAACGCTCCGAGGCTCACGACCGCGTCGAAGGGGCCGAAGGTGTCGCGGTCGACGGTGCGGGCGTCCATCAGGTGGACGTCGAGTCCGTGACGACGACACGCGTCACGCTGCGCAGTAGAGAGGGTGACGCCGACGCCGGTGCCGCCCTTGCGGCGCACGAAGTCGAGCATCGGGCCCCACCCGCAGCCGAGGTCGAGCACCCGACGGTCCGGGCCGATGCCGACCGACTCGGCGACGTAGTCGTGCTTGCGGGCTTGGGCCTCCTCGAGCGTCATCGAGAAGTCGCCGTCGTACTTGGCGCCGCTGAAGTCGGCCATCTCGCCCAGGCTCAGGCGGAACAGCCGGTCGATCAGCGAGTACGTGAACTCGAGGTCCTTCTGGTCGGCCACGCGCTCAACTTACCCAGATGGCCGCCACCTAGCGCGGTGAGCGGCCGCGGCAGCACCAGTAGAAGAGGTCTTAGGACGCGCCGTCGACGGTGATCTCGATGGCGGTGCCCCGGCCGTTCTTCGCCCGCTTGCCAAGGTTGAGGACGCGATGGGCGTCAGCCGCGGCTCGCAGCTCCCAGGCGCGCTCGTCGCGACCGGGCAGGTTGCGGTCAGGTGTCGACGGGACGGATGCCTCCACGTGGAGGGTCGCGCCAGGGCGGACCACGAAGTCGACGCTGCGCTCGGCGGTGGGACCGCTCAGCAAGCTGCCGTTCTCATCACGCACAGACAGACGATGACGGTTCATGTGCGGTGGTGCATCGATCGCGAAGCGTACCTTCACATCTTCGAGCATCGAACCAGCGTAGACGACTGCGCGCGTCGTTGTTGCAGCGAAGCACGTCGGCGTGAACGTTGCGTGCCGAGTCGGTGACAACGGTGTGGTATCGTGGATCCGTTCTCGATGTTGCTCGTGTGGATGCGCGCGCATCGAGCCCGCAACGGGCTGTGTCGTTTCTCGCAACTCGACTCCCGCAATCTCGGTTGCTCGAGTCAGCGTCTCGGGGATCGCTGCTTCGCCCCTGTGAGACCTGACATCCGTCGCCACTGAGCGACCACAACCGAATCGAGTCAACACCAAGTGTCTGTGACCTTTGCCGACCTCGGCACTCCACCTGATCTCGTCGCGGCGTTGTCCGCGCGCGGGATCCATCAACCCTTCTCCATCCAGTCCCTCGCCATCGCGGACGGCATCGCCGGACGCGACGTGTCGGCGAAAGCGCCGACGGGCTCGGGCAAGACGATCGCGTTCGGCGTTCCGCTCGTGACGCGTGTGCGGCGCGCGGAGCCGCGCAGGCCGCGTGCCCTCGTGCTCGTGCCCACCCGCGAGCTGGCTGCGCAGGTGCGCGACGAGCTCGAGTGGCTCGGCCGCCCTCGCAAGCTGCGGGTTGCCGCCGTCTACGGCGGGATGGGCTTCGACACCCAGCGCAAGGCGCTGCGGCGCGGCGTCGACATCCTCGTCGCCTGCCCCGGCCGCCTGGCCGACCTGATCGAGCGGCGTGACGTGAGCCTCGGCCGCGTCGAGATCGTCGTGCTCGACGAAGCCGATCGCATGGGCGACATGGGGTTTCTCCCCGCCGTGAAGGCGCTCCTCGACCAGACGCCGAAGACCCGCCAGACGTTGCTGTTCTCGGCCACGCTCGACGGCGACATCGCCACGTTGCTGAAGCGCTACCAGCGCGATCCGGTGCGGCACGAGGTCGACCCGCCGGCCCGCAAGAAGGCCCGCGTCAACCATCTCTTCTGGGCGACGGAGCGAAGCGAGCGCGTGCGAATCTGCGCCGACGTGGTGCAGCTCGCCGGGCCAACGATCGTGTTCTGCCGCACCAAGCACGGCACCGACGCGCTGGCCAAGAAGCTGGCCCGCACTGGGGTGCGTGCCGCGGCCATCCACGGCAACCGATCGCAGAACCAGCGCGAGCGCGCGCTGGCCGCGTTCTCCGGCGGTGACGTGGATGCCCTCGTGGCCACCGATGTCGCCGCCCGCGGGCTGCACATCGACGACGTCGCGTGCGTCGTGCACTTCGATCCCGCTCCGGACATCACCGACTACACCCACCGCTCCGGCCGCACCGCACGCGCCGGCGCCGCGGGGACGGTCGTCTCATTCGTCTCGTCAGACCAGAAGCGAGACGTGGCCCGGCTCCAGCAACGCCTGGGGCTCCCGCCACGCCTGACGAGGCCAGACCGCGGTGCGCTCACTAGCGTGAGCGTCACCGGGGACACACCCCCGCCGAAGCCTTCGGGCACGAACGGGAAGCACACAACACCAACAAGGAGCACCATGGCTACAGGAACCGTCAAGTGGTTCAACAGCGAGAAGGGCTTCGGCTTCATCTCGCGCGAAGGCGCCGACGATGTGTTCGTCCACTTCTCGGCGATCCAGGGCGACGGCTACAAGTCGCTCGACGAAGGTCAGAAGGTCGAGTTCGACGTCGGCCCCGGCCGTAAGGGCGAAGAGGCCACGAACGTCCGCGTCATCGGTTAGTCACTCCGGTCGATCGGAGGACGCGCCGAGTCAGGCGCGTCCTCCGTCACCGGTCCCTCCGCCAGCGGCGTGCGTCAACGTCACTCCGGCCCATGCTGGCTGTCACCGCGGCCAAGCGCCACGAGGTCGTCGTGCCGTGTCGGATCTAGCGAACGCGCTCGACCGAGAGCGAGCGTTCCCTGGCCAGTAGAACGGGGTTCGACCGCGGTGCCGCGGTGCGTCGTGGTCACGGCGTGGGCTGACCCGCCGATTCGAGCTCCCGGTGGCGGTCGTAGGCCCAGCCCGGTCCGTGCACGACGTATGAGAGTCGCTCGCGCCAG
>Ga0194121_10001125_pt1 | contig 46621 bp, 43 predicted proteins | sample TA2MahCa50mmetaG_FD_148609 | JGI IMG/M metagenome (GOLD analysis project Ga0194121, IMG submission 148609) | Freshwater microbial communities from Lake Tanganyika, Tanzania - TA2015020 Mahale Deep Cast 50m | ecosystem: Environmental > Aquatic > Freshwater > Lake | place: Tanzania: Lake...
GGGCAGGGCGCTCGCGCCGTGCGCATCCGCGAGCTCACGCAGCGCGGCGTCGAGCGCGGCCGGCGGCGCGGTGGCAATGGCGGCGACCGTGTCCGCCGACATGCCGTCCCCCGCGGCCACGGCCTCGTCCAGCGCGTGGCGCCAGGCGCCGGCGTGGGCGTCGGTCATCCGAAGCTGGGACGCAGGAACGGCGGAAGGCCGGGGTCGAGGAAGTACACCCGGCGGGCGTAGTCGAGCGCGCGCATGTCGCCCTCGAAGCGCTCGGCGAGGCGGCCGTAGGGCGGCCGGCCGCCCCCGGCCTGCGCGCGGGCGTGCTCGGACACGAAGCGGTAGGCGCGCTTGCCCTCGCTCACGTAGTAGCTCATCGACGCGGTGCGCTCCACCCGCTCGCGGAAGAGGCCGGTCATGAACAGGGTGTAGTCCCCGATGTGGCGGCGGACGTCCAGCTCGCGGTCGGGCCGGAAGTCGGGCGTGTCGTCGCGCCAGACGTGCTGGATCTCGAGGAGCATGTCGACGACGGTCTCCAGGCGGGGCATGACGGTGCCCCGTGGATGCAGGTGCTCGGTGCGCGCGAAGCGCGTCAGCATGCCGGCGAGGTAGCCGGCGGCGGCATCGTCGCTGACGCCGAGATCGCGAAACGCCGCGCGCACCGCCCGGTCGAAGAACTGGTGGAGCTCCACCCGTCCCCTCCCTTTTCTGGGCCGATCATAACAGATGGCTTACAATCGCTCTCCGTGGCCGACCGTTCGCGCGCTCCGATGCCGTGGCTCCTCGTCGCGGCCAGCGTTCTCCTCCTGGTCATCGTGCTCTACCTCTTCTTCGGCGCCTACCTGCCGGCCAAGCAGCGCCTGGCCCGGCTCGAGACGGAGCTGAAGCAGGTCTACGCGCGGGAGGCGCAGCTGCAGACGCAGCTCGCCCAGCAGGAGAAGGCGCACGCGATGCGCGAGCAGCAGGGGACCGCGCTCACGGCCGAGCGCGACCAGCTCGCGCGGCGGATCGAGGATCTCGAGCGCGAGCTCGCGACCGCGCGCGGCCGCCGCCCCGCCCGCTAAGTCACTCGGCGGGGGACGCCGTCCCCCGCCGTCCCCCTAGGATTGCGCGGGCGCATCGCGCGCACGCCGCGCGCCGCCCCGTCGCGGCGGCGACACGGTGTCGCGGCTGCGACACCGTGGCGACCGGCACGCGGCGAACGATCGGTGGTACGTGACGTGCTGCGTTCCGCTCGCGTGACGATCCGGCGTCGGGGTTCGCCGTGAGCATGGTACGCCGGCGCGCCGCTCGTGGCGGCCCCGTCGATCGCCGGCCTCCGTTCGCGCGCACGGTCGCGGTCGCCGTCGGCATCACGATCCTGCTCGTCGCGCTCGCCCTGCTCGCGTGGCAGGTCGCCGATGTCCTGCTCGTGGTATTCGCGGGCGTCCTGCTGGCCGTCTTCCTGGGCGGGCTCGCCGATCTCGTGACCCGCCATACGCGGCTGGGCCACGGCCCCGCGCTCGCGGTCGTGGTGGTCCTGCTCGTCGCGATCGTGGCAACCGGCGCGTGGCTCCTCGCGGGCGACATCGCAGCCGAGGCCCGCCAGCTGCGCCGCGACATGCCGCGGGCGCTGGAATCGCTCCGCGCCTCGGCGGAACAGCACGCCTGGGGACAACTGATCCTCGGCGCCCTCCCGTCGATCGAAGAGGCCGCGCAGTCGGACCGCATGCTCTCGTTCGCCCCGGGCGCGGTCTCGCGCGCGTTCGGAACGACCGTCGGGCTGCTCGTGAACGTCGTGGTCGTCGCCGCGATCGGCATCTACGTGGCGGCCGAGCCCGGCCTGCATGCACGCGGCGTGCTGCATCTGGTGCCACGCGCACATCGTGCCCGGGCCGGCGAGCTCCTGCGGGCGCTGCGGCGCACGCTGCAGTGGTGGCTCATCGGCAAGGTGATCGTGATGATCGCGGTCGGCGTGGTCACCGGCGTCGCGCTCGCGCTGCTCGGCGTGCCGCTGGCGCTGACGCTCGGATTGATCGCCGGGCTGCTGGATTTCGTGCCGTACGCGGGCCCCATCCTCGCCTTCGGCCCGGCGATTCTCCTCGCGCTCACCCAGAGCACCTCGCTCGCCGTGTGGGTGCTGGCGGTGTACGCGCTGGTGCAGATCCTCGAAAGTTATCTGCTCACACCGCTGGTCCAGAAGCACGCCGTCGCGTTGCCCCCCGCGCTCACCATCGCCGCCCAGCTCGTCATGACCGTGCTCTTCGGACCGCTGGGACTGCTGCTCGCCACGCCGCTCACTGCCGTGGCGCTGGTGACGACGACGATGCTGTACGTCGAGGACGCGCTGGACGACCGCGGCGTGGGTGGCGTGGCACCCGACGCCGCCGGCGACCACCAGCCGCGATGAGCGTCCGGGTGACTCGTGGCCGGGCCCTTGCACGTGACACCGACATGCGTCGCCAGCTCAGCGCTGTCCTGTCCCGCTGGCCGCTCGTGCAGGATCTGAAGGCGTGGCGGGCCGGGACGCCCTTCGATCAGCTCGGCCTCGGCGACTCCGCGATCAGTGACACCACGCGGAGGCTTGCCCCGCGCACGCGGGATGCCGACGCCGCCGTCCCGAGCATCTGTCCGTACTGCGGCGTCGGGTGCGCGCAGATCGTCTACGTGAAGAACGGCGCCATCATCGACATCGAGGGCCATCCCCGGTCGCCGATCAACGCCGGCACGCTCTGCCCGCGCGGCGCCGCCACGTTCGGACTCCTCGTCAATCCCGCGCGGCTCATGCGCGTGAAGTACCGCGCGCCGTACAGCGACCGATGGGAAGAGCGTCCCCTCGAATGGGCGATGGACCGTATCGCGGAGCTCGTCAAGCGGACCCGCGATGCGGACTACGAGACGCGGGACGACGCGAAGCAGCGCACGCTCCACCGGTGCGGCAGCATCGCGAGCCTCGGCGGCGCCACGCTGGACAACGAAGAGAACTACCTGATCAAGAAGCTCTTCGGCGGCGGGCTCGGCATGGTCTGGATCGAGAACCAGGCCCGCGTCTGACACAGCAGCACGGTGCCCGGGCTGGGCACCACCTACGGGCGGGGCGGCGCCTCGCTCGCCGTCTGGGACCTGGCCGACGCGCAGTGCATCGTCATCCAGGGCTCCGACATGGCGGAATCGCATCCCGTCGCCTTCCGGTTCGTGACGCAGGCGAAGCAGCGCGGCGCGGTCGTCATCCACGTCGACCCGACGTTCCGCCGCACCTCCGCGATGGTCGATCTCCACGTGCCGATCCGGCCGGGGTCCGACATCGCGTTCGTGGGCGGCCTGATCCGCTACGTGCTCGAGCACGAGCGGTACTTCAAGGAGTACATGCTCGCGTACACGAACGCGTCCACGATCGTCGGTCCCGACTTCCGCGACACCGAGGACCTCGACGGCCTGTTCTCGGGATTCGACGACGCGCGCGGCGCCTACGAGTTCTCGACGTGGCAGTACGAAGGCCAGCCGGTGCCTGCGCCCACGTCCAACCCGGTCGGGCTCACGACGGAGTCGTTCGGCGAGGACGTGGGCGGCCTGACGGACAGCCCGCCGCCGCGCGATCCGACGCTGCGGCATCCGCGCTGCGTGTTCCAGATTCTGCGCCGTCACTACGCGCGCTACACGCCGGAGATGGTGGAGCGCGTGTGCGGCGTGCCTCCCGCGTTGTTCCTGCAGGTGGCCGAGGCGCTCGCGCGGAACTCCGGCCGGGAGCGCACGGCCGCGTGGTGTTACGCCGTCGGCTGGACGCAGCACACCGTCGGCGTGCAGATGATCCGCGCCGCCGCCGTGCTCCAGCTCCTCCTCGGCAACGTGGGGCGTCCGGGCGCGGGCATCTGTCCGCTGCGCGGCCACGCGAGCATCCAGGGCTCCACCGACATCCCCACGCTCTACGACATGCTGCCCGGCTATCTCGGCCAGCCGCATCTCGAGAAGCCGCACGAGACGCTCGGCGAGTACATCGACACCGAGACGGCCCCGACGGGCTGGTGGGCCCATCACCCCGCGTACATCGTCAGCCTGCTCAAGGCCTGGTACGGCGAGCGCGCCACCCGGGACAACGCCTTCGCCTTCGATCACCTCCCCCGCATCAGCGGCGATCACTCGCAGCTGCCGATGACGCTGGCGATCGCGGACGGGCGCATCAAGGGGCTGTTCGTGATGGGCCAGAACCCCGCCGTCGGCGGCACCAACACGCGCCTGGTCCGGCGCGCGCTCGCGTCGCTTCAGTGGATGGTGGTCCGCGATCCCTACGAGAGCGAGACCGCGGCGTTCTGGTACGCCTCGCCCGAAGTGCGGCGCGGCGAGCTCGATCCCCGCACCATCGGCACCGAGGTGTTCCTGCTGCCGGCGGCGATCACCGGCGAGAAAGAGGGCAGCTACACCAATACGAACCGCCTCGTGCAGTGGCACGACAAGGCGGTGGAGCCGCCCGGCGACTGCCGGGGCGAGCCGTGGTTCCTCAACGAGCTGGCCGTCCGCCTGCGCCGTCTCTACGCGCGCGACCCCGAACCGGATTCGATGCGCGTGCGGCAGCTGCTCGACCTGGCATGGGACTACCCGACGAAGGGCGCCGCGGGCGAGCCCGACGTGCAGGCGGTGCTGCGCGAGATCAACGGCTATCGCGTGGGTGACGGCCGGCACGTCGGCGACTTCACCGAGCTGCGCGACGACGGGTCGACCGCATGCGGCTGCTGGCTCTACAGCGGCGTCATGCCGGCGCCGGACGAGAACCGCGCGCGCAGCCGCGAGCCCGATCCCCCGAACGGTCCCGCAAGCCACCTCGGGTGGGGGTTCGCGTGGCCGGCCAACCGGCGGATCCTCTACAACCGCGCGTCCGCGGATCCCGAGGGCCGTCCGTGGTCGGAGCGGAAGAAATGGGTGTGGTGGAACGCCGACCAGCGACGCTGGGTCGGATTCGACGTGCCCGACTTCCCCGTCGACAAGCCGCCGGACTACGTGCCGGACCGTTCCCGGCGCCCGCACGGGATGGACGCACACTCGGGAGCCGCCCCGTTCATGATGATGGCGGACGGGCGCGGGTGGCTCTACGTGCCCTCGGGGTTGAAGGACGGCCCCATGCCCGCGCACTACGAGCCGGTGGAATCGCCGGTCACCAACCTGCTCTACCGGCAGCAGGCGAACCCGGCCGTCAAGCGTTGGGCGCGCGCCGACAACGCCTATCACCACGTGGCCGATCCGCGGTTTCCGTACGTGCTCACCACGTACCGGCTCACCGAGCACCACACCGGCGGGCTCATGACCCGCGCGGTGGCGTGGCTCGCCGAGCTGCAGCCGGCCGCCTTCATCGAGGTGGACCCGGTTCTCGCGCGGCACAAGGGCATCGCGAGCGGCGACTGGGTCACGGTCTCCACCGCGCGCGGGGAGATCGACGTGCGCGCGCTCGTGACGTCGCGCGTGCAGCCGCTGACCGTCGACGGGCGCACCGTGCACGTGCTCGGACTGCCGTGGCACTTCGGCTACCAGGGCCTCGTGCAGGGCGGGATCGCCAACGATCTCTCCGCGATCGTCGGCGATCCCAACGTCTCGATCCACGAGGGCAAGGCGTTCACCTGCGACGTCCGGCGCGGCCGCACGTCGGAGGCCGCGTGAGCGCGGACGCGGCCCGGGGCGAGGCCGGGATCACCGCCGGCGTCCACGTCGCCGCGGGCACCCGGTACGGGTTCCTCACCGACACGACGCTCTGCATCGGCTGCAAGGCGTGTGAGGTCGCGTGCAAGCAGTGGAACAGCCTGCCCGCGGACGACGTCGCCTTCAGCGCCGACGGCTACGATCACACGCGCGGGCTCTCGCACGGCACCTGGCGCCACGTGAAGTTCATCGAGCAGCCGCCGGCCGGCGGGGGCTCGGCCCGGTGGCTGTTCAACAGCGACGTGTGCAAGCACTGCGCGAAGGCCGGCTGCCTCGAGGCCTGCCCGACGGGCGCGATCGTGCGCACCGAGTACGGCACCGTGCTGATCCAGCACGACGTGTGCAACGGCTGCAAATACTGCGAGCCGAGCTGCCCGTTCGGCGTGATCACCGTCGACAAGGGCGGCAGCGGCACCGCGCACAAGTGCACGCTCTGCCACGATCGCCTGCGCGACGGGCTGGAGCCCGCGTGCGCGAAATCGTGTCCCACCGATTCGATCCAGTTCGGCCCCATCGACATGCTGCTCACCCGCGGCCGGGCGCGGGTCGCCGGCCTGCAGCGCCAGGGCTTCGGCGAGGCGCGCCTGTACGGCGACCCGGACGGCGACGGCGCGACCCACGGGATCGGTCAGTTGCAGAGCCTCTTCGTGCTCATGGACCACCCGAACGCGTACAACCTTTCCGCGGCGCCGACGCTGCCCGCCCGTCACATCCTGCCGGCCCTGCTGACGAGCGCGGTGGCCGCGGTCACGCTGGTGGGCGCGGCGGCCGTCGCGCTGCTCGCGGACCGGCGCTGAGGAGCGCGCGATGAACGAGCAGGTCCGGCTGTCGCTGACGGCCGCGTATACCGACGGCCACGCCCCCGCCGCCCAGCGACGGGCCGGACACGTGACCGAACCCGCGCCGACCTACCACGGCCTGCCCGCGATCCGTCGGCCGCAGTGGGGGTGGCACATCCCGGCCTACTTCTTCGTCGGCGGCGCGGGCAGCGGTGCCTACATCGTCGCCACGATCGCGGACATCGGCGGCCGCGCCGCCGATCGTCCGCTCGTGACCGGCGGCCGCGCGGTGGCGCTGGCGGCGATGCTCGTCAGTCCGGTGCTGCTCGTCCTCGACCTCGGCCGGCCCGGCCGCTGGATCAACATGCTGCGCGTCTTTCGGCCGCGGTCGATGATGAACCAGGGCTCGTTCGCGCTGCTCGCGCTGGGCGCGTTCTCGGGGCTCGGCGCCGTCGTGGAAGTCGCGCAGAGGTTCGCGCAGCGTCGCGCGCTCGCGCGCTGGACGGCGCGGCTCGGCCGGCCGGTGTCGTGGCTCGGCGCGCTCCCCGCGGTCGTCGTCGCCGGCTACACCGCGGTGCTCCTCGCCGCCACCAACGTGCCGCTGTGGACGCGGAGCCGGCTGCTGCTCGGGCCGCTGTTCCTCGCGTCCGCGATGTCGACGGGTCTCGCCGCCACGCGGCTCGCCGCCGAAGCGGCCGGCGGCATCGCCGCACGCACCGAGACGCGGGTCAAGCGCGCCGAGACGCTGATGACGGGCGCGGAGCTCGCGCTCACGGCCGCGTCGGTGGCCCGCCTCGGACGCGACGCCCGGCCCCTGCTCGCGGGCGGCCTTGGCGTGCTGTTCCACACCGGCAGCGTCGGCCTCGGCATGCTGGCGCCGCTGGCGCTCGCGCGCGCGGGAGGGCGGCGCTCCACGCTGCTCGCGGCCGCGCTGACGCTGGCGGGCGGCGGGCTGCTGCGCTACGCGGTCGTGGTGGCCGGGCAGCGCTCGGCGGACGATCCCCGCGCGTACTTCCGCGCGACGCGCGCACGTCCATGAGCCCCCGCGACGAGCGCCTCGCCCCCGAGCGCCTGCCGACGGAGGGACGGGTCGAAGGTGTCGTGGTGCTCGTGCAGGAAGGGCGCTTTCGCGTGCAGGATCGGGACGGGCGCGGCTATCTCTTCGTGCTGCGCCCGGGGGCCGGCGCAGACCCGGAGACGCTCGCGCGCTGGGCCGCGTCGGGCACGACCGTGCGCGTCGACTACGAGGGCCCGCCGGACCTCGGCGCGGTCGCGACCCGCGTCGCCGCACACGCCGGCGACAGCGCGGGCGCGCTGACGCCCGCGGTCCGGCTGCTGCGCGCGATCGTCGGGCTTCCGCTCGCCGTGGCGGGCGCCATGGCGCGCGCGCGCGCGGAGCACCGCGCCGCACCCCGACGCGAAGCCATCCCGGGATCGCAGCACGCGGCAACGGAAGCGCCAACGGATGCCGCGGACGACGGCGCGCCGGCCCTGCCGCGCCGCCGGTTCCTCACCCGTCTGACGGTCGCCTGCGGCGCCGCCGTCGCCGGGCTGCTCGGCCTGCCGGCGGGCGCGATCCTCGTCTGGCCGCCCGGGCGCCAGACCGGCACCGCGTGGCGCGCGGTCGGCGAGGTTTCCACGTTCGCCCCCGGCGCCACGACCAAAGTGACGTATTTCGACGCGAACCCACTCCCGTGGGCGGGCTTTGCCGCGGAAACGGCCGCCTGGCTCCGTCGCGAGCCGAACGGCGAGTTCGTCGCGTTCACGATCTACTGCACGCACACGGGCTGTCCGGTGCGATGGGAGGAGCAGGCCCAGCTGTTCATGTGCCCGTGCCACGGCGGGGCGTTCCATCGCGATGGCGCCGTCGCCGCCGGGCCGCCCCCGACGCCCCTCACCCGCTACGGCGTGCGCGTGACCGACGGCGTGGTGGAGATCCAGCCGACGCCGCTGCCGCGGCAGACCCGCGGATGAATCCGCTGCGCCCGATCGGGCGGTGGCTCGATCGCCGGCTCGGGCTCTCGGACATCTCGCGCCACACGCTCGAGCATCCGATCCCGCGCGAGAACACCGGGCGCAAGGGCTGGCTGTACGTGCTGGGCGCGGCCACGCTCACCGCGTTCATCGTGCAGGTCGTCACCGGCGTCGCGCTGGCGACCACGTACATCGCCGCCCCGCAGCACGCCTACGACTCGCTGGTGACGCTCACCGCGCATCCGATCGGGGCCCTGCTGCGCGGGATGCACTACTACGGCGCCTCCGCGATGGTGCTGCTCATCTTCGCGCACATGACGCGTGTCTTTCTCATGGGCTCGTACAAGTACCCGCGCGAGGTCAACTGGATGACCGGCGCGATCCTGCTCGGCCTCACGCTCGCCATGGCGGGCACGGGGCAGCTCCTGCGCTGGAACGAGGACGGCGTCTGGACCGTCGTCGTGTGGGCGAAGTTCGCCGAACGCATGCCGTTCATCGGCGAGTACGCCGCGCGCTTCATCCTCGGCGGCGACACGCTGAGCGCCTCGACGCTGACACGGTTCTTTGCGCTGCACGTCTTCGTCTTTCCCGCCCTGATCATCGGCTTCGTGGTGGTGCATCTCTACCTCGTGCTCCGGCAGGGGATCTCGGAGCCTCCGGTCCCCGGCGAGCGCGTCGAGCGCGGCACCTACGACCGCCGCTACGATGCCCTGCTGCGGCGCGGACGGCCGTACTTTCCGTTCGGCACCTGGCGCGAGGCGGTGACGGCGGCCGCGCTCGTGGCCGTCATCGTGGCGCTCGCGATCGTCGTGGGGCCCGTGCCCCCGGGCGAGCCGCCGAATCCGACGTCGGTGCAGGCTGACCCGAAGCCGGACTGGTTCTATCTCTGGTACTACACGCTCGTCTGGCTGAAGCCGCCCGCACTCGAAACGCTCGTCATGATCGTGCTCCCGCTCGGGGTGGGGGTCGTCCTCTTTCTCATCCCGCTGCTGTTTCCCACCGGGGAGCGCAGTCCGAGCCGCCGTCCCTGGGCGATCGTGACCGTCGGCGCGGTCGTGCTCACGTTCGCCGTGCTGACAGCCTACGGCGTGAACCCGTACTGGGTTCCGGACTTCGACACGCCGGCCGTCTCGGCGGCGGCGCTGGGCGTCGCCGACGACAGCGACGTCGCGCACGGCGCCCGCATCTTCCACGACCGGCGCTGCCAGTCCTGCCATCGCGTGCTCGACGCCGGCGGGCGCTACGGTCCCGACCTCACCGACGTGTCATTGCGGCTGTCCCGGGAGGAGACCGCCGTGCGGATCGTCGCGGGCTACCGCGACATGCCCGCCTATCGCGACACGATCGACGCCCGCGAGCTGGACGCGCTCATGGCGTTTCTCTGGGCGACGGCCGAGCGCGTGAAAGCGCCATGAGCGCGCGGCGCCTCGTCGTCCCGACGGGCGTGATGCTCACCGGGTGTTCGGGCCCGATGTCCACGCTCGATCCCGCCGGCCCCGCGGCCGCACGCATCGCCGAGCTGTCCTGGCTGTTCATGGCGGTGACGCTCGTGCCCGCGCTCCTCGTGATCGGCCTGGTCCTCTACGCGGTCCGCCGCGCGCGGCGGACAGGGGGGGACGACCGGCTGCCGCTCGGCGAGTGGCGCTTCATCGTCGCCGGCGGGGTCGCCTTCCCGCTCGTGATCCTGCTGTTCATGACGTTCGTCAACGTCCGCACGACGGCGGGCGTGGCCCGCGCGCCCGGAGACGCCGGTCTGGTCGTGGAGGTGACCGCGCATCAGTACTGGTGGGAGATCCGCTATCCACGCCACGGCATCGTCACGGCGAACGAGCTGCACATCCCGGTCGGGACGACCGTCGAAGTGCGGCTCGCCACGTCCGACGTCATCCACGCGTTTTGGGTGCCGCGCCTGCAGGGCAAGACCGACATGACCCCCGGCCATTCCACGACCACGTGGCTCCTCGCCGATGCGCCGGGCGAGTACCGCGGGCAGTGCGCGGAATACTGCGGCCTGCAGCACGCGCTCATGGCGTTTCTCGTGATTGCGCAGCCCCGCGACGAGTTCGACGGGTGGGTGGACCGGATGCGCGGCACCCCGGCCGCACCCACGACCGACGCCGCGCTGCGCGGGCGCGAGATCTTCGCCGCCTCGTGCGCGCACTGCCACGCGATCCGCGGCGCGCACGCGCTCCGGCACACGGGCTCGGTGGGACCCGACCTCACGCACCTGGCCGCGCGACGCACCCTGGCCGCGGCCACGCTGCCCAACACCACCGACAACCTCGCGGCGTTCATCCGCGACCCGCACGCGAAGAAGCCGGGGCTGCGCATGCCGGCCACCGCGCTGTCGCCGGAGGCGCTCGGCGCGCTGCTCGCCTACCTCGGGACCCTGCAGTGACGCCCGGCGCGACCCCGGAGCGCGTGGCGCACGACGGCCTCGTCGCCGTGTGGGCGAACCCGCGCGGGCTCTACGGCTGGATGACGGCCGTCAACCACCGCGCGATCGGCATGCGGTTCATGGTGACGTCGTTCATCTTCCTGCTGCTGGGCGGGCTGCTCGCGCTGATCATGCGCCTCCAGCTCGCCCGGCCCGAGCTGGACCTGCTGGGCCCGGCGGCGTTCAACCAGTTCTTCACCATGCACGGCTCCACGATGATGTTCCTCTTCGCGGTGCCGATGCTCGAGGGGCTCGGCATCTACCTGGTGCCCTTGTTGATCGGCACGCGCGACATGGCGTTCCCGCGCCTGAACGCCTTCGGCTACTGGGTGTACGCGATCGCCGGCGTGACGCTCTACGGCGCGTTCCTCGTCGGCGCCGCGCCCGACGGCGGCTGGTTCAACTACGTCCCGCTGACGGGGCGTGGCTTCTCGCCCGGCGTCAACATCGACTTCTGGGTCACGATGATCACCTTCATCGAGGTCTCGGCGCTCGTCGCCGCCGTGGAGCTGGTGGTGACCGTGTTCAAGCAGCGCGCGCCCGGCATGTCGCTGAGCCGCATGCCGCTCTTCGTGTGGTCCCAGCTCGTCATGTCGCTCATGGTGATCTTCGCGATGCCGCCCCTCATGCTGGTCAGCGTGCAGCTCATGCTCGACCGGGTGATCGGCACGCACTTCTTCAACGCGGCGGCCGGGGGCGATCCGCTCCTGTGGCAGCACCTCTTCTGGATCTTCGGCCACCCCGACGTCTACATCATCCTGATCCCCGCGCTCGGGATCGTGTCGATGATCGTGCCGACCGCGTCGCGCCGCCCGCTGGCCGGCTACACGCTCGTGACCGCCTCGCTCGTCGCCATCGGCTTCCTGAGCTTCGGGCTGTGGGTGCACCACATGTACGCCACCGGGCTCCCGGTGCTCGGGCTCAATTTCTTCGCGACGGTGGGGATGCTGATCGCGATTCCCAACGCCGTGCAGATCTTCGCGTGGACCGCGACGGTCTGGCGCGGCACCCTCGAGCTGACCGCCGCATTCCTGCACGTGATCGGCTTCATCGTGCTGCTGATCCTCGGCGGCATCACCGGGCTCATGGTGTCGTCGCCGGCGTTCGACTGGCAGGTGCACGACACGTACTTCATCGTGGCGCACTTCCACTACGTGCTCATCGGCGGCGCGGTCTTCCCCATCCTCGCGGGGCTCTATTACTGGTTCCCCAAGTTTTCGGGGCGCCTGCTGAGCGAGCGCCTGGGACGCTGGACGTTCTGGGTCACGTTCATCGGCTTCAACGTGGCGTTCCTGCCGATGCATTGGACGGGCTTCCGCGGCATGCCGCGGCGGGTGTACACCTACCTGCCCGGGCTCGGCTGGAGCGACCTGAACCTGGTGTCCACGGTCGGGGCCTGGATCATGGGCGCGGGCTTCGTGATGTTCGTCGCCAACGTGGGCGTGAGCCTCCTCGTCGGCCGCCGCGCGGGCGACAACCCGTGGGGCGCGGGCACGCTCGAGTGGGCGACGTCGTCGCCGCCCCCGCCGTACAACTTCCGGGCGATTCCGGAGATCCGCGGCCGGTATCCGCTCTGGGAGGCCGGCCACGCGCTCGACGACGGCTATCTCGGCTCGGCGCCCGACGACGGCGCACGCGAAGTGCTGGTGACGACCACCCTGGAGGCCGCGCCGGACCACATCGACCAGCTGCCGGGCCCCACGATCTGGCCGTTCTGGGCCGCGCTGGGGGCGTCGCTCGCCTTCATCGGCTCGATGATCCACCTCTGGGTGGTGCCGCTGGGCGCGCTGCTCGTCGGGATCGCGCTCGTCGGCTGGCTCTGGCCGCCCCGCACGGAGCTGCCCGCATGAGCGCGATCGTCGAACGCCGGCCGCTGCCGCGCATGGTGCAGGGCCACGGCGACACGGTGTGGTGGGGCGTGCTGTTCATGATCGTCATCGAGGCGGCGGTCTTCGCCTCGCTGATCCTGAGCTACTTCTATCTCCGCGCGCGCGCCGAGGCGTGGCCCCTCGGGGACATCGATCCGCCGGCGCTCCTGCTGCCGACGCTGAACTCGCTGATCCTGCTCGCGAGCGTGCTGCCGGTCGCGTGGGCCGACCGCGCCGCCCGCCGGGGCGACCGGCGAAGGCTGCTGATCGGCAAGCACGTGGCCCAGGCGCTGCTGGTCGTCTTCCTCGTCGTCAAGGTGATCGAGTACTCGGGCTACGACTACAACTGGCGGACGAACGCGTACGGCTCGCTGGTGTGGACGATGACCGGCCTGCACGTCGCCCACGTCGTGGTGGTGCTCCTCAAGTCGGGCGTCGTGACCGCGCTGGCCTGGAAGCGGTATTTCGGTCCGTCGCGCTACGTCGGCGTGCAGGCCAACGCCCTCTACTGGTACTTCGTCGCCGCGATCTGGATCCCGCTCTACGCCACCATCTACCTGACCCCGCACGTGCTGCAGCGAGGGCCATGAGCCTCGCGCGTCCCGCGCTCGCCGCCCGCGACGTCGCGCCATGGCGGCTGTGGTTCGGCCTGCTGGGCGGCGCGGTCGCGTGGACCCTGCGGCTGCTGATCAGCTATCCGCTCCTGCCGGTGGCCTGCGGCGCCGGCACGCTGGCGGCCGTGCACGTCGTGACCTTCGCCATGGCCGCGCTCACCGTGGTCGCGGGAGTCGTCGCCTGGCGCACCAGGCAGCGCGCGGCGCCGGCGAGCACGGCGCACTACATGGGCCGCCTGGGCCTCCTCCTGAATGCGCTCTTCCTGCTCACCATCGTGGCCGAGGGCTCCGCCGTCGTCGTCCAGGACGAGCCGTGCCTCGGCGTCACGCCGGGGCGCGCGGCCCTCGACACGTGGTCGCCCCTGGCCTGGCTTCTCTCGCCCGCGGCGGCGCACGCCGCCCACGGGCCGATCGGCGGGCCCTTCGACGCGATGCCGGGCATCCCGGCCGAGGCCGTCGTCCTTGCCGGGTTGGTGGTCAGCGCGGCGCTCTACGCGCATGGCGCCGTGCGCCTGCACGCCCGGCCGCGCGGCGCCCGCGTCCTGCCGCGCCGGCGCATCGCCGCGTTCGCCGCGGGACTGGCGACGGTCGCGCTCGCCGTGCTGTCGCCGCTCGACGCGCTCGCCGCCGCGCTGTTCTCGGCGCACATGGTCCAGCACCTGGTGCTCACGCTCGTGGCGGCGCCGCTGCTGGTGCTCGGCACGCCGCTCGTGCCGGCCCTGTGGGCGCTCGCCCCCGCCCACCGGAGGGCGCTCGCGCGGTGGTGGAACGCGCGCCGCGGGATGCGCCGGGGCTGGCGGACGCTCGCGCATCCCATGGCCGCCGCGGGCGTCCACGCGGCCGCCTTGTGGACGTGGCACCTTCCCGCACTCTACGAAGCCGCGCTGGCGCACCCCGGACTGCACCTGGCCGAGCACGCCGCGTTCCTCTCGACCGCCGTGCTCTTCTGGTACGCGGTCGTCCATGCCGGGCGTCCCGGCGCCGCAGGTCACGGCGTCGCGCTGCTCGCGGTGTTCGTGACCTCGCTGGCGAGCACCGCGGGCGGGGCGCTGATCACGTTCGCGCCGGCCGCATGGTATCCCGCGCACGCCGCGGGCGCGGCCGCGTACGGCTTCACGCCGCTCGAGGACCAGCAGCTGGCCGGCCTGATCATGTGGGCGCCCGCGGGCCTCGTGCACGTCGCGGCCGCGGGTGCGCTGTTCGTCGCCTGGCTGCGAGCGGCCGAGCGCCGCGCCCGCGCCCGTGAGCAGGCGCTGATGGCGGCCGCGCGTCCGGCGGCCTAGAGCCGGGGGCGGCCGTCGCCGCGCGTCAATCCAGGAACCCCGCCAGTTTCGGCAGCCAGAGCACGATGCTCGGGAAGTAGATGCAGAGCAGCAGCCCCAGCACCTGCAGGACGACGAACGGGTACATCCCCTTGTAGACGTCGCCCATGGTCACGCCGGGCGGCGCCGTGCCCTTCATGTAGAAGAGCGTGGCGCCGAAGGGCGGCGTCATGAAGGCGGTCTGCAGGTTGACCGCGACGAGCGTCCCGAACCAGCACATCAAGTACTGCTGGCTCCCCAGATGTCCGGAGAAGTCGTACTGGGCGATGATCGGCGAGAACACGGGCAGCACGATCAGGCAGATCTCGATCCACTCGAAGGGGAAGCCGAGCAGGAAGACGAGCACCATCACGAAGGCGAGCACTTCCCAGCCCGTGTCGATGCCGAAGTACGCCAGCATCGAGACCATCAGCTCGTCGCCGCCGAGCACCCGGAAGACGTACGAGAAGCCCGTGGCGCCGAGGAAGATCAGGAAGACCATGCCGTTGGCCCGGCACGTCGAGGCGATGGCCCCGTTGAGCATCGTGAACGTCAGCTGCTTGTTCAGCGCCGCGATCAGGAGCGAGCCGAACACCCCGACGGCCGCGCTGTCGGTCGGGGTGGCCCAGCCCGCCATGATGGAGCCGATCACGATCACCATGAGCGCGGTCATCGGGAACAGCCCGCGCCAGACGGCCCACCAGAACTCGCTCGCGGTCTGCGGACCGTGGTCGGCGGGCAGCTTCGGCGCCTTGTGGGGCTGGAGGATCGCGACCGCCATGATGTAGACGAGGTAGAGGCCCGAGAGGAGGAAGCCCGGCATGGTGGCCGCGAGGAACAGCGCGCCCGCCGAAGTCACCAGCATCTCCGCCATGACGACCAGCATGATCGCCGGCGGAATCAGGATGCCGAGCGTGCCCGCGGAGCCGATGGTGCCGATGGAGAGCTGCTTGTCGTAGCCGGAGGCCAGCATCTGCGGCAGCGCGATGACGGACAGCGTGACGACCGCGGCGCCCACGACGCCCATGGGCGCGGCCAGGATGGTCCCGATGACCATGACCGCGACGGCCAACGCGCCGGGCACCCGCTTCAGGAGGACCTCGGTCGCCTTGAGCATGTCGGCCGCCGAGCCGGAGCGCTCGAGGATCGCGCCCATGAAAATGAACATGGGAATCGATGCGAGCACGGGATCGGCCGCGACGCCCCCCCACATGCGGAGCACGACGTCATACATGCCGACCATGTTGAAGGTGCCGAGCATCCAGCCCACGAGGGCGAACAGCAGAGCCATCCCCCCCATGACGAAGGCGACGGGATAGCCGCAGAAGATGACGAAGAACATGGCCACGAACATGATCAGCGCGAGGTATTCCGCCAGCCAGCCGAGCACTATGCCTCCCGCGCGCGCTCAGGCTTCAAGGGATACGCCGCCGATGTCGAGGCCGGCCTCTTCCGACGACTTGCCGCCGAAGAGGATGGCGATCACCCGGATCAGGACGCTGAGGATTCCGAGCACGATCATCCACAGTCCGGCCGCGTAGATGCCCTTGAGGATCCAGCGATACGGAAGGCCCACCGTGCTGTCGGACTGCTCGCCGAGGGCATAGGACGACGCCACGAAATCGACGCTGTTGTACGCGGTGAGCGCCATGTACGGCAGCGCGAGCAGGATGCATCCCCAGAACTCGATCCAGACGCGGCGGCGGTACGCGAGGCCCTCCGTGAACGAGTCGACGCGGGGATGGGCGTTGATCGTGTAGCCGTAGCCCATCCACAGCGAAAAGATCACGGCGTGGAAGTGCCACTCGAGCTCCTGCAGCTTGGTGAGCGGGACGGGGAGCCCCGTCTTGCGCGCGATCACGTCGAAGACCGTGACGGTCGCCATGATCAGGAGGAGCCACCCCGAGGCGACGGCGGTCACCTCGAGCAGCCGCCGCGTGCGCTCCGAGAACCGCAGGAGAGCGTTCATCACGCGCACGATCCCCTTCCGCGAAGGTGAGCTGCGAGCGTCGCCTGGAAGGTCCGAGGCAGGGCTCAACGAGCAGCGTGCCACGCTAGCGACAGACGGTGAATCGTGTCAAGACCTTTTGGGGTCCAGCCCGGCGACACAGGTAACGGGGCCCCGCCTGAAGCGCCGCCAAGACCGAGCTTGACAGGCAGCGACATCTGTCAGAAAGTCTGCGCTCACATCGGACCCGACATCCGAGTCCCTGGAGGAATCGGCATGATCAAGACGCTCGCCCTCTCCCTCGCGCTGGTGTTCACCGTCGTCAGCACGCTTCCCGTCGCCGCCCAGAGCGGCGGTCAGTGGAAGCCGGAAGTGCGGTTCATCAAGATCGGCGTGTCGAGCGCCGGGGGCGACTGGTTCCGTGCCGGCGCCAAGTTCTCGACCATCATCCCGACCGTCCTGCCGGACGTCGCCGCGAGCACCGTCATCGGCGGCGGCGTGGTGAACGTCACGCGCATCGGCAAGGGCGAGACGCAGATCGGCTTCGCGCTCACGCCGTATCCGGAGCAGGGCTTCAAGGGCGAGAGCAAGCACTATCCACAGCCGCTCAAGAACGTGCGCCTGATCGCGAGCAATCTCGGCCGTCACGTCGTGGTCGCGATGGTCGTGCTCAAGGACAGCCCGATCAAGGGCCTCGGGGACCTCAAGGGCAAGCGCATCGTCCCCGGAGACCGCGGGTGGGGGACGACCGAGCTCGTCGAGGCGCTGCTCGCGACCGCGGGGATGCCGACGGACAAGTTCAAGGCCGACGGCGGGACCATCAGCTACACCTCGATCACGGACCGGTCGAAGGCGCTCCAGGACAAGAACGTCGACGCGATCTTCCTGCCCGCGCAGGTGGCCTATCCGGACGTGATGGCCGTGCAGCAGGCGGCCGGCATCCGGGTGATCGGCTTCCCGAACGAGGTGGTCGAGAAGACGCTCGGCGTGATGCCGGGGCTCGTGAAGAGCAGGGTGCCGAAAGGGCTCTACGGCGTCGTCGATCAGGATCTGGCGTCGCCCGGCTTCCTCCAGCAGTTGATCGTGGACGCGAACCTCTCCGACGAGCTCGTGTACCGGATCACGAAGCTCTGGTGGGAGAAGATCAAGGACATCCACGAGATCGCGCCCGGGCTCGACCAGGCCGACGTCAAGATGGCCATGGAGCACGCCAGCATCCCGTTCCATCCGGGCGCGCTCCGGTACTACAAGGAGGTCGGAGTCGCGAGGTAGCGCGTGACGACAGTCGTCAGCGATCCCGAGATCGCGCGCGGGCCGTCGGCGGTCGACTGGCTTCTCGAGCGCCGCCGCGGCCCGCAGACCGTCCTCGCGGGGGTCATCGTCGTCCTCTCCCTCGCGATGAGCGTCTTCCATTTCTACTCGACGTACTACGGCCAGTCCGAAGTCCACGCCCACCGCTCGACCCACCTGGCCTTCATGCTCGTGCTGACCTTCGTCTTCTTCCCGCTCGGCCGAAGGAACTTCAGCGATCCGCTCCGCCTCACGTTCCTCGCGGACCTCGGGTGGATCGCCATCGCGCTCGGGGCGCAGGTCTACACGCTCGCGCACCTCGACCGCTTCGTCGATCCCGGCTATGGGGTGACGACGACCGACGTCGTCGTGGGCACGCTGCTCATCGTCGCCGTGCTCGAGGCGACCCGGCGCACGGTCGGGTGGGGCCTCACGCTCACCGCGATCTTCTTCCTGATCCAGACGTGGCAGGCCGACAAGTTCGTGTGGATCCTCTACGGCCCGCCCGCCACGTGGACGTCCATGGTCGAGAGCTTCTTCGGCAAGGAGGAAGGGCTCTACGGCATCCCCGTCGGGATCATGAGCGGCATCCTCATCCTGTTCATCCTCTTCGCGTCGTTCCTGACCATGACGGGCATCGGTGACTTCTTCGTCCGGCTCGCCACCGCGGTCGCCGGGCGCATGGCGGGCGGTCCCGCGAAGGTCGCGGTCTTCTCCAGCGCGCTCCTCGGCACGATCTCGGGGAGCGGCGTCGCCAACGTGATGATGTCCGGGGTCTTCACGATTCCGATGATGAAGCGCATCGGCTACGGCGCGACCTTCGCCGCGGCGGTGGAGGCGGTGGCGTCGATCGGCGGCCAGATCATGCCGCCGATCATGGCCGCGGCCGCCTTCATCATGTCGGACTTCGTGGGGGTTCCCTTCCGCCAGGTGGCGGCGGCCGCGCTCATTCCCGCGGTGCTCTACTTCTTCTGCGTGTTCGTCACCGTCCACCTCGAGGCGCGGCGCCTGGGCCTGCGCACGATCCCGCGCGAGGAGATGCCGCGGGTCGGCCCGATCCTCCGCAGCGACGGGTATCTGCTGCTGCCCGTCGTCGCGCTCATCGGGTTCCTCTACTACGGCTTCAGCGAGGAGCTGTCGGCGCTGATGGCGGTGGGCGCGACGTTCATCATCAGCTTCGCGCGGCGCCGCTCGGCCCTCGGCCCCGTGCGCCTGCTCAAGGCCTTCGAGAGCGGCGCGCGCACCGGCGTGACCGTCGCGATGGCCGTGGCCTCGGCGGGCCTGATCATCGGGTGCCTGTTCCTCTCGGGCATCGGGATGCAGTTCTCGTACATCCTCGTGAATCTCTCGGGCGGGCAGCTGTGGCTGGCGCTGATCTACACGACGTTCGCGGCCATCATCCTCGGCCTCTCGCTGCCGACGACGGCCGTCTACCTCACGCTGGCCATCATCGTCGCGCCCGGCCTCGTGGCGATGGGCGTCCCCAAGATGGCGGCGCACATGTTCATCTTCTACATGGGCGTGACCTCGGACCTGACGCCGCCGACGTGCCTGTCGCCCTTCGCCGCTGCCGCCATCGCCGGGTCACGCCCCATGGCCACGGCCTGGCAGGCGATGCGGCTGGGCGCCGTGCTCTACATCGTGCCCTTCATGTTCGTGTATTCGCCCGCGCTGTTGATGATGGGGTCGGCGACCGAGATCGTGCTCGCCGTGATCCCGGCCGCCGCGGGCGTGTTCTGCCTCGCCGCGGCGCTGCAGGGATGGCTGCGCACGCGCGCGACGCTCTTCGAGCGCGTGCTCCTCGGCAGCGCCGCCGTGCTCTTCATCGTTCCGAGCCTCGTCGCCGACGGAGTGGCCGTCGCGCTCGTGGCCGCCGCCTACGGCTTGCAGTGGATGCGTCGTTCCCCGGGGATCGCTCCTGCGCCCGCTCCTTCGCTGGATTAGCCTCGTCGCCGGGCTCGTCGTCTTCATCGTGCTCGGCGAGCGCCGCCTGCATCTGCACGACTTCGTCCTGTTCCTGGTGATCTCCCTGGGGATCGCCGTGGCGATCGTGGCGATCTTCGTCGCGACCGCGCGCCCGGCCTCCGCCGAGCGGACGCGGCCCGACGCGGATCCCTGAGTCGTCGAGGGCGCGGCCCCGCACGATCGCCTCCGGCTGCCCGGGCGCGGGTCGCGTCAGGGCGCTGCTCGTGGCCGTCCTGACGGCGGGGTGCGCCGCCCCCGCGTCTCCGTAGGTGCCCGGCACGCCAGTTGCGCGTCCTCCATCCGAGGGGGACACCGCGATGGCGCCGGAGCTCGGACTCGTGATCTTGCGGCTGGTTACGGGCGCATCGCTCGTTGCGCACGGCCTCGGTGCATGGGGCGGGCGGCGTAGCCCATGACCCCGCCACGCGTCTCGACCGATCCGGCCGCCGACCGCGCGCTGTCGCCCCGCCGCGAGCTCGACATCACGTTGCGCGTGAACGGGGACGAGCACCGGCTGACCCTCGACGTCCGCACCACGCTGCTCGACGCCCTCCGCGACGCGCTGCACCTCACCGGCACCAAGAAGGGCTGTGAGCTCGGCCAGTGCGGCGCGTGCACGGTGCTCGTGGACGGGATGCGGATCAAGGCCTGTCTCACGCTGGCGGTGGCCCAGCAGGACGTCGCGATCACCACCATCGAAGGGCTCGCGCGCGGGGAGATCCTCCACCCGGTGCAGGCCGCGTTCATCGCGCACGACGGCTTCCAGTGCGGGTACTGCACCCCGGGCCAGATCATGGCGGCGGTCGCGCTGATCCAGGAGGGGCACGCGGGCTCGGACGAGGAGATCCGCGAGTTCATGAGCGGCAACGTCTGCCGCTGCGGCGCGTACCCCAACATCGTGGCGGCGATCCGGCAGGCCGCGCGCGACGGAGTCTGACGTGCACCCGTTCGCCTACGCCGCCGCGCCGAGCGCGCACGCCGCGGTGACGCACACCGCGGAGCGGCGCGGGGCGGAGTTCATCGCCGGCGGCACCGACATGCTGCAGCTCCTGCAGGAGCACGTGCGCGCGCCGGAGGAGCTGATCGACATCAATCGCCTGCCGCTCGGCGGCATCGAGACGGGGCCGTTCGGCGTGCGCATCGGCGCGCTCGCTCGCATGACCGAGGTGGCGAACGACCCCGCCATCCGCGAGCACTTCCCCGTCGTGCGCGAGGCGCTGCTGAGCGGCGCGTCTCCCCAGGTCCGCAACATGGCGAGCATCGGCGGCAACCTGCTTCAGCGCACGCGCTGTCTCTACTTCCGGGACGTGACCACCCCGTGCAACCGGCGCGTGCCCGGCGCGGGCTGCGCGGCGCTGGACGGCGAGAACCGGATGCACGCGATCCTCGGCGGCAGTGCGCACTGCATCGCCACCTATCCCGGCGACTTCGCGGTCGCGCTCGCCGCCCTCGCCGCCCAGGTGGAGATTCATGGCGCGCACGGCGACCGCACGGTACCCGTGGAAGACCTGCACCGGCCGCCCGACGACGCACCGGACATCGAGACCGTGCTGGTGCCCGGCGATCTGATCACCGGTGTCGTCATCCCCGCCGCGCGCGTGGCGCGCCGCTCGCACTACCTCAAGGTCCGCGATCGCGCGTCGTTCGAGTTCGCCCTCGCCTCGGCGGCGGTCGCCGTCGAGACCGACGGGGACACCGTGCGCGACGTCCGCGTGGCCGTGGGGGGCGTGGCCACCACGCCGCTCCGTCTCCGGCACGTCGAGCAACTCCTGCTCGGCCGGCGTCTCGGCGCGGCGGAGATCCGGGCGGCCGCCGCCCGCGCGGCGGCGGGCGCGCATCCGCGCAGCCGGAACGGGTTCAAGGTGCGGCTGCTTCAGCGCACCGTGGAGCGCGCGCTCCAGGTGCTGGCGGGGCGACCGTGAGCACGGTGATCGGCCGCCCGGTCGATCGCGTCGACGGACGTGCCAAGGTCACGGGAGCCGCTCGCTACGCCGCGGAGCTCCACCCGCCGGGCCTGGTCCACGCCGCGCTGGTCACGAGCACGATCCCGAAAGGACGCATCACGGCCGTCGACGCCGCGACCGCCGAGCGCGCGCCGGGGGTGCTGGCGGTGTTCACGCACGTGAACGCTCCGCGCTTGCCGTACCGTCCGTTCGACGAGCGCCCGGACGTCGATCCGCCGGGTGAGGCGCTTCGCGCATTGCAGGATGCCGAGGTGCGCTTCAACGGGCAACCGGTCGGCGTGGTGATCGCGGAGACGCTCGCCCAGGCCCGGCACGCGGCCACGCTGGTGACCGTGCGCTACGAGACTCGCGCCGCGCGCACCACCTTCGACCGCGCGCGCGGCCGCCCGCCCCACGACGAGGCGGAGGCGCGGGGAGAGCAGCGGCGCGGCGCCGCCGTCCGCGCCTTCACGCAGGCGCCGGTGACGGTCGACGCATGGTACACGCAGCCGCGCGAGCACCACAACGCGCTGGAGCCCCACGCGACGACGGCCGAGTGGCATGGTGAGCGGCTGATGCTCTACGACAAGACCCAGTGGGTCGAGAACGTCGCCATCGAGGTCGCGCACGCGCTCGGCATCCCGACCGAGCACGTGCGGGTCCTGTCGCCGTTCGTGGGTGGGGCCTTCGGCTCCGCGCTGCGCACGTGGCCGCACGTGATCATCGCCGCCATGGCGGCGCGCGAGGTGAGGCGGCCGGTACGGCTCGAGCTCACGCGGCGCGAGCTCTACACCTCCGTCGGATTCCGCCCTCACACCGAGCAGCGGGTCGCGCTCGGCGCCCGGCGGGACGGGCGCCTGACCGCCGTCATTCACGAAGCGACCGCCCAGACGTCGGCGTACGAGGACCACACCGAGGAAACCCCCGTGCCGCCGCGCATGACGTATGCGTGCCCCAACGTCCTCTCGCGCTATCGGCTGGTCGAGCTGGACACCAACACGCCCACCCACATGCGGGCGCCCGGTGTGGTCACCGGCGTCTTCGCGCTCGAGACCGCGATGGACGAGCTCGCGGTGGCGCTCGACATGGATCCGCTCGCGCTGCGCCTTCGCAACGAAGCGAAGCACGACGAGGACGAGGACCGGCGGTGGTCGAGCAAGGAGCTGCGCGCCTGCTACCGGACGGCAGCGGCGCGCTTCGGCTGGCAGCATCGGCTGCCGAGGCCGCGCGCCATGCAGCACGGCCCGTGGCTGGTCGGCTACGGCATGGCCACCGCGGTCTACCCGGCCTATCGCTCGGAGGCATCGGCGTCGGTCACCCTCCTGGCCGACGGGACCGCGCTCGTGCGGACGGCGGCGTCGGACATGGGCCCGGGAACGTATACGTCGATGACGCAGGTCGCCGCGGAGACGCTCGCGCTCCCCATCGAGCGGGTGCGCTTCGAGCTCGGCGACACCGAGATGCCGAGCGCGCCGGTCCACGGCGGTTCGCTCACGATGGCGAGTGTGGGGTGCGCGGTGCAGGCCGCGTGCGACGCCGTGCGCGCGAAGCTCGGCGTGCGCGCGCAGGGTCCGGTGGACTATCCGGCCGCGCTGCACCGCCGCGGCCTCGAGCGGATCGAAGCGACCGCCACGGCGGAGCCCGGCGACGAGTCGGCGCAGTATTCCAGCTACGCGTTCGGCGCCGTGTTCGTGGAGGTGCGGGTCGACGTCGACCTCGGCGTGATCCGGGTGCCGCGCATCATCGGCGCCTACGACGCCGGGCGCATCGTGAACCCGAAGATCGCGCGCAGCCAGTGCATCGGCGGCATGGTGGGGGGCCTCGGCATGGCGCTGCTCGAGCGGGCCGCGTGGGACCCGCGCTTCGGCCGCGTGATGAACGCGAACTTCGCGGAGTACCTGGTGCCCGTGAACGCCGACGTGCCGGAGGCGGAGGCGCTGTTCGTCCCGTCGGACGACCGGCGCGCCAACCCGCTCGGCGTGAAGGGGCTCGCGGAGATCGCGATCTGCGGGGTCGCGCCCGCGATCGGCAACGCGGTCTACCACGCCACCGGGGTGCGCGTGCGCGAGCTGCCCATCACCATCGAGGCGGTGCTCGGCGGCTAGCGAGGCGTAGGCAGCCGCGTTCCCAGGTCGGAGGGTGATTCTCTTCCTGCCCGTCGCGTCGCGCGCGCCGCCGCGGCGATTTCGTCGTCGAAGTCGGGCACGCGCGTTGCCGACGTGTCGAGTGCCGCAAGGCACTCGACAGCCGATGCGACCCTCACCATCACCGGTCTCGGCGCCGACGCGTTGACGATCAGCGGCAACGACAGCAGCCAGGTCGTGCTCACGGGCGCCGCCGCCGTCACGATCAGCGACGTGACCATCGCCGACGGAAGGACCGCGCTCAGCGCAGGCGCCATCCGGAACGGCGGTCCCCTGACACTCCTGCGCACCACCGTCCGGGACAGCGTCGCCGGCCTCGCGGGCGGCGGCATCTTCGCCAGCGGGCCGCTGACGCTGCTGGAGAGTCGCGTCATCGGCAACACCGCCACCGACGACGTCGTGATCGTGGTGGAAGACGTCACACCACCCGCGCTGACCGGCGTCCCCGGCCCCGTCACCGCCGAGCAGACGAGCCCGGCCGGCGCGGTCGTGGCCGTGCCGCTTCCATCGGCGACCGACAACTGCGGATCGGTGGTGCTGACCGCGGACACGCCGTCGATCTTCCCGCCCGGCACGACGACCGTCACGTTCACCGCGACGGATGACGCGGGAAATGCGACGACCGCCACGACCACGGTGACCGTCGTCGACACCACGCCGCCGGCGATCACGAGCGCGGCCGCCTCTCCGGGCTCGCTGTGGCCGCCGAATCACCGAATGGTGCCCGTGACGATCGGCCTCGTGGTCACCGACGCCGCCGCCCCCGCGCCGACGTGCCAGGCCGCCTCCGTGACGAGCAACGAGGCCGTCGACGCACGGGGCAGCGGCCACACGTCTCCGGACTGGATCGTTGACGGTGACCTGTCGCTGGCGCTGCGCGCGGAGCGCTCCGGCCGCGGCTCCGGCCGGGTCTACACGGTCGTCGTCCAGTGCACGGACGCGGCGGGCAACGTCGCCACGACGTCGGTGCCTGTCTCGGTCGCGCACGACCGGGGCCGGTGACCGGCATCATGACGCAGCGCCACGGCGGCGCGGCATGGCGGTGTCCGGATCGCGAAGCCGGCCGGTGCGCTCGGTGGTGTGCCGCTCGGTGGCTAACCGAGCTGGTCGAGGACCGCGAGCACGCGCTCGTTGCTCGAGCGCAGCCCGATCGAGATCCGCAGGTGGTTCGGGAACCCGACCGCGGCGCCGTCGCGCACGAGGATGCCCGCCCGCGCCAGCGCCTCGCGCGCCTTGCCGGCGTCGGCCACCTGCACGAGCAGGAAGTTCGCCTGCGACGGCGGGAACAGGAAGCCGCGCGTGGCCAGCTCGCGCATCAGGAAGCCGCGCTCCTCGATGACGAGCTGTCGCGTCCGGTCGCGGTGCGCGCGGTCTTCGACCGCCGCCAGCGCGGCGACCTGGCCGAGCCGGTTCACGTTGTACGGCGCGCGCACGCGGTTCAGCCGGTCGATCGTCTCCGCGCTGCCCACCGCGTAGCCCACCCGCAGCCCGGCCAGCCCGGCGATCTTCGAGAACGTCCGGAGAATCAGCAGGCGCGGAAAGCGCCGGAGCAGCGCGAGGCCGTCCGGGTAGTCCGGATCGTCCACGAAGTCCCCGTACGCCTCGTCCAGCACGATCAACGGCGGATCGTCGCCGACCGCCTCGAGCAGCGCGGTGAGCGGGCCGCGCGGGATGATGGTCGTGGCCGGGTTGTGCGGCGAGCACAGCATCACCGCCTTGGTGCGGCCGGTGATCTTGCGGCGCACGTCGTCCAGCGCCGTGTGGTAGCCGACCAGGGGGCTCTTCACCACGCGCGCGTTCGCGACCTGCGCGACCGTCATGTACGGCTCGAACGACGGCTCGGGCACCACGATCTCGTCGCCCGGGTCGAACGCCGCGAGGCCGATGAGCTGCAGGAGCTCGTCGGCGCCGTTCGCCACCACGATCTGCTCCGGGCCGACGCCGAGGTCGCGGCCGAGCGCCTCGCGCAGCGCGGTGCTGCCGCCGTCCGGATAGAGGTGGATCCGCGAGGCTTCGCGCGCCACCACCTCGACGACGTGCGGCGAGGCGCCGAGCGGGTTCTCGTTGGACGACAGCCGCACGAGCGGGCCGAGCTCGCGCTCGAGCGCTTCGAGGGACGGGCCCGCCTGATAGGGGACAGTGCGTTCGACGACCTCACGCCAGATGCGACGCATGCCGGGCATTGTAACAGCCGGCTCCGCGAGTGACGTATCTGCGCGTCGCCTTTGACCTTATTCAGCCTCGACGGTACACTCGGTGCCACCATGTCGTCCGCGCTGTATCGTCGGGCGCGCCGCGCCGAGGCCGGCGCCAAGCGCATCGAGGATCGGCGCCGCCTCCGCCTCGACTTCTTCCGTGGTGCGCTCGCGGAAGGCTTCGACTCGCTCAAGGCGATGCACGCCGACGGCGCCTCCGGCCAGGAGGCGGTGCAGGCCCATGCGCGCTTCGTCGACGAGGTCCTCAACGCGCTCACCACGCTGATCGCCTCGGATTCCGCGGCCGACGGCCTCACGCCGGCGCCGTACGTGGTGGTCGCGCTCGGCGGCTACGGGCGCGGCGAGCTGCACCCCTCGTCCGACATCGACCTCATGGTGGTCTACGACGGCGCGCTCTCGCCGTACGCCCAGCGCCTGACGCAGGAGCTCCTCTACGCGATGTGGGACCTCGGCCTGCAGGTCGGCCACAGCGTGCGCTCGCTGGACGACTGCGTGGCGATGGCGCGCACGGACTTCCCGAGCCGCACGTCGATGCAGGAGACGCGGCTCGTCGCGGGCGACCGCCGGCTCTTCACGAAGTTCAAGAAGGTGCTGCGCGACAACGTCTACCGCCACGACTTCGAGCAGTTCCTCGCCACCACGCTCGGCGAGCGCGACCAGCGCTATCGCAAGTACGGCGCCTCGCCGTACATCGGCGAGCCGAACGTGAAGGAGTCGGCGGGCGGGCTGCGCGACGTGCACACCGCGATGTGGCTCGGCTCCGCGAAGTTCGGCGCGCGCACGCTGCGCGAGCTGGCGGACAAGGGGCTCATCACCCCGCGCGAGCAGGCGCTCACCGACGCCGCGCTGACGTTCCTCTGGCGCGTGCGCAACGCGCTGCACCTGATCGCGGGCCACAAGAACGACGTGCTCGGCCGCGACGTGCAGCCACGCATCGCGCGCGACCTCGGCTACGAGGACGAAGGCGAGAGCCTCGGCGTCGAGCGGTTCATGCGCGACTACTACCTGCACGCGCGCGTCATCCACCGGATCTCGCGGCGGCTGATCGCGCGCTGCCAGGAGTCGCTGTCACGCCGGGGCGCGGTCGAGCGCCGCGAGCGGCAGCAGGCGCTCGCCGACGGCCTCGTCTTCTTCGACGGCCAGCTCCACCTGGCGGACCGCAACCCGGGCCTGCTGCGCCGCGATCCGGCGCGGATCATGAAAGTGTTCTGGCATCTGCACCGGCTGGGCTGCGACCTCTCGCTCGATCTGGAGCGCGCGGTGGAGGACTCGCTCGACCTCGTCGACGACGGCTTCCGGCGCTCGCCGGTCATCCGCGATCTCTTCCTCGACATGTGCCGGAGCTGGGGCCGCGTGGCGCTGACGTTCTCGGAGATGCACGAGCTCGGCCTGCTCGGCGCCTACCTCCCGGAGTTCGGCGCGCTGACGTGCCTCGTGCAGTACGACGTCTACCACCGCTTCTCCGCGGACCAGCACTCGCTGCTCGCGGTGGAGCATCTCGAGGCGCTGGCGCCCGGCCAGTCGGCCGAGTCCGAAGGCGCCGCCCAGGTCTTCAACGAAGTGGAGAAGCCCGAGCTGCTCATGCTCGGCATGCTGCTCCACGACATCGGCAAGGCGAAGGGCCACGGCCACGTCGCCAAGGGCATCCCGCTCATCCGCGAGCTGACCGCGCGCCTCGGATTGCCGGAGGCGGACGCCTCCGTGGTCGAGTTCCTGGTCGCCCACCACCTGACGATGTCGCACATCGCGCAGCGCCGGGACATCGACGATCCGAAGACCGTCTCCGACCTCGCGGAGATCTGCGGCGACCCGCAGCGGCTGCGCATGCTCTACCTGCTGACCTACGCGGACATGCGCGCGGTCGGGCCCGGCGTCCTCACCGGCTGGCAGGCCCGTATCCTGTACGAGCTGTACGCACGCACGATGACGCGCCTGACCGCGACGGACGCGGACGCGTCGGACGCGCGCCCCAACCGCACCCAGCTCGCCGAGCGCCTGCACGCCGCGATGAAGGACGAGTTCGACCTGCAGGCGGTGAAGGCGCACGTCGCGATGGTCTCCGACCGCTACCTCGGCGGCACCAGCGTGCAGCGCATGGGCGAGCACCTGCGCCTGCTGCGCCGCCTGGAGAGCGCGCCGCTGACCACGGACCTGTTCCACCATCCCGACCTCGGCTCCTCCGACCTCGTGGTGGTCACGCGGGACGTGCCCGGGCTCTTCTCGCTGATCGCGGGCACGCTCGCGGCGCACGGCATCAACATCATGTCGGCGCAGATCCACACGCGCGCGGACGGCCTCGCGATCGACACGTTCCAGGTGAACGACCCCACCGGCGAGGCCGTGACGTCCGCCGCGCACTGGCGCCGCACGATGGACGCGCTGGCGGCCGTGATCGCGGGCACCGCGTCGGTCGACGAGCTGCTCGAGAAGCGCCGCAAGGGCCGCGCGGAGCGCGACGTGCCGGGGCCGCCGAAGATCACGATCGACAACGCGCTCTCCGAGGCCTACACGGTCATCCAGATGAAGTGCCCGGACCGGGTCGGCCTGCTCTACCTGATCACGCGGACGCTCGCGAACCTCGGGCTCGACATCGCGAGCGCCCGGATCGCGACGGAGATCGACCAGGCGTTCGACACCTTTTACGTGCACGACCGCTCGGGACGAAAGCTCGCCGCGGGCGCGGAGATGACGCGCGCGCGGGAGGGCCTCGAGACCGCGCTGGTGCAGCCGCTCTGACATGACATGCTGAGCCGCTACCGTCACACGACCCGGATGTGGAGCGACCCGATCGGGCGCGCGCTGTTCCGCCTCCGGCTGCGCCCGAACCACCTCACGGTCATGGGCCTCGCGGTCAGCCTGCTCGCGGCGTCGGCCTTCGTCGCCGGTCACGTGCGCCTGGGCGGCCTGCTGGTCGCGCTCGCCGGGCTGTTCGACTTCTTCGACGGCTCGCTCGCGCGCGCCTCGGGGCAGGTGACGCCGTTCGGCGCGTTCCTCGACTCGGTGATCGATCGCTACTCCGACCTCGTGGTGCTGCTCGGCATCGTCGTGCTCTTCGCGCAGGTCCCGCACATGCGCGGCGCCGTCGCCGCCATGGCCGCGCTCGTCGGCTCGCTGATGGTGAGCTACACGAAGGCGCGCGCGGAGTCGATCGGCGTCGAGTGCAACGTCGGGTTCATGGAGCGGCCGGAGCGGATGATCACGCTCGTCGCGGGGGCCCTGCTCGGCCTGCTCGAGCCGGCGCTGTGGGTGCTCGCGGTGCTCGCCAACATCACCGCGGTGCATCGCATCCTCTTCACCCGCCAGTGCACGGTCGAGAAGGTGCCCGCGCGCCGCCGCCGGACGCCGTCGAAAGTCCTCGCGGTCGTGCTGACGGCCGGCGGTGTGCTGACGGCATCGCCGGTGCTCGCGGCCGAGCCGATCAGCCCGGAGACCGAGCGCGCGTGGACGCAGGCGGTCGCCGCCCATCAACAGGGCGTCCCGGGCCCGGTCATCCGCGAGCTCGGCAGCGCGGCGGCGCTCGCGAGCCCCATCGGCGATTACGCCCGCTACCTCGTGGCCGACGCGCTCGAGCGCCGGGGCGACCTCGCCGCCGCCCGCGCGATGGCGGTGTCGGTCGCCGACAGGCATCCGCAGAGCCGTCTGGCGCCGCGCGCGCTGATCACGGCCGCGCGCCTTGCGATGCGGACGGGGGACGACGCGGGCGCGCAGGCGTTGATCACGCGCGCGATCGACGCCTATCCGGACGCGCGCGAGCTGGCGCCGGCGCTGTACCTGCTTGGGCAGACCGGCGAGGCGCGCGGCCAGCGCGAGGCCGCGGCGCTGGCGTATCGCGAGCTGCGCGTGCTCGCGCCGGCGAGCGGCTGGGCGGATGGCGCGGACGATCGCCTCGCGCGCCTGAGCGCCGACGGTGTCCCCGTGCCGCCGTTGTCGATCGCGCAACGGCTGGAGCGGGTCGAGCGGCTGCTGCGCGGCGGCGTGGCGTCCGCCGCCTCGCACGAAGCGGAGGCGATCGCGAGCGAGGCCGCCGACGACTCCATCGTGCTCCGCGCGCTGCGCGTGGCGACCGACGCGGCGACGCGCCTGCGCCGCTGGGAGCTGGCCGCGCGCACGACGGAGATGGCGATCACGCGGGCGCCCGCGGAGAAGCGTCACGCGCTCCAGCTCGAGCTGGGCCGCCTGCTCGTGCGGGGCGGTCAGCGCGACCGCGCGGTGAGCGTCTTCGCGGCGGTCGCCGCCGGCGGCAGCGCGGCGGAGGCCGCGGAGGCGTCGTATCAGCGGGCGCGCGTCCTGCACCACATGGGCCGCACCGCGGATGCGGCGGCCGCGTTCAAGGCACTGGCCGCGCGCTATCCGACCCGCGAGGTCGCGGGCGATGCGCTGTGGGAGCTGGGCTGGGCCGCGTACGTCGCCAACAAGCCGAAGGACGCCGAGCAGATCTGGAGCCGCCTGAGCGAGATCTCCGGCGGGCGCGCGCATCGTATCAAGGCGCTCTACTGGTCGGGGCGTGCGCGCGAAGCCGTGGCGGGCCGCGCGGCGGCCGAGCGCTTCTATCAGCGCGTCGCCTCCGACGCGCCACGGAGCTACTACGGGATGCTGGCCGCGCGCCGGCTGAGCAGCGCGCCGTCGACGACCGGCGAGCCGCCGGTGCGGCTGCCGGAGAACCCGTTGGACGCGGTGGTGGCCGATCCCGGCTATGCGCGCGTCGACCTCCTGCGGCGCACCGGGCTCATCGACTACGCGTGGGAAGAGCTCGAGGACGTGGTGGCGCGCTCGGTGGGGGATGCCACGCGCCTCTACGGCCTCAGCAGCGCCTACGTGAAGGACGAGCGCTACCACCTGTCCTTGCGGATCATGCGCCGGTACTTCGGGTCCCTGGCCACGACAGGACACGGTCCGCAAGCGTTCTGGGAGATGCTGTACCCGTTCGGCTGGCGCACGGAAGTCTTCCAGGCGGCGGAGCGGCACGGCCTCGATCCGTACCTGGTCGCCGCGGTCGTGCGGGAGGAGTCGAGCTACTACCCGCGCGCGGTGTCACGGGCCGGCGCGCGCGGGCTGATGCAGCTCATGCCCGCCACCGCGCAGCCGCTCGCGGCGGTGCGCGGCTGGCCGTTCCGCGACGGCAGCCTGCTCGACGATCCCAGCGCGAACATCCAGATGGGCAGCTCGTTCCTCGCGGGGCTCATGCGCGAGTTCGGCGACGCGCGCCTCGCGCTCGCGGCGTACAACGCCGGCCCCGGCAACGCCCGCAAGTGGTGGAAGGCCCGCCAGAACGACGACCTCGAGTTCTGGGTCGAGCAGATCCCGTTCGACGAGACGCGCAACTACGTCAAGAAAGTCACACTCAGCTGGGAAGAGTACCGCCGCATCTATGCGGACCGCCGATAACGGCCCATCTGCGTCGTCAGCTCGTCGGGGCGCTCCCTGCGACGTACAGGAGTACGTCTCAGTCGGCCCGCTCCTCGCTTCCTAGCATCTGGACCGTTCTCGGCGGCCCGGCGAACCCTGTGTCGCGATCCCGCACGGTTGACCGCAGGAGCGTCTTCGCCGCTTCGCGGCTGGACGCACACGAACGGTAGGAAAAGCATTCCCACCCGCCGGCGCGGCGCGAATGAAGAAACGGAAGGCCCCGTCCAAGGGGTAGGAAGTACAGCAGCAGGCAGGACACCCCAAGGAGGGACCGACTATGAAGCGCGCGGCGGTGGGACTCGCGCTGGCTGGGATGCTCGTGATGCCGGGTATGGCCCGGGCGGATGCCTCGACCGATGCGGCGCTGGGGCTCGGGGCGTTCGCGGTCTTCAACCAGATCCTGGGCGGTACCGGAATCTTCGGGGGCGGGCGCACCGTGGTGGTCGAGCGCCCCGTGGTCTACGCGCCGCCGCCGCCCGTCGTGTACGCGCCGCCGCCGCCGCCGGTCGTCTACGCGCCCCGGCCGGTGTACTCGCACGGCGTGGTGTACGCGCCGGCGCGCCCGGTGGTCGTGTACCCGCAGCCCGTGTACGTGGCGCCCCGGGTGAAGTATCACCCCGGGCACCGTGGCCATCACCACGGCCACGGCCACCGGCACTACCGGCACCACGGGCGCTGATCGGCTTCGACGCACGAACGGCCGGGGCGCCGCCGCCCCGGCCAAAGTTAGCAGGTCTTCGACTAGAATTCCCTCCGACAGCATCGCTCTGGAAGGCCTCAGTGACCTATAATTCAGGCGCCGAGTCTTCCATTCATGCTCATTCAATCAGTTCACATCGAGCGCTTCCGTTGCATCGAGAACGAATCGCTCGTCTGCGATCCACTAACGATTCTCGTTGGACCAAACGGGGCCGGCAAATCGACATGGCTCCAAGCGCTCCAGTCTTTCTATGACGTAAATGCCCGAATGACTCAAGAAGACTTCTACGGGCGAGTCACTGATGATCCCGTCGTCATTCGTGTGACGTATGGCGACCTGCGCCCCGAGGAGTTGAAAGAGTTCAAGGCATACCTTCAGGGCGACACCCTTACGGTCACCAAGCGGATCAAGATTGTTGACGGACGCGTCGAACAGAAGTACTTCGGCGCGTCACACCAATTCGCGCCATTCGCGACGATCCGCGCGATGAAGGGAAAGAGAGATCAACTCGCGGAGTGGAACAATCTTGTCGAGAGTGGTGCTCTGCCCGGCGCTGAGAAGGCAAGGCAAGGTGTCGACCTAGACACCCTTATGCACAACTTCGAGACCGCAAATCCGAAGCTACTCGAACCGGTGGAACGAGAGGAGCAGTTCTTCGGTCCGCGAAATGTCGGCGGCGGCAAGCTCGACAACTTCACGAAGTACGTATACCTCCCGGCCGTCCGCGATGTCGCCGACGATATGGGCGATGGAAAGAACACGACGCTCTATCAGCTTCTCGACGCGCTCATAATGCGCAAGCTCCAAAGCCGGCCCGAAGTGCAGGAGTTTAAGACTGACTTCGGACAGAAGCTTAAAGAGATCTTCCAGCCCGAGAAGATCGCCGAGCTCGCGACACTCGCGTCGGCGATCACGACAACGCTCAGTGACTTTGTACCTGGCGCTGCGTTCGGTCTCAAGTTCGGGGACGTGAAGCTCCCGGATATTCCGACACCGCCCGCGATCGCGAGCCTTACTGAAGATGATTTCGCTGGCGACATTACGCGGAAAGGGCATGGCCTCCAGCGTGCGCTGATCTTTACGCTCTTTCAACATCTCGCCGTGGTCCAACGGGACGAGGCGTCGGGGCCGGTACAGGTCACGCTGTATGAGGACGGAAAGGCTGTCGACGGTGGGCTGCCAAGCGGGCCGGATCTTATCCTCGCAATCGAAGAGCCGGAGCTCTACCAGCATCCCCAGCGCTGTCGGTACTTGGCGGAGCTCCTGATGCAGCTGAGCCAAGATCCAAAGCGAGGACTCGGGTCGCGAAACCAAGTGATTTACACAACCCACTCTTCATACTTTGTGAGCCTCGATCGCTTTAGTAGTATTCGCCTTTCCCGAAAGGCAGCCGGCACCGCCGAGCGACCGGCGCGCGCGACGCTCGCGTCCTTCAGTCTTTCCGATGCCGCGAAGCAGATGGCGGCGATTACGCAGGGAAAGCCCGAGGACTTCACTGCCGACCGTTTTCGCGTGCGAGCCTATCCCGTCATGACGCCAGTGGTAAGCGAGGGTTTCTTCGCCCGCGCGGTAGTTGTCGTCGAGGGTATGACGGAGGCTGGCGCGTTATGGAGAGTCAGTGAACTGCTCGGCGATGAATGGACGCGGCGCGGCGTTGTGCTGGTCCCTGCTGGAGGGAAGAACAATATCGACCGTCCCGTTGTGATATTCCGAGGCCTCAAGATCCCGGCCTACTTTCTCTTTGATGGCGACGTCAGCAAGAAGGGGAAGCAGGCGGAGGAAGGCGAGGTCCGCACGAACCGCAACTATCAGCGGCTCGCCGGTGCGACCGACGTCGTCGACTTTCCGCCGATGACGATCACAGCCACATGGGCCTGCTTTCACGACTGTTTCGAGACGTATTGCAAGAAAGCAGTGGGCGACAAAGACTTCGAGGAATGTCGCGCTGACGCAGCCGCGGAGTTTGGCTACGATGAGCCCGCTGACGCGCTCAAGAACTTTGATGTGGCGGCATCATTTGTTAGCCGGCTGTACGAGAGGGGCAAGAAGCTCGCCGAGATCGAAGACATAATCCGCCGGATCTCGGCTATGGCGTAGAGATCGCGGCGTGCGGCAAGCACGCGTCGCTTCGTAGCGAAGGTCGGAACGTTCAAGATCGTAGGCGTCGCAGAGGGACCGACCGCTCTCGATAGAGACGCGCACAGAACACGCAGGACCGGTATCGGGATCACAATCGGCGTGCTACCGCACCTGATTCAGCGGCGGCTCTCCCCGGGCCACGCGTCGGCCCCAGCGCCGCGCCGGCGATCCGCCGGGTCGCAAGCGCCTCGTACAGCGCGTCCTCGTCTACTCTCCGCGCGCGCGGGGTTGAGGAGCAGCGCGCCGGGTTTCATCAGGCGCAGCTCGCGGGCACCGATCACGCCGCGCGTCTCGGAGGTGAGCGGCAGGGTGGTCGCCACGTGGTCCGCCTGCGCGAGCACGTCCGCGAGCGCCGCGGGCGGCAGGAGCGTCACGTCTCGCTCGTCGGCCGGGAGGCGGCGGCGGATCGCGAGCACCCGCATGTCGAACGCACGGGCGCGTCACGCCAGGCACGCCCCGATGCGACCGTAGCCGATGATGCCGAGGGTGCGGCCCGCGAGCTCCGGCCACGGCGCCGGCGGCGGGGCGTCGACGGCCCACTGGCTCTCCCACACACCGGTCCGCAGCGAGACGTCGAGCCGGCCGAACGCGCGGGTGAGGTGAAGCATCGCGCCGATGAGCCACTCGGCGATGCCGACTTCGTGGCCGTACGCGTTGGCGCGAACGTGCCGGCGAAGGCGAGGCGCAGCGTGCTCACGTGAGGACCATCTGCGTCTGGATCGTCAGCGAGAGCAATCGGCCGCTCGCGTCCGTCACGCGCGTCTGCCACACCATCGTGCGCTTGCCGCGATGGAGCGGCGTGGATTCGGCGCGCACCGTGCCTTCCTTGCAGCCGGCGAAGAAGTTCGTCTTCGACTCCATCGTGGTCGTGCCGGCGCCCGCGGGGAGGTTCAGCATGGTCGCGACGGCGCCGATCGTGTCGGCGAACGCCATCAGCGTCCCGCCGTGCAGGCTGCCGCCGACGGTGGTGAGCGCCTCGCGCACGTCCAGCTCGGCGACCACACGCTCCTGGGTCGCGTCGACGACGCGGATGCCGAGCGTCTCGGCCAGCGTGCCCTTGAACGCGTTGGTGACGGCGGCGGGATCGATGCTCATCGGGACCTCCTGTCGCCCCGGCGAGTGTGGGGCCGGGCCGTGCGTGACTTCAATTACCTCGAGAGTAGTTTGCCCAAGAAAGCGCTCCTGCCAGGAAGTCGGGCCATGTGCACAAAGGAAGGGACGGTTCAGTGCGTTATGGGGACTTTCTCGGAGAAAGTTGAGCCTACGGTCGTAGGGCCACCGAGGACCCGCCTCCGGTCAGGTGCCGAGCCCGTCTATTGCCGTATCCCAGGTAGCCGCTTGTGGCACAGCAGGACCATAAGACTTATGTTGGGGTCCAATCCTGACCCTATACGCCGGGTAGACGTAGGAATTACATCGAGGGCGATGGATATTTAGTTTACAGCTGCCGTAAGGCAGATATTATCTATCTAGAGGTAATAGGAAGATGCTATTCACCACACCAATTCTCGATGCAAAAGAGCTCTCTGTTATTAACGAGATCGAGACTCTCCGCCGAGACCTGCGGTTTATGCTCGCGGAACCGCGACGGTGGACTAAGTCTCTCGCCCGCATGATCGTGGCGAAAGCGGTTCTTGGATCTAGCAGTATCGAGGGCTACCACATTTCGCAGGACGACGCCGTCGCGGCCCTGGAAAAGGAAGAACCGCTCGAAGCCGAGCACGACAATTACATCGCGAATCGCAACTACGCCGAGGCCATGACGTACATCCTCGGTCTTGCCGACGACCCGCACTTCGAGTTTCACGAAGGCTTCATTCGAAGCCTTCACTACATGGTCTTGTCGAGTGAGCCCGAACGCCGGCCTGGAAAATGGCGAACCGGCCCCATCTGGGTCCGGCGTAGAGGAACGGGCGAGACCGTCTATGAAGCGCCCCCGGCGGACAGCATCCCCGCGCTCGTCAGGGAACTCATGACGCAACTCCAGGCCGAAAGCACAGGCGACATTCCTGTCGTCGTCCGAGCGGCAATGGCACACCTGAACCTCGTTATGATTCACCCGTTCTCTGACGGCAATGGGCGAATGTCTCGCGCGCTTCAAACACTGGTCCTCGTGCGTGAGAAGATCATTAACCCCGAGTTCTGCAGTATCGAAGAGCAAATCGGCCACGTTCGCGACGACTACTACACCGTGCTGCAAAACGTTGGAGGCAAGACTTGGGACCCGAACCGAGACGCCCGCCCCTTCGTCCGATTCTGTCTTAGAACGCATCTTCAGCAAGCCCGGTATCTCGAGTTGATTGGGCGACGCATCGGAAAGATCTACGCCGATCTGCAACGCGAGGTCGAGCGCCGAGGACTGCAGGACCGGCTGGTAGAGGCGCTTGTTGATGCGGGCCTCGGGCTTAGAGTTCGCAACGTCACGTATCGCAAACTCGCAAAGCTCACGGAGCAGCAGGCGAGCAAGGACTTGAAAGTCCTCACAGACAAGGGCTTGCTCGTTGCCCACGGTCAGAATCGTGGCCGGTACTACTTGCCCGGGAAGGTCGTGCAGGACATCAGGCAGGACGCGGAGACTGCCCTACCTTGGACCACGGTTCGAGAGGAGGATCCGTTTGCGAATGTGGCTGTCACATCCGATGAGCGAAAGATGACGTAGGGACGGTCGTCCTTTCCGGGACCTTCGATACCCGGCAGGCCACCACAATAGTCGGCAAGTCACCTTGAGAGTAATGTGGACGCCGCCGGCCGCGGTGTAGAGTCGCCGACGTGGAACGGAGGCCCGGCATCGCCCCCACCGGCTTCGGCGCGCTGCTCCGGCAGTGGCGCGTGCGCCGTCGCCTGCGCCAGCTCGACCTCGCGGTCGACGCCGAGATCTCCACGCGTCACCTGAGCTTCATCGAGACCGGCCGCGCGCAGCCGAGCCGCGAGATGGTGCTGCTGCTCGCACGCGCGCTCGACGTGCCGCTCCGCGACCGGAACGACCTCCTCACGGCGGCGGGCTACGCGCCGATCTATCGCGAGAGCGGCCTCGAGGTGCCGCCATGGCGCAGGCGCGGCACGCGCTCGACTTCATCCTCCGCCAGCAGGAGCCGTATCCGGCGCTCGTCCTCGATCGGCACTGGAACGTGCTGAAGGTGAACGAGGCGGTGCGCGGTTCCAGGCCCGCTTCCTCGATCCCAAGGTCGCCGCGCTGGGCGCGCCCAACGCCATGCGGCTCATGTTCCATCCGCGCGCGCTGCGCCCGCACATCCTCAACTGGGAGCCGACCGCGGCGTCGATGATCCAGTGGCTGCACCGCGACGTGGTGAGCGGCTTCGGCGGCGCGCCGTCGCGCGCGCTGCTCGAGGAGCTCCTCGCGTATCCCGGCGTGCCGCGCCAGTGGCGCACGCTGGACGTCGAAGCGTCGACCGCGCCCTTCCTGCCGATCGAGTTCCAGAAGGGCGACCTCACGCTGCGCTACTTCATCACGCTGACGAGCCTCGGCACGCCGCACGACATCACGCTGCAGGAGCAGCGCGTGGAGTCCTTCTTTCCCGCCGACGACGCCACCGAGAAGATCTCGCGCGCGCGCGCGCGCCTGAGTCCCTTTCCGCGTCTGCCTACAATGGGGGTGTGACGCCCGCCAGGAATCCCGATCTCCACGGCAACGCGCCGGACAGCGCCTCGGCGGTGCTGCTCCTGATCGACGTCATCAACCACATGGACTTCGAGGGCGGTGACCGCCTGCTCGCGCAGGCGCTGCCGATGGCCGAGCGGCTCGCCGCGCTCAAGCGCCGCGCGAAGGCCGCGGGCATTCCGACGGTCTACGCCAACGACAACTGGGGCCGCTGGCAGTCCGACTTCGCCACGCTCGTGCGGCACTGTACCGACGGGGCCGTGCGGGGGCGCGCGGTCGCCCGTGCGCTGCTCCCCGACGACGACGACTACTTCGTGCTGAAGCCGAAGCACTCGGCGTTCTTCGCGACGCCGCTGGAGACCCTGCTGAAGTACCTCGGCGCGCGCACGCTGATCCTGACCGGGATCGCGACGGATTCATGCGTGCTGTTCACGGCCGCGGACGCGTTCCTGCGGGATTTCGAGCTGATCGTGCCCGAGGATTGCGTGGCCGCGATCGAGCCCGACGAGCATCGCCACGCGCTGCGCTACATGGCGCGGGTCATGGACGTGACGGTCGCGGCGTCCGGCGCGCTCGACCTCGCGGGGCTCTGCCGCCGCCGCGCCGCCTGAGCCGCTAGCCCTTCGGCAGCCCCAGCACCCGCTCGCCGATGATGTTGCGCTGGATCTCGCTCGTGCCCGCGGAGATCGTGTACTGCCGCGCGGCGACCAGGCGATTGAACCAGCGCGGCGCGTCCGGCACGATCGCCGACGGCTCGTTGACCAGCGCGTGCAGGCCCAGCAGCTCGCCCGCGACCTCCGCGATGCGCAGGCCGAGCTCCGAGCCCGTGAGCTTCATGATCGAGCCCTCGGGCCCCGGCGGCTCGCCGCGGAGCTGACGCGTCAGGCTGCGCAGGCGCGTGTACTTGAACGCCGCGCAGTCGATCGCGAGCTGCGTGAGCTTCTGGCGGATGATCGGGTCGTCCCACGCCGGCGCGCCGTCCTTCTCGACGCGCTTCGCGAGCTCGATCAGCCGCGCGACTTGCGCATCGTTGTTCCGCCCGCCGGCGGAGTGGCGCTCGTGCATCAGCGTGGTGGTCGAGACCTTCCAGCCCTCGTTGATCGGGCCCAGGAGGTTGTCCTTCGGAACCTTCACGTCCTCGAAGAACACTTCGTTGAAGTGCGCGTGGCCGGTGGCCAGGACGAGGGGCCGGACGGTGATGCCGGGCGACTTCAGGTCGACGAGCAGCGCGCTGATGCCCTTGTGCTTCGGCGCCTCGGGGTCGGTGCGGGCCAGGAGCAGGATCCACGCGTGGAACTGCGCGCCGGACGTCCACACCTTCTGGCCGTTCACGAGCCAGTGGTCGCCCTTGTCGACCGCCTTCGTCTGCAGGTTCGCGAGGTCGGAGCCCGCGTTCGGCTCCGAGAAGCCCTGCGCCCACGTGTGCTCGCCCGTGAGGATCTTCGGCAGGTGGCGCTGCTTCTGCGCCGGCGTGCCCCACGCGATGATCGTCGGACCGACGAGGTTGAGCGCCATCGCGCCGGGGAGCACCGGCGCGCGCGCGGCCGAGTACTCCTCCTCCCAGATCACGCGCTCGATCAGCGAGGCGCCCTTGCCGCCGTTCTCCTTCGGCCACGAGATCGCGACCCAGCCCGCGTCGTGCATGGTCTTCTGCCACGCGCGCCGCCTCTCGAACGTCTCCCGGTCGCCGGGGATGCGATCGTCGGCCGCGTCGTCGAGGCAGAGCTCCGGAGGCAGGTGCGTCTCGAGCCACGTGCGGAACTCCTTGCGGAACGCCTCCTGCTCGGCCGTGTACTCGAAATCCATCCCGCTATGCTCGGTAGAACGGCTTGTCGCCCTTGATCGTCACGCGGTGGCCGTGGCGGCGCTGCGGGAAGTAGTCCCACATGGCGTGGTGCTGCACGCAGCGGTTGTCCCAGAACGCCACCGAGTTCACCTGCCAGCGGAAGCGGCACTGGAACTCCGGCGTCTCGATGTGCTGGTAGAGCATCTCGAGCAGCGCGCTGCTCTCGTGGCGCTTGAGCTGGACGATGCGCGTCGTGAAGCCGCGGTTGACGTAGAGCCCCTTCTTGCCCGACACCGGATGCGTCCGCACGACGGGATGCTCGGCTTTCGGGAAGACCTTGCCCTCGTCCTTCACGCCGTAGCGCCCGCGGTAGACGTGCTCGCCGTCGTGGATCGCGGTGAGCGGCTCGAGGAAGCGCTTCATCGGCTCCGAGAGCGCGTCGTACGCGGCGTACATGGAGGCGAACAGCGTGTCGCCGCCCACCGGCGGCAGCTCGTGCATGTAGAGGATGGAGCCCATCGGCGGCGTGGGATCGCACGAGACGTCGGTGTGCCAGTTCTCGCCGGCGACGTGCTTCGAGTGCTCGTCCGCGTGGATGACGAGGATCTCGGGATGGCCGTCCACGAGCCCGGGCGCCGCGGGATGCACGACCAGCTCGCCGAACTGGCGCCCGAACGCCTTGTGCTCGTCGACCGTCATGTGCTGGTCGCGGAAGAAGATGGCGCCGTTCTCGACGAGGAGGTCGTGGATCTCCTTGAACGTGCGCTCGTCGAGCGGCTTGGAGATGTCGACGCCGTGGACCTCGGCGCCGATGGTGGGCGTGAGCTTCTGCACGCTGATCGCCTGGTAGGCCATGGGGGCTGCCTCCTCGCTCTGAGTGGCTAGAGTACCCTAGGGAGCCATGACGGACGAGCAGAAGCGGATCCGCGGGTACCTGCAGGCCCAGGGCGCGAAGCTCACGCCGGACGACATCATCGCGAAGGTCGAAGCGGCGATGGACGAGCTCCACGCGGCGGCCGCGGCGGTGCCGGCCGCCCGCTTCGACGAGCGTCCGGAGCCTGACGAGTGGAGCGGCAACGAGGTCATGGCGCACGTGGTCGATGCCGGGCGCCACTTCGGCGAGCAGATCGTCGCCATCCTCGACGGCCGGCCGCACACGGCGGGCGCGCGCGTCGGGGGCGAGCGGCGCGGCGCGGAGGCGTGGTGGGCCGTCCTCGCGCGCGACCGCGCGGAGCTCTTCGCCCGCGTGCGCCGCGCCGATCCTCGGGCCAGCCTCGAGGCGACGATCGACCACGGCTTCTTCGGCCCGCTCAACTGGCGCGAGGTGCTGCTCTTCACGCGCCTGCACGACCTCGACCACGCGGGCCAGCTCCAGAAGATCGCGACCGCGCTCGCCGCCCGCCCCGCCTGATGCGGCTGGGCATGTCCCTCCGGCTCGCCAACGACAACTGGGACGAAGCGCGCACGTACGTGACCGAGGCCGAGCGCCTCGGCGTCGACTACGTGTGGACGGCGGAGGCATGGGGCCACGACGCGGTGAGCCCGCTCGGCTTCGTCGCCGCGCTGACCTCGCGCGTGAAGCTCGGGACCGCGATCGCGCAGGTGGGGACGCGGACGCCCGCGCTGGTCGCCATGACCGCGATGAGCCTCGCCGCGATGTCGAACGACCGCTTCATCCTCGGGCTCGGCGTCAGCGGCCCGCAGGTGATCGAAGGGTGGCACGGCATCCCGTTCGACCGTCCGCTCACGCGCATGCGCGAGCTCACGGAGATCGTGCGGCGCGCGGTCAAGGGCGAGCGCCTGCGCTACACGGGCAGCGTCTACGAGCTGCCGCGTCCGGGCGGCGAAGGCAAGGCCCTGCGGTCGGCGGCGACGCCGCGGCCGGACATTCCGATCTACTACGCGACGCTGTCGCCGAAGAGCCTCGAGATGACCGGCGAGCTGGCCGACGGCTGGCTCGGCACCTCGTTCATGCCCGAGCACGCGCGGGTCTTCCTCGATCCGCTCGAGGCCGGGGCGAAGCGCGCGGGCCGCGCGCTGTCCGACATCGATCTCCAGGTGCCCGCGGGTGTCGTCGCGTTCTCCGACGACGTGGAGGCGCTCATCGCGCCGCGCAAGCCCGGGCTCGCGTTCACGCTCGGTGCGATGGGCTCGCGCCGGCACAACTTCTACAACGACGCGTATCGCCGCGCGGGCTACGCGGACGCCGCGGCGGAGGTCCAGCGCCTCTGGCTCGACAACCGGCGCGAGGAGGCGGCGGCGCGCGTGCCCGACGAGCTCGTGCTGAAGACCAACCTCCTCGGCACCGAGGCGATGATCCGCGCGCGGCTGCGCCTCTATCGCGACGCCGGCATCGGGACGCTGCGCATCGAGCCGTCCGGCGCGACGCTCGACGAGCGCCTCGCGAACCTCGGCCGCCTGCGCGACCTGGTCCGCACGCTCTAGGACGCCGTGAGCGGGCTGCTCATCCTGGCCCTGCTCGCGACGGCGATGGGCACGGGCGCGCTCGGCGCCATGCTCGGGCTCGGGGGCGGCACGCTCCTGGTCCCGATCCTCACGATGTTCTTCGGCGTCCCGCTCCACGACGCGATGGGCGCCAGCCTCGTCTCGGTCATCGCCACCTCCAGCGGCGCCGCCGCGGGATTCCTCTGGATGGGCCTCGGCAACATCCGCGTCGGGCTGTTCTTCGCGGTGCCGACCATCGTCGGCGCCATCGTGGGCGCGACGCTCGTCGGCTTCGTCTCGCCGCGCGCCATCGAGCTGATCTTCGGCGTCGCGATCGGCTGGGCGGGGCTCATCACGCTGCGCCGGCCCCGGGCGACCGCGGTCGCGGATGCGCCGGAGGCCGACCCGCTCGCGGTGAGCTGCGCGCTCGAGGGCAGCTACTTCGACCGCGCGCTCGGGTGCGACGTGGCCTACCGCGCGACCGCGGTGAAGCGCGGCGCGGGCGCGATGTTCGGCGCCGGCGTGCTCTCGGGGCTGCTCGGGATCGGCGCGGGCGCCTTCACCGTGCTCGCGATGGACTCGTTCCTCAAGCTGCCGATGAAGGTCGCCACGGCCACCAGCAACTTCATGATCGGCATCACCGCCTCGGCGAGCGCCGCGATCTTCTTCGGCCGCGGCGACGTCCAGCCGCTGCTCGCGGGGCCCGTGGCGATCGGCGTGCTGCTCGGCGCGTATGTCGGCACGCGCGTGCTCGCGCGCCTCACCAACGCGAGCGTCCGTCGCCTCTTCCTCGTCGTCGTCTTCTACCTCGCGCTGTCGATGATCCTGCGCGGGTTCGGCGTGCGCCTCTGGTGAGGGCCGCGGAGGTCGTGGCCGCGCGCGTGCTGTTCTGGGGCGGCGTCGCGAGCGTCGCGCTGATGGCGCTCGGCATCGCGGGCGCGCTGTGGCTCGGCGCCGGGCTGCCGATCGTGTACTCGTCGGTCGCGCAGGTGGCGACCGCGCTCGGGCGGTGGCCGGTGGAGCCGTTCGCGGTCGTGGCCGCCGGCATCCTGCTGCTGCTGGTGACGCCGGTGCTGAGCGTCGTCGGGGTGCTCGTCGTGTTCCTCGCGGAGGGCGATCGGCGCTACGCGGGAATCTCGGCGGTGCTGCTCCTCGCGCTGTGCGCGAGCCTGCTCGTGGTGGGCGCGGGGCGGTAGCGCTACTTTTTCTGCGCGAGCTCGGCCAGCGGCTCGACCGGGCCGAGCGCCGCGAGCCGGTCCTCGAGCGGCGGATGCGTGGCGAGCAGCCCGCGCGTCATGATGCCGCCCGGGTGGGCCGCGTTGATCGTGTCGACCGCGCGGAGCGCGTTCGCGAGCGAGCGCCGCGGCAGCTCGTGGCCCATCGAGCGGAGGATCTCGATCGCACGCCGGTCCGCGGTGATCACCTGGTCGCGCGAGAACGCGCGGATGACGAGCGGGTTGACGATCCAGTTCGCGAGGCTGAGGCCGGGGACGATGAAGCCGAGCACCGTGAACGCGCCGGTGAGGCCGACCTGGATGGTTCGGCGCTGGCCCGCATGGCCCAGCACCTCGTGCGCGACTTCGCGCGCGACCATCGCCTCCATGTGCGCGGTCGGGAGCGCGGCGAGCCCGTCGGAGAAGTACAGCACGCCGTCGTCCTCGCCGTTGAAGGCGCTCACCTCGCGCGTGTCGATCAGCGCGAAGGAGTAGCGCTTCGGATCGTCACCCGCCGCCTCGGCGGCGCGGTAGAGCGCCCGCGAGAGCGCGGTGGTGCGGTCGGACGGGCTCGGCGCGTACGCGCCGTCGGGGATCATCGCGCAGCCCGTGACCAGCACGACGAGGAGCAGAAGGGCGAGAGCGCGCCGCATGACGTCATCGTAGGGAGCGCGTGCGCGGATTCGCGCCGAAAAAAAAGACGCGAGCGCTGGGGGCGGCCCCGCGCGTCGGCTACGAGGCGCGGGGGACGCCGGCCTTCGCGAGCAGCGCGCGCAGGTGCGGCCACAGCATCGTCGCGATCACGCGCTGGCCTTCGGCGTTCGGATGGATGCCGTCGCCCTGGTTCAGGCGCGCCTGCGCGGCGACACCTTCGAGCAGGAACGGCACCATCGGGACGCCGGTTTTCTTCGCGACCTCGGGGAACACCGCGGCGAACTCGCGCGAGTAGTCCGCGCCGTAGTTCGTGGGCACGCGCATCCCGGCGAGGAGCACGCGGGCACCGGCCGCCTTCGCGCGCTCGACGATGGCGAGCAGGTTGTCGCGCAGCGCGCTCACCGGCTGGCCGCGCAGGCCGTCGTTGGCGCCGAGCGCGACGACGACGAGCTCGGGCGTCTGGCGCAGCACCCAGTCGAGCCGCCGCAGTCCGCCCGCCGACGTGTCGCCGCTCACGCCGGCGTTGACGACGCGGTACGCGAAGCCTTCTCGGCGCAGCCGCGCTTCCAGCAGCGCCGGGTACGCCTCGTCCGGCGCCACGCCGAGGCCGGCGGTGAGGCTGTCGCCCAGCACGACGATCGTCCGCTCCGCCGCGCGCGCGGACCCGGGCGCGCTCGCGACGAGCGCGCAGAACGCGAGCACGGCCGCGAAGGCTCTCATCGTCCGAAGTGTAGTATGGGAGCGGGGATGATTCACGTTCGCGACGTCGTGATGCGCCTCTCGAGCGGCGGGCGCGCGGTCACCGTGCTCGACGGCGTCAGTCTCGACGTCGCGCGCGGCGAGTGCGTCGCCGTCACCGGGCCGTCGGGCAGCGGCAAGTCCACGCTCCTCGGCCTGCTCGCCGGTCTCGACACCCCCAGCGCGGGCCACGTCGTGGTGGACGGCGTGGACCTCGGACGTCTCGGCGAGGACGCGCTCGCGCGCTTTCGCCGCGACCGCGTCGGGTTCGTGTTCCAGTCGTATCACCTGATCCCCACGCTGACCGCGGTCGAGAACGTCGCGGTGCCGCTCGAGCTGGCGGGCGCGCGCGATGCGCGCACGCGGGCGGCCGCGCTGCTCGCGGAGGTCGGCCTCGGCGCGCGCGGCCACCACTATCCCGTGCAGCTCTCGGGCGGCGAGCAGCAGCGCGTGGCGCTCGCGCGCGCGGTCTCCCGCGAGCCCGGCCTGCTCCTCGCGGACGAGCCCACCGGCAACCTCGACTCGGCCACGGGCGCGGCCATCATCGACCTGCTGCTCCGCCTCAATCGCGAGCGCGGCAGCACGCTCGTGCTCGTCACGCACGACCCCGCGCTCGCGGCGCAGGCCGACCGCCAGGTCGCGCTGCGCGACGGCCGCGTGGTCGCGGCCGCGCCCAGCCCCGTCTGATGCGGTTCGCGCTCGCCATGGCCTGGCGCGAGACGCGCGCGGGCTGGCGTCACGTCGTGACCGTCCTCGCGTGCGTCGCGCTCGGCGTGGCCGCGCTCGTCGGCGTGGGCAGCATTTCGGTCGAGCTCCAGCGCACGCTCGCGCGCGAGGCGAAGACGCTGCTCGGCGGCGACGTCGAGGTGCGCGCGATGCGCGCGGTGCCCGCGGCGGTGAGCGAGGCCGTCGCGCGGCTCGGCGAGGCGGGCGCGGCGATCGCGAGCACGCGCGAGCTCGTCGGCATGGTGCGCGGCGCCGACGGCGGCTCGCTGCTCGTCGAGGTGAAGGCGGTGGACGGCGCGTATCCGCTCTACGGGCGCGTGGAGACGCGGCCCGCCGCGCCGCTGCGCGAGCTGCTGAGCGGCGACGGCGTCGTCGTCGAGGAATCGCTGCTCCACCGCCTGGGCATCACGCCGGGCGACGCCATCGCGCTCGGCGCCGCGCGCGTGGTCGTGCGCGGCGTGCTCGTCAGCGAGCCGGATCGCCCGGCGAGCCTCGTGAGCCTCGGCCCGCGCGTCCTGATCGGTCCCCGGAGCCTCGAGCAGAGCGGCCTCGCCGCGCTCGGGAGCCGCGTGCGGCAGCGCGTGCTCCTGCGGCTGCCCGCGACGACGCGCCCCGCGGACGCGCGCGCGGCGCTCGCCGCGGCGATCGACGATCCGTCGATCCGCATCAGCGCCTACGACGACGCGCAGCCGGGGCTCAAGCGCTTCCTGGATCAGCTCGGCACGTACCTCGGGCTCGTCGGCCTCGTCAGCCTGCTCGTCGGCGGCGTCGGCGTGGCGGCGTCGGTGGCGACGTACATGCGGCGGCGCCGCCCGACGATCGCCGTGCTGAAGTGCCTCGGCGCGGACACGCGCACGTTGCTGCTCACGTACGTGGCCCAGACGGAGCTCATCGGCCTCCTGGGGAGCGCGCTCGGCGCGGGGCTCGGCATCGCGCTGCTGCCGGCGCTGGTCGCCGTCACCCGCGGGGTCGTGCCGTTCGCGCTCGAGGGCCGCGCGGACCCGGGGACGATCGTGCGCGGCCTCGCGATGGGCGGCGCGATGACGCTCTTGTGCGCGCTCTG
>Ga0194121_10001133_pt1 | contig 46454 bp, 53 predicted proteins | sample TA2MahCa50mmetaG_FD_148609 | JGI IMG/M metagenome (GOLD analysis project Ga0194121, IMG submission 148609) | Freshwater microbial communities from Lake Tanganyika, Tanzania - TA2015020 Mahale Deep Cast 50m | ecosystem: Environmental > Aquatic > Freshwater > Lake | place: Tanzania: Lake...
CCCGCGCGCCGGGGCGCGAGCACGACCGTCGCGATCGCCAGCACCACGCGCGTCATCGACGCGAGCGCGAACGCCGTGCGCGCGAACGGCGGGGCCGCGGCCGCGCCGAGGTCGGTCAGCAGCGTCGCGAGCGCGAGCCCGCCGAGCGCCGCCTGGGCGATCGCCACCGCGCCGGCGCCGAGCGCGCTCACCCGGAGCACGCGCGACATCGCCGCGTCCGGCTTCGTGCCCGGCCCCGCGCGCAGCACCGCGAAGGCGAAGACGACGCCGCCGAGCGCGAGGGCGGCGCCGGCCAGCAGGACGCCGCGCAGGAGGACGTCGACGAAGCCGGCCACGGGCGTGGTACCGCTAGCGCGGCGGCGCGGGGCGGTCGGGCACGACGCTCTTCGCGATCGTCGCGTCGAGCGCCTCGTAGTCCTCGTAGCGGATCACGTCGTAGAGCTCGCGGCGCGACTGCATGCGGTCGAGCAGCGCCTGCTGCGTGCCGCGCTTGGCGAGCTCGGCGTAGCAGTCCTCCATGGCGCGCGCGGCGATGCGCAGCGCGGTGGCGGGCCAGATCACCATCCTGTAGCCGAGGCTCGCGAGCTCGTCCGCCGACAGGAGCACGCTGCGTCCGAACTCCGTCATGTTCGCGAGGAGCGGCGCGCGCACGGCGCCCGCGAACGCGCGGAAGTCGTCGGCGGTCGCGAGCGCCTCGGGGAAGATCGCGTGCGCGCCGGCGTCGAGATAGCGCTTCGCGCGCGCGATGGCCGCGTCGATGCCCTCGGAGGCGACGGCGTCGGTGCGCGCGATGATCTTCAGGTGACGCGCGGCGCGGACGGCGGCCGCGATCTTCCGCGCCATGTCGTCGGGGCTGACCAGGCGCTTGTCCGTGAGGTGGCCGCACTTCTTCGGCAGGACCTGATCCTCGAGCTGGACGGCGGCGGCGCCGGCGTCTTCCAGCTCGCGCACCAGCCGCATCGCGTTCAGTGCCTCACCGTAACCGGTGTCGCCGTCCACGACGAGCGGCAGGCCGGACGCGCGGCAGATCGCGCGCGCGAAGAACGTGAGCTCGCCGAGCGTCAACACGCCGAGATCGGGCAGCGCGAGGCTCGCGCTCACCGCCGCGCCGGAGAGGTACAGCGCTTCGAACCCCGCCCGGCGCGCGAGCAGCGCGGCGAGCGGATCGTGCGCGCCGGGGATACGCACGATCCCGGGACGGGCCCACAGCGCCGCGAGCCGCTCGCCCGCCGGCTGCCCGTCCCGGTCTCGCTCGGTGAGCCAGGTCATCTCGGCACTCGCGGAGGGCCGGGATTCATTCCCGGCCCGGAGCGTGGGGGGATTGGGGGGTGCGCCTCGCACCCCCCATAGCGAAAGGGATGTAGTACGCCCGGTCGCCGAGCTCGTCGACGGCGGCCCAGAAGGTCGGGCTCCCCGCCTTGCCCGGCTGCTCGAGCTCCCACGTCTGCCGCCGATAGCTCCAGCTCTCCGGGTGCAGGCGCCGCGCTTCGGCGAGATACGGCAGCGCCGCGTCCCGATGTCCGGCGGCGTGCAGGAACTGGCCGAGGCGGAAATTCGCCGCGGCGAGCACGTGCTCGTCGGTGACGACGGGTGAGCGGCGGCGCGCCTCGTCCGGCGGCAGCGCGTACGCGCTCGCCTCGCCCGTCAGGACCCAGTCGCGCAGGGCATCGAAGTACTCCGTGCGCAGGCGCTGCCGCTCGGCGAGCCCTTCGGCGCTCATCTGCTTGGTGGGGCGATCGAGGTGCGTGCGGAACGAGTCGCTCGAGCCCGCGGTCTCCGACGGCCGCACCACACGGCCCTCCTCGTCGATCCACACCGCGTTCGGCACGTTCACCATGCCGTACAGCTCGGCGACGACATGGCGCTCGTCGATGAAGCAGGGATAGGTCGGCTTCGCGGCGTCGATCCACGGCCGCGTCGTGCGCGCCCCGCCGCTATCGAGCGCGACGGAGACGACCATGAGCCCGCGATCCTTCAGCTCGTCGTACACGCCCTGCCACACGGGCAGGTCGAGCCGGCAGCCTCACCACGAGGCCCACGAGACGAGGAAGACTTTCTTGCCGCGGTACTCGGAGAGCGCGTGCGGACGTCCGTCGAGATCCGGGAGCGTGAAGTCCGGCGCCTCGAGCGATTGCAGCGCCGCGCGCCGCGCGGGTGCCGCGTCCGCGAGGGCCCAGACGCCGTGCGCCTCGTCGCGGACCACGGGATGCTCGAGCAGGTCGGCGAACGCCGACAGGTTCACGCGCTGGCCGTCGACGATCCCGCGGCCCGGAGGAATCCGCACGCAGCGATCCGCCTGGCAGAAGCCTTCCGGCTTCAGCTCCCACCCGGTGGCGGCGGCGAAGTCGTGCGCCGACAGCCACAGATTCCGGCCCTCGGGCGCCGCCGCCGCCCGATGCGGCGGCCGGGTGCCGTAGAGCAGCGTGATCATGTTTCGTTCGACAGCAGCAGCGTGCCCGCGGCCGAGAGCATGCCGCCCATGCCGTTGACGAGCGAGACCTTCACGTTCGGCACCTGGCGCGGGCCGCACTCGCCGCGGAGCTGACGCGTCGCCTCGAGGATCGGGAAGATGCCGTACATCCCGGTGTGCGTGTACGACAGGCCGCCGCCGTTGGTGTTGATCGGCAGCGTGCCGCCGGGTGTGGAGCGGCCGTCCTGGAAGAAGTGCACGCCCTCACCGGGCTTCGCCAGGCCGAGCGACTCGAGCATGATCGGCGGGCCGGACGTGAACGCGTCGTAGAGCATGATGTGGTTGACGTCGCGGTGACTCAGCCCCGCCATCGCGAACGCGCGCTCGCCGGAGATCCGCGTGGCCTCGCTGAAGGTGAGCTTCTTCATCTGCGTGACGCTGACGTGCTCCGTCCCCTCGCCCGTCCCCCGCACCCACACCGGCTTCTTCGCGCAGTCGCGCGCGCGATCGGGCCGAGTGAGCACCACGGCGCCGCCGCCGTCGGTGACGAGGCAGATGTTCAGCAGCGTGAACGGATAGATCACCGGCCGGGCGCTCAACACGTCCTGCACGGTGATGGGCTTCTTGAACATCGCCTTCGGATGCAGCGCCGCCCACTGCCGCGTGGAGACGGCGACCTGCGCCCACTGCTCGAGCGCGGTGCCGTACTCGTGCATGTGGCGCGTGGTGATGAGCGCGAACTGGGTGGGCGCGGCGCCGTAGCCGTACGGGATCTCGTACTGCCCGGTGAGCGCGGTGTCGCGCGCGCGCGTGACGCCGACCTGCGATCGCCCGCTCTCGCCGTGCGAGATCACCGCGACGTTGCAGAGGCCGTGGTGCAGCGCCGCCACCGCGTGCTCGACCATGATGATGAACGAGGTGCCGCCGACACTCGTGCCGTCCACGTAGCGCGGCGTGACGCCGAGCGCCTCGCCGAGCAGGGCCGGCGAATGCTGGCCCGCGGTGAAGATGCCGTCGACGTCGCCGACCTTGAGGCCCGCGTCGCGCACGGCGTTGGTGATCGCTTCGAGATGCAGCGAGAGCTGGCTCTTGCCGGGGAGCACGCCGATCTCGTCGCTCTCGTCGACGCCGACGATGCAGGCCGCGTTCCTGAGCTCGTTCATCGTGCGGCCCCCTTCGCCGGCTGGAACAGCGGGACCGTGTGGTCGTCGGTGAGCTTGTGGAACACGACCTCCACCGGCATGTCGCACGCGATCGACTTCGGATCCGGCGTGACGTTGACGAGGTTCGACATCATCCGCGGCCCTTCCTCGAGCTCGACCATCGCGAGCACGTAGGGCGGCGGCATCTTGAACGCCTTGTTGAACGACTGGTGCCCGATCCCGAACGCGTGCAGGCGGCCCTTGCCGCTGGCCTGGATCCAGCCGATCTTGCGCGAGCGACAGCGCGGGCAGAGCACGCGCGGATAGAAGAACGTGTGCTGGCAGTCGCCGCACCGCGGCAGCATGAGCTTTCCTTCCTTCAATCCGTCCCAGTAGGGCTTCGCTTCGGGCGTGATCGGCTGGGGCAGCGGACGATCGGGTTCCATGAGGCTCCTTTCCGTGCGCCCACGCATGGTAGGGCCAGTCAGGGCCGCCGTCGAGTCCCCGCGAGCCGGAGCGCGTTCGGTGGCACGCCGGCTGCTCCGCGCTCTCCTGTTGGTCGCCACCCAAGGGAGGGTTTGGGGCATGAAGCAAGTACAACGCGTCCTCACCATCGCTCTCGCCGCGATCTTCGTCGTCGTTCCCGCCGTGATGGCGCAGACATCGACGGACACGAAAGCGTCGACCGACGTGAAGTCCGACACGAAGACGAGCGTGAGCGGCCAGGCCTCGCCCGCGGCGCCCGCGAACCGCGACGAGTGCAAGGACGACGGCTGGAAGAAGTTCGGCTTCAAGAACCAGGGCCAGTGCGTGCGCGCGGTCTCCAGCGGGAAGGACCGCCGGTAGGTCACTGGCATTGCATCTGCTACGTCAGCGCGCACGCGTCGCTCACGCGTGAAGAGGAGACCCCAGATGAAGCTGCAGCGCGTCCTGATCTTCGCCCTCGCAGTGTTGCTGATCGGCGTCCCCGTGGTCACGTTCGCCCAGACAACGTCGAGTCCGCCGGCGGCATCGGGTGACAAGGCCGCGGACAAGCCCTCGACGCCGAGCGCGAGCCCGTCGACGTCCCCGCCCGCGAGCGGCTCGACCGACAGCACCGCGACGAGCGGCGGCGGCGCGGCGGGCCAGGCGACGCCGGCCATGCCGGCGAGCGCCGAGGACTGCAAGAGCAACGGCTGGCAGAAGTTCGGTGCGAAGTCCGAGGCCGAGTGCCTGGCCAAGGTGAAGAAGTAAGCGCCTGACCCGACAACCGCGCGGGAGGCGGTCGGCGCACGCCCGCCGCGCGCTTCGGGATACTTGACAGAGTCAACCGTCTGATTGACAGTCGGCCTCACTGCGTCTCCGGGAGGCCGCCATGGACGTCGACGATCGCATCCGGGCCGTCCGCCGCTTCAACCGCTTCTACACGCGACGCATCGGCGTCCTGCACCGCGGCCTGGCCGGCAGCGCGGTCCCGCTCACGGAGGCACGCGTCCTCTACGAGCTGGCCCACCGCGACGCGCCGACCGCCACCGAGCTCCGGAGCGACCTCGGGCTCGACGCCGGCTACCTGAGCCGGATCCTCGAGCGCTTCGAGCGCCGTGGCCTCGTCGCGCGCACGCGATCGGCGGAGGACGCGCGGCGCAGCCACCTCGCGCTGACGCGCCGTGGCCGGAAAGCGTTCGCGCCGCTCGACGAGCGGTCGCAGGCCGACGCGGGCGCGATGCTCCGCGACCTGCCGGCCGGCGACCAGCTGCGCGTCGTCGAGGCGATGAGGGCGATCGAGACGCTGCTGGGCGAGACGCGCTCGTCGCGCGCGCCGTACCTCCTGCGTCACCACCAGCCGGGCGACATGGGGCACGTCATCCGTCTGCACGGCGAGATCTACACGAAGGAGTTCGGCTGGGACCAGACGTTCGAGGCGCTCGTGGCGCGCATCGCCGCGCGGTTCATCGAGCGCTTCGACGCGCGTCGCGAGCGGTGCTGGATCGCGGAGGTCGGCGGGGACGTCGTCGGCTCGGTGTTCCTCGTCAAGCGTTCCGCGACGGTCGGCCAGCTCCGGCTGATGATCGTGGATCCGAAGGCGCGCGGGCTCGGCATCGGCGAGCGCCTCGTGAGCGAGTGCGTCCGGTTCGCGCGCCAGGCGGGCTATCGCAAGGTGACGCTGTGGACGAACAGCGTGCTGCTCGCGGCGCGCCGGATCTACGCCAAGGCCGGGTTCCGCCTCGTCGACAAGGAGCGGCACCGCAGCTTCGGGCACGACCTGATCGGCGAGACGTGGGAGCTGGTCCTGTGAGCGTCCGCCGGTGACCGCTCGCGTGCGTCGTGCTCGGGCTGTGGCTGGCGCGCCGCGATCCGGGCTAGAGTGCGGCACCACCCCGACCACGGAGGCGTGCCATGCGCGAGCTGATTCCGATCGCAGAACAGATTGCCGCCAGGTTGAAGGAGCGCAGGGAAACGGTCGCCGTCTCGGAGTCGTCCACGGGCGGCCTGATCTCCGCGGTGCTGCTCGCGGTGCCCGGAGCGTCGGCCTACTTCCTCGGCGGCGGCGTCATCTACACGCAGGCCGCCCGGCGGGGCATCCTCCAGGTCCCCGACGAGGCGGTGAAAGGGATCCGCTCGAGCAGCGAGCCCTACGCGCTCGTCAAGGCGCGCACGATCCGCGAGCGCGTGGGCGCGACGTGGGGGATCGGAGAGACGGGGGCCACGGGACCGACGGGCAACCGCTACGGCGACAAGCCGGGGCACTCGTGCCTGGCTGTCGTCGGCCCGAGCGAGAAGGTCATCACGCTCGAGACGGGCGACAGCGACCGCGTGACGAACATGGAGGTCTTCACGAAGGCCGCGCTGGAGCTATTCGCCTCCGCGCTTCGTTAAGAGCTCCACGATCCGATCGATCACGGCCTCCGCCTTCGCGCGGAGGTCGTCATCGCTGGCGTTCGCGATCGGGTGCGGGATGACCACGTAGGGATACTCCGGCAGCCCGTTGAGCTCGGCGACCGCGCGCGCCGTCGGCACGAAGCGGTCGGTCATCACGGCCACGGCGGGAATCCCGCGGCGCTCGGCGGCGATGGCGTCGTGCATACTGCACGACGAGCAGCTCCCTCAGTCGCCGATGCCGGACACGACGGCGTCGGCGGCGCTCAGCTCCCCGATGATCGCGTCGGGCGCCGGCCGGCTCGAATCGCCCTTGCGGCGGCGGACGACCTCGCGCACCCCGTGGCGTGTCTTGAGGATCTCCGCGACGTAGTCGTAGAACTTCGCGGTCCCGATTTTCGCGTTGTCGAGCAGGCCCACCACGGCCCCGTCGAGCTTGCCCAGCGGCGGGGCCATCACGAGCGGCTCACCCTCGGCGAACTGGCGGGGATCGCGCACTCTCAGCGTCATCGTCAGGCTCCAATCTGCGCGGTCTGCGCCTGGCCCTTCGTGCCGTACCACGGCGGGATGACGGCGCCGAATCCACCGGCGGGTCCGCCCGCCGCCACGACGAGCAGATCGTCAGGCACACGGAGCGCCGTGTACACGCGCTCCTCGTCGCTGCGCCCCGCCACCGCCGCCTTGCCCACCGTGCGCCACTCGCCGCGCTTCACGCGCGCGCGCTCGTGAACGTACTCGCGGATGTCCTTCTTGCCGAAGCCCGCGGCGGCGAAGATCTGGCGGTGCTGCTTCGGGACCACGAGGAAGTAGTTCCCCGGCCAGATCGAGTACGTGAGCATGTTGGCGCGAATCACGGCGGCGTAGGTGTCGAGGATCTCCCGCGGATCGTGCGTCCACTCGTTCATGAGCTGGTGCGGCGCGCCGCAGCCGAGCACCGTCACCGCGGAGGCTCCCGCGGGCACGCCGCGCTCGGCGGCGAGCGACGGCCACGGGCTGTCCTCTTCGTCCTCGGCCACGCAGTAGGAGAACTTGCCGGGGTGGCCGAGCGTCGAGCGATCGAGCTGACCGGGCACTCCGCCGAGCACGTTGATGATGATGAGGCGCACCGTGCGCCCGATCGTCGCGTTGGCGCGGCTCCCGTTGGCGAGCACGTTGTGCGTCGCGTTCATCGCCAGCGCGGTCCGGATCGGCCCGTTCACCACGACGAACGGCGCGGCGCCGCCGGTGCTCGCGTTGCTCCCGTGCAGGCTGTACTCCGGACGGCACATCGCCTGGACGATGGCGACGACCACCGGCATGTACTCCGGCAGGCACCCCGCCATGACCGCGGCGATCGCGACCTTCTCCGCGGTGATCCGCCGTCGCCGCACGGGCTCGGTGCCGACGAGCGCGCCCGGCTCGAGCCGCGCCACCGCGAGGAAGCGCCGGACGCGCTCGTCGGTGGGCGCCACGATCGGCAGCCCGTCCGTCCAGCCGTTCTTCTGGAACAGCTCGTTCGCCTCGAAGTCGTCGGCGACGTCGTAGGTCCTCGACTGCAGGCCGTCGCTCGTCATCACGCGCAGTCTAGCCCGAACCGGGTGGTACGATCACGGCGATGCGGATCGCGACCTGGAACGTGAACTCGCTACGCGCGCGCCTCGACAAGGTGCTGTGGTGGCTCGAGCGCGCGAAGCCCGACGTGCTCATGATGCAGGAGACGAAGCTCGCGGATGCCGACGCGCCGTCCGCCGCGTTCCGCGACGCCGGCTACGAGCTCGCGCACCACGGCGAGGGCCGCTGGAACGGCGTCGCGATCGCCAGCCGCTGCGGCATCGCGGACGTCGTCACGAACTTCGGCGAGCCGCTCCGGCCGTCGAAGACGCCCGGCGTGGCGGACGACGAGCCGCTCGCCGAGGCGCGCATGATGGCCGCGACCTGCGGCGACGTGCGCGTCGTGTGCGTGTACGCGCCGAACGGCCGCGTGGTCGACTCGCCCTTCTATCACGCGAAGCTCGCGTGGTACGAGCGGCTCGCGCGATGGTTCCGCGACGCCGGCGACCCCACGCAGCCGCTGGCGCTCGGCGGCGACTTCAACGTCGCCCCGACCGATGCCGACGTGTGGGATCCGCAGGCGTGCCACGGCGGGACGCACGTGTCGGAGCCCGAGCGCGCGGCGTTCCGGAAGCTCTGCGACTGGGGACTGAGCGACGCGTATCGCCTGCACAACCAGGAGCCGGGGCGGTACACGTGGTGGGACTATCGGGCGGGCAACTTCCACAAGAACTTCGGCATGCGCATCGACCACCTGCTCGTCACGGCGCCGCTCGCGAAGCGCACGCGCTGGGCCGAGATCGACCGCGAGGCGCGCAAAGGGAAGCCGGTGCCGTCGGACCACGCGCCGCTGGTGATCGACGTGGACTCACCCGGCTCCCAGTTCGACGCCGGCTGGGTCGACGCCGCGGCGCGGATCGCGCGGCGGCGTTAAGCGGCCCGCGCCCAGGTCTGGTCGGCCCAGGTCCGATCCCAGCCGTTCAGCCGCGCGGTCTCGTTGATGCGGTGACGCGCGATCGGATCGAGCGCACCGAAGATCCGCTCGTAGAGGGCCAGCACCTGGGGCGTCGTCAGGGTTTCGAGTCCCCGCTTGGTCTTCATGCCCATCCGGAGTTCAAATACCGTGCCGCGCGGAACGCGCGGTTTCCCGCGCGTGTGACAGGCCGCCCGCGACCGAAATACCGAAGCTCGGTAAATCTCCGCCGACCCGTGGTAGTTCGGGCCGACGCCGTGGCGCACGGCGGATCCGTCCGAGCCGAAGCTCGCTCGCCGGATCTCCAGCGCACCATCCGCGCCCTGTTATGATGCGCCTCGCCATCGAAGAGGAGGCGTGCGCGCACATGACGATCAACGGCAAGGCGTACATCGCGGGGGTCTACGAGCACCCCACCCGGAAAGCGGACACGATCTCCCTCGCGCAGCTCCACGCGGACGTCGCGAAGGGCGCGCTCGAGGACGCGGGACTCACCAAGAACGACGTCGACGGCTACTTCTGCGCCGGCGACGCGCCCGGGCTCGGGCCGCTCTCGATGGCCGAGTACATGGGCCTCGGCAAGCTGCGGCACGTCGACACGACCGAGACCGGCGGGTCGTCCTACGTGATCCACGTCGGCCACGCCGCGCAGGCGATCGCCCTGGGCAAGTGCACCGTCGCGCTGATCACGCTCGCCGGGCGGCCGCGCGCGGAGGGCATGGCGACGGGGACGGCGCCGCGCAACTACGGGTCGGCGGCCCCGGACGTCCAGTTCGAGTACCCGTTCGGGCCGACGGTCGTGAACCAGTACGCGATGTGCGCCATGCGCCACATGCACGAGTTCGGCACCACGAGCGAGCAGCTCGCGTGGATCAAGGTCGCCGCCTCGCACCACGCCCAGCACAACCCGCACGCGCTGCTGCGCGACGTCGTCACCGTCGAGGACGTCGTGAAGTCCCCGATCATCGCGGATCCCCTCCATCGCCTCGACTGCTGCGTGATCACCGACGGCGGCGGCGCCGTGGTGGTCGTCCATCCCGACGTGGCGAAGCGCCTCACGCGCCCGCGCGTGAAGATCCGGGGCGCCGGCGAGGCGACCAAGCTGCAGATGGGCGGCAGGATCGACCTGACCTACAGCGGGGCGCGATGGTCCGGGCCGATCGCGTTCGAGGAGGCGAAGGTGACGCCCGCCGACATCAAGTACGTGTCGATCTACGACAGCTTCACGATCACGGTGCTGATGACCCTCGAGGACCTCGGCTTCTGCGCGAAGGGCCAGGGCGGAAAGTTCGTGTCCGACGGCAACCTGATCTCGGGGACGGGCAAGCTCCCCTTCAACACCGACGGCGGCGGCCTCTGCAACAACCATCCGGCGAACCGCGGCGGCATGACCAAGGTCGTCGAGGCCGTGCGGCAGCTTCGGGGCGAAGCGCATCCGAAGGTTCAGGTGAAGAGCTGCGACCTCGCGCTCGCGCACGGCACGGGCGGGTCGCTCGGGACCCGTCACGGCAGCGCGACCGTCATCCTGGAGCGGGAGTAAGCCATGGCGACGGCACAGCGCACGATCCCCGCACCGCAGCCGAGCCCCGAGACGAAAGCGTTCTGGGACGGCGCCGCCGAAGGCAAGCTCTTGCTGAAGAAATGCCGCGCCTGCAGCCAGGTCCACTACTATCCGCGGCCGCTCTGCCCGTTCTGCGGCAGCGACGCCACCGAGTGGCAGCCCGCCGCGGGCACCGGCACGCTCTACTCGTACAGCGTCATGCGCCGCGCGGAGGTGCCGTACGCCATCGCCTACGTGACGCTCGACGAGGGCGTGACGATGATGACCAACCTCGTGAACTGCGACTTCGACCGCCTGCGCATCGGGCAGAAGGTCCGCGTCGTCTTCTCCCCGACTGACGGCGGCGCGCCGGTCCCCACCTTCACCCCCGCGTGAGCGCCCTCGCCGTCCATCCGGTCGCCGGCGCGCTCGGCGCGGAGGTCTCCGGCGTCGACCTCGGGAAGCTCGACGAGGCGACCGTGGCCGCGATCCGCCGAGCGTGGCTCGAGCACCTGGTCGTCTTCTTCCGCGACCAGGACCTGTCGCCGGCGCAGTTCCTCGCGTTCGCACGGCGGTTCGGCGAGCCGATCGAGTACCCGTTCGTGAAGGGCCTCGACGACTACCCCGAGATCATCCCCGTGCTGAAGCTCGAGCACGAGACGATCAACTTCGGCGGCATCTGGCACTCCGACACCGCGTACCTCGAGCGCCCGCCGATGGCGAGCATGCTGATCGCGCGCGAGGTCCCGCCGGCCGGCGGCGACACCGAGTTCGCGAACATGTACCTCGCGTACGAGACGCTGTCGCCCGGCATGCAACGGATGCTGGCGCGGCTCGTCGCCGTCAACAGCTCGGCCGCCGCGGACGTCTCGCGCACGCGCGAGGACCGCATCAAGGACAGCGCGCGCGCCGGCGCGAAGAAGGAGTACGTCGCCGCGCACCCGGTCGTGCGCACCCATCCCGAGACCGGACGTCGCGCGCTCTACGTCAACGTCGCGCACACGGTGGCGTTCGAGGGCATGACGCCCGAGGAGAGCGCGCCGCTGCTCCAGTACCTCTTCCGGCACCAGGTGCGGCCCGACTTCACCTGCCGCTTCCGCTGGCGCCCGGGATCCATCGCGATGTGGGACAACCGGTGCGCGCAGCACAACGCGATCAACGACTACCAGGGCCATCGCCGCCTCATGCACCGGATCACGCTCGCGGGGGACCTTCCACAGTAGGAGAAAATCTTTTCCCGTCTTGGAGAGCGGGCGCGAGCCCACGACGATCCATGCAGTGATGCCCCACTCGCGCGACGAGCTCGCCGCGATCCTCGAAGGCATCGACACCGCCGTCGTCGTCGTCGATCGGGACTGGCGGGTCACCTATTTCAACAGCGCCGCCGACGGGCTCTTCCGCGCGCTCGGCCGCACGGGCGAGGCGCTCTTCGGCAAGGCGTTCTGGGTGGAGTTCCCCGAGCTCATCGGCACCGCGTGCGACCGCGAGTTCCGCCGCGCGTTCGCCGAGAGCGTGCCCGTCGCCTTCGACACGCACTACCCGCCGCTCGACCGCTGGCTCCGCGTCCACGCGACGCCGATGCCGAACGGCCTCGCGGTGTCGCTCGCCGACATCACCCTGCGCCACCTCGCGGAGCGCACGCGGCGCGAGCTCGAGGACTTCTTCGACAACGCGACGGTGCCGCTGCACTGGGCCGGGCCCGACGGCGTCATCACCCGCGTCAACCAGGCGGAGCTCGATCTGCTCGGCTACGCACGCGAGGAGTACGTCGGGCACCACGTCGCCGAATTCCACGGCGACCCCGACGTCGCGCGGAGTCTCCTGGCCCGTCTCGCCGGCGGCGAGACCATTCGCAGCCAGGACGTCCGCCTCCGGTGCAAGGACGGAACGATCAAGGACGTGCTGATCGACTCCAGCGTGCGCCGCGGCCCCAACGGCGAGTTCCTGCACACGCGCTGCTTCACGCGCGACGTCGGAGCTCCGGCGCGCGGCGGAAGAGCCCGCGCGCCTGCACGGTGAGCGACACCGGCGCGGGCATCGCGGCCGAAGACCTCCCGCAGATCTTCCAGCGCTTCCACCAGAGCCACGCGCCGCGCCGTCGCTCCGCCGGCGGCCTGGGCCTGGGGCTCGCCATCGTGCAGCACCTCGTCCAGCTCCACGGCGGGCGGGTCACGGCGGAGAGCCCGGGGCCGGGGCACGGGGCCACGTTCTCGGTGTTCTTCCCGCGGGTCGACGAGCCGCGCGCCGCGAAGGTGCGAACGCCCGACGCGGTGGTGCCGCTCGAGGTCGACCTCCAGGGCGTGCGCGTGCTGCTCGTGGAAGACGACGCGGACAGCCGCGAGACCATCCGCGAGATGCTCCACACGCAGGGCGCCGACGTGTGGGCGGTCGATTCAGGCGAGGCGGTGCTCGAGCTGCTGACGCGCGACGTGCCGACGGTGATCGTGAGCGACATCGGGCTCGCCGGGCTCGACGGCTTCAGCCTGATGCGCCGCATCCGGGCGCTGCGCAGCCGCGCCCGCGAGGTGCCGGCGATCGCGTTGACGGCCTACGCACGCGCCGAAGACCGCGCGACGGCGCTCGGCGCCGGCTACCAGCTCTATCTCACCAAGCCCGTGGAGCCGCTCGAGCTGCGCGTGGCGATCGCGCGCCTGACTCGGCTCTCGCGCTCGGCGTAGTCGCCGCGCGCGCGCTCGGCGGCGCGTGCGATATGTTCGGCGTTGATGATTCCGCGATCGATCCTGATCGTCGACGACGAGCCCGCGGTCCGCGTCCTCTACGAGCTGGTGCTGGTGCGACGCGGCCACGTCGTCAGAACGGCCACGACGGTCGCCGACGCGCTCAAGACCTGCACGGAGGCCCCCCCGACGTCGTCATCGTCGACATGTTCATGCCCGAAGGGAGCGGCCTGGAGCTCATCCGCGCGCTGCGACGGCAAAATTCGGCGGCACGCATCATCGCGATCACCGGCGGCGGCACGTGGGAAGGGTTCGAAGTTCTCATTACTGCGAAAGACGCTGGCGCCGACGTCACGCTGAGGAAACCCTTACCAACGGAGGCCCTCGTCGAGGCCGTCGAGGGCCTCTTCGACCCGCCGCAGTAGCCGGACCTAGATCTCGCGGTCGAGCTCGCGAACCGACGCGGCCACCATGTCGACGAGCTGATCGACCTCCTGCGGCGTGATGCAGAGCGGCGGCGCCAGGCGAAGCACGCTGCCTCGCGCATAGACGATCGCGCCGCGGTCCCAGGCTTTGCGATCGAGCTTCGCGACGAGGTCCTTGGGCAGCGGCTGGCCCGAGTCTTTCGGATCGACCAGCTCGGCGCACACGAGCAGGCCGCGGCCCCGCACTTCGCCGGCGATGCGCGTGCCTCGCAGCGCCTCGCGCAGGCCGGTGGCAAGCCGCGTGCCCATCGCGTCGGCGTTCTCGACGAGATGGTCTTTCTCCATGATCTGGAGGTTCGCGAGCGCGGCCGCGCACGCGACGGGATGGGCGGCGTACGTGTTCGGATGCACGTTCTCGTCCTTCGTGTCGTCGGCGAAGACGCCGGCGAGCCGCCGCGTCGCGATGCTCGCGGAGAGCGGCACGTAGCCCGAGGTGATCCCCTTCGCGACCGACATCAGATCCGGGACGACGGCGTCGTGCTCGACGGCGAACCAGCGCCCGGTGCGGCCGAAGCCCGTGATCACCTCGTCGGCGATCAGCAGCACCTCGAGCTCGTCGCAGATCGCGCGCACGCGCTTGAGCCAGCCGATGGGCGGCATGATGAAGCCGCCCGAGGAGAGCACCGGCTCCTGGATGACCGCGGAGACCGTCTCGGGCCCCTCGCGGACGATCGCGTCCCTCAGCTCGCGCGCGCGGCGCTCGACCAGCTCCTCGTCGCTGCCCGTGCCGCGGTCGCGGTACGGATACGGCGCGGTCACCTTCGCGAAGCCCGTCGGCTTGATGACGTCGTACGGGGCGGAGAGATGCGGGAGGCCGCAGATCGCGTAGGTCCCCATCGTCGCGCCGTGGTACCCGCCGTGGAACGAGATGACCTTGTGCTTCTCCCCCTTGCCCTTGGCGAGCCAGTAGTGCCGCGCGATCTGCATCGAGCGCTCGTTCGCCTCGGAGCCGCTGACCGCGAACATCGTGAGATCGAGGTCGCCGGGCGTCAGGGACGCGAGCTTCTTCGCCAGCTCCGCCGCCGGGCGATTCGAGAACTGCCGCGTGGTCGGATAGTAGGCGAGCCGCACGGTCTGCTCGGCGATCGCCTCGGCGATCTCGCGGCGGCCGTGGCCGACGTTCACGACGGCGAGGCCCGCGAAGCCGTCCATCAGCTTCTTGCCCCGCTCGGTCCAGACCCAGACTCCCTCGGCACGGTCGATGACCAGCTCCTCGTCCGAGAGCCACGGGTGGTCCTGCGTCTTGTGCGTCCAGAGATGGCGGATCGCGTCGGCTGGCGTTGTCATGCCCGCTACTGTATCAGTCCTCGACCCTCCCGGGGATCCCTCGAGGGCTTAAGGTAGCGTGCATGAAGCCCCACTACTTCCTGCCGCTCGCCGCGCACGTCGTCGGCACGCTCGCCATCGGCTTCGGCTCCGTCATCCCGGGCAGCTGCATCGCCGGCGTCAACGCGCTGACGGTCGGCTTCCTGGCGTCGGTCGTGAGCACGGTCGTCGCCTACTGGGTGGGCATCCGGCTGGCCGTCCGGTCGCGCTGAATCAGCCTGCTATGATCCCCGGGATGTTCATCGTCGGTGTCGACGTCGGCGGCACGTTCACGGACCTGACCGCCGTCGACGAGGCGACGGGCCGGGTCGTCGTCACCAAGGTCCCGTCGCAGGCGCGCAACGAGGCCGCCGCCTTGCTCGCGGGCCTCCAGGCCCTCGGCATCGCGAGCCGCGAGGTGCGGCGGCTCGTGCACGGCACGACGGTCGGAACCAACGCGGTGCTGGAGCGCCGCGGCGCGCGCGTCGCCGTGCTGACGACCGCCGGCTTCCGCGACCTGATCGAGATCGGGCGCACCAAGCGCAACATCCCCGCGCTGTTCGTGCCGACGTTCGTGAGGCCGAAACCGGTCGTCGAGCGCAAGCACCGCTTCGAGGTGATCGAACGCCTCGCGGCCGACGGCTCGGTGCTGGTGCCGCTCGATCCGGCGACCGTCGAGCGCGCGCTCGAGGCGGCGCTGGCCGCGCGCGCCGAGGCCATCGCCGTCTGCCTCCTCCACGCGTACCTGAATCCGACGCACGAGCGCCTCGTCGCGGACGCGGCCAAGGGCCGTGCGCTCGGGTTGCCGGTGTCATGTTCCGCGGACGTCGTCCCCGAGTACCGCGAGTTCGAGCGGTTCTCGACGACCGTGCTCAACGCGTACCTGCAGCCGTTGATGGACGTCTACCTGAGCGGGCTCGAAGAGCGGCTGCTCGCGACCGGCTACGGCCACGGCGTGCTGACCGTCGGCTCCAGCGGCGGGATGATGACGACCGACACCGCGCGAAGGCTGCCGATCAAGACCATCTTCTCGGGGCCGGCGGGCGGGGTCAGCCAGGCCTGTCACGTCGGGGACAGCGCCGGAATTCGAGATTTCGTCACCTACGACATGGGCGGCACGTCGACGGATGTTTGCCTCGTCCGTGATCTCACGCCCGTGATGACGTCCGACAGCATGATCGGCGCGTTCCCCGTGAAGGTGCCGCAGATCGACATGCACACGGTCGGCGCGGGCGGCGGCTCCATCGCATGGCTCGACGTCGACGGCAGCCTGCAAGTCGGCCCGCGCAGCGCCGGGGCGTCGCCGGGGCCCGCGGCGTACGGCCTCGGCGGCACGGAAGCGACCGTGACCGACGCGAACGTCGTGCTCGGACGCATCGGGACGAGCAAGCGCCTCGGCGGCAGCATCGCCGTGGCCCCGGACAAGGCGCGCGCGGTCGTGGCGGACCTCGCGCGGCGCATGGCCGTCCCGGCGGAGCGCCCGCAGGCCACATTGACGGGCGAGGCGCTCGCGGAGGGCATCGTGCGCATCGCCGTCGCGCGCATGACGTCCGCCATCCGCGAGATCTCGATCCAGCGCGGCTACGACCCGCGCGACTTCACGCTGATCGCGTTCGGCGGCGCGGGCCCGATGCACGCGCTCGCGATCGCGGACGAGCTCGGCATCCCGCGCGTGCTGGTGCCGCGCCACCCCGGCAACTTTTCGGCGCTCGGCCTGCTCGCCTCCGACATCAAGCACGACGACGTGCGCACGCGCGTGGGCCCGCTGCGCGCGCAGGCGTCGCTGCTCGGCGAGCTCTTCGCGGAGATGGCGGGAGGCGCGCGCCGTCAGCTCGAGCTCGAAGGCTTCGCGCACGACCAGCAGCGCGTGCGCCGCTCGCTCGACCTGCGCTACCGGGGTCAGGCGTTCGAATTGAACGTCGCGGTCGACACAATTGATGGCCATGGGCCGTCAAGGTTCAAGGGCCTTGACGCCTTACCGTCGTTGGCGGAGATCGAGGCGCAGTTCCACCGCCAGCACGCGAGCGCGTACGGCCACGCGAACACCGACGCGACGATCGAGCTGGTCAACATCAGGCTCGTCGCCTACGGCCTCGTCGCCAAGCCGGCGGCCGAGCGCCATCGGAGCGACACGCGGTCGCTGGACGACGCGCTCATCGAGCGCCGCCGCGTGTGGTTCGGCGGCGCCGCGCACGACTGTCCGGTCTGGGAGCGGGAGCGCCTGCCCGAGCGCGCGGCCCTCGGCGGCCCCGCGATCGTGGAGGAGTTCGGCGCGACGACGGTCGTGCTGCCGGGCTGGCGGGGAGCGCTGGACGAACACGGCAACATCCGACTCGAGAGAGAGGGTTGAGATGATCAGGCACTTCTCGAACGTCTACGCAGGGCACGTCGATCTCGGCGACATGGGGCAGGACGCGACGCCCGCCAACGACCGGCGCTACTCGAACGCGCACCTCGCGACCGTCTTCGACAAGACGACGGCCGTCGCGAAGACCATGGACGAGCACGGCTACTCGATCCTCTGGCTGGCCGAGCACCACTTCCAGCACGAGGGCTACGAGGCCATCCCGAACCTCCTGATGTGCGCCGTCGACCTCGCGCACAAGACCCGGCAGCTCAAGATCGGCTGCGGCTTCAACATCACGCCGATGTGGCATCCGCTGCGTCTCGCCGAGGACTTCGCGACCGCCGACATCCTCACCAAGGGCCGTACGGTGTTCGGCGTCGGGCGCGGCTACCACACGCGCGAGGTGGAGACGTTCGGCGCGCCGATGCTCGACCAGGAGGCGAACCGCGAGCTCTTCGAGGAGCAGGTCGAGATCATCATGAAGGCGTTCCGCGAGGAGTCGTTCTCGCACAAGGGCAAGCGCTACACGCTGCCGCCGAACGTGCCGTACCGCGGCTACGACCTGAAGGAGCTGACGCTGGTGCCGCGCCCGGTGAACCTGCCCGTCGAGACGTGGCAGCCGGTCGTCAGCGCGGGCGCGCGCGGGCTCGACTTCATGATGAAGCACCGGATCAAGGGGCTGATCGGCGGCGGCGCGGCGACGGCGGCGCAGAAGTCGATCTACGCGTTCCAGGAGGCGGCGCATCGCGCCGGGCTCGATTACAAGCTCGGCGAGGGCCTGAGCCTCGGCATCTTCTACTACCTCGCCGACAGCCGCGAGCGGGCGATCCGCGAGATCACCCCGTTCTACGAGGAGCACGTGAAGATGTTCGGGCCGCTCGGCTTCGTGCCGGGCATCACGCCCGAGCAGCTCGAGGCGTCCACGAAGCGCGGCGGCTGGGACACGGCGGGCGTGCCGAAGGTGACCGACTACATGAAGGTCGGCGCGTGGTTCGCGGGGACCGTGGACGAGCTGGTTGCCTACCTCCACGAGCTGGAGGCGAAGTTCCCCGGGCTCGAGTACGTGCACCTCTCGAACAGCATGGGCATGCCGCAGAAGGTGATGCTCGAGCAGCTCGCGTGGCTCGGCAAGGAAGTCTTGCCCAAGTTCAAGAACCGATGATCGATCCGATCACGCTGGAAGTCCTGCGCGAGGCGTTCGTCTCGATCGTGCGCGAGATGCGCGTGACGCTCGTGCGCACCGCGTACTCGTCGATCCTCTACGAGGGCGAGGACTTCTCGTGCGTGCTGATGGACGGCGACGCGCAGATCGTCGCCATGTCGAAGGGGCAGGACCACCCGCTGCACATCGTGCCGATCGCGTGGTCGATGAAGGCCGTGCGCGAGAAGTTCGGCGACGACATCCACCCCGGCGACATGTTCCTCCACAACGACCCCTACACCGGCGGCACGCACCTGAACGACGTCGCGCTGATCTATCCGATCTTCGCCGACGGAACGATGTTCGTCTTCCCCGTCGTGCGCGCGCACTGGGGCGACGTGGGCGGCATGAGTCCGGGCAGCCTCTCGGGCGGCGCGACCGAGATCTTCCAGGAAGGCGTGCGCATACCGCCCATTCGCATCGTCGACCGCGGGGTCCCGAACCAGGCGGCGCTCGACCTGATCTTCAGCAACATGCGCGGGCCGCGCGAGCGGCAGGGCGACTTCGAGGCCATGCTCGGCACCTGCAAGAAGGCCGCGGAGCGCGTCGAAGGCCTGGCCGCCAAGTACGGCGTCGCGACGGTCCGCGCCGCGGTGGCGGAGCTGATGGATCGCGCCGAGCTCAGGATGCGCCGCGCGATCGCGGCGCTCCGCGACGGCGAATACGTCTACGAGGCGCATCTCGAAAGCGGCCGCGAGCGGCTCGAGCCGCTGACCGTGCGGGCGAAGGTCACGGTGGCGGACGACACCATCACGATCGACCTCACGGGAACGTCGCCGCAGACCGCCGGGCCGACGAACGTCGGGCCGGCGATGGCGCCCACGGGCGCCTTCACCATCGTCAAGTCGTTCCTCGATCCGGGCTCCGACGTGAACTCGGGGGCGTTCCGGCCGCTCACGGTGATCACGCCGCCCGGGACGATCGTGAACGCCAACCCGCCGGCGCCGTGCGGCGGCATGGTCGAGGTGAAGTACTGCGTCGAGACCGCCGTGATGGGCGCGCTCGCGCCGGCGCTCGACGGCAAGGTCGCCGGCGACCTCAAGGGCGGCGGCAACCATTGTTATGTCGGCGGCCCCCACCCCCGCACCGGCGAGACCTTCATCTTCTACGAGTACCCGGCCGGCGGGACCGGCGGCTATGACGGCGGCGACGGCAGCAACACCGTGCGCGCGTGGACCGAGAGCGACATGACCACGCTGCAGCCGATCGAGGCGATCGAGCAGCTCTACCCGGTGCACGTCGAGGCGACCGCCATCCGCGAGGATTCCGGCGGCCCCGGCCGGTGGCGCGGCGGCTGCGGCCTCACGCGCGCGGTGCGGATCCAGGCGCCGTCCACCCAGCTCTCGGTGCTCGCGGAGAAGGCGGTGCTTCCGCCGTTCGGCGTCTGTGGCGGCGACGCGGGCGCGCGCAACCGCTTCTGGATCTCGCGTGACGGCCGGCCGGTCGCGCCCTCCCCGCTTCCGGGCAAGGTCAGCGGCTTCCCGATCGAGCCGGGCGACGTCTTGATGATGGAGAGCTCGGGCGGCGGCGGCTTCGGCGACCCGCTGGACCGCGATGTGGCGGCGGTCGCCGCGGACGTTGCGGAAGGCTATGTCACGCGCGCCGCGGCCGAGCGCATCTACGGCGTCGTCTGGCGCGGCGACGCCATCGACGAGGCCGCGACGGCCACGCGGCGCGCGGAGCTTCGGGTCGCCCGCCCGCGCGTGTCTCTACACCCCGCGCCGGATCTCGCGAGTGCCGGCGCAGCGACCGCGGACGCGAGGCTGCGCGGACGAGCGGTCCGCATCGACGCGGAGACGGCGCGCGCGCTCGGCATCTCCCGAGGCGGGGTGGTCGAGCTCGTGAACCCGCGCGGCGCGCCCCTGCGCGCGTGGGTGGCGGACGTCATGCCGGGGAACGGCCGTCGCGCGGAGATGGCCGCCGACGGGCTGCGCATGCTCGCGCTCGCGGACGGCGGGGAAGCCGAGATCCGCGCCGTGCACTCCGGCGCGCTGTAAGAACTACCGCGCCTCCAGCACCACGACCTCGCCTTCGTCGTCGGTGATGATCTCGACCGGCTCGCGCTCGCACGCCGGCAGGCGGCGCGGCACGATCGCGCGGCGCACGAGATCACACATGATGCGGTTCGCCGTGGACCAGTCTTCCTCGTTCGTGACGTGAAATGAACAAAAGCTCGGCCGGTCCGGGTTCGACTGGCCGCAGACGATGCAGAGGCTCATCACCGCCCTCACCTCTGCAACAGGACATCCCCCGAGCGGGTTCCGGGGAACTTCGGCGAGACGGTCGGCGTTTACACGGCCTGGCGCGTGCCGCCGTACGCGATGCTCGGGCCGATCCGGCTGTCCGCGAAGATCAGCTTCGCGCGCTTCTCGGTGATCGCCGACCAGTTCGCCAGCGCGTGCGCCGACCACTCCGCATCCGGCCGCGGCTCGTCGTCGAAGTTGCCGTAGGTGTCGACGCCGCGCAGGAGCATCGTGGGCTGCGGGACGCGCGGCGGCTTCGCCCACGTCGGCAGCATCTCGACGAGCAGCAGGAAGCGACGGTCCGGGCCGGCATTCACTCCCGAGGAGTGCACGAGCGAGTTGTCGAAGAACACCGCCTCGCCGGGCTGGAGCTCGAAGTCCACCGCCTTCGAGTCGTCGAACGCGTCCGTGATGAACTGGCCGCGCGCGAGGATGCTCTTCGGATCGTCCTTCTCCGAGTGCTTGAGGATGCCCCAGCGATGCGAGCCGGGGATGCCGCGCAGGCAGCCCTGCTTCACGCCGCAGTCCGAAAGCGCGAGCCCCGCGAGCACAACGGGGAGCGCCGCGCCGTACGACGAGTCCTGATGCCAGCCCGCGAACGTCTCGCCGTCGGCCTTCTTGACCCGCCACGCCATGCTCCAGCAGCGGATGTTCGGGCCGATGAGGTCCTCGAAGACGTCCAAAATGTGCGGGTCCTCGGCGATCTCCAGCACCCAGGGGCACAGGAGATGCGACTTGGTCTTCATCTTCTTGATGTCGACGTCGGACACCCGCGCTTCGAGCGCCTCGAAGCGCTCGCGGTACAGACGGGCGCGCGCGGCACTCATCAGCCGCACGGGCGACAGGCAGCCGTCCCGCTCGTAGGCACGCACCTGCTCTTCGGTCAGGACCTTGGGCATGTCAGGACCTCCGCGGGCGGTAGTCTACGGCAGCAGATCGGCAACGGCGATGCGAGCGTCCGGCAGCGCGAAGGGGAAGCGCCGCGCGGCGGCGGCGGGGCGGCTACTCGTCGGTCGCGTCGGCGTCGAGCGCGAGCTTCCGGTAGAGCGAGGCGAGGCTGATGCCGAGCGTGCGCGCGGCTTCGCGCTTGTCGTACCCCGTCTGCTCGAGCACCTCGAGGATGTGGCGGCGCTCGAACTCGCGCACGGCCTCGCGCAGCTCGGTGGGCCGCGGCGAGGTGGACGGCGGGACGGCCGCGAGGTAGCGCGCGTGAATGAGGTCGCCCTCGCCGAGCAGCATCGCGCGCTCGAGGACGTTCTCGAGCTCGCGCACGTTGCCCTTCCACGGGTTGGCGATGAGCAGCCGCATGGCCTGGCGGTCCACGCCCACGAACGCGGTGCCGAGCTTCGAGTTCAGCGTCTGCACGAAGTGGTCGACGAGCAGCGGGATGTCGCTGCGGCGCTCGCGCAGCGGCGGCACCGGGATGTGGACGACGTTGAGGCGATAGAAGAGGTCCTCGCGGAGGCGCCCGGCGCTGACCTCGCCGGCGAGATCGCGCGCGGTGCTGGCGATGAGCCGCACGTCGACCGGCGCGGGCGTGGTCGCGCCGACGGCCCAGACCTGCTTGTCTTCGATCGCTCGCAGCAGCTTGACCTGCAGCGGGAACGGCACCTCGCCGATCTCGTCGAGGAACAGCGTGCCGTTGTCGGCCGCCACGAAGAGCCCCGCGCCGGACGGCTCGCCGTTCGTGAAGGCCCCGCGCACGTGGCCGAAGAGCTGGCTCTCGAGCTGCGCTTCCGGAATGGCGCCACAGTTGACGGGCACGAACGGACCGCGGGCGCGCGGGCTCGCGCCGTGGATGGCGCGCGCGACCACTTCCTTGCCGACGCCGCTCTCGCCCGTGATCAGCACGTTCGTGCGCGCGGCCGCGCAGCGCGCGATCTGCTGGCGTACCGCCTGGATGGCCGCGCTCTCGCCGACCAGCCCCTCGCCCACGCCGTGGATGCCGACGCGGTACTGCTGGACCATCCGCTCGCGCGCTCGCGCGGCGTCGATGCCCCGGCGCGACTCGAGCACGCGCGTGATGCAACGGTTCAGCTCGTTGAGGTCGAGCGGCTTCCGCCCTCGTTCTCATCATTGAGAACGGCTGGGGCGCGGCACCTAGCGCTCGAGACGAGCGCCCGCGAGCATCCCGGCGACGCACAGCACGAGCGAGATGACGGTCGTGACCCCGATGTTCAGGACGGCGCCACGCCAATCACCGAGCTGGACCATCCGGACACTTTCGTAGCTGAACGCGGAATACGTCGTCAGGCCGCCGAGCACGCCGGTACTCAGCAGCAGCCGCATGTCCTCAGAGATCACGGACGCCGCCGCGATCCGGTTGACGAATCCGATCAGGAAGCAGCCCACGAGATTGACGGCGAGCGTGCCGTACGGAAATCCGTCGCCGTAGAGCCGGACCGCGAGGAGGGCCGTGAGATACCGGAGACCGCTACCCACTGCGCCGCCAAGACAGACGAGCAGGAGATGCGCCATCTACGCCGGCAGCCAAGCCATGCGACACAGCTTGACACGGCGCGGCGGCCGCTTGCCACACCCGGCCCTTCCGCGATACGGTCGGTCACCCCGACCCGAAGGGAGCATCTCGATGACCCGAATCAGTCGAATCGTCGGCGCAACGATCCTGTCAGTGACCGTAGCGATCGTCGGAGCGACGGACCACGCCCCGGCCCAGGCCAAGACCGAGCTGACCGTGGCCCTGTCGAGCTTCTCCGCGGAGACGCTCGACCCCGCCCTGCAGGGCCACAACGTGAAGTACTACCTGTCGCTGATCTTCGATTACCTCGTCGGCGTCACGCCCGAGGGCCAGCTGACGCCGGCGGGCGGACTCGCGTCGAAGTGGGAGCCCTCGGCCGATCACAAGCGCTGGACGTTCCACCTCCGCAAGGGCGTCAAGTTCCACACCGGCGAGGAGATGACGTCGGAGGACGTGAAGTTCAGCCTCCAGCGCGCGATGAGCAAGCGCTCCACGACCGGCTACGCCGGGCCGCTCCGCACGCTGATCCAGGACATCGAGACGCCGGCGCCGGACCGCGTGGTCATCGTCCTCAAGCAGCCGACGCTCATCATCCCGACGTACCTGTCACGCTCGCTCTCCACCGAGGGCATGGTGCTGCCGAAGAAGTACATCGAGGCGAACGGCGACGACGTCTTCGCGCGCAAGCCCGTCGGCACCGGTCCCTACAAGTTCGTCGAGCAGGTGACGGGCTCGCACATCAAGCTGACCGCCGTGGACAACCACTGGCGCCTCGGCGTGCCCAAGTACAAGAACGTCACGTTCCGGCTGATCTCCGAGGAGACCACGCGCATCGCGATGCTGCGGCGGGGCGAGATCGACGTGGCGGACGTGAGCCGCGAGCGCGTGAAGGAGCTGGAGCGCGAAGGATTCCCGGTCCACTTCCGCAAGGATGAGGCCGTCCTCCAGCTGTGGTTCGTGCTCGGGCCGGACGGCTGGGTGGCGCCGACGAAGGACAAGCGCGTGCGCGAGGCGCTGAACCTCGCGATCGATCGCAAGGAGATCGCGCAGGCGATCTTCGCCGGCCGCGCCGAGCCCGCCGCCGTCCCCTTCGGCCTCACGTGGTCGTGGGCGCACGTCGGATTCAAGGCGACGCCGGACATGGCGTACCCCTACGACCCCGCGCGCGCGAAGAAGCTCCTCGCCGACGCCGGCGTCGGAAGCGGCTTCCCGCTCGACGTCTACGCGTTCCAGCTCCCGGGCCTTCCGGAGGGCAAGGCGTTCGCCGAAGCCGTCGCCGGGTACTGGGAGAAGATCGGCGTGAAGCCCAAGCTGATTCCGGTCGACTACCCTGCGTTCCGCAAGCTCTGGGTCGACCGCAAGGCGCCCGGCGCCGTCGGCTACTACAACATCGCCAACCGGGACTGGATCGGGACGTACGCGCTGCTGGAGAAGATGGCCTACACGCCGTCGAAGCTGAACGCCACCGTGAACGATCCCGAGATCGACGGCATGATCGCGCAGGTCATGGACCAGACCGACCAGGCCAAGATCAACGCGCTCATGCGCAACATCTTCACGCGCCTGCGCAGCGAGCACTACGGCGTCCCGGTGGTGTACATCCACGCGGCATACGCCACGTCGAAGACGCTCGGCAAGTACAGCCCCGGCGCCGTGATGTACGACCTGTTCATCGACACGCTCGCCTCGGGGAAGCCGTAGCGACTTGATCCGTTTCGTCGTCGTTCGGCTGCTGCAGTCGCTGGTGGCTCTGGCGATCCTCACGATCGTCGTCTTCATCCTCGCCCGGGCCACCGGCGACCCGCTGCACATGATCCTCCCGATGTCGGCGACCGAGGAGGACTACGCCAACGCGCGCGCCTACCTCGGACTCGACAAGCCCTACGTCCACCAGTACCTCTCGTTCGTCGGCAAGGCCGTCACCGGCGACTTCGGCAATTCCATCCGCGCGCGCAAGCCCGTCGTCGAGCTCCTGCAGGAGCGGCTGCCGAACTCCCTCAAGCTCGCCCTGTTCGCCATGATCGTCTCGCTGGGGTTGGCGTTCCCGCTCGGCGTCATGGCCGCGGTGAAGAAGGACACCGCGATCGACCGGATCGCGCAGATCGTCGCCGTGCTCGGCCAGTCGCTTCCCACCTTCTGGGTGGCGATCATCCTCGTCGAAGTCGTCGCCGGCCGGCTGCAGTGGCTGCCCGCAGGCGGCATCACCGGGTTCTCGAGCTACGTGCTGCCGGGCTTCACACTCGGATGGTTCGTCGTGGCAGGGATGATGCGGCTGCTGCGCTCCGGCATGCTGGAGGTTCTCGACTCCGAATACGTCAAGCTCGCCCGCGTCAAGGGTGTCGTCGAACATCGCGTGATCTGGCTGCACGCGCTGAAGAACGCGCTCATCCCGGTCGTGACGTTCGCCGGGATCTACTTCGCGATCCTCGTCACCACCGCGATCGTCGTGGAGACCGTCTTCGCGTGGCCGGGCCTCGGCCGCCTCGCGTACGACGGGATCACCTCGCGCGACTTCCCGGTCATCCAGGCCGTCGTGCTCACGACCGCGGCGATCGTGGCGGCCGTGAACCTCTGCGTGGACTGCCTCTACGCGTTCATCGACCCGCGGATCAGGTACGCGCGATGAGCACCATCGCGGTCCCCGAGATCGCCGCGCAGCCCATTCCTGAGCGCCGGGGGCGACGGCTGCCGTACGTCTCGCTCGCGATCGTCGCCACGTTCGTCCTCGCGGGCGTGCTCGCGCCGCTGCTGAGCCCGTCAGACCCGCTCGAGCAGGCGCTGCGTCTCAAGTTCCGGCCCCCGGTGTGGGAGGAGCGCGGCACGTGGGCGAATCCGCTCGGCACCGATCGCCTCGGGCGCGACATGCTCTCGCGCATGCTCTGGGGCTCGCGCGTGTCCCTGGCCGCGGGCGTCCTGACGGTCCTGTTGGCGAGCGCATTCGGCGCTGCGGTGGGTCTCGTCGCCGGCTACTACGGCGGACGGGTCGACGCGGCGCTGATGCGCGTCACCGATGCGACGCTCTCGTTTCCGGTCATCCTGCTCGCACTGATCCTCGCGGTCACCGTCGGGCCGAGCTTCGGCAACGTGGTGATCGCGATCGCGGTCATCCTGTGGGCACGCTACGCGCGCGTGATCCGCGGCCAGGTGCTCACGCTGATGGAGCTCGACTTCATCGCGCAGGCGCGGATCGCGGGCGCCGGCGCCTGGCGCATCATCACGCGCCACCTGGTGCCGAACACGCTCAACACGCTCGTGGTGCTCGTCACGCTCCAGATCGGCTACGTGATCATCGTCGAGGCGTCGCTGTCGTTCCTCGGCGCCGGCATCCCGCCGCCGACGCCGGCGTGGGGCTCGATGATCGCCGAGGGCCGGGAGTTCGTGACCAGCGCGTGGTGGGTCTCGTTCTTCCCGGGCCTCGCGATCCTGCTGGTGGTGCTGGCGTTCAACCTCCTCGGGGACTGGCTGCGCGACACGCTGGACCCGAAGCTGCGCCAGCTCTGAGCGGCGCGATGGCGACGCCCGTCGTCGACGTCCGGAACCTCCAGACGCACCTCGTCACCCGCTGGGGCACGATCAAGGCCGTCGATGGCGTTTCGTTCGCCGTCCATGAAGGCGAGACGCTCGGGCTCGTAGGCGAGTCCGGCTCGGGCAAGAGCATGACGTGCCTGAGCCTCGTGCGGCTCACGCCGCGGCCGGCCGCGCACAACGTCGGCGGCCAGGTGCTGCTCGACGGCGAGGATCTGCTCCAGAAGAGCGAGCGCGAGATGCAGAAGATCCGCGGCCGCAAGGTCGCGATGATCCTGCAGGACCCGATGAGCTCGCTCAACCCGGTCTTCTCCGTCGGCATGCAGGTGCGCGAGCCCGTCGCCTCCTGTCACGGGCTGCGCGGCCGCGCGCTCACCGAACGCGCCGCCTCGCTGCTCTCCTCGGTGCACATCCCCTCGCCCCTGGAGCGTCTGCGCGCGTTCCCGCACCAGATGTCGGGCGGCATGCGCCAGCGCGTGGTCGGCGCGATGGCGATCGCCGCGCCCCCGCGCCTGCTGATCGCCGACGAGCCGACCACGAGCCTCGACCTCACGATCCAGGCCCAGTACCTGAACCTGCTGAAGGAGCTGCAGACGCGGCACAAGCTCGCGATGATCTTCGTCACGCACAACCTCGGCATCGTCGCCAGGATGTGCGACCGCGTCGCCGTGATGTACGCGGGCCGGATCGTGGAGATCGGGCCGGTCCGCCAGATCTTCAAAGCCCCGGCTCATCCCTACACGCGCGCGTTGCTCGCGTCGATTCCACGGCTTGGCGCAAAGGTCGACACCCTCCGGGCGATCGACGGCCAGCCTCCCGATCTCGCGACGCTGCCGCGCGGCTGCGCCTTCGCCGCGCGGTGCGCGGAGGCGATCGACCGCTGTCGTGTCGACGCGCCCGGCGAGACGACCCTCACCGACGGACACACGACGCGGTGCTGGTTGCGCGCGCCTGGTGCGGGGTGATGGGCGCGCTGCTCGATGTCGCGAACCTCACGAAGCACTTCACGGTGCGGCGCGGCACGCTCGGCCTGTCGCACGCGACCGTGCGCGCCGTCGACGGGATCTCGTTCACCCTCGACGCGGGAACGACCCTCGGACTCGTCGGCGAATCCGGCTGCGGAAAGACGACCACGTCGAAGCTCGTCCTCGGGCTCGAGCGCCCGACCGGCGGCAGCATCCGCTTCGACGACCAGGACGTGCTCACCCTGGATCGTGAGGGGCGGCGGCGCTATCGCCGCAACACCCAGGCGGTGTTCCAGGATCCGTACGCCTCACTCGACCCGCGCATGCGCGTCGGGGCGATCATCGCCGAGCCGCTCGTCATCAATACCGATCTGCACGAGCGTGGCCGCCGCGACCGTGTCGCCGAGCTGCTCGACCTCGTCGGGCTGCCGGAGCGCGCGGCCGGGCTCTATCCCCACGAGTTCTCCGGCGGGCAGCGGCAGCGGATCGCGATCGCGCGCGCGCTCGCGCTGGCGCCGAAGCTCGTCGTGCTCGACGAGCCCGTCTCCGCGCTCGACGTCTCGATCCGCGCGCAGATCCTGAACCTCCTCAAGGATCTGCAAAAGCGCCTCGGCGTGTCGTATCTCTTCATCGCGCACGACCTCGCCGCCGTCGCGCACATGAGCCACTCCATCGCGGTCATGTACCTCGGCAAGATCGTCGAGTGGGGCGACGCGGCGGCCGTCGCGCTCACACCGACGCATCCGTACACGAAGGCGCTGTTCGCGGCCGCCCTGCCGATCGACCTCGACGTCCCGCCGGACGAGGTGCCGCTGGTCGGCGAGATCCCCAGCCCGCTCGCGCCGCCGGGCGGCTGCCGGTTCCATCCGCGGTGCCCGTTCGCCATGCCACACTGCGCGACGCAGGAGCCGGCGCCGCGGGCCGAGAGCGGCCGGCTGGTCGCCTGTCATCTCTATGGGGTGCCGGGGTCCTGAGCCGTGGGGCCCCGACCTTCAAAAGGAGGAGCTCGCATGCACCGCTTCACGCTGTTGATCGCCAGGCTGATCGCTCTCACGCTCGTCGCGACGGCGCCCGCCGTCGCCCAGGAACCGTTCCCGAGCCGTCAGATCACGATCGTGAACCCCTTCCCGCCCGGCGGTCAGGCGGATCTCAGCGGACGCCCGCTGGCGGCCGCGCTGGAAAAAGTCTTCAAGCAGCCCGTCGGCCTCGTCAACAAGTCGGGGGCGGCGGGCGCGGTCGGCATGCAGTCGGTCGCGATCGCGAAGCCGGACGGCTACACGATCACGATCACGGTGCCCGCGATCTCCACGCTGCCGGAAGTCGACAAGCTGTTCGGCCGCCAGCCCGTGATCACGCGCGAGCAGTTCGCGCCGATCGCGCGCATCAACGCCGACCCGTGCCTCATCGTGGTCGGCGCCGACAAGCCGTGGAAGACGATCAAGGACCTGATGGAGGACGCGAAGAAGCGGCCGGGCCAGATCACCTACGCGTCGTCCGGCATCTACGGCGCCTCGCACGTCCCGATGGAGATGCTCCTGCAGGCCGCGGACGTGAAGATGCGGCACCTCCCGACGGCAGGCGGCGGCCCCGCGACGACGGCGGTCCTCGGCGGCCACGCCGAGCTGTGGTGCTCGACGATCGGCCCCGCGACCCCGCACGTGAAGTCCGGCAAGTTCCGCGCGCTCGCAGTCTCCGGCGCGCAGCGCCAGCCGTTCTTCCCCGACGTGCCGACGCTGAAGGAGTCCGGCTACGACGTCGAGTACTACCTGTGGATCGGCCTCTTCGGCCCGAAGGCCATGCCCGCGCCCGTGATGAAGGCCTGGCGCGAGGCGGTGAAGCAGGCGGTCGAGGATCCCGCGTTCAAGAGCGCGCTCGAGAAGGTGCAGTCGCCGCTCGCGTACCAGGACGCGGACGACTTCCAGAAGTGGTGGGACGCGGACTCCGCGCGCCTCGCCGAGGTCATCAAGAAGGTCGGCAAGGTCGAGGTGAAGTGATGGACACCGGCATCGGAGCGGTGCGCGCGCACCTGGCGAAGCTGCCGCCGTCGGACTCGCTCACGATCGCGCAGCGGCGCGCGCAGTACGAGCGCGCGGAAAAGTTCTTCCCGACGCCGGCGGGCGTGAAGGTCGAGCACGTCGCGGCCGCCCGGCCGGCGGAATGGCTCGCTCCGCCGGGCGCCCGCGCCGATGCCGCCATCCTCTATCTCCACGGCGGCGGCTACGTGATCGGCTCGCCGCGCTCGCATCGCCACCTCGCGGCGGCGATCGGCGCGGCGGCGCAGGCACGCGTGCTGCTGCCGGACTACCGCCTCGCGCCGGAGGATCCGTTCCCGGCCGCGGTGGACGACGCGGTCGGCGCGTATCGCTGGCTGCTTTCGCAATCGATCGCACCGGCGCGGATCGTCGTCGCCGGCGACTCCGCGGGCGGCGGGCTCACCATGGCCACGCTGCTCGCGCTGCGTGACGCCGGCGTGCCATTGCCGGCGGCGGGCGTCTGCATCTCGCCGTGGGTCGATCTCACGTGCGGTGGGGCGAGCTACATCACGCGCGCGGACGCCGACCCCATCGTCCTGCGCAAGAGCGTCAGCGAGATGGCCGTGGCGTACCTGGCCGGCCGCGACGCCACGACGCCGCTCGCGTCGCCGATCGGCGCGGACCTCGGCGGGCTGCCGCCGCTGCTCATCCACGTCGGCGACGACGAGGTGCTGCTCGACGATGCCGTGCAGCTCGCGGAGCGCGCGCGCAAGGCGGGCGTCGACGCGACGCTCGAGGTCTGGCCGGAGATGATCCACGTCTGGCACTGGTTCTTCCCGATGCTGGAGGAGGGTCAGAAAGCGATCGACGGGATCGGCGCGTTCGTGCGGATGAAGACGCGCTAGCCTAGGCGCCCGCGCGCCGCAGCCGCTCGTCGCGCTGCGCGAAGAGTATCGCGGTCGCCGGGCCGACGGCCTCGTCGATCGCCTCGCCTTTCGCGTTGTACGCCATCACCCACAGGCTGGCGGCCCAGGCGAGCTCCTGCTCCTCGCGCGTCCACAGGTGCCCGCGCGCGATCGCGTAGGCGCCGAGGAAGTCGGACGTCTCGGCGAGCGACGCGCCGGCGTTGTCCGGCGTGATCGCGAACATCGCGGACGCGAGGCCGACGATGGTCGCCTCCGGCAGGGCCACCACGCTGTCCCAGTCGTAGACCATGTGCAGCTCGCCATTGATCCACCGGAGGTGCTCGGTCTGCCAGTCGGAGTGGCCGAGCACCGAGGGCAGCGTCGCCGCACGGAGCCGGGTCCGCGCGCGCGTGACGGCCTCGACGAGCCACGACGGCTCCGTGTGCGCGTTCAGGTCGACGGCGCCCTCGGACGGCGGCGGCCAGAGCCGGCGCGAGCTGTGGTTCCACCACCCCCACGCCGGTGGCGGGTCGAGCGTGGGGATGTCGGTGACCGCCGGCATCGTGCGCGTGAGCCGCGCGAGCGCCTTCGCGAAGCGCTCCGTACGATCGGGCGCCTCCGGGAGCTGCTCGCCGCCCGCCTCGTAGCCCTCCGCGGTCGCCGTGTAGCGCCCGAGCGCCGTCGGTCCGACGAGCGGCTCCGGGCACGGGAAGCCGTGCTGCCGGATGTGACGCTGCACGCGATGGCAGGCGGTCAAGCGCAGCTCGGGCGGGCGGATCTTGACGACGACGTCACGCCCGTCCTCGAGGTGCAGGCCGATCACCGCCGACTGCGTCCCGGCTTCGAACAGCGTCTTCGCGGGGCGAGAGCCGAGCGCGCGCGCACCACGCCGCGAGCTGCGGCCGCCACGTCTCACGATCGAACGGCTTGCGCATCCAGCGCAGCGTAGCACGCGGCTTCGGCCGCGCGAGTCGAGTAGAATTCGTTGGCCGCAGGCGCGCGAAGCGCACGGCGTGGAGGTTCAGCGGTGGCCACTCACAGGATCGCGGTCATTCCCGGCGACGGCATCGGCAAGGAGGTCGTCCCCGAGGGCCTGCGCGTGCTCGACGCGGCGGCGCGCAAGTTCACCATCGACCTCAAGCTCGATCACTTCGACTGGAGCTGCGACTACTACGCCAAGCACGGCACGATGATGCCGGAGGACTGGAAAGAGCAGCTCGGCGGCCACGACGCGCTGTTCTTCGGCGCCGTCGGCTGGCCGGCCACCGTGCCGGACCACGTCTCGCTGTGGGGCATGCTGATCAAGTTCCGGCGCGAGTTCGACCAGTACGTGAACCTCCGCCCGTGCCGGCTCATGCCCGGCATCAAGAGCCCGCTCGCGGACCGCAAGCCCGGCGACATCGACTTCTTCGTGGTGCGCGAGAACACCGAGGGCGAGTATTCCAGCGTCGGCGGCCGCATGTTCGCGGACACCGAGCGCGAGATCGTCTTCCAGCAGTCGTGCTTCTCGCGCAAGGGCGTCGACCGGATCCTCCAGTTCGCGTTCGAGCTGGCGAAGCGGCGGCCGAAGAAGCACCTCACCTCGGCCACGAAGTCGAACGGCATCTCGATCACGATGCCCTACTGGGACGAGCGTGTGGAGGCGATGGCGAAGCGCTACGCCGACGTGCGCGTCGACAAGTTCCACATCGACATCCTCACCGCGCACTTCGTCGCGCATCCGGACTGGTTCGACGTCGTCGTCGGCTCGAACCTCTTCGGCGACATCCTCTCCGACCTCGGCCCCGCGTGCACCGGCACGATCGGCATCGCGCCGTCCGCGAACCTCAACCCCGAGCGCGCGTTCCCCTCGCTCTTCGAGCCCGTGCACGGTTCGGCGCCGGACATCTACGGCAAGGGCATCGCGAATCCGATCGGACAGATCTGGGCGGCGGCGATGATGCTCGAGCACCTCGGGCACCCCGAGGCGGGCGCCGCGATCGTCAAGGCCATCGAGACCGTGCTCGATCCGAAGAGCGGCGCGCCGCGCACGCCGGACATCGGCGGCAGGGCGACGACCGCCGATCTCGGCAAGGCGATCGCCGGGGCCGTCTAGGCGCACTCGCGGAGGGCGGCGGCTTCGCCGTCGCCCGGAGCGCCGGGGGGATTGGGGGGCCGCCAGAGGCGGCCCCCATGTCAATCAAGCGAGGAAGTCGACGGAGCGCCGGGTCGGGATCGGCGCGCGCAGCGGCAGTGCGTCCAGGAGCTCGAGCCTGCCGCGATCGTTCGTCGCTTGCGCCGCGCGCACGAGCCCGGCGAGCCGGCGGTCCACGACCACCGCCGTGGCGGGGGGCACGGTCGTCGCGGGAAGCTCGGGCCTCTTGGCGAGCGCGACGTCGACCGCGTCCGGCAAGGCGTTCGCGCCGTTGACCAGCGCGTCCAGCGCCTTCGGACGTATCGCGAGCAGCCCTTCCAGGGCCGCGGTATCCATCACGACTTTGTCCTTTCCGTCGACGCGCGTGATCGTGAGCCCCGCGGGCGCGGACGCCACGGCCACGTGGATCGCTCGGGTGAGCGCCGCCCGGAGGTCGGACGGGAGACCGCGTGACTCCTCGATCAACCGGAGCGCGTCGTTCATCTTCGCCACCGCGTCCGCCAGGGGGCCCGCGACGCCCGTCGCCGCGGAGGACGCCGCGGCATCTGCGACCGCGATCGTGCCTACACCGGGGACGATGCGCGTCGCGGGCGCGGCCGACGCGGCCCGGAGCGAGACGGAGTTCACCGCATCGCGCACGGCCGCGCCGAGCGAATGTGCGGATGCCCGCACGTCAGCGGCGCTCGGCGCAGCCGCATGGGATCCGGTCACGTCGGGACGCGTCGCGCGGGCCGCCTGGAACAGTCGGCGCGTCGTGCTCTCCGTCGTGACCGTCGCGCGAATCGACAGACCGCTCATGGCGGCCTTCTTTAGAGCACGATCGATACCAGGCTAAATCTCAGGAATAACGGAGACTTACTGGACAGCAGGGCATACGGTGGTCTGGCGGAGGTACCGCGATTCGGGCGCCGGCGCCAGAGGCGCTCGGGGGCTAGGCGAAGAAGTCGATCCGGCTCGTCTCCTGCCGAATGCGCGCGAGGACCTCGAGGATGGTCGGCGCAAGCAGTCGCTGGCGGACGACGCTCTGCGCGAAGGCCGCCGTACCGGGCCGGTACAGCGGATCACTCAGCGGCGAGATCATACGACCCCTATCGACAGCATGATCCACAACACTTGAGGCCGCATCGCAGACGCGGCGACGTGCGTGCGGCTCGGCGAGCGAGCTCTGGCGACGGCGCCAGAGATCTGGCATCCGCACCAGGGCACGCTGGCCCGAAGCCATGTTCCGTGTTAGTCAGGTAAGCCACGCAGCATCGACAACGGGAGGCGCCGATGGCGAAGAACGGTTTCCGCGTCATGGACAGCGACCTGCACGTCATCGAGCCGAAGACGCTGTGGGACGACTACCTCGATCCGAAGTTCCGCGGACGGGTGTCGCGCCACAACGTCGACGACAAGGTGCTCCCCCCCTTCGCGGATCGGCCCGAGCGGCAGCGCGCGTGGTCGCTCCGCATGAAGCGGCCGGGCGCCGAGCGGCTCGGGCACGGCACGCAGCCGAAGGAGGCGCTCGAGGCCATGGACGTCGAGGGCATCGACGTCGGCATCCTCTTCCGCACGTGGGCGAGCCAGGCCATCAACGTCGACGGCCTCGAGCCCGCGTTCGCCGCGGCGATGGCGCGCGCGTGGAATCGCTGGATCATCGACTTCTGTCAGGAGAGCCGGGACCGGCTCAAGGCCTCGGCGCTGATCCCGATGCAGGACATGGATCTCGCGGTCGCCGAGGCGCGCGCCTCCGTGCGCGACGGCGCCGTGACCTTGGTCCTGCCGTCGCACATGGTCAACAACCGGCCGATCTACGACCGGTTCTACGATCCGCTGTGGGCCGTGGCGCAGGAGCTCGACGTCGCGGTCTCGTTCCACGGCAACCACGCCGCGCACGCCGAGCACCTCGCGAAGCGCTACCTCGACAACCTCGTGCTCAGCCACGCGTGCGGCCAGCCGGTCGAGATGATGCTGACGCTCGGCGCGGTCGTCACCGGCGGCGTGCTGTCGCGGTTCCCGCGGCTCCGCATGGCGTTCCTCGAAGGCAACTGCAGCTGGCTGCCGTGGTGGCTCTGGGCGCTCGACGAGCGCTGGGAAGCGTGGGGCGATCAGGAGCTCTTCGGCCAGGACGCGCTGCCGTCGGAGCTCTTCCGCCGTCAGTGCGTCGTGTCGGTCGAGCCGGAAGAGGGGCTGGCGAAGCACGTGGTAGCCGAGCTCGGCGACGAGAACCTCGTGGTCTCCACCGACTGGCCGCACGACGACTCACGCTATCCGCACGCGGTCGACACGTTCCTCGAGCTGCCGATCGCGAAGGACAGCCAGCGCAAGATCCTCTGGGACAACTGCGCGCGCCTCTACAGGCTGTGAGGGCGGAGCGATGAAGATCACCGCCGTCGAGAGCATGCTCCTGCGCGTCCCGACGCCGAAGCCGATCGCGCTGGAGTTCCCGCAGCAAGGCCTCGTCACCACGCTGATCCACACCGACCAGGGCGTCACCGGGCTCGGCTACTCGCTCGCGATGGGCGGGGGCGGCGCGGAGGCGATCCAGGTCTATCTCGAGACGCGGCTCAAGCCGCTGCTGATCGGACAGGATCCCCTCTTCGTCGAGCGCCTGTGGGAGCGGATGTACCGCGCCGACCGCGGGATCAAGCGTCAGGGCGTCGCCGGCTACGCGATCAGCGCGCTCGACATCGGGCTCTGGGACATCGTGGGCAAGGCGTCGAACCAGCCGCTCTACACGCTGTGGGGCGGCATGACCGACCGCGTGCCGGTGTACGGCAGCGGCGGCTGGCCCGCGTACAGCCTCGACGACCTGATCAACGAGGCGCTGCGCTACAAGGCGCAGGGCTGCCGCTACTACAAGATGAAGATCCACGATCCGGATCCGCGCGTGAACCGTGAGCGCGTGGTGGCGGTGAAGAAGGCGCTGGGCGACGGTGTCCGGATGATGGTGGACGTCAACCAGAAGCTCGACGTGCTCGGCAACATCCGCCAGGCGGCGATGCTCGAGGACCTCGATCTCGTGTGGTACGAGGAGCCGGTGCTCGCGGACGATCTGGCGGCCTGCGCCGAGGTCGCGCACGCGATCAAGATTCCGGTGGCGACCGGCGAGAACAACTACACGCGCTACGAGTTCCGCGAGCTGATCGAGCGCCGCGCCGCGCGCTACCTCATGCCGGACGTCTGTCGCGCCAACGGGTTCAGCGAGACGCTGAAGATCGCGCGGCTCGCCGCCGCCCACCAGGTGCTCGTGTCGCCGCACGTGGTCCACGAGCTGTCGCTGCAGGTCCTCGGCGCCCTCTCGAACGGCTTCCTCGCCGAGTGGATCGACTGGGCCCCGGCCGACCTGCTCGAGGGGATGCCGAAGTGCGAGGACGGCCACTTCCGGATCTCGGACCGGCCCGGGCACGGCCTGGCCCTCGGACCGGACGCGGTGAAGAAGTACCGGGTCAGCCCTTGACCGAGCCCGCGGTGAGGCCGACGACGTAGTAGTCGAGGAAGAAGACGTACATCACGACGACGGGCAGCGCGCCCGTCACGGCCCCGGCCATGATCCCGCCCCAGTGGAAGACGTCGCCGCGGATCATCTCCGCGGCGACGCCGACGGTCACCGTCTTCGTCACGCTCGCCGACGTGAAGGTGAGCGCGTAGAGAAACTCGTTCCACGCGAGCGTGAACGCGAAGAGCATCGCGCACACGATCCCCGGCACGGCGATCGGCAGCACGATGCGGAAGAGCACGCCGAGCCGCCCACACCCGTCCACCAGCGCGCACTCCTCGATCTCGCGCGGCACCACCTTGAAGTAGCCGAGCAGGAGCCACGTGCAGAACGGGATCAGGAAGGTCGGATAGGTCAGCACGAGCGCCCACAGGCTGTCGATGAGACCGAGCCAGTTCACGATCTGCGTCAGCGGCAGGAAGAGCAGCGTCGGCGGGACCAGATACGTGATGAACACGCCGATCCCGAACGACCGCGCGCCGGGGAACCTGAGCCGCGCGAGGCTGTACGCGGCGAAGATGCTGATCGCGACCGAGACGGTCATCGTGACGAACGAGACGACGAGGCTGTTGAAGAGCCAGCGCCAGAAGTTGGTCTTGAAGAAGAGGTGGTGGAAATGGCCGAGCGAGACGCCGTCGCGGATCCAGAACGGGATCGCCTGGAGATCGTAGAGCTCGCGATCGGTCTTGAACGCCGTGACGACCATGAAATAGATCGGGAACAGGATGAACAGGAGGAACGGGACCAGCCCGACGTGATCGACGACGAACAGGCGGAACGCGCCGCCGCGGCGGACCCTAGGCATGGCGCGTTTCGTCCCGCTGCAAGTAGTGCAGCTGCAGCGCCACGACGACCACGAGGACCGGGAACATGAAGAGCGACACGGCCGCGCCCCTGCCGAGCTGCATGCTGCCGAAGGCCAGAGCGTGGGACAGCGTCGCGAAGAGGTGGGTGCTCTCCTGCGGCCCGCCGCGCGTGAGCACGTACACGATGTTGAAGTCGGCGAACGTGAAGATCGTCGAGAACAGGACCACGACGGCGAGGATCGGCTTCAGGAGCGGATAGGTGACGTGCCAGAAGCGGCCCCAGCGTCCCGCGCCGTCCACCTCGGCGGCCTCGTAGAACTCCGTGGGAATCGCGGTCAGCCCCGCGAGCACCGTCACGGCGAAGAACGGCAGGCCGCGCCAGATGTTGACGACGATCACCGCGGCCATCGCGAGCGCGGGCGAACCGAGCCAGTTCACCTCGAGCGGCGCGAACCCGATGGGGCCGAGCACCACGCGGTTCACGGTCCACGTGATGACGCTGTAGAGCGAGTCGAACATCCAGAGCCAGCCGAGCGTGCTGAGCGCGGTGGGGATGACGAACGGCAGCAGCACGAGCCCGCGGATCAGGCGCTTGAGCCGCAGCGTGCGGTGGAGGATCAGCGCGAGCATCACCCCGAGCACCGCCTTCGCGGCGACGGCGCTGACCGTGAAGACCACGGAGTTCTGCAGCGTCTGGCGGAAGCTCCCGTCGTCGAGCAGCGCGGTGAAGTTGGCGAGGCCGACGAACGTGCCGCTGCCGCCACCCACGACCGTATTGCTGACGCTGTAATAGAGCGCCATCGCGAACGGATACGCGACCAGGAGACTGATCCAGAACAGGGCGGGCAGGATCAGCGCGACCCCGGTGATCGCCTCCAGGCGCCGGGCGGAGCGAAACCCACGGGACCGGCCGGCCGCGCGCGCGCGCGCGCGGCCGGCCGTGGCCAGCGCTATAGCGTCTCCTTGAAGATCTTCTGCATCTCGCCTTCCATCCACGTCATCGCGTCCTTGATCGGCGTGCCGCCCACGACCTTCGCGATCATGTTCGGCAGGAGGTATTTCGAGTCCATCGCCGCGATGTACTGCGTGGGCGGCCCGGGCCAACCCTGCGGACGCGTGAACGGCCCTTCTTTCGGCAGCAGCGTGAGGTTCGGATCCTTCCTCCACACCTCGTGGCCCTCGAACTTCTTGAACGGGCTCATGCAGAAGCCCTTGGCCGCGGCGATCCACGAATTGAACTTGTCCTCCTGGTAGAGGAACCGCAGGAAGTCCTTCGCGAGGTCGACGTTCTTCGAGAACTTCCAGATGCCGAGCCCGTGGTGGAACGTGCCGGCGAAGCGGCCCGCCGGCCCCGCGAGCCCCTCGTGATGGCCGAGCTCGCCGGTGATCGGCATGTCCTTGTCCTTGGCCGCGAGGTAGATGCTCACCGGGTTGTGGACCCAGCCACCCTTGCCGGACAGGATCAGCCGGTTGTTGCCGGCGTCGTCCCAGGAGAGGACCTCGGACGTCATCGCATCCGAGTACAGGCGCTTCGCGTAGTCCAGGAACTCGGCCGTCTTCGGCGAGTTGATCGCGATCGTCTTGCCGTCCGCCTCGACCTCTTTCGCGCCGTAGCACCACATGACCGTGCGCCACGAGAGGATCGAGTCCGTGCAGTTGGAGATCGCGATGCCGACGGGCGCGCCGCGCTTCTTCAGCTCGGCGCCGACCTTGCGGAGGTCGTCCCACGTCTTCGGCGTCTGCAGGTTCGCGGCCTTGAAGTGCTTGGTGTTGTACGTGCCGACGAACGACAGCCAGTACCACGGCGCGACCTTCCAGTGGCCGTCGATGTGGAACGTGGCCTTGTGGCCGGGATAGACCTCGTAGCGCCGGCCGACGTCGTCGATGACGTCCTCGATGTTCGCCAGGTTGTTGCGGTGGAGGTAGCCGAACGCTTCCCACACGTTGACCAGGTCGTGCCCGGCCTGCGCGGTGGCCTCGGCGGCGAGCTTGATCGGGACGTCGGTCACCTTCACGGTGTCGAACCGGACGTCGCAGTTCGCCTGCTTGCCGAACTCCTGCATGATCTGCGTGAGCCGCTCGTCCCCTGACGGGACGAAGAGGCTCAGCGCGAGCGCGGTGAGCGTCCGCCGCTGGGCGAACGCGGGAGCGACGCCGCCGGCGAGCCAGCCCATGGACGCGGCGCCGGCCGCCGCACCGGTCGTGGAAAGGAACCGCCGTCGTGTGATCGCCATCCTCCACCTCCTGGGTGCGGGCGACTATAGCGAACCGCACTTCTGAACGCATCCGGCCCCGGTCGGAGGTATGATCCGGACCACAGCCGAGGCCGCCCCCTCGCATGGCTCAAAGGAGCGCGACATGGCCTACGACCTCCTGATCCGCAACGGCCGCATCATCGATGGCTCCGGTCGACCCGCCTACACCGGCGACGTCGGCGTCAACCAGGGCAAGATCGTCGAGCTCGGCAAGCTCAATGGGGGCGCGAGGCGCACGATCGAGGCCGACGGCCGGGTCATCGCGCCCGGCTTCGTCGACAACCACTGCCACTACGACGCGCAGGTCCTGTGGGACCCGCTCTGCACGTACTCCTGCCACCACGGCGCGACCAGCGTGCTCATCGGCAACTGCTCGCTCGCCCTCGCGCCGGTGCGCCCGGCCGAGCGCGAGAAGCTCGCGGGGATGCTCTCGTACGTCGAGGCGATCCCCATGGACGTCCTGCAGGCCGGCGTGCCGTGGAACTGGGAGTCGTTCCCCGACTACATGCGCGCCATCGGGACTCGGCTCGGCGTGAACGTCGGGACGCTCGTCGGCCACTCGGCCGTGCGGCTCTACGCGATGGGCAAGGACTGCTCGGAGCGCGACGCGACGCCGAAAGAGCTCGACGAGATGCGGCGCATCGTCCGCGAGGCGATCGACGCCGGCGCGCTCGGGCTGTCGATCACGCGCAACATGAACCACTTCGACATCGCGGGTGTGCGCATCCCCGCGGCGTGCGCGCCGGAGTCCGAGCTGTTCGCGCTCGCCGACGTGCTGCGCGAGGCCGGCACCGGTGTCATCCAGTGCGGCGGCGGCACGAACCCCGAGCTGAAGGACAAGCTGCTGAGCCGGATCTCCCAGGCCTCCGGCCGCCCCGTCATGTACAACACGCTCCTCGAGCAGGCGCGCCAGCCCGGACGCTGGAAGACGCACCTCGCGCACGTCGAGGAGACGGTGAAGCAGGGCATCCGCGCGGTGCCGCTCGTCAACCCCGGCAGCATCATCAACCGGTTCACGATGCGGAACTGCCAGGTCTTCCGCAGCATGCCCACGTGGCTGCCGATCCTCCAGGGCCCGGACGACGACAAGCTCCGCGCCTACAGCGACCCCGCGATCCGCGTGAAGCTGCGCGAGGAAGTCGACGCGCCGCTCGGGCCGGATTCCACGTTCTCGAAGCGCTGGGACCTGATGGTCGTCGAGGCGCCGAAGCTCGCGAAGAACCGTGGGCTCGCCGGCAAGCACCTCGCGGAGATCGCGCAGGCGCAGGGCAAGCACCCGATGGACGCGTTCCTCGACCTCGCGGTGGAAGAGAACCTCGACACGGTGTTCACGCTCGGCGAGATCAACATGGACACCGAGGCCGTGGCGCAGATCCTCGGGAGCCCGTACGCGGTCGTCGGCCTCTCGGACGGCGGCGCGCACGTGCAGTTCCACTCCAATGTCTCGAACCCCACGCGCCTGCTCGGCTACTGGGTGCGTGAGAAGAAGATCATGTCGCTCGAGCTCGCGGTGCGGCGGCTCACGTTCGACTCCGCGGCGGCGTTCGGCATCTACGACCGCGGGCTCCTGATCCCCGGGATGGCGGCCGACCTCGTGGTCTTCGACCCCGACACCGTGCGGCCGGTGCCCGAAGACGTCGTCCACGACTTCCCGAACGACGGCTGGCGCATGCGCGAGCTGGCGGAAGGCATCCACTACACGGTCGTCAACGGCGAGGTCCTGCTCGAGAAGGGCACGCACACCGGCACCCATCCCGGCCGCGTGCTCACCAACGCGCGTCACCAGGCGAGCTGAGAGGAAGAACGATGGCGTACGACCTGTTGATCAAGAACGGCATGGTGGTGGACGGTTCCGGCTTCGCGCGCTATCGCGCCGACGTCGCGGTGAAGGACGGCGTGATCGCGGACATCGGCCGGCTCAACGGGGCGAGCGCCACGACGACCATCGACGCCGAGGGGCGCTTCGTCGCCCCCGGCGTCATCGACCTGCACACTCACTACGACGCGCAGCCGTTCTGGGACCGGCTCTGCACGTCATCGATCTGGCACGGCGTGACGACGGTGCTCATCGGCAACTGCGGGCTGACGCTGGCGCCGCTGCGGCCCGAGCATCGCGACACGATGCTCGCCACGTTCTGCTGCGTGGAAGACCTGCCCGTGCGCTCGCTGAGCGCGGTGCTGCCGTGGAGCTGGCAGAGCTTCGGCGAGTTCCTGAACGCCATCGACATCGGGCTTGGCGTCAACATGCTGCCGCTCGTCGGCCACAATCCCCTGCGCCTGTCCGCGATGGACAAGGCCGCGTGGGACCGCAACGCGACCGAGGACGAGATCGCGGACATGCAGCGCATGCTGCGGATCGCGATGGAGGAAGGCGCCTGGGGCTGGAGCACGACCAACTCGCCGACGCACGCGGGGCCGCAGGGCCAGCCCGTGCCGACACGGCTCGCCAACGACGAGGAGCGCGTGGCGCTCGGCCGCACGCTCGGCGAGTTCAACCGCGGGATCATCGAGATCCTCCCGCCGGGCGCGGGCCAGCCGACCGACACCGACAAGCAGCACCTGCTCGACGTGGCGCGGGCCAGCGGCCGCCCGGTCTTCTTCCTCGGGTTCGACACGGGCGCCCGCCCGTTCGTGGAGGAGGCCAGCCGCGAAGGCGCGCAGCTCTTCAACCTGCTCCGCGCGATCCCGTTCAATCCGCGCATCACCCTCAAGAAGACGACGTACTTCGCCAACCTCGACGTCTGGGACGTCGTGATGGCGAAGCCGTTCGACGAGAAGATGGCGCTGCTCACCGATCCCGAGAAGCGCGCCGAGCTGCGTGACGCCGCCATGCAGCGCCAGCGCCGGCGCCCGGGCGTGCCCGGACGCTTCATCAAGTGGAAGGCGATCATCGTCAACAAGGCCGCGCTCGAGAAGAACCGCGGCTACGAGGGCAAGTCGGTCCTCGATCTCGCCGAGCAGCAGGGCAAGCACGTCGCCGACTTCGTGCTCGACCTCGCGGTCGAAGAGAAGCTCGAGACCGAGTTCCTCCTCCAGTCGCGCTCGCCGGAAGAAGAGGCGGCGATCGCCGACTACGTGAAGACCGGGCACGCGATCCCGTCGCAGACCGACGCGGGCGCGCACCTCAACACGAACTTCTGCACCGCCGGTGAGTCGACGTACGTGCTCGGCGGGTGGGTGCGCGACCGCCAGCTCCTGACGCTCGAGGACGCGATCCGGCGGTTCACGTTCCAGCCCGCGAGCATCATGGGGCTGCACGACCGCGGGCTCGTGCGACCGGGAATGGTCGCCGACCTGATGGTCTTCGACCTCGCGACGATGGGCGTGAAGGAAGACGAGATCACGCGCGACGGCCCCAACGGCTCGCCGCGCCGCGTGCAAGGCGCGACCGGTGTCGACTACGTCGTGGTGGGCGGCCAGCTCGTGCTCGACCACGGGACTCACACCGGCGCGCTGCCGGGCCGGGTGATCCGCGCCAACGGTCGCTAAGCCTCGCATGCGCATCGTCGACCTCAGCATGACGGTGGACGAGTGCGACTCGACGCCGTTCGCGCCGGAGGAAGCCTACTTCAAGGTCCGCCCGATCGTGCGCTGGGAGGACAAGGGCTTCGTCTCCAACATCGTGGAGCTCACCGTCCACGCCGGCACGCACATCGACTCGCCGCACCACTTCGTGCGCAGCGCGGGCGGCGTGGAGACGCTGCCGCTCGATGCGTTGATCGGCGACGCGATCGTCCTGGATCTCACCGCCAAGGGCAAGGCCAACGCGCGCATCGGTCCCGACGATCTCGACGCGGCGGAGCAGGCACTCATCGCGCGGCGGCCGCGCGTGCTGGGCTTCGACTTCGCGCAGGAGGAGAAGGGCGCGGACTACCAGACGGCCGGCGAGATCCTCACCAGCGGCATGCGCGTCCACCGCATCATCCTGCCGAAGATCGTGTATCAGATCGAAAACCTCATCAATCTCGACCAGATCCCCTCGAAGGTGAAGATCGTGGCGCTGCCGGTGAAGTGGAAGACGGAGTCGGCGCCGGCGCGCGTGATCGCCATCCTCGACTGATCATCGCGCCGGCGAAGCCGGCCCTCGAGCCAGCGCGAAGGCGCCCCCCCCAGCGCGAGTGCCGCCACGGCGAGCGCGGGCGCGAAGCCGACTCCGAACCCGGCCAGGCCGCTGACACACAGCGGGCCGACGATCTGGCCCGTCGCGAAGGCGGCGGTCATGGCGGCCATGAGACGCGGCGCGGAGGGACCGGCGACGCGGCGGGCCTCCTGCATCCCCGCCATCGTGATCACCATGAACGTTCCGCCGACGTCGCACGCGGCGAGCGCGATCCCCGGCAGGCCGCGCGAGACGATCGGCAGCGCGACGCCGACGGCCATCACCAGGTGCGCGACGATCCACACGCGCCGAATGTGAGTGCCGCTCCACCGGGCGGCGACGATCGGCGAGACGGCCGCGGCGATCCCGAAGATCGGCCACACCCAGCCGAAGACGGCGGGATCCTCGATCAGCTCGCGGGCCATCACCGGAAGGAACGTGGCGGGGATGATGTAGCCGAATCCGAACGCGCCATAGCACAGCACCAGGCGCACGGTGTCGGGCGCGGTCCGCGCGTCGGACGCCGTCGCAGGCGCGGCCGGTACATGGGATGCCACGCGAGCCGCCGAGACGACGCCCTCACGCTCGGCGAACATGGGCCACGTCACGGCGCCGAGGACGAGCGCGACGATTCCCAGCACGTTCCAGGCGAGCGCCGACCGCGCGTCGATGCGCATGAGCGCGAGACACGTCACGCCCGCGAGCGCGATCCCGATCCCGACGCCCGCGAAGACGACGCCGCCGAGCGTCGGCCGCCGCAGCCGCTCCGTCGACCACGCGGAGGCGTGGATCAGCACCCACGCGCTCGCGACGCCGGCGACCGCGCGCAGCACGATCCACGCCGCGACGTCGTGCGTGACGCCCATCGCGAGCGTGGCGAGCCCGATGACGAGAAGGCTGACGCGGATCGTGGCCGCCGCGCTCAGCCGGAGCCACGTCGCGGAGAGCGCGCCCGCGAGATATCCGATGTAATTCGCGGCGGCGAGCCACCCGCCCAGCGCGACGGAGACGCCCGCGTCGGCTCGCATCATCGGCAGGATCGGGGTGAAGGCGAAGCGGCCGATGCCCCTCGCGACCGCGAGGGCGATCAACCCGGCCGCGGCGACGCGTGCGTCAGGCCTTCTGGAACGCGAACAGTCCACGTGGTTCGCGCAGCGATCTTCGCCACCCATCGGCGACGACCGCGGTCATCCGCGCGACACCGGCTTCGAAGGCCTCGTCGGAGAGTGCCGCGAGATCCGAGTACGTCCGCGACCTCACCTTCGACAGGTAGTCGATTGGAGACTCTGCGACGGGCTGCTCGATCGTGTGGGAGGACAGCAACCCGAATCCTGCGCGCGCGAACGCGGCTTCGAGCTCGCGCCCGGAGGGCTGGGAGCTCGCGGCCGGCGCGGTACCGTTCCGGGATCGACGTTGCGTCGAAATCCAAAGGTCCGCTCCGCAGCACCCGCGGAGGCGGCCCCCCATGTCGATCAGCAGTGCTTGTGCACGAACTCGATGATGCGCGCCTGCGCCTGCGCGCCGGCGGGCGTGTCGCCCTTGCGCGCGAAGCCCGAGCCGTCGGCCTCGTACAGCTCGAGCTCGAGCGCGCCGCCCGCCTTCCCGTACGCGGCGACGAAGCGATCGAGGTGCGGCCGCGGATGCGCCTGGTCCTTCGTGGCCTGGAGGTAGAGCACCGGCGGCATCTCGGTCTTCTCGCCGCGCTCGAGCGCCATCACCGGGTTGCCTTCCTCCATCGCCGCTTCGGTCTTCCAGTAGTCGTCGTGCGACGGCAGCACGCGATCGGCGATCGATCCCGGCCCGGCCTTCTGCAGCTCCTTCGCGTAGCGATAGCGGCCGAGCGGATCGATCACGGGCCACAGGAGAATCGCGCAGCGCACGCTCGCATCGGCGCCGCCCGCGAGCGGGAGCGACGCGTAGCGCGCGTCGCGCGGCCGCATCGCGGTCAGCATCGCCTGGTGCCCGCCGCTCGACGTGCCCATCACGCCCACGCGGTCCGCGCGGCCGTTGAAGTCCTTCGCGCGCGCCTTCAGCCAGCGGATCGCGTAGTTGATGTCGATCATCGAGCCGGGATACGAGGCGTCGGGCGGCATCCGGAAGTCCAGCGAGGCGACGACGACACCGCTCTTCGCCAGCACCTCGTGGATCGCCTCGTCCGTCATGCGGCTCTCGCGGCACCACGCGCCGCCGTGCAGCGAGACCATCATCGGGAACGGGCCCGCGCCCTGCGGCTGGAAGATCCGCGCGAGCAGCGGCTTGTCGCCATGACGGAGGTACTCGACGTCCTGCACCTGGATCTGGTGGTTGCCGGGCGTGCTGGGGGTCATGAAGGGCTCCTCCCGGAGAGCGGGTGAAGTGCGCGCTAGCGTACGTCGGGCCGCGGCGCGAGTCCAGACTGGATCGTCGCCCACGTCCCCGGAGGCGGCCCGAGCGGATCGAGCGCGAGGGGCAAGGCGCCGACGACCGCGCGGTACTCCGCGAGCCGCGCTGCGCAGGCGTCACATCCGCGGAGATGTCCGTCGACCCGCGCCTGCTCGGGCGCCTCGAGCGAGTCGAGCGCGCGCGCGGCGAGGTCGTCGAGGACATGGTCGTCGCCCATGGTGCTGCCACGACTACGGCGGACGTCCACCGCCCGGTTCCGGGTCGCGCGACCATACTGGCGCGCGTCCTCGGGCCGCGCCATCCGCTCCGGACCTACGTGCTGACGGCGGCGACCTTCGAGCGCGCGCCGGCGCCCGTCAGGTATCGTTGACCATGGCTCGGCTCAAGGCCGGCAGGCGCGCGCGTCTCCCCGACAGCGCGTTCGCGTACATCGATGCGCGCGGCCGGCGCCGGCTGCCGGTCCACGACAAGGCGCACGTCCGCAACGCGCTCGCGCGCTTCAGCCAGGTCACGTTCGAGAACGACGCCGCCCGCGAGCGCGCGCGCACCCGGTTGCTCAACGCCGCGAAGAAATTCCGCATCGTCCCCGTCGGGTTCATCACCGGTCAGCTGCAGCTAGCGCGAGGACTCTCCAGTCGTGCTCGCATCGCGCCGTGGCCGACGCCGCTCGGGAATCTGTGAGTCATTTATCCTCGACCTCTTCTCGCCGCGGCCATGATGGTTACGCGGCTTGACGCCGG
>Ga0194121_10001139_pt1 | contig 46220 bp, 34 predicted proteins | sample TA2MahCa50mmetaG_FD_148609 | JGI IMG/M metagenome (GOLD analysis project Ga0194121, IMG submission 148609) | Freshwater microbial communities from Lake Tanganyika, Tanzania - TA2015020 Mahale Deep Cast 50m | ecosystem: Environmental > Aquatic > Freshwater > Lake | place: Tanzania: Lake...
GATCCACGCGGATGAGCACGTCGTTGATGCCGGCCCGCGGCTCCGGGACGTCGGCGAGCCAGAGGCCGGGCTCGGACTTGCTTTTGAGGAGGGCTTTCATGGCGGGAATGAGTAATCGGTGTTGTGCGCGGAACGCGGGGCCGAGTGTGCACACTGAAGACTGCAAACTGAACTCAGAAAACTCGCCCCCGGCGCTACCGCTGCTCCGGCCGCCCCTGGATCAGCTCGCCCAGCCGCTTGTTCAACGTCTCCTGATCCTTCGCCACGTCGCCGATGGCGCCGATGCTGTCGCCGACGCGGGCCATGAGGTCGGCGCGCTTGTCGGCCTCGCTCACGACTTTCGCGACGTAGTGGTCGCTCGAACCGATGCCCGGGCCGGTGACGTTGTTGTTGTCTCGCGCCTCGATCCACCATTCGATCGTCGCGCCCTCGGGCGGCGGCGGCTTGAGTCCGCCGACGTGGAAATCGTAACGGTTGCGCACTCCGCGCTGCGACTTGTCGGCGAGCAGCAGCTCGATGCCCTTCGCCTCGCCGTCATCCACTTTGTAGCGCAGGAAAACCTGGCTCACGGCGAAATCGTCCAGCGCCTCGAAGCCCACGAGCACGCGCGCCTGCTGCGTGATGAGCTCCTCCTTGCGGTCGGGAAACGTGATGCGCACCGCGGGTGCGCGGTCGGGCAGCAGGTCAATGCGATAGACGGCCTCGTCCTTCGACGTCATGTCGAACTTGTCCACGAGCTGCACCATGAAGCCCGTGAGCGCGTTGGTCGGGATGGCGAACTCGCCCTCCATCTCGGACGGTTTGCCGGCGACGGGCTTGAGCGGCACCTCGCGGTCGAGGCCGATGAGCTTGATGGCGCCGCGCGCGACGTCCTTGCTGGCGGTGACGCTGAGCCTGAGGCGGCTGCCCGAAAGCAGCGTGAGATCGCCGAGCACGCGGCGCACGGTCCCGAGCCCGGTGTAGGCGGGGTAATCTTGCGTGCAGTCAATCTTCGCCACGGTCGGCCGCACGATGGTCTCGACGCGGGCCTTCGGGCTGCGGCCGTCCCCGAGGTGGATTGCGTAGTCGAAGCTGTCCTGCACGTTTTCGAGTGTGAGGTCGAAGTAACTCCTGTTGGTCCGGGTCTGCTCGATCGCGAACTCCTGCGAGCGGCCGGAGGAATACTTCACCTCGAGCCGGCCGGTTTCGGGAATGGCGCCCTTTGCGTGCGCCCACAACCGGACGCCGTCGCCGCGGCCGATGCGAACGCTGCCGCTGAACTCCGCCACGCGCGTCTTGCGCGGCACGGGCGTCTCGCGCGAGAGCAGCGCGCGCGCAAGCAGGTCGCGGCTCACGTCCTCGCCCTTCACGAACAGGAACCCCGCGATGCCGACGCTGACGATGGCCCAGGCGATGAAGCGCCGGAACTGCCGGGTGGAGACGACCTCGTTGAAGTCCACCGGCCGCGCGAGCCGCTCGGTTTCCTCGACGAGCGCCTCGACCAGCTCGGACGAGGTGCCGGGCTGCACCGCGTCCGCGCGCGTGAGCTGGAGCGACGCGATGAGGCGCGTCTGAAACTGCGGCTTGCCGTGCTCAACCATCAGCGCGACCGTGTCGTCATCCGGGCTCCGGACAAACGGCAGCACGATGTGCCGCGTGACGAGGAAGCCCACCGCACCGAGCTCCGCCGTGAAAAGGAGTGCGCGCAAGGCCCACGGGAAGTCGAGCCACCAGTCGAGCAAACAACTCGCGAGCAACAGCGCCGACGCGAGCGCAAGCGCGCCGAACACGCCCGTGCCCGCCGCGACCGACAGGTGCATGCGCCGGACCGCGGCGATCTTCCCCAGCAGCGAAGCGCGGGGCGTCAGCGGAGCGCGGGCGATTCTCGCTTGTTCCGGTGCGGCGGTCATTTCAAGTGCGACAATTTGCGGAGGACCCACTCGACGGTGATGAGCAGGAGCATCAGCAGGAAATACAGCGGCGAGGCCCACAGCTCGACTTCGAGGGGCGAGCGCACGCGGTCGGTCCCGGCCTTGATGGCGTCGGGCAGCTTGTGGAGGTCTTCCTCGCGGAAGAACGCGCCGCCGCTCAGCGCGGCCATCTCGCGCAGCAGCGTCTCGCTCATCGCGGTCTCGCCCAGCTCGAACTGCGGCGCCGTCACGTTGAAATCGAGCCGCGTGTCGGGGTCCAGGTCGGTCCAGAACCTGTAGTTTCCCGGCGCGGGCGCGACGAATTCGCCGCGATACACGCCCTGCTGCTCCGGCACCGGCCGCAACGAAACCTCGGTCGGGGCGCCGGTGTCTCCGGCGCGCAATGAGAACAAGCCCCTGACCGCCGGGTCGGTCACCGGCTCGAAGCCCGCGCGATACAGGCGCGCGAAGAGGTTCACGCGGTCGCCGGTGACGAAGTTCTGCCGGTCGGTGGTGAGCTGCGTCTTGCGCGAGCCGCCGATGAGGTGCGGCAACGCGAGCCGCTGCGCGATCTGGCTCCAGAACGCCGTGTAGTGCGCGTCGCCGACGTTCTTGCGCCAGCGCCAGGTGTTGTCGGTCCCGACGAACATCGCCTGGCCGAGGCCGTATTGCTGGAGCGCGACGACGGGCATGGGGCCGAATCGCGACGCCTTCAGCGGGTCGGGGTCCACGAGCAGCACTTCCGCGCCGGGCTTCGCGCGGGCCACGCGCGCGGCCCAGTAGATCGGCGGCAGTTCCTTCCAGAACGCGGCGCTTTCGTCCTCCTTGTCCGCGAGGCGCAGCATCGTGCTCGTGCGGCCCGCGGTCGTGAGCGCAAGGCGGATGGGCTTCTCCGCGATGGTCTCGCCGGCTGACACGGACTCGGCCGGCGCGGCGTCGAACTCGACCGGCAGCAACTGCTCGATGGGCGTGCGCCGATACGCGCCGGGGCTGAAGCGCTTGCCCGCGACCATCAGGAACGCGCCGCCGAACTTCGACACGTATTCGTTAAGGTTGCGCATCTGTTCGGGCGTGAGCGTGCGCGGGTCCACGTCGCCAAACACGACAAGGTCGAACGTGTAGAGCTCCTCCTTCGTCGCGGGGAAGCGCTCGAGGAACGACACGTGGTCGCCCCGGGTGATGGACGGGTCGCCCTCGAAGAGCACGGTCTTGGACTCGATGCGCCGGTCGCGTGTGAGCATCGCGTGCAGGTAGCGGAACTCCCAGCGCGGCGACTGCTCCACGAGCAGCACCTTGATCTTCGTGTCGATCACGCGCAGGTGCTGCGCGCGCGCGTTGTTGTCCTTCACCGTCTCGTCGTCGCGCGGCGTGATGGAGGCGGTCATCTCGAAATCGCCCTGGTCCTGCGGCGTGAACTGCATCGGCACGACCTGCTCGCCGTCGGGGCCGAAGGTGATTTCCTTTTCGTCCACCTTCGTGTCGCCGAGCTTCAACACGATGCGCGCCTTTTCGCCGTTCAAGCCCTGGGAGCGGACGCGCACGTTCACGAGCACCTCGTCCTTCACGAAGCTGACCTCGGGCGCGAAGAGGTTCGCGACGATGATGTCGCGCGGGCTCGTGATGCCGACGCCCCAGATGTAGAGCGGCGCGCCTTCCTGCCTTGCGAGCGCGGCGGCTTCGCGCGGGGAGGTGCCGGTGTTGTTCGCGCCGTCGGTGATGAGCACCACGCCCGCGAGCGGCTGGCCGCGCTTGGCCTTGACGACCTCGGTGAGCGCGTCGCCGAGCGGAGTCGTCGGGCTCGTGGCGGCGAGGCGGTCCACCCATTCAAACTCGCGGATGCCGGCCTTGCGGCGCGCCTGCTTCGCCTCGCCGGCGGGCGTGTTCGTGACCTCGGTTTTCGAGCGCGGCAGCGCGTTCACACGCTGGCCGAAGCTGAACGGGACGATCTCGAACTCGAGGTCGAGGCGCGGCAACAGGTCGAGCCGCTCGTTTTTGAGCGCGCCGCGGACGACGTCGAGCCGTGAGAGCTGGTCGTATTCGGCGTTGCGTCCGGGCGGGAGCGATGGCGCGAGGCCCTTGTGCGCGTCGAGGCCGCCCTTCGCGATGGCGGCGCGCTTCACGTCATCGGGCGCGACGCGCGGGTCCTTGATTTGCATCGAGGACGAGGCGTCCACGAGCACGAGGCACGCGCGGCGGATGCTGCCCTCGACGGTGAACGCGAGGACGGGCCGGAGCAGCAGCAGGATGACCGACGCGAGGAAGGCCATGCGCAGGGCGGTGAGCGCAAAGCGGCGGGACGCCGAAAGCGCGACGGGCGAGTTGCGATACGTCCACCACGTGAGCGCCCCGAGCGCGAGCGCGAGGAACACCACCCAGCCGACGCCCGCGCCGCCGTGAAACGTGAGTTTCACGCCGGCGATGTCGCCTGCCGCCTCGACGCGCGCGCCGAGAAGTTTGAGGAGCAAATCGTTCATGCGGCCGGACACCACGAATGGACGCGAATGGACGCGAGTGAAGGCCCGGGGGAGGTGGGGCTGACACTGGTGGCAAGGGTTTGCACGAATTCGGAGCGGATCAGCCCCAATTGGCGGGCTCCGGGCCTGTCTGGTTCGTGTCGATTCGTGTCCATTCGCGGTTACTTCGAGCGGCTAAAGTATTGCGCGAGGAACGTCTCCAACCCCGCGAGGAGCATCGCGAGCAGGGCGACGGGCAGCCAATACTCTGAGCCGAGGCGCTCCTTCTCGACCATCTCGCGCAAGGAGAGGGTCGGGTTCCAGCGGATCACGCGCGCGGATTCGCCCAGCGCGCGCAGTTCGTCGGGCGTGACTTCGGTGAGGTCCGATTCGACGGGGTCGGGTTGCGTGGCGAACTTCAGCACGGCGGGCGGCTCGGCGATGGAGATTTCATAGACGCCCGCGCGGTCGGTGATGTCGTATTGAAGCATGGGCAAGCCGCCCGCGAGTTCGATCTTGCGAAGCTCGCGCGCGCCGCCGCTGTGCGCGGGGCTGAGGATGACGGCGTCCTTGCCGAGCCACTCGGCGGCCATGCGCCGGGCGAAGCCCTGGCCGACGCGCAGGTTCAAGCCTTCGTCCTGTCGCTGCACAACCGAGGCAAGTGTGCGGTGAAGCAGCGGCACAAACGCGGGCCGCACAGGCAGGTCGTTCCACGTCGTCGTCGCGGTGCTGCTGAAGAGGATGACGCGGCCGAGCCCCCACGGGCGCTCGACGGCGGCGGGGGAGTGGTCGGAGTATCGGAGGATGACTTTTGAGACGCCAGCGTCGGGCACGGGATTTGTCGGAGCTTGGGAGAGTGGGATGGCGGGAGAGCGGGATTTTTCACCCTCCCTCTTGCCCGCCGGCTCACTCGTGGTCGGAGGCAACTGCAACTCGAACGCGCGGAAGAACCGGGCGGAGTTCAACTGGCCCGAGCCGGGGTCGTTCCAGATGGTCACGATCGGATGGTCGTAGCCCTTGGATTGCAGGGTGATGAACTGGTCCTCCTGTGTCGCGTCGCCGCGCGGTTCGCCGAGCGTGGCGGGCAGGATGTTCGAGCGTTTGTGCAACTGGTCGTTGTAGAATGCCACGTTCACCTTCGCGCCGGGGAAGATGAGCAACCCGCCGCCGCGACGGAGGTATTGCTCGAAGGTCGTCACGAGCGACGCGGGGAACTCCGGCACGTTCGCGAGCACCACGGCGTCGAAGTCGTCGAGCCGCTGCTCCGCAAGGTCGGCCACCGGGATGATGGCGGGCTTGATGAAGTAGCCCTCGGCTTCCTCGGGCACAACCGGCACGAGCGCGTGCGCGAGGAAGAACGTCTCGGCATCGCGCGGCTCGGCGCCGGGGTTGCCGTCCACGAGCAGCACGCGCACCTCGCGCAGCGCGCGGACGCTGAGCGTGCGCCGGTTGTCGGCGGCGAAGCGGTCGTCGGGGATGCGCGCGGTGATGGAATGGAAGCCCTCGGTCCGCAGCCGCGCGAAGAGCGACACGGCGCGCGATTCGCCCGCGGGAATGTTCGGGATGACGACGTCATCGCCCGGCGGTTCGGCGTTCACCTGCAACGTGACCCTCACGCCGGTGGCCTCGTGCTTGCCGTGATTGGTCACGCGGGCTTCGAAGCGCAACGGGCGGTTCACCGGCGTGAGGCCGCCCGTCACGCGCAGGTCGGTGACGCCGAGATTGCGCTCCTCCGGCTCGCCGACGAGCACCACGCGCGTCTGCACGGACTGGTCGCCGCGCGCGTCCTTCGCCTTGGCGAGAAGCTTCTGGATGTCGCCGAGCTGGCGCCACGCGGACTGCTGGCCGTCGGTGATGACATAGACCTCCTTGCCGAGCGACGTGCGGCCGCGCAGCGTTTCGTGGGCCTTTTCGATGGCGGCGAAGAGGTCGGTGGCGCGGTCGGAGAGCGGCGCGTCGCGAATCACCTTGCGCGCGAGGTTCAGGTCGTGCGTCGGCTCGGGGATGGCGGCGTTCACGCCGTCGGACGCGAGGAAGACCGCGGCGGCTGAGCCGGTGGGCAGGGTGTCGAGGACTTGCTCGGCGGCCTTGCGGCCCTTGTCGAAGCGCTGCTGCAAGCCGTCGCTCACGCCCATGCTCGCGGAGTTGTCGAGGACGATGACGGCGGTGACCTTGGACTGGCCGAAGAGGTCGCTCGTGCTGGAGCGCATGGCGGGGCGGGCGAGCGCGAGCGCGAGCAGCAACAGGAGCAGGCAGCGGAGCGCGAGCAGGATCATGTCCTCGATCTCCATGCGCCGCCGGTTCTGTTCCATGGACACCTTCACGAAGCGCATCGCGGCCCAGACGACCTTCTGGAATTTCCGCCGGTTGAGCAGGTGAATGATGATGGGAACCGCGACGGCGGCGCCGGCCCAGAGCAGGAGGGGGTTGAGGAAGCTCATGCTCAGCGCGTTGTCGTCTTCAAACGAAACGCCAGGTAGCCGGCGAGCACTTCGTGCAGCGCGTGGCCCGTGTTCACCGGGACGTAATGGCAGTGGTTCTTCTCGCACCCTTCGCGCACGCGCGTGCGGAAGCCCTCGAGTTCGCGCAGGTAGCTCTTGCGGATTTCCTGCGGGCGCGTGAGCAGCTTCGGGATGGCTTCGAGCCCCTCGAACTCGACGAGGCCCGTGAAGGGAAACTCCAGCTCGAACGGGTCGAGCGTGTGGAAGACGATCACCTCGTTGCCGCCGAAGCGGAGGTGCTGGATGCCGTCGAGGATCTTCTGCTCGTCGTCGAAGAGGTCGCTGATGATGATGACGATGCCCTTGCGGCGGATCTGGCGCGCCATGTCGTGCAGGACCTCGGCGATGTTCGTCTGGTGCTGCGGCTGGAAGCCCGCGAGCGTGGCCATCGTCTTGTGGATCATCGAGTGGCTGTTGCTCCGCGGCAGATACTCGCGCGTGACCGTGTCGAAGATGTCGAGCGCCACGGCGTCGCGCTGGTGCAAGATCACGTAGCTGAGGCACGCGGCGATCATCTTGCCGTAGCCGAGCTTGGTCAGCCTGCCCGAGCCGTATTTCATGGACTCGGAACCATCGAGGAGGATGTGCGCGACGTAGTTGGTCTCCTGCTCGTATTGCTTGATGTAGTAGCGGTCGGTGCGGCCGAGGACCTTCCAGTCGAGGTGGCGCAGGTCGTCGCCGTGCGAATACTCGCGGTGCTGCGCAAACTCGATGGCGAAGCCGCGGTAAGGCGACTTGTGCTCGCCCGCCATGTAGCCCTCGACGAGCAGGCGCGCGTGCAGGCCGAGCGATTCCGCGCGCGAAATCGCGACCGGGTCGAGCAGCGCGTCAATGTGGGCCTTGTCCATCGTGGCGTTTGGGGTTCACCACAGAGGCACAGAAGGCGCAGGGAGGAATCTCACCGGTGAAGGCTCCTGTCTCTCGGTGGCGGGGCGTTACGCCAGCTTCTCGTCCTTCGGAATCGCCTCCAGGATTTTACGCGTGATGTCGTCGGGGGTGACGCCTTCGCTCTGCGCGGCGAAGTTCGGGATGATGCGGTGGCGCAGCACGGGCAGCGCGACGCTGGCGACGTCGTGGCAGCTCACGTGGAACTGCCCGCGCAACATCGCGCGCGCCTTCGCGGCCATGATGAGGTTGAGGCTCGCGCGCGGGCCCGCGCCCCACGAGAGCCACTTCTTGCAGAAGTCGAGCGCCTCGGGCGCCTTCGGGCGCGTGACGCGGACAATCTTCTCCGCGTAGGCGAACACATGGTCGCTCACCGGCATGCGGCGCACGGTGGCCTGCACGTCGAGGATGTCCTGCTCGGTCAGCACCGCCTGCGGTTTGGCGGGCTCAACGCCGGTGGCCATTTTCATGATGGCGAGTTCCTCCTGCGTGCTCGGGTAATCCACCATGACCATGAACATGAAACGGTCGAGCTGCGCTTCGGGGAGCGGATACGTGCCTTCCTGCTCGATGGGATTCTGCGTGGCGAGCACGAAGAACGGGTTCGGCAGCGGATGGTCCACGCCGCCGACGGTGACCTTGCGTTCCTGCATGGATTCGAGCATCGCGGCCTGCGTCTTGGGCGGCGTGCGGTTGATTTCGTCGGCGAGGATGATGTTCGCGAAGATGGGCCCCTTGAGGAAGCGGAACTCGCGCTGGTTCGTGGCCGGGTCCTGATAGATGACCTCGGTGCCGGTGATGTCGCTCGGCATCAGGTCGGGCGTGAACTGGATGCGCTTGAACGAGAGGTGCAGCGTCTGCGCAAGCGTCGAGACGAGCAGCGTCTTGGCGAGGCCGGGCACGCCGACGAGCAGCGCGTGGCTGCGCGTGAAGATGGCGATGAGCACCTCCTCGACGACGGCGTCCTGGCCGACGATGACTTTGGAGAGTTCGCCGCGGATGGTGGCGCTGGCCTTGCGGAGCTGGTCCACGGCGAGCAGGTCTTTCTTGTCGATTTGAACGGTGGGATCAGGGGTGGCGCTCATGAAGCGATGGGGGGGTGTTGCGTTCCGTCATTGCGTGAAACGGCGGACATTCGAGGGCAGCGCGGAGTGAATTGCCACCCAAATCTTGCCGGAACACGGGACGGCTGACGCGAGGTGCTCGGGTGAAATTCACGGGCACCCGCGAAGGGCCGCGGTCTGCGCGGGTTCGCGCGGATTTCGAGCCGCGCCCGATTCCACGCTACTTCTTTTTCTCGTCCTTCTTCGCGGGCGGTTCGGGCGCCTTCGGGAGGTCCGCGAGATTCCAACCCGTCGCGACCTCGACCGTGGGCAGCACCTGCTTGATCGAGTTCACGCCGTTGGTCGTCACTTTGCTCTGCCACACGTAGAGGCTCCGCAGGAACTTCATGTCCTTGAGTTCGCCGAGTCCCGCGTCGCTGACTTGCGTGCCGAAAAGATTCAGGTAGGTGAGGTTGCGAAGGCGCGCGAGGTGGCGCATCCCGGCGTCGGTCACGGCCGTTTGCTCGAGGTGGAGCCGCGTGAGGTTGGTGAGGTTCGCGAGGCTCGCGAGGCCGGCGTCGGTGATCTTCGTCGTGGCGAGGTTCAAGTCGGTGAGGCTCTTCACGTCCTTGAGTTGGGCGAGCGTGGCATCGGTGACGTTGGTGCCGAGCAGCCGCAGGTTGAGCATCGTCCACGGGACGTTCAAGGCGACCGGCCGGACCTCGATGCCCTTGGCGGCGAGCGCGGCGATGGCCTTGGTCTCGGCGGTGGTTGGCTTGAAGTTCGCCGCCAGCGGCGGTCCCTTCGCGGCGGGCGTGGCGCCGGACTTGATGGCGACCCCGGCGGGCCACCCCGCGCCTTGATTGATCCAGTTCTTCAAAATGTCCGCCTGCGACTTGGAGAGCGGCTCGCCTTCGTTGGGCATGCGGTCGTCGTCGGTCTTCGGAAGGATGACCCGCTTGTGTAACTCGCTCTTCGCGGCGTCGCCGACGATGATCGCCTTGCCCGCCTTGCCGCCTTTCATCGCGGCGTCCTTGGTGTCGAGGCGCAGACCGCCCTTTTGTTTGTCGGCGCCGTGGCACTTGACGCAGTGCTTGTCCAGGATGGGCAGGACGTCCTTGGCGAAATCCACCTTGGCATCCGCCGCGCCGGCGGCGGTGGCGGTGACGAGGGCAACGGTCAGTGCGGCGAGGAGCGATGACTTCATGTTCGTGTTGATCGTTCGGACGTGAATCGGGCCGCGAAGATTCGGCGGCCCCGAACTCGCGGCGGATTGCGGCGCGGAGACTACGGGAGCGTTGCGCGCTTTCCAAGATACTTTCTTGGGGTGTGCCTCCGCGCCGCGCCGCTTGCCCTTGGTCGCGTTTGGGCCATTTGTGTTTGCAGCGCGTCGAGCCGCGCGGCCGACGACCGCTGCTTCGAGGTCGCCGCCGAAGTGGCAGTGAATTGCGGGTCGATGGACGCGCTGCCAGACCCCGGTGAATAGGTCGAGTGACCGCCCGTCGAACTGCCATCGAGCGGGACAGGCGCCACCGATGAGAGGATTTCCAAATCTCTTGCAGGCCCATTGGGCCAGTGCTAGCGTCCGCCCGCTTTTGCGCCAGACGCGCAGAAAAAACCGCAGATTGAACCTATGAAACTGAACCTTGTCACCGCCACCGCCGTCGCGTCAGTCGCCACGGCTTCGCTCGCCATCGCCGGGGATATCACCGGCAAGATCACCCTCAAGGGCACTCCTCCGCCGAGTCCTGAAATGCCGATGAAAGCCGACCAGTTCTGCGGCAAGGGCCTCGCCGAGAATCCCCGCATGCCGTTCTTCGTGGTCGCGAAGGATGGCGGCCTTGCCGACACCGTGATCGTGCTCAAGAGCGTGAGCGGCAAGTCCACCGGCGCCTCGGCCGCGCAGCACTTGATCGACCAGGTCGCGTGCCAATACACGCCTTACGTCTCCGCCGTGCAGACCGGCCAGAAGATCGCGGTGCGCAACTCCGACCCGTTCCTGCACAATGTCCATCCCACGCCCGCCGTTCCCGGCAACCCCGAGTCGAACAAGGCGCAGATGGCCAAGTCGCCGGACCTGATGTTCACCTTCGAGAAGCCGGAGTCGTTGCTCCGCTTCAAGTGCGACATCCACCCGTGGATGTTCGCCTACGTGAGCATCGTTGATCACCCCTACTTCGCGGTGAGCGGCAAGGACGGCAAGTTCACCATCAAGAATGTCCCGGACGGCAAATACACCGTCGAGGCGAAGCATCGCAAGGCCGCGAACGAGGGCGTGACCAAGGACATTGAAGTCAAGGGCGGCACGGTCACCGTTGATTTCACGTTCGAGGTTAAATAGCCTCCGAACTCAGATTCACCAGACCGCTGCGGCCGGTTGGGTCGCAGCGGTTTGTTTTTTGCCCCGACCCTGTGCGCGACGGCGCGGGGCCGCGGGAACCAACCATTGAACCCGGACCTTGAACCAGAAACCGTCAGCCCAATGACCCGTCCCGCCGACAATCCGTGGCTCAGCCGCTTCGCCGCGTTCACGGCGTTGGCGACGCTTGGCCTGATCGCGATGGGCGGACTGGTGACGAGCAAGGGCGCCGGGATGGCGGTGCCGGACTGGCCGACGAGTTACGGTTACAACATGTTCTTCCTGCCGATCTCGATGTGGAAGGGCGGCATCTTCTACGAGCATTCCCACCGGTTGGTCGCATCGGGCATCGGGTTGCTCACCGCCCTGCTCTCGGGCTGGATTTGGGCGCGGGAAACGACCGGCTGGCAGCGAAAGGCCGGTCTGGCTGGAATCGCGCTCACGCTCGGGCTGATCGGAATCCGGACGCAAGCCGTGTTCGTCGCCGTCGCGTGCGTCGCGCTCGGGTTCGTCGTGTATGGCCTCGTCCGCCTCGCGCGAAAGTCGCAACCGTTGCGGTGGTGCGCGGTCATCGTGTTCGGGTTGGTGCTCGTCCAGGGCGTCCTCGGCGGATTGCGCGTCACGCTGTTCAAGTCGGAACTCGGCATCGTGCACGGGATGCTCGCGCAACTGTTCCTCACGCTCATGGTGCTCGTGACGCTGCTCACGACGGCGTGGTGGCGCAACATGTTCGGCCTGCGCCTTGCGGTCGAGCCGAGCGACAAGGCGCGGCGGATGTTCCTTTGCGTCACGGTCCTGATTTTTGTCCAGCTCGGCCTCGCGGCGACGATGCGGCACCAGCACGCGGGGCTCGCCGTGCCGGATTTCCCGCTCGCCTACGGCAGGCTCTGGCCGCGGAGCGACCCGGCGTTTCTTTCCGAAGTCAACGCCCGGCGCATGGACGTGCGCGACTTCAATCCCATCACTGCGGCGCACATCCACCTTCACATGGCCCATCGCATCGTGGCGGCGCTCATTCTTGCGGGCGTGTTCGGTTGCGTGTGGACGCTCCGCCGGCAGCTCGGCGCGGGTCATCTTTTCACGCGGCTCGCGTGGGGCTGGTTCGCGCTCGTCTGCGGGCAGGGCTTGCTCGGCGCGGCGACGGTCTGGACGAACAAAGCCGCCGACGTGGCGACGCTCCACGTGGTGCTCGGCGCGACGTGCCTCGCGTTCGGCGGAGTATTGACGGTCTGCCTGCACCGGCTCACCGTGCACCGCATCAACGCCCACGTGCTGACACAGCTCGGGCAGGACGAAGAATCCATCGCGAAGCTTGAGCACACCGAGCGCATCCGGCGCGAGGACTTGCAGAAGAAGTGAGAAGGCGAGCATGACGTTCGAAGTGAATGGCAAGGACACGGGGCCGCGGGGCCGCGGGGACGCGGGGAAGAACGTTTTCGTCGCCGTGTCTCCGCGGCCCCGCGCCTCCGCGCCCCGGCCCTCTCCGCCCGGATTCGGTCGCGCATGAAAGCCACCGCCAATCCCATCGCCGAGCCCGGCATCGCCGCGAAGTCCCGCTTCGCCGTGTTCTCGGACTTGTTCAAGGCGCGGCTCACCACGCTCGTCCTGCTGACGACTGCCGTCGGCTTCCAGATGGGCCACCGCGGCGCGATGGACTGGGCGCTCTTCCTGCACGCGATGCTTGGCACGGGCTTGCTCGCCTGCGGCGCTGCGGCGCTCAACCAATACCTCGAGCGCGAGCACGACGCGCTGATGCTCCGCACCGAGGAGCGGCCGTTGCCCGCGGGGCATTTGCAGCCCGGCACCGTGCTGGTGCTCGGCGGGCTCGCATCCGCGGCGGGCATGGTGCACCTCGCGCTGACGGTGAACCTCATCACGAGCCTGCTCGGCGCGCTGACGCTCGGCAGTTACCTGTTTGTTTACACGCCGCTCAAGCGCGTCACGTCGCTCAACACCGCCATCGGCGCGGTGCCCGGCGCGCTTCCACCGTTGATGGGCTGGACGGCGACGCGCGGGGAGATCACGACGGAGGGCTGGGCGCTCTTCGCGATCCTGTTTTTCTGGCAGCTCCCGCACTTCCTGGCGATCGCGTGGCTTTACCGCGACCAATATGCGAAGGCCGGCTACGTGATGCTGCCGGTGGTAGACCCCGCGGGCGGGCGCACGGGCCGGCAGGCGGTGAGCCACACGCTCGGGTTGCTGCCGGTGAGCCTTTCGCCGTTCATCTTCAAGCTCGCGGGCGCGCTCTACCTCGCGGGCGCGCTTGTGCTGGGAGTTGCGTTTTTGCTCTGCGCGATGCAATTCGCGCGCACCCTCAGCCACGCTTCGGCGCGGCGCCTTTTCCTGATGTCCATCCTGTATCTGCCGGTGCTGCTCGGCCTGCTGGCATTTGACAAGGTGAAGTGATGGATTAGCCCGCGTGGAACTTGACCGGGAAACGAATCGCTTGTTGACACTCCCTTCGACCGACAGCTAACTAAATGCCGCTCGCGCGGAAAGCCGCGCCCGTTTTCAGCCCGAACCGAACCATGCAGCCCACGAAAGAAGCCCCACACGCCCACGCCGACGCCCATCATCACGAGGATCCCGGCTTCTGGCGCGGCTACGTTTTTTCGACCGACCACAAGGTCATCGGCATCCAATACGGCGTCACCGCGCTGTTCTTCCTGCTCTTTGGGTTCGGCCTGATGCTCCTGATGCGCTGGCAGATTGCCAAGCCCGGCGTGCCCGTGCCCGTGCTTGGCCCGCTCATGGCCAAGGTGCTCGGCGACGCCGCGTCCGGCGGCTCGATTTCGCCCGACCTCTACAACGCATTCGGCGCGATGCACGGCACGATCATGGTCTTCCTCGCGATCGTGCCGCTCGTGTTCGCGGCGTTCGGCAACTTTGTCGTCCCGCTTCAAATCGGCGCGGTGGACATGGCTTTCCCGCGCGTGAACATGGCGAGCTACCAGTTCTACGTGCTCGGCGGCGTGATCATGCTCGTGAGCTTCTTCATCCCGGGCGGCGCGGCGCAGGCGGGGTGGACTTCCTATTCGCCTCTGGCCACCGTGATTCCCACGGACGGGCAGACGTTCTGGCTCATCGGCATGGTGTGCCTCATCAACTCCTCGCTGCTCGGCGCGGTGAACTTCATCGCCACCATCATCCAGCTTCGCGCGCCGGGCATGACGTGGATGCGCCTGCCGTTCTTCGTGTGGTCGCAGTTTGTCACGGCGTTCCTGCTGCTGCTGGCGTTTCCGCCGCTCGAGGCTGCCGGTGTGATGCAACTCATGGACAAGGTCGCCGGCACGAGCTTCTTCCTTCCGACAGGCCTCGTGGTGAGCGCGAAGGTGGCTGAAATCTCTGGCGGCGGCAGCCCGCTGCTCTGGCAACACCTGTTCTGGTTCCTGGGGCACCCGGAGGTTTACGTGCTCATCTTGCCGGCGTTCGGCATCGTCGGCGAAATCATCGCCTGCAACACCCGGCGCCCGTTGTGGGGCTACAAGTCGCTCGTCTACTCGGTCCTCGCGATCGGATTCCTGTCCTTCATCGTGTGGGCGCACCACATGTATCTGACCGGCATGGGCACGAAGATTTCCACGTTCTTCCAGACGACCACGATGATCATCTCGATTCCGTCGGTGATCATCCTCACGTGCCTGTTCCTGTCGCTGTGGGGCGGCTCGATCCGGTTCAACACGCCGATGCTCTTCTCGCTGGCGTTCCTGCCCATGTTCGGCATCGGCGGCCTCACCGGGCTGCCGCTCGGGTTCAACTACCCGGACATCTACCTGCACGACAGTTATTACGTGATCGCGCACTTCCACTACGTGGTGGCGCCGGGAACCATATTTGCATTGTTCGCGGCCATCTACTTCTGGTTCCCGAAGATGACCGGGCGGCACATGAACGAGACGCTCGGGAAGGTCCACTTCTGGCTCTCGCTCATCGGCATGAACCTGGTCTTCCAGCCGATGTTCGTGCAGGGCATGAGCGGCATGAGCCGGCGCATGAGCGACGGCGGCGCTGCGGCTTACTCGCTCGCCACGAACCCCGGCGCCGAGGGCGCGCTCAGCGGCACGATGATCTGGCTCAACACCTTCATCGCGCACTCCGCCTTCTTCCTCCTGCTCGCTCAAGTGCCGTTCATCATCAATTTCTTCTGGAGCCTGAACAGCGGCCGCAAGGTCACCAGTGACAACCCGTGGGGCGCCACCACGCTCGAGTGGCAGACGCCCACGCCGCCGCCGCACGGCAATTTCGTGGATGCCCACGGCCACATCAACGCGCCGACCGCGGTGCGCGGGCCTTACGAATACAGCGTGCCCGGCCACCCGGCCGACTTCACCCCGCAGAACCAGCCCGAACCCGTGAAGGCCTGAGTTCCGCGCCCAACCTTATCCGAATTTCCAAAGCACCGCGACATGGACATCCCCTACACCGTCAAACCCCGTGAGGACACGGGCCTCTTCAACGCCAAGGTCGGCATCTGGCTCTTCCTCGCCTCCGAGGTGATGCTTTTCGGCGGCCTGTTCTCGTCCTACATCCTCCTGCGCGTCGGCGCCGAGGACGGCTCCTGGCCCCACGGCTGGCTCAACGTCCCGCTTGGCACGGCCAACACCATCGTGCTCATCGTCTCGTCCGTCACCGTCGTCATGGCGTGGGCGTCGCTCAAGATGAACCAGTTCTCGAAGTTCAAGCTGTATCAGGGCCTCACGGTGCTCTGCGCCCTGATCTTCCTTGTGATCAAAACCTTCGAATACAACGACAAGTTCACCCACTACGCCGTGCTGCAGAAGGACGGTTCGTATGTGGACGGCCACCTCGTCACCAAAAAGATGAACGCCGCGGGAACCGTGCTCGAATCCATCACGCTCCACGGCATGCAGACCAAGGACATCAATCAGATTGTGGACCCGCACAAACACCGGAAGGAAAAGCACGAGCACAAGGAGTTCACCATCGCGGGGACGAACATCGTCCGCTTCGCCGATGTCGCAAAAGTTGGCCAGCGAATCGCGTTCCGTCCGGTTCCTTCAATGAAGGATGCGGCCGGCAACACGCTCATGATCGGCAACCGCGCCCCGCGCTACAACACCTACACCGCGATTTACTTCACGCTCACCGGCCTGCACGCGTTGCACGTGCTCGGCGGCGCGATCGTCATCGGTTTCCTTTGGGGACCGGGCGCTGCGATGTGGCGCACGGAGCCCGAGCGCTTCACCAACCGCGTCGAGGTGTCCGGCCTGTTCTGGCACTTCGTCGACCTGGTCTGGATCTTCCTGTTCCCGGTCCTCTACCTCCTCTGATCTCACTCTTGATCCTACTCCTACTCCCCCTCGCATGAGCCACGACCATTCGCACGGACCCGGAGCCGCCACACACGACCACGCGCACGACATCGAGCACGTGCGCCAGTCGGTGAAGAAATATCTCTTCGTCTTCTACGCGCTCGGCGTCGGCACGATCATCACCGTGCTCGCGTCCTACGTGGATTTCGGTTCGCGAGCCGCGAACATCGCCATCGCCCTGCTCATTGCCACGGTCAAGGCCGGGCTCGTCGCCGGCTACTTTATGCACCTCATTTCCGAGCGAAAGCTCATCTACAGCCTGCTCACCTGCACTTTCTTCTTCTTCGGCTCGATGATGTTCATCTTCATCTGGGGTTCTCACGACTTTCCCGGCTCCGCGTCCCTCAAAATCCTGACCACGTTCTGGCGCTGATGTCCCTGAAGGCATTCCATATCGTGTTCATCACGGCCTCGACGCTGCTGAGCTTCGGCTTCGGCGCGTGGGAACTCCATGCCTGGCGCACGGCAGGCGCGACCTCCGACCTCGTCCTCGCCTGCGGTTCCACGCTCGCCGGAGCCGGGCTGCTTGCCTACGGCCGTTACTTTTTGAAGAAGCTCAAGCACATCAGTTACCTGTGAACCCGCGCCGCTCATCCCGGTTCGCCGCGCCCGCGCTTTGCGCGATGCTCGCGCTGTGGTCACAGGGCGCGTTCGCGTGTGCTGCGTGCTTCGGCAAGAGCGACGGCAAGCTCGCCGAGGGCATGGCCGCGGGCATCCTGAGCCTGCTCTTCGTCGCAGTGTGCGTGCTCGGCGGCATCGCGATCTTCTTCGTCCACATCATCCGCCGCGGGCGGTTGGCCGCACAGGCCGTCGCGCAAGTTTCCCAAGCCGAACATGAACTTCACTGACACCCTCAAGCATCAGATTCTCAAGCTTCCGCCCGGTGGTGCCGAACACGCGCCGAAGTTGGACGACTTCATCCTCTACGTGCACTACCTCATGGCCGCGCTGTTCGTCGGCTGGATCCTGTATTTCTTTTACGTGCTCGTGCGCTTCCGCAGCGGGGCGAATCCCAAGGCCGACTACGCCGGCACCAAGTCGCAGGCTTCGAACGTCATCGAGGGCGCGGTCATCGTCGCCGAGGCCGTCCTGCTCATCGGCTTCGCCATCCCCCTTTGGGCGCACGCGGTCGAGAAGTTCCCCGAGGAGAAGGACTCCGTGGTCATCCGCGTCATCGGCGAGCAGTTCACCTGGAACACCCGATACCCCGGCGCGGACGCCAAGTTCGGCAAGGTCGACGTCAAGTTCCTCAGCGCCACGAACCAGTTCGGCATCGACTACTCCGACCCCGCCGCCAAGGACGACATCGTCCCCTCCGCGAAGGACATCCACGTCCCGGTCGGCACCAACGTCATCATGCACATCACGTCCAAGGACGTGATCCATTCTTTCAAGATCGTCGGCTTGCGTGTCTGTCAGGACGCCATCCCCGGCATGAGCGTGCCCATCCATTTCAAGCCCACCAGGCCCGGCAAGTATCTCGTCACTTGCGCGCAGCTTTGCGGCGGCGGCCACGCCACCATGAACGCCTTCGTGACCGTCGAGGACCCGAAGGCCTTCACCGAGTGGCTCGCGAAGAATGCGAAGTCCGGCGGCGCCACGAGCTTCGAGTGACGCCCACGGTCGTCCTCGCCGACGTCCTCGCCTTCGAATCCCGCGGCTTCCCGCTTGCCGTCAACCCTCGTGCGGCGGATTCTCCCGCCCGTTCACGATGACGCCCGCCTCCCCGAACCTCGAACGCGCCGTGTGGGGCGGCCTCTTCGTCATCGTCCTGGTCCTCGCCATCGCCTACGTCAACACCGCGGGCAGGCCGCGCCCCGTGCCCGCCGCGCCGCTGCCCGTCATCGGCCCCGTCGCGGACTTCACGCTCACCAACCAGCTCGGCCGCGCCGTCACCCTCGCCGACCTGCGCGGCAAAGTGTGGGTCGCCGACATCATCTTCACCCGCTGCCCCGGCCCCTGCGCGACGATGACCCGTCAGATGGCATCGTTGCAGGCGGCGCTGCCCGACGCCCTTCCGGTGCGCCTCGTCTCGCTCACCACCGATCCCGAGTTCGACACGCCCGAAGTCTTGCGCGGCTACGGCGAGCGCTTCGGCGCGCGCCCGCCCCAGTGGTCCTTCCTCACCGGCTCCAAGCCGCAAATCGCCGCGCTCGCGGTGGACAGCCTCAAACTCGTCGCCACCGAAAAGGCGCCCGCCGAGCGCACCTCGGCCATGGACCTCTTCATCCACAGCACCCTCTACGTGGTCGTGGACAAACAGGGACGGCTTCGCGCCGCGTTCGAAACCGTCGGCGACGGCGTCAACTTCCCCCAAGTCCAGTCCAGGATCCTCTCCGCCATGAACCAGTTGCTGAACGAGAAATAAGGCCGATCGCGGCATCCGTTCAGCCCCATCCACCGTCCACCACGCACACCCTCCTCACATGACCTTGACCGACCTCCCCGCGCTGAACGCCTGCCTCAACGGCACCAGCCTCGTCCTGCTCCTGTGCGGCTGGCGCTTCATCAAGCAGGGACGCAAGGAGGCGCACCGCAACTGCATGCTCGCCGCGCTCGTGGTCTCCACGCTTTTCCTCGCGAGCTACGTGACCTACCACGTCGGGATGCAACGCCTGCACGGCGCCGCGCACACCAAGTTCCTCAACCCCGAGTGGTTCCGCCCCATCTACCTGATCATCCTCGTCACGCACCTGATCGCCGCGATGGCCATCGTGCCCATGGTGCTCATGACCCTCACCCGCGCCCTGCGCGAACGCTTCGACGCCCACAAACGCATCGCCCGCTGGACCTGGCCCCTCTGGGTTTACGTCTCCGCCACCGGCGTCGTGATCTACCTGCTGCTCTACCAGATTTTCCCACAGCGCTGACGACGCCGTGTCTGGCTTGGTTTGGCAAACGGGCTTGCTGCTTTCGCGCGGCACCGATAGGTTCCAGCGCGTCAACTCCGGCAAATCCATGGTGCGCTCGTTTCATCGCCTCGTGCTTCCCTTCGCGTGGCTTGCATTCTGCGGCGCGGCAGTCCCGGTAGTCGCGCAGGAGGAACTCATCCGCTCGTCGCGCATCCTCCGCGCCCCGGGCGCGCGGATCCCGCAAGGCGGGACGCCCAAGTTCGCCACGGCATGGCAGGACGCCATCGGGCGGGGCGACACGAACCGGCTCAAGGAGCTTCTCGCCGCCGATTCCAAGCTCGCCGCTGCGCGCACGGGCGACGGCGATTCGCCGCTGCACTTCGCCGCGAGGCAAAAGCAGTTCGACGCCTTCGCCCCATTGCGCGCGGCGGGCGCGGACCTGGAGTCCACCAACGCCGCGGGGCTCACGCCGATGCAGGCGCTGGTGCTCGCGGGGCGGCGCGCGCCGGCCGAGGCGGGCTCGGGCGAGCAGCAGGAGCCGGCCGGTTTTTACAAGCTGCTCGTGCTCGGCGCAAAGGCCGACCCTTTCACGCTCGCGGGCATCGGCGACGCCGAGTCGCTCGCGCGCGCGCTGGAGAAGTCGCCCGCGGCGTTCACGGCGCGCGACGCGCAGTCGCGCACGTTGCTGCACTGGGCCTGCGAATGCGGCCAGCCCGGCGCGCTCGCGGTCTTGCTGCCGCGCAAGCCCGCGCTGGACGCGGCGGATTTCGAGGGCCGCACGCCGCTGCACGCGGCCTCGCTGCACGGTTACGCGGAGATTGCCCGGCAGTTGCTCGACGCGGGCGCGGGGTTCGACGCAAAGGACAAGTCGGGCGCCACGCCGCTCGCGCTCGCGTCCGGGGGCGGGCACGAGAAGATCGTCGCCCGATTGCTCGAGAAGAAGCCCGCGCTCGATGTCGCCGGGAAAAACCTCACCACGCCCTTGCACCGCGCCTCGGGAGGCGGGCATTCCAAAGTCGTCGCCCAGCTCGTCGCCGCCGGGGCGCGCGTGGACGCGCTCGATGAGCGGTTGCGCACGCCGTTGCATGTGGCGGTTGCGGGCCGGCGCACCAACGCGGTCGCGGAGCTGCTCAAGCACAAGCCGGCGCTGTCCCTGCGGGACGCCGACAAGCTCACGCCACTCGAACTCGCCGCGCGCACGGCCAACGACGGTGTCATCCGGCTGCTCGTCACGCGCGACGTCGAACTGCCCGCGGACAAATCGTTGCTGGACCCGCTGCTGCATTTCGCCGCGGCCAACGGCAACACGAATCTCATCGAGCAAATCCTCGCGCGAGGCGCGGACGTGAACGCGACGAACGAGTCCGGCCAGAGCGCGTTGATCCTCGCGGCCGCGCGGCAGCAACCGCGCGCGGCGTCGCTGCTGCTCTCGCGCGGGGCGAATCCCAACTTGCGCGAGGCCGACGGCGACACGGCGCTTCACCTCGCCAAAGGCCACGAGGCGACGACGCGCGTGCTGCTGTGGGGCGGCGCGAGGGTGGACGCGACAAACGCCGCGGGCTTGAGCGCGTTCCACCTCGCCGCGGCCACCAACAACATCGTGTGGATGGACGCGCTCGTCTCGGGCGGCGCGGATGTGGACCAGCCCTTCGGCACCAACCGCGACACCGCGCTGCACGCGGCGTTCACGCGGCCGTATTACCGATACGAGCCCGACCCGCCGAGGTCGCCGGGATGGACGCTGTTCAAGACCCGGCTCGACCACGTGCTCCGCCAGCGCATCCAGGCGCAGCCGCAGCGCGATGGCATCGCGCCGGCGGCGGTGGCGGGGGTGCAGCGCATGGTCTTCCTCGGGGGGGCTGCCGCGCGACGGCCCGCGCCCGCGCAGCAGCAAAGGCCGACGAACTGGGTCGAGCTGGTGTATTCGGGCGTCAAGTTCTTCGCCGACTGGGCCAACGTGGACCCGCGCCGCGACGAGTGGCCGCCCCCGTGGCAGCCGTGGGAGGAGGCGCAGTGGCGCTACCTGCTCGCGGCCGGCGCCAACGCCCGCGTGACGAACGCCGCCGGCCTTACGCCCATGCACGTGATGCTCTCGAACATGAGCTTCCAATACGCGTGGGGCGCGCCGACGAACCCGGCCATCGCCGCGCTCGTCGCCCGCGGCGCGGACCTCGGCGCGCGCGACCGTGACGGCAACACGCCGTTGCACCTCGCGGTGACGAACGTCCAGCAGGGCGGGGCCGTCCGCACGCTCGCCGCGCTCAAGGCTCCCGGGAACGCGACGAACGCGGCCGGGCGCACGCCGCTGCACCTGCTCGTCGCAAGCTCGAGCTTCGCGCACGATCACAACGACCGCGTGAAGTCGCTGCTCGCCGCGGGCGCCGACCTGAAGCTTGGCGACTCCGACGGCAACACGCCGCTGCACCTCGCCGTGCTCAACCCGGTGCAGAGCATCTTCACTTCACTCGCGACCAACGGCGCGGATTTTTCCATCCGCAACAAGGCCGGCCTCACGCCGCTCGGGCTGGGCGTCGTGAGCAACGCGCCTCCCACCGTCCGGCCGCCGGGCGTCAACCTCGGCCTGTTCGCCGCCATCGCCGACGGCGACCTGGAGTCGCTCGACAAGCTGTTCAAGATCGATCCGCAACTTGCCGTGCTCACCAACAGCGCGGGGCAGACGCCGGTCCGCCTCGCGAGCGAACGCGGGCGGCGCGAACTCGTCGAGCGGCTCACGGCGGCCGGCGCCACGCTCGATGTGTGGTCGGCCGCGCTGCTCGGCCGCACCGCCATCGTCGAGGAGGAGCTGAAGGCAAAGCCCGGACTTGCCGCGGAACGCTATTTCGGGGACACGCTGTTGCATCGCGCGGCGGCGAGTGGCGACATACGGACGGCCGCGCTGCTGTTGCGCCACAAGGCTGACGTGAACGCCGCCGACCCGCGCGGGCTCACGCCACTCGGCCGCGCGCTCGCCGCGAACCACGCCGACGCGGCAGCCGCGCTGCGCAAGGCCGGCGCGACGGAGAGCATTTTCGACGCGGTCGCCGCGGGCGACGCCGCGATGGTGGCCGCGTTGCTCGGCCGCGAGCCGGCGGCGGCGCGGGCGACCAACGAGGGACGATTCACCGCCCTGCACGCCGCGGTCGAGCGGGGCGTGCTCGAAGTCGTGCGCACGCTTCTCGACGGAAAGGCCGACCCGTCCGCGCCCGTGCTTGCGACGAATGTCCCCGCGGGCTCGGTGCCGCCGGGCTCGGGCCTTGCGCCGCTGCACCTGGCCGTGTGGTCGAACCGCGTCGACCTCGCGGCGCTGCTGCTCGCGCGCGGCGCGAATCCGGACACGATGGACGCGATGGGCTTCGGACCGCTGCATCACGCGGCCGCGATGGGCTCGATCGAAATGGCTGGCCTGCTTCTCTCCAACAAGGCAGCCGCGAATCTTGCGGCGCCGCCCGAGCCGGCAACCCATTCGGCCACGGCCTCGGCGCGGCCCGCGGGGCATACGCCGCTGCACGTTGCGGTGAGCTTTGGGCAGACGAATGTCGTCTCGCTTTTGCTCGCGAGCGGGGCGGACATCGAGGCGACGAATCACTTCGGCATCACGCCCGTGATTGCGGCGCGTTACGGGGCGATGCCGTCCGGCTCGCCGCCCATCGGCGCGTCGCCGGCACTCTCTGTTGCGGTGCGCGCGTTCAACTCGCGCACCAACCGCGTGCCGGTGCAGGACATGGTGGACTTGCTCCGCAAGCACGGCGCCGCCGAGCCCGTGCGCCCGCCGGCGCCGCGGCGTCCCGCCGCGCAACGGCCCCGACAGGCCGACGTGGTTGTGCCCGCGGTCAAGCTGCAGAACGCGCAACCGTGAGGAGCACGGCCTGGCGGCTTTCGGCTTTCCATTCGGCCGCTGACGGTTATCGTCGGCCCAACTCTGGGAAAACCACCGAGATGAAAACCATCCGCATCTGGCTCGCCAGTTCCGTCCTTGCCGCTGCCTGCGCCGCGCCTGCGCAGGACAAGGTCTTCTCCGGCCCTCAACCCGGCGAGAAGGTCACGCCCTTCAAGGTCGTGACCATGACCGGCGCCGACGCCGGCAAGGAGCGCGACTTCGTGGCGGACTTCAAGGGCGCGCCCACCGTGTTCGTGTTCGTTCACGGCGTCGAGCGCTCGATGACGCCGCTGCTCACGGTCGTGGATCAATACGCATCAGAAAGGAAGGAAACGCTCCGCTGCGCGTTCGTTTTCCTCGACGGCGACCGCGTGAACGCCGGGCAGCGCATCCCGGCGGTTGCGGGTTCGTTGCGTTTGAAGTCGCCCGTCACGCTCTCGGTCGACGGCGCGGAAGGGCCCGGCAATTACGGGCTCAACAAGCAATGCCTGCTCACGCTCGTCATTGCGAAGGACAACAAGGTGACGGCGAACTTCGCGCTCGTGCAGCCCGGCATCGCGGACGCGCCCGCCGTGCTCAAGGCGCTGGGCTCGATGATTGGCGATGCCAGCCCGCCCGATGCCGAGGCGCTCCGCGAGCGTCGCATGGCTGAACTCGGTGCGGGCAAGGGCCGGCCCGCCGCCGACGGCGCAATGAGGATGCGCCCCGCCGAGCTCGACTTGTCCAAGCTCGACCTGGGCAGCGAGCGCGCACTGCGCGCCGCGGTGCAGGCGTTGACCAATGAAGTCGTGCGCCTGCGCGCCGAACTCGCCGCCGCGCGCGGTTCAGCCGCGGGCACGGCGAAGCGCGACCCCGCCGCGCAGCCGAAACGCGAGGCGCCGAAGGGGGAATTGCCCGGCGCCGCGCCGACGGACCCGCGGTTGCTCGAGATGTTGCGCGCCTTCATCCAACCGGGCAACGACAAGGCACGCGTGGACGCCGTGTTGAAGGAGGTCGAGGACTACGTGAAAGGCAACACGGACCTGACGAAGCAGGCCGTGGATGGCTGGGTGCGCGTGCTGCATCTAAAATACGGCACCGAGTATGCCCACGCGCAAGGGCAGAAGATGGTGGACCGTTTCAAGAAGTGAGGCGGGCGTGCACTCGGCGGCCATCCTGCTCCCGCTGTGTTGCGCCGCGGCGTCGTTCGCCGCGGCCGCGCCCCGCGCTCCGTTGCCAGCGAGTTTTCCCACCGAAGTCCTGCCGATACTCACGAAGGCTGGTTGCAATGCGGGCGCGTGCCACGGAGCGGCAACGGGACAGGGCGGTTTCAAGCTCAGCCTGCTCGGTTACGATCCGGAAGCCGACCACGAGTCCATCACGCGTGAACTTGGCGGGCGGCGGATCAACGCCGCGTCGCCCGTCGAGAGCTTGTTGCTCCGCAAGCCGACCCGCGCGGTCGCGCACAAGGGCGGCAAACGACTCGTGCCCGGCTCGCCCGATCACGAACGGCTCGCGCAGTGGATCGCGGCGGGCGCGCCGTTCGGCGATCGCGACCTGCGGGTGCAGTCGCTCGCGGTGCTTCCCGCGGGGCCCGTGATGCTCGCGCCCGGCCAGTCCACCACGCTGCGTGTCGAGGCGAAGACGCAACTCGGCTCCCGCAACGTGACAGGCCACGCGCTCTTTACGGTGCTCGACGACTCGATTGCCGAAGTGGATGCGAAAGGCGTCGCCACCGTGCGCGGCCGCGGGATGACGGCGGTGATGGTTCGATTCGGAGGACAAGTCGCCGCGGTGCGCGTCGGCTCGCCGTTCAACCACCTCGCCGTGAAGGCCGCGGATTTTCCCGCGAACAATTTCATCGATGAACAGGTGCTTGTGGAGTTGCAGCGGCTCGGCCTGCCGCCGTCGCCGCTGTGCGATGACGCCACATTTTTGCGACGCGTCACGCTCGACGTCGCCGGCCGGCTGCCGACGGAGAGCGAAGCGCGGGCGCCCGCCGCGCCGGACCGCGCGCAGGTTGTTTCGCGGCTGATCGCCTCGGAGGACTTTACCGACTACTGGACGCACAAACTCGCGGACCTGCTGCTCATCAATTCGCGCCGGCTCGGCGACGCGCCGGCGCGCGCATATCATGCGTGGCTGCGCCGGCAGGTCGCGCAGAACTCGCCGCTCGACCGCCTCGCGCGCGAGTTGCTCACGGCCACGGGCGAGGCGTCGCTCGTCGGCCCGGCCAATTTCCACCGGCTCACGCGCGACCCGCGCGACATGGGCGAGTTCGTGAGCCGCGCGTTCCTCGGCACGCAAATCGCCTGCGCGCGATGCCATGCGCATCCGTTTGCGGGGTGGACGCAGGATGATTACCACCGGTTCGCGGCGTTCTTCGCGCGCACCGCGTGGGACGGCGAGCGCATCCTCGTGGCGAGTCGCGGCGAGGTGGCGCACCCGAAGACGGGGAAGGACCTGGCGCCCCGCGCGCTCGGAGTGCCGATCGCCAGACCGGCGCGTCCCGATCCCCTTGACGAGCGTGACACGGCCCGATCCGGGGATCGTCGCTCCGGCGAAACAGCCGATCGCCGCGTGATGCTGGCCGGCTGGCTCGCGTCGCCGGACAATGTGTTGTTTGCCCGCGCGTTTGTGAACCGTGTGTGGAAGGAACTCATGGGCCGGGGTCTCGTGGAGCCGGTGGACGACTTGCGTGACTCGAACCCGCCGACGAATCCCGCGCTGCTTGACGCGCTCGCAGCGGACGCTGCCGCGAACGGTTTTGACCTGCGGCATCTCGTGCGGACGATTGTGAACTCCCGGACTTATCAGCTCGATTCACGCGCCACGGCATTGAATCGCGCGGATGACCGCTTCGGATCCCACGCCCTCGTCAAGCCGCTGCCCGCCGCGGTGCTCGCGGACGCGATCGCGCAGGCGACAGGCGCGCCGCAGTCGTTTGCGGGCTGGCCTGCGGGCACGCGCGCGGTGCAACTGCTCGACGCGCAGACGGCGAGTTACACCCTGGATGTGTTCGGCCGCTGCACGCGGGAGACGGCCTGCGAAGTCCCGGCGCGCACGGGCGGCGGGCTCGCGCAGGCATTGCACCTCATCAACGGGTCGTCACTTTCTGAGCAGCTTCGCGCCGGTGTCGCGACACTCCTCCGGCAAGGTCCGCGCGAGGCCGACCGGCTCGTTGAGGAACTCTGGCTTCGCAGCCTTTCGCGCCTGCCCGATGCCAGGGAGCGCGCGTGGGGCGTCCAAGTGCTTTCAAAGTCCTCCTCGAAACAAACCGCGATAGAGGACTTGCTTTGGGCCCTGCTGAACACCAGGGAATTCGCGGTGAATCACTGATCCGGCGGTGCGGGGATGGCGAAATGACATGTCATCCCGTGAACAATGGACTCCATCGGCACGTGCGGGACTGATCGCGCGTTGCCCGGCTGTATTCAGGAATTGGCCGGCATGCGGGCTCGAGGGGGCGCACAATTGGAAATTGGCAATCCCTCGCGCCGCTCTTACGCTGGCGCCGCATGATTACGCGCTATTCCCGACCGGAAATGCGGTCCATCTGGACGGACGAGAACAAGCTCAAGCTCTGGCTCGAGATTGAACTGCTCGCGAGCGAGGCGTTGGTCAGGGAGGGCGTCGTGCCTGCCGGGGATTTCAAGAAGATCAAGGCCGGGTGCGACAAATGGTTCGCTGACCTCCCCGGTCTCGTCGCCCGCCAGCGTGAACTGGAGAAGGTTCTCAACCACGACGTCATCGGCTTCACCACGGCCGTCGCCGAGGCCATCAACGGCAAAGCCAGCCGCTGGTTTCATTTCGGACTCACGAGCAGCGACGTGGGCGACACCTGCTACGCCGTGCAGATGATGCAGAGCGCGGACCTCCTCATCGCCGATGTGAAGGCCGTGCTGCCCGTCATCGCGCGCCGGGCGAAGGAGCACAAGTTCACGCCCTGCATCGGGCGCAGCCACGGCATCCACGCCGAGCCGACCACCTTCGGGCTCAAGCTCGCGCTGATGCACGATGAATTCACCCGTGCATTGCGGCGGCTCGAAGGCGTGCGCGACGTCGTAGCCGCGGGGAAGATCTCCGGCGCGGTCGGCACCAGCGCGCACCTCTCGCCGCGCGTCGAGGCCTACGTCTGCAAGAAGCTCGGCATTCGCCCCGCGCCCATCGCCACGCAAGTCGTGCCGCGCGACATCCACGCCGAATTCCACCTCGCGATGGCCCTCGTCGGCGCGAGCATCGAGCGGTGGGCGGTTGAGTTCCGTCATCTGCAACGCACCGAAGTGCTCGAAGCCGAAGAAGCGTTCGCCGTCGGCCAGAAAGGCTCGAGCGCCATGCCGCACAAGCGCAACCCCATCACGTGGGAGCGCCTCACCGGCCTCGCGCGCGTGTTGCGCGGCAACGCGCTTGCAGCGCTGGAGAACGTCGCCCTCTGGCACGAGCGCGACATCAGCCACAGCAGCGTCGAACGCATCATTTTCCCCGACAGTTGCGCGCTGCTGGATTACATGTTCGGCTTGCTCAGGCGCCTGATGGACGGCCTGGTCATCTATCCCGCGAACATGAAGAAGAACCTCGGCCTCTCACTCGGCATGTGGAACAGCCAGACCGTGCTTCTCGCCCTCATCCGCAAAGGACTCACCCGGGAAGCCGCCTACAAGCTCGTGCAAACCGCCGCGATGAAAGCGTGGGAAGTCAAACACGCCGGCCGCGACGACGTCGATTTCCTCGACGTGCTCATGGCGACGCCCGAAGTCGCACAGCATTTCATGAAAGGCGAACTGGAAAAACTCTGCTCCCTGGAGTTTCACTTCAAGGAAGTGAACAACCGGTTTAGAAAGCTGCGGGTATGAGTGTTCCTGCTGAACGGACCTGCAAGGCCAGAACGATGAACGCGTCTGCCTCGGCCGTCCCCGCCGCCGTCATGATCGTCATGGCCGCCGTAGCCTCCGGCTGCGAGGCGGAGCGCAAATCCGAACCTCCCATGAAAGAAACCCAGACCACGGTGACCAACCCGGCGGGCTCGAGCACGAAGTCCGATGCGGACTGGCGCAAGGAACTCACGCCCGACCAATATCACGTGCTCAGGCAGGCGGGCACGGAGCGGCCGTTCGGGCCCGCTTACGAGGAGTTCAACAGGCAGGGCCCGGGCCTCTACAGCTGCGCGGGGTGTGGCGCCGAACTGTTTTCGTCGAGGGAGAAGTTCGATTCGCACTGTGGCTGGCCGTCGTTCTACGACCCCTCGAACGCGAAAAACGTCGTGACCCGCGAGGATGTGACGATGGGGATGGTGCGCGTCGAGGTGCTCTGCGCGAAGTGCGGCGGGCATCTGGGCCACGTGTTCAAAGGGGAGGGCTTCAAGACGCCGACAGACCTGCGCTACTGCATCAACGGCATCGCCCTGAAATTCACGCCCGGGCCCATCGCGCCGGGTGAGGCTGACATCCCCGCGAAACGCTGAGCCGCACCGGAACGGTTGCTTCGCCGCCGTGGGTTCAACCCGCGGCCGCTCATAGTCCGGCAGAATCTCGGGAAACACCGCACCACGCGCGGGGCCGCAGCCCGGGACCGGCTCGAATACCTTCGCGCCCGGGCGGGTCAGTTGGCATGCTAAATCCATGAGCCGCGCAGCAATCCAACTCGCCCTCGGCATGTATGCGCTCGGCGCGTGCGGGTCGGCAGCCGCCGCCGAACCGAGCGCGCGCGACGTGGACTTTTTCGAGACGCGCATCCGCCCGGTGCTGGCGGAGAAGTGCTTTTCGTGCCACTCCGGGCGGGCGCAGAAACTCAAGGGCGGCCTTCGCCTCGATTCCCGCGCGCACACGCTCAAGGGCGGCGACACCGGTCCGGCGCTGGTTCCCGGCGACCCCGACCACAGCGCGATCCTCCGGGCTGTGCGCTGGCGCGATCCGGAATTTCAGATGCCGCCCAAGGAGAAACTGCCGGATGAAGTCATCGCAGACTTTGAAAAGTGGGTGAAACACGGCGCGCCGTTTCCCGACAAGCCCACCCTCGTCGCGAAGCCCGCGCCGCCGTGGTGGGAACTTGTCCCGGACAACAAGCTCCTGCCACCCGCGAAGCCCATCACCGAGGTCGTGAATCACTACATCGAGGCGAAACTCAAATCGGCCCGCGTGAAGCCCGCGCCGCGCGCCGAGGATTCGACCCTCGTGCACCGATGGTCGCTCGACTTGGTCGGCCGCATCCCGACCGCACCCGAAGCGCTGCAGTTCATCGAGTCGAAGTCGAAGGACAAGCCCGCGCACGCCGTGGATCGGCTGATGGCTTTGCCCGGATTCGCGCGCCACCTGGTGAACGAACTCGACTGGCTCCTGATGTCCGGCGAGCGGAGCGACCTTCGCAGCTATCTCTCGCCCGCGGTCGAGGAGACCCGGCCGTGGGATCGCGTCTTCCGGGAGTTGATGCTCGCGCGCGACGCCGAGGCGAAGGGGTCATCCGCCTTTCTCCGCGCCCGCGTGAGGGATCCCGACCGGATGGTCAACGACGTGAGCGTGCGCTTCTTCGGCGTGAACATCAGTTGCGCGCAATGCCACGATCACCCGCTCGTGCCGTCGTGGAAACAGGACCACTACTTCGGGATGAAGTCGTTTTTCAGCCGCACGTTTGACTTCGGCGACTTCGTGGCCGAGCGCGACTACGGGGCGCCGGTCAGCTTCAAGACGACGAAGGGCGAGTCGAAGGAGGCGAAGCTGATGTTCCTGACCGGCCGCACCCTCGACGACCCCGCGCCCGCGGAGCCGACGGCCGAGCAAAAGAAAAACGAGAAGCAGATGATGGAGGACTTGAAGAAAAAGAAGGCGCCATGGCCCGAACCGAAGTTCAGCCGGCGCGCGCAACTCATCGAAGCGGGGTTGCGCCCCGGGGACGAGGGCTTCTTCGCGCGCGCCATCGTGAACCGCATGTGGGCGCAACTCTTCGGACGCGGGCTCGTGATGCCGCTGGACCAGATGCACGGCGCCAACACGCCGAGCCACCCGGAATTGCTCGCGTGGCTCGCGCGCGACTTCACCGCGCACGGATACGACCTTCGCCGGCTCATGCGCGGATTGGTGTTGAGCGAAGCATACGCGCGGACGAGCCGGTGGGGCGACAGCCAGCGGCCCGATGCCGCGCTCTTCGCCGTGGCGGTTCCGCGCGCGCTGACGCCGCAACAACTTGCGCTCTCACTCCATGTCGCGGCGGCGAATCCCGGCGCCGTCCGCACGCCCGAGGACGCGGCCAGATTGCTTAAGTCACTCGAATCCGCCGCGCAGGGTTGGGCGGGCTTGTTCGAGCGCACCGAGGAGAACTTCCAAGTGAGCGTGGACGAGGCGCTCTTGCTCAGCAACAGCGAGCGGATGCAGCGCGAGTTGCTCGCGGACGCCGAGACCAGGCTGCTCCGCCGCGTGATGAGCGAACCCGATCAGTCCAAGGCCGTCTCGCTGGCGTTTTGGAATGTGCTGTCCCGCGCGCCGCATGCGGCCGAGATCAAGGCCATCCTCGCCTACCTTGACAAACACGGCGCACAGCAAGCCGAGCCGTGGCGGCACGTGCTGTGGTCGTTGATGACCGGCACCGAATTCCGCTTCAATCACTGACTTGGTGTCGAGGGTCCGCCGCGCGAACGTTGGGGGAGTCGTCCCGCGCCGCCTTCCCTCATCCTCCTGCTGCCTCCTGCCCGACACCGAACGAGTCCTCAACTCAACTTCGGCGCTTCCACCGCATTCCAGGCCGCGCCGACGGCGCCCGCGAATTCGCCGAGCATCGCGGGAAGGATGCGCGTGCGGTGTCGCGTCGGCCGCCACTCCATTTCATCGAGATAATCTTGAAGCGGATTGAACAGCGCCGGCCCCGCCTTCGAGATGCCGCCGCCAAGCACCACGGCCTCCGGGTCCACGATGTTGATGAATGACGAGATCGAACAGGCGAGCGCGCGGACGGACCGCAGCCACACGTTGGTGGCCTCGGCGTCGCCGCCGAGATGCGCTTCGACCAGATCCTTCGTGGTGGTGAAGCGGCCGTTGCTCCGCTTGGAAAGCGTGTGATTGCCGATCGCGTCCTCGAGGCTGCCCGGCATGTTCGTGATGTCCGGCGCGCCGCTCATGTCCACGGTCGCGTGGCCAAAGTGTCCCGCGCGACCGCACCGGCCGCGCACGAGCATTCGCTCGGTCATGAACGCGCCGCCCACGCCCGTGCCGAGCGTGAGCAGGATGGCGTGCTTGAAGCCACGCGCCGCTCCGATCCACGCCTCGCCGAGCAACGCGGCGTGTGCGTCGTTTAACACGGGGACGGGCTTCACCGAGCCGAGGTGCTTCGTCCAGTCGAGTCCTTCGAGCCCTTGCAGTCGCCCCGGCATGCACGCGACCGAACGGCCGTCGACCGCCGCGAGTCCCGGCGCCGAGATGCCCACCGCGTCGGGAGGCCGGCCGAGTTCACCCTGGACGTCCCAGTAAACCCGGCGGACTTTCTCGGCCCAATCCATCGGAACCACCGGGTCGAACGGGAGGTTCTTCTGCGATTGCGACTGGCCCGAGGCGTTGATGGCCATCGCCTTGATGCAGGATGCGCCGAGGTCGATGCCGAGAGAATAGTCCACGCGGGATCGGGTTGGGGTTGCGGCTGACGCCGAGATTCATGCGCCGACTCGATGCGGCACACAACTCCAAACTGCAGCACTCGAGAATGGAATGCGGGTGTTCCGCTCACGAACTCACTGTCCACCCGCCGTCCACCGCAAGCACTTGTCCCGTCACGAACCGCGACGCGTCCGACATGAAGAATACCGCCGCCGCGTCGCAATCCTCCGGCCGCCCAATGCGCCCGCCGTCTAGCGGTTGCTTCGCGCGGATGAACTTCAGAATCCGCGCATCCGCCTGCGCCCGCTTGGACATCGGCGTGGCCACCAAACCGGGGGCGATTACGTTGAAGCGGATGTTGTCCCGCGCGTAGCGGGCGGCGGCCGCCGTGGTCAACCCGATGACCGCCGCCTTCGCCGCGGCATAAGCATGCGTCGCGAAAAACTCCGGCGACGGCGACCAGCCCAGCACGGAGCTGGTGTTAAGAACCGTGCCGCCGGTTCCCTGGTGCAGGAACTGGCGCACCGCCGCGCGGTTGGAGTGGAACACCGACGTCATGTTCAGCCGAAGCGTGAACTCCCACCCTTCGTCCTTGAGTTCGTGCAGCGGCCCGTCGCCCGCGGCGCGTCCGCTGCCGCCGGCGACGTGATACAACCCGTGAAACCCGCCGAACACGCGCACGGCCGCGGCGATCGCGCGCGCGGCCGTCCGCGGTTTCGCGGCGTCCCCGCGGACGCCCCACGCGGCCGCGCCGAGTTCCTTCACTGCAGCGGCTGCTTTCCGCGCCTCGCGGCCGACAACGACGACCCTTGCGCCCGCGGCGACGAACGCCCGCGCTGCGGACAATCCCAATCCGCCCGTGCCGCCCATGATGACGAGGACCTTTCCGGAAAGTGTGTTCATGCCTCCTTGATACCGCTTTCCCGCGCGCTTGGGTAGGCGCGTTGTCGTCGTGTCGCGTTCACGTCTTGCGCTGGGCGCGTGGCTTGGGTTTGATGCGCGCCTCATCGTGACCGCGCGCAAACCCGCCATCGCCTTCATCTTCGTCACGCTCACGCTCGACATCCTCGGCATCGGGCTGATCATCCCGATCCTGCCGCGGCTCATCGAGAACTTCCACGGCGGCAACGCCGCCCATGCCGCGCACACGGTCGGGATGCTCTCGGCGCTGTATTCGCTGATGCAGTTCGGCTTCGCGCCGCTGCTCGGTTCGCTCTCGGACCGCTTCGGGCGGAGGCCCGTCATCCTCGGCTCGCTGCTCGGCTCGGGGCTCGATTACTTCCTGCTCGCGTTCGCGCCGAACCTCGCGTGGTTCTACGTCGGCCGTGTCATCGCGGGCATCACGGGCGCGAACTTCTCCGCGGCCACCGCTTACATCGCGGACGTGAGCCCGCCCGAGAAGCGCGCGGCGAACTTCGGCCTCATCGGCGCGGCATTCGGGCTCGGGTTCATCCTCGGACCCGCGCTCGGCGGCGTGCTCGGCGACGTCGGGTTGCGCGTGCCCTTCTTTGTCGCGGGAGGGCTCACGCTGCTCAACACGCTTTACGGCTGGCTCGTGCTGCCCGAGTCGCTCGCGCCGGAGAACCGCCGGGCCTTCGCATGGAACCGCTCGAATCCCGCCGGCTCGCTGCTCGCGCTGCGTCGCTATCCGATGGTGTTCGGTCTGACGGGCACCTACTTTCTCTTCTACCTCGCGCACCAAGTTTATCCGGCCATCTGGGTGCTCTACACAAGCTACCGTTACCAGTGGACCGTCGCCCAGACGGGGTGGTCGCTGGCGCTCGTCGGCCTGATGGCGGCCATCGTGCAAGGCGGGCTGACGCGCGTCGTCGTTGCCAACCTCGGCGAGCAAAGGTCGGCGATCTTTGGGCTCACGGTTTCGGTTGTGGCGTATGCCCTCTACGGCTTCGCCCCCGAAGGCTGGATGATGTATGCGATCATCTGCTTCGGCTCGCTTGGTGGCGTGACCACGCCCGCGTTACAGGGGCTCATCTCGCGCAGCACCGGCGCGGATGAACAAGGCGCGGTGCAGGGCGCGCTCACGAGCCTCGCCAGCGTGACCGGAATCCTCGGCCCACCGATCGTCACGGGGCTCTTTGGATTCTTCATCAGTCAGGGCGCGCCGATGAAGCTGCCGGGCGTCGCGTTCTATTTCAGCTCCCTGCTGTCCGTCGGCGCGCTCGTGCTCGCCGCGCGATCGTTCCGAAGGAATGGCTCGGATGCGAAACCCGGTGCGCCCGCCCCAGCGGCTCAACCGTAGTCGATCGCCAGCACTTCGAGCTCCTCCTCGCCGGCGGGGATTTTGAAACGCACCCGCTCGCCCACCGTCGCCTCCATCAACGCCCGGGCGAGCGGCGAGCGGAAACTGATCCAGTGGGGCTCCAAGTCCGCCTCGTGGAAGCCGACGATTCGATACTGCGCCTGCTCGTCGTTGCGCTCGCGCACGGTGACAGTCGCGCCGAGTTTCACCTGCAACCACGGCTTCTCCGGGGCGCGCACGATTTCCGCGCCGTGCAGGCACTGTTGGATGTGCGCAATGCGCGCGTCGGCCTCCCGCAACGCGCGCTTGTCATCCGGCGTGTCGCCCGCGGCGACCCACCGGGGCCGCTCCACCTCGACAAGCCGCGCCAGTTCCGAGCGCAAGCGCCTCTCGCCCTCGGCCGTGAGCAAGTTCCTCACGCCCGCGGGCAGGGGCGGCGGGAGCCTCGGCGCCGCCGGTCGTTCCGGCAGGTCGTTGTCTTCTTTGACAAAGGCGCGGCTCATCCGATCCCCCTTACTGCAACCACGTCAGCGCCGGCCGTCTCAGCGTCGCCTCGAACTCGCGCTCGCTCGCGAAGCGCGCGCGGCCCCTCGACTCGTCGCCGTCGAGAAACAGCACGAACTCGAGCTGCGCGCCGGCCGTGCCGCGCTCGTCGCAGCACTTCCTCACGATTTCGAGCGCCGGCATCGTCTTGCGGCCGAGCACCTCGACGAGCGGGAACTGGATGTCGCCGTCATACGCGCGAAACACCAGCTCCGTGCACACGAGCTTGTCCGTGCTGAAGAAGTCGAACTCGAAGTCATACGGCTTGCCGACGTGGCTGAACGCGCGCGCGATGCCCTCGCGAATCCGCTCCGGCGCGAGCCGCGGCCGCATCACCGCGCACGAATCGCCGCCGCCGATGGATTCCTCGAGCGACGAAAACACGACGCCCTCGCTGATGGACTCGATGATCACGTGCACGTCGCCGTGCGCGTCGCGCTTGATGAAGTTCGCCCATTGCGGAGCGACGCGCGGGTCCGTGTCGAGCCCGAGCTTTAGGAGATCCGCGGGCGTGCCGACGTAAAGGGTCGCGTGCGGCCAGTAGCCGGGAAGAAACGCGTTCGAGAGAAACCAGTTCCGGCGCTCGATCACGATGTCGCCGGGCTGCAGCCTGCCGCGAAGCTCCGCGAGTTGCGCCGCGTCGATGAGCGACCGGCCGTGCCGCGGCTTGCGAATCTTGGTGTCGCCGACCCAGAGCGACACGGCGGACTTGACCTGATAGATCGCCTCGCGCGTCGCGTCGCGCGCCTCGGCGGCCACCGCGCGCACGGCGCCGTCGCGGAGTTGCGGCGAGAGTTTCGCGATGGCTTCACGCCCGCGGGAGATGGCCGCGAGGAAATCCGAGTGCGGTGTGGCGCGGTCGAATCCCGCGCGCGCGTAATCGGCCTGGAGCGCGTCGTGCCGGCGCAGCGCGCTGTCGAGCAACTTCCGGTGTTGCGATTGGGTCAGGTTTTTCTGAATCGTGTTGAAGAGGTCCGGCGGGATGCCCCACAGCGGCTCGGCCTCATTGAACTTCCTCACCGTTTCCGGCGACCGGTTGAACTGCGTGACGAACTTGAGCGAGGTCGCATAGAGCGACACACTCGCGGCGTGGCCGAGCAGGCCCGCGCGCCGCCGCAACGCGTCGTCGCGCACGGCGGCCACGTCCTGATACCGCCACGCGAGGCGCAGCAGCGCGGCGCGGCAGTTCAGATAGGTGAGCAGGAGCTGACGCACGGTGTCGTTGTCGTCCTGCTTGAGGTAACTGCGCTGGCCCGAGGCGAACTCGCCCTGCACCTGCACGGCGCGGGCTTCGAGCTCCGCAACGCTGAGGAGGACATTGCCCAGCGCGCCCTCGTCCGCGGTGATCTGCGCGGCAAGCGCGCCGGACGAGAGTTTGCCAAGGTCTGGGCCGGGAAATGAAAATTCGGCGAGCGGGCGGTTCTTGTAAGCCGCCATCGCCCACGCGAGCAGCGCAGCCGCGAGCGCGAACGAAGCGGTCCAGACCGCGAACTGTTTCGCCCACCATTGCCAAGGGAACGGACGCGGCGCGAGCGGCAGCACGGGACGCGCGCGCAGATATTCCTTCGCGAGTTCGGCGAGCCTGGCGCCGGCTTCGGACTGTCCGCGCCGCAACTCGTCGAGCTTCGCGGGCTGGAACAGCAGCTTCAGTTCGTTCACGAGCCGCCGGGAGACGTCGCGCACGTTGCGCCAGTAGCCGAGCGCGAACGCGCCCGCGAACGGCATCAGCCCCGCCCACGTCCACGCGACCCATGGCAGGAAATACCACTTGGCCATCCACCACCACACAAGCGCATACCACGCGCCATAAGCCGGCAGGCCGACCGCGAGCCGCATCAACGAGGTCGTCATCCGGCCGGGCGCTTGCAGCTTGGAGGCGACGCCACGCACGACAAGGAACGGCACGAGGTGATGCAGCGTGCCGACCAGCACCGGCACGACTCCGAACGCAAGCCGCGCCACTGCCCACACGAGTCCGAGCAGGAACCGCAGCCCACGTTGCCGGAGGATGGGTGAATGAACCGTCAGCCCGCACGCCGCCGCGCGTTCGCGGTGTTCGTTGATCGCCGTGGCCGTGGCATCCGCGCGGGCGCGGTCCGCCCCGGCGAAGTGATTCATCGCATCGGCGACGCGCTTGCGCTGGCGCACGCGCGCGATGGGATCCGAGAACCGCTCCCGCCCGGCGGGCACGAGCGCCTCGAGGTCGAGCAGCAGCGGCTCCCATCGCTCGTCTTCGAGGTGCACCACGATTTCCTTGAGCCGGCGGTCGATCTCGGCCGTGAGTTCGCGCATCGCGACGCGTTCTTCCGGATGGCGGGCGAGGAATGCCGCGGCGTCAACCGGGTCGCCGACGCGCACCCACACCGCGCTGCGGAAGCGTTCCTTCGCCTCGAAATTGAGCCCGAGCGGGATGATCTTGAGGCCCTTCGCGCCCCCGGCGACGGCTTGTTGCGCAATGCGCGCGGCGCCGGTGCGAACCTTCTCGACCTTCATCGCGTCGTGCGACTTGCCTTCGGGGAAAATGCCGACCGCGCCGCCGGCCACGATGCGTTCGGCCGCAGCGGCGAGGGATTCGAGATTGCGCGCCACTTGCGAGCGGTCGTCGCTGCCGCGAAAGGCCGGCACCATGCCGAGCGCGCGCATCGCGGCGCCGAGCACGGGCACATCGAAGAGCGGCGCCTTGGCGAGAAAGTGCACCGGGCGCCGCGCGGTGATGCCGACGATGGCCGGGTCCATGAGCGACGCCGCGTGATTCGCAACGAAGAGGACCGGGCCGGTCGCCGGCAAACGCTCGCGGCCGGAGACCTCGATGGTCGGGTAGTAGAGCCGCACCGCGCCACGGGCAAGCGTGCGCGCGAGACGGGCCATCATCGAGTCGGGCACGACGGCGGTTGTAGCGCAAACCGCGAGGGACCGGAAGCGGCATCACACTGCCGCCAAAGGCGATTGTGACAGCGCGCGAACGGGCGGCTTGCTCGGCGCCGAGGGAAAATCCGGCCTGAAATTCCCTGGCGCAGTCCGGGCACATGCCGTGAGTCACGCGTTTGCCCGTCTGCCGGGTGAAGTGCTTCTCGAGCGACTGCCTGTTCTCCTCGACCTTGATCTTCCGGCACCACGCGCAGATTTGCAGGAAGTTCTCAAGGTAGCTCAGGCGCGACATGATGCGATAGACTTGGTAACCGGAGAGTCCTCACAGCATGAGGATGACGACCGTCTTGCTGATGCCCTCGACGATGTTGAGGTCCTGCTTGGTGCCGCCGAAGACACGGTGCGCGAGGTCGAAAAGCTCGTAGGACCAGGTGAGGATGATGACCGTCAGGAATCCGAGACGGTGCCAGAGCGGCGGCCGGTCCGCGCCGCAAGTAGCAACTCATCGAATCTCCGCGAACGGCACCCGCCGCACGCGCCGCCGCCGGAACCACGCCATGGCAAAGAGGTCGGCGATCCCGCGCCCGAGGCGGTTCCACACGCCATACTTCGAGACGCCCGCGACACGGGGGCGGTGGTTCACAGGCACCTCGCGACAGCGGAATCCGCCGCCGTGCACGAGGATCGGCAGAAACCGGTGCAGCCCGTTGAAGCCGAACAAGCCGTCGAGGCACTCGCGGCGAAACACGCGCAGCGCGCAGCCGCTGTCCGCAACGTCCACGCCCAGCATGCCACGCCGCGCGGCGCGGGCGATGCGCGAGGACACGCGGCGCAGCCACGTGTCGCGGCGGCTTGCGCGCCACCCGCTCACGAAATCGCACGAGTCCAGTTCGCCAATCAGTCTCGGCAAGTCGGCGGGGTCGTTCTGCAAGTCGCCGTCGAGTGTCGCAAGCACCGGGCTTGTTGTGGCGGTGAAGCCCGTCCACACTGCCGCACTCTGCCCGGAATTGCGCTCCAGCCGCAGCCCGCGGACACGGGCATCGGCCGCGTGCGCCTCGGTGATGCGCCGCCACGTGTCGTCCGTGCTGCAATCGTCCACGAGCACCAGTTCCCAACTCCGTGAGACGGCCGACATCGCTGCCGTCACCTCGCGCGCGAGGGGCAGCACGTTCTCCGCCTCGTTGAACACGGGCACCACGATGGACAGCTCGCACGGCATCGGATGCCGAGGATAATCGCCCGGCTCCCCGCGCGGGAACAGAATTTTCCGCGCGCGAAGTCGGATTGAAACCTTCCCGCGATCCGACCGTCTGCCTTTGCACTGCCGCCATGATGAACCGCCCCGCCACGCTTGGTGCCTGTCTCACGATCGCCGCGGCATTCGTCGTCTCGGTCTCCCTTCGCGCCGCCGACAAGTTGCTGCCGTCCGAGACAATCACGCCCGACCAGCTCGCGTTCTTCGAGAAGCGCATCCGGCCCGTGCTCGCGGCGAAGTGCTACAAGTGCCATTCCGCCGAGGCCGAGAAAGTCAAAGGCGGGCTGCTGCTCGATACGCGCGACGGCATCCGCCTGGGCGGCGCCACCGGCCACGCAGTCGAACCGGGCGACCTCAAGGGCAGCCTGCTCATCGCGGCCCTCCGTGGCGAGAAGAAGGACCTGCTCATGCCACCCAAGGAGAAACTCCCACCCGAGGTGATCGCGGATTTCGAGAAGTGGATTCTCATGGGCGCGCCCGACCCGCGTGACGGCAAGCCCAAGCTCGCAAAGAAACCTGACGCGTCGGAGGGAAAGAACTTTTGGGCGTTCCAGCCCGTCCAGCCCGTCTCCGTGCCAAAGGTCAACGACTCCAAGTGGCCGGCGTCGGACATCGACCGTTTCGTGCTCGCAAAGCTCGAGCAAAACAAACTCAAGCCCGTCGCCGATGCCGACGCGCACACGCTGATCCGCCGGCTCTACTTCGACCTGCTCGGGATTCCGCCGACACCCGCCGAGGTGGACGCCTTCGTCCGTGAGTCGCACGGGACCCACGCGTCCACCCGGTCCTATGAAGCCCTCGTGGACCGCCTGCTCGCCTCGCCCCAGTTCGGCGAGCGATGGGGCCGTCACTGGCTCGATGTCGCGCGTTACGCCGAGTCGAGCGGCAAGGAGCGCAACTACCTCTACACACAGGCGTGGCGCTACCGCGACTATGTGATCGACGCGATCAACGCCGACAAACCTTACGACCAGTTCATTCGCGAGCAGGTCGCGGGCGACTTGCTGCCCGCGAAGAACGCCGCCGAGCGCAACGAACGGCTCATCGCCACGGGCTTCCTCGCGATGGGGCCGAAAGGCTTCAACGAGCGCAACCGCGAGCAGTTCGTGATGGACAACGTGGACGAGCAGATCGACGTGACCACGCGCGCCGTGATGGCCGTGACCGTGAGTTGCGCGCGCTGCCACGACCACAAGTTCGATCCCATCTCCACGAAGGATTACTACGCGGTCGCGGGCATCTTCAAGAGCACCGACATCTACTACGGCACAGGCGATGGCGCGGCGGGCAAGAACCGCCAACCCGGCAAACTCCTGCCACTGGCGAAGGACGCGTCGTTCAAGGAAGTGAAGCCCGCGTCCGCCGTTCCAGCCGCGTCCACGCCGCAAGCCGAACCCGAGGCAATCAAGCCAAGCTTGTTGACGCCCCAGCAGGAAGCGCAACTCGCGAAACTCGCCCAGGGAAACCCCAAGCTCGCGGAGCGACTCAGGTCGCTGACACCGGAGCAAAAGGCGCTCGCGTTGGCGCGATTCCAAGGCGGCGCAGGCGCGGCGAAAGCAGCGAAAGCCGGCAAAGGTGCGAAGAAGGCGACCCGGGCCGTCGAGTCACCGGGCGAACGCACCGAACTCGGCGACGGCGAACGCGTCATCATGGGCGTCCTGGATGGCCGGGTGGCCGATTGCCCGATTTATGTGCGCGGCGAGTTGCAAGAGAAAGGGCCGGTCATCCCGCGCGGATTCGTCGCGGTGCTCAATCCATCGGGCTCGGTTCAGCAGATTCCCGCTAGCCAAAGCGGCCGCCTCGAACTCGCCCAATGGCTCACGAGTCCGCAAAATCCGCTCACCGCGCGCGTCATGGCCAACCGCGTCTGGCTGCATCTCTTCGGCGAGGGCATCGTCGCGAGCGCGGACAACTTCGGCGCGACGGGCGACCGTCCGACGCACCCCGAGTTGCTCGATTTCCTCGCCGGCCGGCTTGTCGCGAACCAATGGTCGGTCAAAAAGCTCGTTCGCGAGGTCGTCCTCAGCCGCACCTACAGGCTCAGCGCCGCGCACGACACGAAGAACTTCGCGACCGACCCGGACAACAGCCTGTATTGGCGCGCGAACCAGCGGCGTCTCGACGCCGAGTCCATCCGCGACGCGGTGCTCGCCGTGAGCGGCCGCCTCGACCTCGAACCGCCCCGTTCCTCGCCCGTCACCGCGCTCGGCGACATGGACATCGGCCGCAACCGAAACGCCGTCCTCAAGGCGGATTCCCGCAAGCGCAGCGTTTACCTGCCCATCGTTCGCGACATGGTGCCCGACGTGCTCGACCTGTTCGACTTCGCCGAACCCAGCCTCGTGGTGGCAAACCGCGATGTGACCACTGTGCCGTCGCAAGCGTTGTTCATGTTGAACAGCCCGTTCATCCACGAGAACTCCACCGCGCTGGCGAAGCGTGTGCAGACCGCTGCGTCCGATGATCGCGCGCGAATCACGAGCGCGTATCTGACCGCGCTCTCGCGCCCGCCAACCCCCGTCGAACTCGCGCGCGGCGAGAGTTACTTGAAGAAGTTGTCCGCCGAGCCGGGTTGTTCGCCCGAGACCGCGTGGACGACCTTTTGCCAGGCCTTCATAGCGAGCGCCGAGTTCAGGTATATCAAATAGACACAAACCATGAGCACCAACCGCCCGTTTGATTGTTCCCAGGTGCAGCCCCTCGTTTTGACCCGCCGCGACATGCTCAAAGGCGCGGGCGCGGGTTTCGGCTACCTCGCGTTTGCAGGGTTGTGCGCCGAGGCCGCCGCGCCGTATCAGAGCCCGCTGCTGCCCAAGGCCCCGCACTTCACGCCCAAGGCCAAGCGCATCATTTTCCTCGCGATGCAGGGCGGGCCGTCGCATCTCGACACTTTCGACTACAAGCCCAAGCTCATCACCGACGCCGGCAAGGCCGGGGACAAGGGCAAGCTCGTCGCGCCCGTCGCGGAGTTCAAGCAGCGCGGCCAGAGCGGTCTGTGGATTTCCGACGCATTTTCAAAAGTCGCCGAACACGCCGATGACATCTGCCTGCTTCGCGGCATGACCACGGACATCCCGAACCACCCGCAGGCCTTCGTCCAAATGCACACCGGCAGCGCGCGATTCGTGCGGCCCTCGATGGGCGCGTGGACGCTTTACGGACTCGGCACCGAGAATCAGAACCTGCCCGGCTTCATCACCATCGCCGCGCCCGTCGCGCTGGGCGGCGCGCAGAACTACGGGAGCGCGTTCCTGCCCGCGTCGTTCCAGGGCACGCGCATCGACCAACCCGCCGGCAACGCCTCGGCCAAGCCCGCGAAGGGCAACGCGGCCATGGCCACCGAGGGCATCGGCAACATCCGCAACCCGCGCTTGTCCGAGAAGGCCCAGCGCGAGCAGCTCGACTTGGTGCAGTCCATGAACCGCGACTTGCTCACCGGCGGTGCAAACCCCGAGGTCGAAGGCGTCATCCAGTCCTACGAACTCGCGTTCCGCATGCAGGCTGAAATCCCGAAGGTCATGGACTTCCGCAAGGAATCCGCCGCGACCCTGCAATCGTATGGCATCGGCGGCGGGCCGACCGAAGGCTTCGGCAAGCAATGCCTCATGGCGCGGCGGTTCGCCGAAGCAGGCGTGCGCTTCATCGAGGTCTGCCACCAGGGCTGGGACCACCACAACGGCCTGAAGACCCGGCTCAACGGCAGCAGCGCCGCGGTGGACCAGCCCATCGCCGCGTTGCTCGCCGACCTCAAGCGCCGCGACATGCTCAAGGACACGCTCGTCATCTGGGGCGGTGAATTCGGCCGCACGCCGACCAACGGCTCGGCCGACGGCCGCGGCCACAACGCGAAGGGCTACACCATGTGGATGGCCGGCGGCGGCGTGAAGGGCGGCTACTCGCACGGCGCGACCGACGACCACGGCGGCACGGCGGTCGAGGACAAGACGCACGTGCACGACATGCACGCGACGGCGTTGCACCTGCTCGGGCTCGACCACGAGAAGCTCACCTACCGATACGCGGGCCGCGACTTCCGCCTCACCGACGTCCACGGCCACGTGGCGCAGAAGGTGATCGCGTAACGGATGCGCTCAACGTCTGTCCCCACGGTCTCCCGCGGGATGCCGGCAGCGTCGTCGCGTCACTTCGTTTCCCTGATGAACTTGAGGATCGCCTTCGCCGTGTCGTTCTGGTCCTGCAGGAAGGCGAACACTTCCATGATGTGGGTCTCGCCCGGCGTGTAGACGAGCTGCGACTCGACGCCCGACTTCCGCAGCGCATTGTGAAACGCGCGCGCCTGCGCGGGCAGCGTGAAGTAATCGAACTGGCAGTAGCTCACGAGGAACGGCGGCGCGGGCGATTTCACAAAGCCCAGCGGCGAAGCGTCGCGACGCACGCCGGGATCGTTGCCGAAGACCGACGTGAGCCCGTCAATGTTCATGTCGTAGACACCGCTCAATCCGAGCACGCCCTTGATCTGCCGCGCCGAAAGCCCGTGCGCCGCGAGGAATCGCGGATTCAACGCCAGCAGCGCCGACAGGTGCCCGCCCGCGGAGTGCCCGCCCATGAACAGGCGCTTCGGGTCGCCGCCGTGTTCCGCGACATGCTTGACGGTCCACGCAAACGCAGCCGCGGCATCCTCGGCCTGCGCGGGCCATGGACTTCGCGGCGCGAGCCGGTAGCTCGGCACCACGCACACGATGCCGTGCCGCGCGTAAAACGTGCCGAGCGACGGATACAAGTTGCGGTCGCCGAACCGCCACGCCCCGCCGTGCAGGAAGACATACACGGGCGCGTTCGTCGCGCCCTTCGGTGAATACACGTCGAGCATCTGCTTCGTCGCGAGGTCGGCGCCGCCGGTCTCCGAATAACGGATGTTCTTCGCCGCCAAAACCCCGGGCGCCTCGATGGGCGTCATGCGGATTCCATTCAGCGAACTGGCGCCCACGTGGATGGCGTTCGCGTAAATCCACGGCCGGTCCTCGCCCGCGATGTTCAGCCACGCCTCGAGCCTGTAGGAGCCGTTCTCCTTGGGTTCGTGCTCGAAGCGCGTCGCGACGCGGTCCGCGATGACTTTGCCGTCGCGGATCAGCTTGTAGCGCGCGGCCACCGGCGCCTGCGCGACGAACCGCGTGCGCCCGCTGCCGACACCGAGTTGCGCCGAGTCGCCCATGCCAAAGGTGCCGAGGTTGTTGATGCACGCGAAGCCGAAGCCCGTCGGGTCGCAAAGCCAGTCGTGCGCGACGTAGCAGCGACCCGCCGCGAGCGCGTCACGGATCGCCCGCTCGGCCAGGTCGGGCGCGAGGATGTGCGTGGTCAGGTTGCGGAAGCTCACGTCGTAGGGATCGAACGTAATGTCCTTGAACACCTGGTTCTGGTGCGCGTCGTTCGCGGCGATGCCGGTGAAGAACCTTCGCGCGACAAGCTCGCGGTCCCACTTGGCCATGATCAGGTCGCGATGATCGCTGCCCGCCCCGAACAGTTCGTCGGGATACTCCTTGAATGTCGCGACCAGCCTCTGCCACGAGATCTCACTCACGGAATTCGCCAGCAGGTAGAGGTGCAAGCCCTTGTCGAGTTTCGCGTCGGTGTGGCGGTTGACAATCTCGAGCCCGGCGAAGCCCTTCGAGTCCGCGTCGAATCGCTCCTCGATGTGCGAGAGGAAGCGCAGCCCGCTCTTCTCGACGGCCCTGCCGTCCGCGCCGAATTCGGGGAACCACAACTCGCCGCCGCCGCCGACTTCGGAGCCGGCGAAGAACAGCACGCCGTCGCGCAACCCGCGCCATGTGTCGGCCTTGGGCCCGCGGTGGTCGGTGAACATCACCACCTGCACGCCGGTCTTCTTCGCAGCCGCGAGGACCTGCTCGCGCGTGCCCTTCGTGTGGTCGCTGTCCTCCGCGTGGACGTGCAACACGGCGCGGTAGTCGTTGTAGTGACCGAAGCCCGGGACGGGCTGGCGTTCGCGGGCAAGCCGCTCGCGCGCCTCGCGCGTGGCCTTGAGGTGGGCGGGTTCGAGCCGCTGAAGGACCGTGAAGCGGTTCGTGGACTGCGCGGTGGCGGCGTGCGCGAAAAGGACTGCGCCCAAAATCCCGGCGATGCGGACTGGCTGCATGGAGCGATACTAGCGGCTCCAGCCGTAATTGTCACACGCCGCTTAGGCGGCGGCTCACTATGGCCTAGATGTTAGCCTTGGTTAGCGCTCTGACGGCCCAGTGTAGGTTACGGGCTTGATTAGGGATTCGTCGATCCCAGCCTTCCTTGCCTCGTCCGGACTGATCCGCCAAACCGCGATCCCGGCAGAATCCCGCAATGATTTCTCCGCGGCTTTCTTTGCTAGCGGGAGGAGGAAAGGCACCGCTGAAACAGCTCTCGATTCGAGCGCACCCAACCCGACGCACGCCGCAACTTGCACGGCTTCTTCGCGATCGTGGAGGAGTCGCGAGATTTCGACAACGGAGGTCTCGGGCTCCTGGCGGCTTCGCCCCAGGGCCCTGGCAACAGCCGCGCGTGCCACAGCGTTTGTGTCCCTTAGCCGTGCGAGAAGAACACGGGCGGCGTCCGGAGTTGATGGGTTGACCGAGTCGAGCGCGGTCAGCGCGTTGCCGACGAGCCGCGGGTTGGGATCGGAGAGCATGTCCACAAGCGGGTTCAAGGTGTCGCCCCCGATGCATGCCATTGCCAGAGTCGCAGTCACGGAAGTTTTTGTGTCCCGCGCCATTCCCAAGAGCGCGGGACCGGCGGGCGCACCGGCCGCACCGAGTGCCCGGAATCCATTCAAAGCTTGAGCTCGCCGGACCACTGGAGGCGCAAGCTTCAACTCATCCAGTTTGTCGGTTCCCACGACCGCCTTGAGTTGCTTGTTGAATTCAGTGTCGTCGGATCGGGCCATCTCCACGAGCACGGGCACCACCATCGCCGCGGAAGCTCGCAGCGCGTCCGAAGCATTGTTCCGAACTGCCTCGGTGGCACTGGTAAGGTCTTTGAGCAAGTCGGGAATGGGCTTGGTTCCAGCCGTTGGCTCGACCGGTCGTGAACAGGCGGCTATGGCCAGGGTGACCATTCCGACTGCAACCAAACGCGAGCCGAGTGGTCGGGAAGGAATCATGACGATCTTACTTGTATGGTCCGAGCCCTTCCGAAATCCAGCCGAAACTTCACGCGGATCGATTGCATTCAGAGAATTGAACGGATTGCGGTTTCGCTGGAGCGCCCGCCAGCGTGAACTTCGGACACTGGCTCATGAAGCGGATGGGGTTGCCGTAAACCACGGCGTCCACGTCCGCCGCCGTCCAGCCGCGCTTGCGCATTTCCAGCGCGGTGTAGGGCACGTTGAGCGGGATGCTCACGCCCCAGTCGCAGGCGCTGTTCATCCAGAGGCGCTCGCGCCCGTAACATTCGAGGATGTCAATCGCGCGCGCCGGCGAGCATTTGCTCTCGGGATACAGCGTCATGCCCGCCCAGAAGCCCGCGTCGAGCACGAGTTTCACCGTGTGTTCCTCGACGTGGTCAATGATGCAACGCGCGGGCTCGATGCGCCGGTCGGCCTT
>Ga0194121_10001143_pt1 | contig 46097 bp, 41 predicted proteins | sample TA2MahCa50mmetaG_FD_148609 | JGI IMG/M metagenome (GOLD analysis project Ga0194121, IMG submission 148609) | Freshwater microbial communities from Lake Tanganyika, Tanzania - TA2015020 Mahale Deep Cast 50m | ecosystem: Environmental > Aquatic > Freshwater > Lake | place: Tanzania: Lake...
CACCGCGGACGACGGAAGGATCGTAGGCGTTGAAATTCATCGTTTCAATGGAGACCGCAATTCGGCCGGCAGTATTTAAGAAAATTGGTAGGACCATGCGCTGGCGCACGGCACCCGAATATTTGCAAAGGATTTGGCCGGACCAATAGAGCGCTTAGCCAACAACAGTTACCCTCATCCCGTCACTTGACCTACACTCGCTACGGCGTACCACCCAAAGCCGCAGGCAAGGAGGCACGACTCGTCCCACATGATTGTCTGACAGACCGCAGCTATCGCATGAATGACGTCGGTACCAGCGCGCGTTCGAAGACGCCGGTGAAGGGTCGAAGGAGAGCACGCTAATCCATAACAAGACGCCGGAAAAACTGGTGGCCACTTCGGGGCCTATTTCTGCGTTCAATGCTTGGACAACATGGCGACCGACTTCCGCTACCCTGTGAACACCTCAGAGCGGCGTTGACATTGTTTCACGCGCACGCCACGCTCAACCTATCTGATCGCAAGATCAGAGGGAGCGCTTCGCAGGAGCGCTTCGTTCTCATCCACGGGAGGCAATATCAATATGAGGAAGCTCGCATTGGGCGCCGGACTGGCATTCGGCGCTGCTGTGGCGGCTGGTGCGTTCGTTCACGCTCCATCCACCCAAGCTGCCGAAGGGCAGTGGTGGCCCGCCAAGGTTCAGGTCTTCAATCCGTCCTGCACCGATGGCGATCCGAAGTGCTGGACCGATCCGGCCAACGACGCAGCGAAGCTCGAGATCGTTGACTATGTGCCGCTGATGCCGGGCGATGTCGGCAAGAAGCACCACATCTGCGTCTCGTTCCCGCACCTGAAAGACTCGTACTGGGTGGGCGCAGCCTACGGCATCATCGAGGAAGGCAAGCGGCTCGGCCAGAAGATCACGCTGGTCGAGGCAGCCGGCTATACCAACCTCGAGAAGCAGATCGCCCAGGTTGAAGACTGCATCGCCAACGGCGCCGAAGCGCTTGTCATCGGCGCGATCTCGGGCGATGGCAACGCGAAGCAGATCGATGAGCTGCGCGCGAAGGGCATCGTCGTCGTAGACCTGATCAATGGCATCAACACCAAGGTCGATTCCAAGTCGCTCGAAAGCTACTTCACCATGGGCTTCATTGCCTGCAAGTGGATTGCTGATCAGCATCCGGCCGGCAGCGGCAAGAAAAAGCTCGCATGGTTCCCTGGGCCGCCCGGTGCAGGCTGGTCGGTAGCCGGTGACCAGGGCTGCAACGCCGCGGTCAAGGGCAGCGACGCCGAGCTCATCTCCACTAAGTGGGGCGATACGGGCAAGGAGATCCAGCTGAAGTTGGTTGAGGACGTGCTGCAGGCGCAAACCGCCGGCGGCAAGACCGACCTAGACTATATCGTCGGCGTCGCGCCGGCGATTGAGGGTGCGGTCTCTGCGGTGCGCGATCGCGACCTGTCGAAGCAGGTCAAACTCGTGTCCTACTACTACACGCCGGGCATGCACATGTTCCTCGGCCAGGGCCGCGTCGCCATGGCTCCGACGGACCAGATGATCATCCAGTCGCGCATCGGCATCGATCAGGCGGTTCGCCTGCTTGAGAAGAAGGGCTTCGCGACCGGCGGCCGCGCCGAGTTCAACAATACCGGCCGCACGATCGAGCATGTTCAGCCGGTTCCGATCAACGTGACACCGGAAAACATCAAGGAGTTCGACACCATGACGACTCTGGCGCCCGACGGTTGGACGCCGGTCTTCACGGTCGACTGATCTGAGGGACCGCGGCGACAACAACGGACAACAAACGTGGCCATGGTCCAAGGCAGTGGCGGGAGCCCGGAGTCGGATGGCTCCGGTGCTCCCCTTCTTTTGCGGGTCGAGCGCGTCTCCAAGCAATTCCCGGGCACGCTTGCGCTCGACCGGGTCAATTTTGAAGTCCGGGCCGGCGAGGTCCACGTTCTCTTTGGCGAGAATGGCGCCGGCAAATCAACGCTGATTCAGATTCTTGCCGGCGTGCACCGGCCCTCAGGCGGGCAGATCATCTTCAAGGGTCAGCCGATCCACATCACCTCGGTGCATCATGCCCGCGCGCTCGGGATCAGCGCGGTATTCCAGGAATTCTCGCTCGTGCCCCAGCTTTCGATCGAGGACAATTTGTTCCTTGGTTCCGAGGTGCGTAAGGGCCTGATGCTCGACAAGGTGGGCCTGCGCCGACAGGCCCGAGAGGTGCTTGATCGACTGGGCTTCGATCTCAAGCCGCGCGCGCCGGTGATGTACCTCTCGCGCGCGCAGCAACAGATGGTCGAGATCGCGAAGGCGTTTCGCACCAAGCCGTCCCTCATGATTTTCGATGAGCCGACCGCTTCGCTCACTGAGCGCGAGACCGCGCGGCTGTTCGCCCTGATCGAGCAGATCAAGGCCGAAGGCATTGGCATCATCTACATCACACACCGGATGAATGAGATCAAACGCATCGGCGATCGCATCACCGTGCTGCGCGATGGCAAGTACATCGCGACGATTGGCGTCGCCGAGGCAACCGACCAGCGCCTGGTCGAGCTGATGACCGGGCGCGTCGTCGAACAGGTCTTTCCGACCGTCAGTTTTATGCCAAAGGAAAATCTGCTCGAGATCGAGGGTCTGACGACCGCCGATGGCAGCGTGCGCGACGTCTCGATCAATGTGCGCGCGGGCGAGATCGTCGGCATTGCCGGGCTCGTGGGCTCCGGCAAGTCACAAATTGGTCGGTCCTGCTTTGGGCTCGAGCGCATTGCGGGCGGCAGAATCACCTTCAATGGCGAAGTCGTCTACGAGGCACGCAAGACCAACAAGCTCGGCCAGCGCCGCATGCTCGATCGCGGGCTCTACTACGTGCCGTCCGATCGGCGTCAGGAAGGCCTTGTGATGATGCAGAACGTGCGTGAGAACGTCGCGCTCTCATCGCTCTGGCTCAGAACGTTCTCCAACGTATTGTTCCTACGTCGCGCCAACGAACGCATCGTGGTCAAGGATCTCGTGCGCCGGCTTGATCTCGACCCACCCAATATCGAGCGCGACCTCGAGCATTTCTCGGGCGGCAACCAGCAGAAGGTGCTGGTGGGCAAATCGCTGGTGCGCGACGTCAAGCTCTTCATCTTCGATGAGCCGACGGTCGGCGTCGATGTCGGCGCGCGCGTGCACATCTACAATTTCATCAAGGAGCTGTGCGAGGCCGGCGCCGGCGTGCTGTTGATCTCGTCCGACCTGCCGGAGATCCTGCATCTGCCCTATCGGGCCTACGTTATGTATCGTGGCGAGCTGCGGGCCGAGCTGTCGCAGAAGGACATCAGCGAGCAGGCCGTGCTCAGCCACTTCTTCGAAAAACAATCGGCCTAGGACAGGGAGATCGGGAATGGCGGGCGTGACTCTCGGGCAGCAATCGGGACTGCTCGGTTCCGCGGAGCGGCTGGCGACACAAGTGTTCGTGCGCGCTGGCGTCCTGCCCTGGTTCCTCATCTTCTCGATCATCATCTTCACGTTCGCGACCGAGACCTTCTTGACCGGGCAGAATTTCATGCTGGTGGCCCGGCAGGCGACCTACCTCGTTATGGTCGCAATGGGGCAGATGGTCGTGCTCCTGACCGCCGGGCTCGATCTCTCGGTCGGCGTCATGTTTGCGATCGCCTCGGTCGTCTCCTCGATGGTGATGGTTGATGTCTTCAACGCGTCCGGCAAAGAGGCGGTGTGGGGCTCGATCATTGCCGGCTGCGCCGCCGGCATGGCCTCTGGCTTGCTCGTTGGCGCGATCAACGGCATCGGCGTCGCCTTCTTCCGCGTGCCGCCCTTCATCATGACGCTCGCGATGTCGACCATCGTGTTCGGCATCGCGCTCACCATCACCGGCGGCACGCCGATCTACGGCATGCCCGACGAGTTCGCGAGCGTGTTCGGCTATGGCTCGGCAATTGGCGTGCCGGTGCCGATCTGGATCACGATCGGCTTCGTTGTTCTGGTCTACGTGCTGCTCTCCTGGACGCGCATGGGCCGCTATTTCTATGCCCTTGGCGGTAATCTCAAGGCCTCGATGCTCTCAGGCATCAGCACGCGCTACTACCTGTTCATGGCTTACGTTGTCTGCGCCGCGATCACCACGGTCGCGGCTCTGATGCTCACCGCGCGCCTCGAAAGCGGCGAATCGAATATTGGACGGGACTATCCGCTGAACTCGATCGCGGCCTGCGCCATCGGCGGCGTTTCGCTGTTCGGTGGCACCGGCCGATTGCTCAATGTGGTGCTCGGCTCGATCTTCATCATCCTGGTGCAGAACGGCATGAACCTCATGCGCATCGGTTCGTACCAACAGATGATCGTGATCGGCATTCTGCTCGTTCTCGCGGTCATCGCTGACAACTACCGGCAGAAGATGCTGCTCACGTTAAAAGACTGAGGAAGGGGCTCGAGGGAGAGGGGCAAAGCGAGGCGGCCGCAAGGCCGCCTTTAGTTTCAACCTCCCACCCGACCCTCCTCCAAGCTTGGAGAGAGGGCTATTCCACCCAGCCTAAGTCAGCGCCTGTTTCTAATGCCTGTGCCTATGGTGCTCGTCCGGCGCATGGGGGTGCCGGTGGCGCAGCCGGACATGGGCATGGGCGTGGCTGTGCGGCTCGCCTGGTGGATCGTCGGGCGCGTGGTCGTGCCGGTGATGTAAATCGTGCCGGTGCCGATGATTGTGTGTCATCGGCTCGTGCTCGTGCTCATGCTCGTGATTGTCGCGCACGATGAACCAGGCGCCGAAGGCCATGAGCACGCCGGCGACGCCGAGTTGGATCGTCACCGGCTCGCCGAGCGCGGTGACGCTGATGATCGCGCCGAGAAAGGGCGCGGTCGCGAAGAATGCGCCAGCGCGGGCCGTGCCCAGATGGCGCAGCGCAAACACGAAGCAGGCGAGTCCGAGGCCATAGCTCATGAAGCCGAGGCCGGCCGAGCCAAGCGCAATGTCCCAGGCCGGAGAACTCGCGCCGGCGAGGAAGGCGAGGCCGACATTGATCGGGCCGGCCAGGAGGCCTCGGATCGCGCCAATCTGAAACGGGTCGCTGAGCGAGATTTTCTGGGTGAGGTTGTTGTCGAGCGCCCAGGCAAGGCAAGCGCCCGCGATCAAGAGCGGCCCAAGGAAGCCCTCGAAGCCGCCCTCGCCCTGCCAGGCGAGCACCACACCGCCCGCAATCACCGCGGCAACGCCGATGAAGACATGACGGCCGACATGCTCGCGAAACACCGCCCAGGCGACCAGCACGGTCAACACGGCTTCAAGGTTCAGAAAGAGCGATCCGGTCGAGGCGGGTGTCTTTGTGAGTCCGGCCATCAGGAGCGCCGGCGCCGCGATGCCGCCCGAAATCGCCGCGCCCGAAAACCAGAGCCAGTCGCGGCCGCGGAGGCCCGCCTCGGCTTCGACCTTTCGCATGGCCAGGCGTCGGCCTACTCGCAACAGGCTGAGGCCCACACCGGCGCCGACATAGAGAAAGCCGGCCATGAGCCACGGGTCGATCGATTCGAGCAGCAATTTCGCGGCCGGCGCGCCACCGCCGAACACAAGCGCGGAAGTGAGCGCGAACATCGCACCCCGGCGTCGCGCCGAATCATGATCGCTTGCTGCTCGATTCATGGGCGCACCATAGCTGAGTTGCCGAGTGCGGTCAGACGATTCGATGTCGTGGCCGGCGCAGGAAAAAAGCCGGGCAACACCCGGCTTTGAACCTTCTGCGAACCCAGCCCCTCCTCTTCGGGAGAAGGGGCTGGGCTCTACCTGAGTCTACTCTGCCGCCTGGCGCCTCAGACTCGGCGGCAGGTCGAAGCCGTAGAAGCGGGCGCAGTTGTAGATCGTGATGTCCTCGCGCACGCCCTTGTCGAGATGGCCGAACACGCGGTCAAGCACCTTATGCGTGTTCGGATAGGTGCAGCGGGCATGGGGGAAGTCCGAGCCCCACATGACCGTCTTGGGGTCGACATGCTTCAGCGCCTCATCGACCAGCGGGTCGTCGATCAGCCCGTGATAGACGCGCGTCATGTATTCGTCGATCGGATGCTTGATCGGCGGCATCTTCATCGCCGGCATGAACACCTTCTGCAGCTGGCGCATGCGGAACAGCCAATGCGGCAGCCAGGAGACCTCGTACTCGGAGAGAATCACCTTCAGCTTCGGGAAGCGATCCATGATGCCGCCGAAGATGAACTCATTGCCGAGCGTGACGCCGCCTTCCTCGAAGATGTCCAGTGTCGAGCGCGGGATGTGGATGCGCTTGTCGCCATGGAGCGTGAACAGGTCGACGACATTGCCGGTGATGATGTGCAGCGTCACCGGCATGTCGAGCTCCTGCGCGCGCGCCCAGAAGCGGTCGTAGGACTTATCCTGATAAGGCTTCCACTTCGGGCGCGTGTCGCAGTTGATGAGCACGCTCTTGAGGCCGAGCTTGGCCGCCCGGTCCAGCTCCTTGCAGGCCCAGTCGAGATCCTCCATGTGGATCATGGCGGTGCCATAGAGCCGCTTCGGCGCCACCTTGCAGTAGTCGGCGAGCCAGCTGTTGAAGACCGAGCAGCAATCCCGCGCGAGGTCGTCGTTTGGAATGCGCAGCATATAGAGCGACCAGGTCGCATTCACGATCTCGCCCCAGACGCCATCCTCGTCCATGCACTTGACGCGCACGTCCGGGTTGGTGCCCGAGGCGACGAGTTTCGCCTGCAAATCGGCGTCGCCCTCGACGATCTCGTCGATCCGCACATATTCGTAGCCGGTGAAGAAGAACTTCGCCTTCACTCCCTGGTGCTGGGTCACCAGGCGGGGCGATTTGTCGCCCCACTTCTTGCCGATCGCCTTCTGCCACAGGTCGTGCGGCTCAAGCACGTGGCTGTCGGCTGAGAGAGCCCAACGTTCGGTCATCTCTGGGCTCGCCTATTCGGCCGCCGCGCGGGCGCCTGGGCGCTTCAGCTCGGCGATGCGCTTCTGATCGTAGATCTCGTTCCACATCTGATAGGAGAACTCGGAGCGCAGGCGGTGCGACTTCGGATTGATCTCGAGCGTGACCGTGTCGCCGTTCAGGATGATCTCGCGGATCTTCGAGCGATCCTGCAGCACGGTGATGTCCGCCAGCGGATCGCCGTCGATCACGAGCACGTCAGCCAGGCGGCCCTTCTCCAGCGCGCCGACCTGCGAGCCATAGCGCGTGAACGATGCGTTGTTGGCGGTCGCGACCTTGAGCGCATCGGCCGGCGAGAAGCCGAGATGCTTCACGTAGATCTCGAGCTCCTTCGCATGCCACTCGCCATAGGGCGTGATCGCGAAGCCTGAATCGGTGCCGAGCAGATACTTCACGCCGGCCTTGTAGGCCTTGTTGTGGATCTTCGAGCCAGCCTCGAGCTCGCGCTTGTGTGCATCGGGGAAGCCCGGATAGGCGCCATCACCCGGCCGGGTGAAATCGATGTCGTTGACGACCAGAAGGTAGGACGGGCAGAGCATCGAGCCCGCCTTGATCACCTCTTCGAGCGTGCGCTCGGTCATGAACGACGCGTGCAGGATGACATCGACGCCGGCGCGCGCCGAATAGAGCGTCGCCTCATCGCCGCGCGCATGGACCACCACCTTCTTGCCGAGGCGGTGCGCCTCGCGCGTCATGGCGGTGATCTCTTCCTGGTTGTAGCCGGCCATCACCGTCGTGGTGCTGGGGTTCATCGCGTCGCCGTCCATGGCGATCTTGATGAAGTCGACGCCGTCCTTCACCTCCTTGCGGATCTCGGCGATGCCTTCTTCGGCGTTCTTGCAGAGCACGCCGATCGCGGTGCTCGGCACGCCGATCCAGGTCGGATACCAGTCGGTCAGGCCCTGGCGATTGGTGATCTGCGGCCCTGAGGCCGAGATGCGCGGGCCGACGAACATGTTGGCCTCGATCGCATCGCGGATCGAGGGCGAGACGAGGCCGCTTGTCGCCGGATCGCAGATCGAGGTGAAGCCGGCCTTCAGCGCCCGCTGTGCGCCTTCGAGGCCGCGCAAGGCGCGATATTCGACCGGGGCGTAGATGTCGATGTCCTCCTCGGTCTTGGCATTGCCATAGGCGAGGTGGACGTGGACGTCGATCAGGCCGGGCAGCACGAAGTGCTTCGAGTGGTCGACCGTCTGATCGCCCGCGGCGGCCTTCGGCGCGTCGGCGGTTGGCCCGACATACTCGATGCGCTCATCCTTCAGGACGATCGTCTGGTCCTTTTCCGCCTTGTCGGACAGGCCCGTGAACAGCTTGCCGCAACGAATGTGCTTGCGCATGGGAGGCCTCCTTGGGTTGGCCGGGTGTCGCTCAGACGCCCGCGCCGATGTGTCCGCTACAGTCGATTTCTACGAGCGCGCGCGTATCAAAGAGCGAGGTGACGCCGACAAGCGTCGAGCACGGGAAGTCGCCGGTGAAAAACTTTCGACGCGCCTCGAGCACGGGGGGGCGATGGCGCATGTCGGTCAGGTAGATGTTGAGCTTCACCACGTCCGACATCTTGCCGCCGGCGGCTTCGACATAGTGCTTGATGTTGGAGAAGATGTAGTGGGCCTGGGCGCCCGGGTCGTTGGGGCCGACGATGTTGTTGTCCTTGTCGAGCGCGATGAAGCCCGAGACCCAGAACCAATCGCCGATCCGCTTGCAGTTGGACCACAGGCCCGGCGGCGGCTCCGCCACCTTGTCGGAATAAACCCGCTGCATCTTCATCTGCGCCACGCTTCTCTCCCTGCTATGCCGGTTCTCTGGTCGCTTGTTAGCCAAACAACATGTGTGCCGCGGCGATCAGCTTCAGCGGATGCTCGAGCGCGGGCGAATGGCCACAGCGCGCGATCACCATGGCATCGGCGCGTACCATCTTGGGCGCGAGCACGAGCGTGTTCTCGGCGCACGGAAACGGCTTGTCGTCGCGTCCGTGCAGCATGAGCACCTCGCACTGAACGGCCGCAAGCTCGGCCTCCGAAAGCGCGGCTGCATCGATATAGCGCTGCTTGTCGCCCGCGAACATCGAGCGGAAATAGGGCGCGTAATCGCCGCCGTGCAGAATCTTCATCCGGTTGTCGAGGAACTCCTCGGTGATGACCGAATTGTCATAGACGAGGTAGCCGACCGCGCGGCGCAGCGCGTCTTTCGTCTCGGGGAAGGTCCAGCAATCGACCGTGTACTGATTTGCGGTGAAGCGGTTGCCCATCGAGCCCGTGGTCAACACCTTGGTCACGCGGTCCCGGTGGCGTCCGGCCAATCGGAGCGCAAGGGCGCCCGAGAGCGAATGACCGATAATGCCGACCGGCCCGGCCGGCAGGCGCGCCAGCATGGTCTCGGCCTGTTTGAGCCAGAGCTCGGGGTCGAAATAGGGCTCGCGCGGCTTGCGCCCGGATTGGCCGAAGCCGATCAGGTCGGTGGCGAGGATGTGGTAGCGCGATGCCAAGGGCTCGAGCACGAGCCGCCAATTGCCGATCGTGCCGGCGCCCGGCCCTGAGCCATGCAGCATCAGAATCGGAAAGCCCGACCCGCCCTGCCACGCATGTGCGCGCAGGCCACCCACATCGACATCGAATTCGTTCAGCGCCACCCGCCCCTCTCATCAGTGGCCCGACCCTGTGCCCCCCGTGGCAAGAAGGGTCGTGTATACTGTATACAGAAAGTCTGCCTGTCTCCCTCGGGCCTGTCCATCGGATTCCCCATGCGCCATATCCTTAACCACGTTGTTGGCGCGATTCCGAAGGAAGAGGACACCACATGATTTCCAGGCGACTGGCGCTCGCAGGAGCCTTGGCCCTGACGGCGGGCGTGTTCGCAGCAAAGGGCCTGCGCCGGGCAGTGGCGAAGCCGACACAGGCTCCGACCCCGACGCAGCCCGCCGGCCCGTTCTACCCGCAGGCAATTCCCACCGAGCACGACCCCGATCTGGTCAAGGTCGCCGGCGAATACCAGGCCCTCGGCCAGGTCGTGCACCTTGAAGGCACGGTGCGCACCGTCGATGGCGCGGCTGTGCCGAAGGCCTGGGTCGAGATCTGGCAGTGCGATGCCAACGGCGTCTATCACCATGTCGGCGACCGACAGGGCGGTGCCGAGGACCACGGTTTCCAAGGCTATGGCGCCGCGCTCACGAACGCGTTCGGCCTTTACCAGTTCCGCACCATCCACCCTATGCCCTATCCGGGTCGAACGCCCCACATCCACGTCATGGTGAGCGCGCCCGGCGTGCGCCGCCTCGTTACGCAGCTCTACGTCGCTGGGCTTGAGAGCAATGCGCGCGACTTCCTGTTCTCGCGCCTCGACCCAGAGCAGCAAGCGCGCCTGTTGGTCGAGTTCAAGCCGGCACCCGAGCTTCAGGCCGGCGCCCTGGCCGGGCGCTTCGATCTCGTGGTCGAGCGAGCCTGAGGGATCGCACCAAAAGCTCAGGGGCTCAGCCGCTTCCGGCTAAGCCCCTGATTTAACTGGTGGAGCCAAGGGGAGTCGAACCCCTGACCTCTTGAATGCCATTCAAGCGCTCTCCCAACTGAGCTATGGCCCCGGAGCCTCCTGATCAGCGCGCACTTGGTGCTCGTCCCGACCATAGGGTCGGGGGGTACGCGGCGCAAGAGGCTGCCACGCGCGCCTTTCCGATCTCTTAGCGCTCGTCCTCCTCGTTGACGCCCTCGATCACCTCGGCGACGTCATCCTCGTCCTCGCCAAGCTCCGAAGTATCCTCGAGCACCTCTTCCTCTTCGTCCTCGGCACCCTTCTCGACCTCGACCTCCAGATCCACTCCTGCCTCGGCGAGCTCGGCCTCGGCCCGCACGCGCTTCGGCGCGGGTTTCGGCGCCTTGGGCTCTGCGACCGCGGCCGCGCGCGAACGTCTAGGCTTGGAGAGCGCCTCGAGATCCAATACCGCGCCACATTTCGGGCAGGAAACCGGATCGCGCCGCATGTCGTAGAACTTGGCGCCGCAGCTATGACACGTGCGCTTCACGCCCCATTCGGGCTTGACCACGCGGAGCCTCCCTTATCCTGAGCCGACTCGCAGTCCCTGCTCACGGGCAGGCCGGCGCAGGGCAATTGCCACGACTGACCCGCGCCTGTCAAAAGCAAAATCCGACCGGGGAGTGTTGGCATCACTTGCCCGGGGGTGGTAGAGACGGCCGCCATGCCGCACGCCCCCGCCGTCACCGAGCCAGCCGGCCCCGCGCCGCTCCGCGCCAAGCGGGGCAGCCGCCTTGTCGGCGAGGCCACCGTGCCGGGCGACAAATCGATCTCGCATCGGGCGCTCATGATCGGCGCGCTCGCGGTCGGCGAAACCCGCATCGAGGGCCTGCTCGAGGGCGAAGACGTGCTCAATACCGGCCGCGCGCTCGAAAAGCTCGGAGTCGAGGTCGGGCGCACCGGGCCAGGCGCCTGGCGGGTGCATGGCGTCGGCATCGGTGGTTTGACAGAGCCCTCCGACGTGCTCGATTTCGGCAATGCCGGCACCGGCGCGCGCCTCATGATGGGCGTACTTGCCGGCCACGCGTTCACCAGCATCATGACCGGCGACGCCTCGCTCCGCCGCCGGCCGATGAACCGCGTGATCGAGCCGCTGCGCGAGGTGGGGGCGCGTTTCGTGACGCGCGAGGGCGGGCGCCTGCCGCTTGCCATGGTCGGCGCGGCCAACCCGATCCCGATCCGCTATCGTCTGCCGGTCGCCTCGGCCCAGGTGAAATCCGCGGTGCTGTTTGCCGGACTGAGCGCGCCGGGCGAGACCATCGTCATCGAGCCGGAGCCGAGCCGTGACCACACCGAGCTGATGCTCCGCCATTTCGGCGCACGGGTCGAGGTGCGGGCAGGCGAGGGCAAAGGGGAGCACGCGATCGTGCTCGGCGGTCAGCCCGAGCTCGAGGCACGGCATATCAGGGTGCCCGGCGACATCTCTTCGGCCGCCTTTCCGCTGGCCGCTGCACTTCTGGTGCCGGGCTCCGAGGTTACGCTGCGGAACGTTGGCATCAATCCACTCCGCACCGGCCTGCTTGATACGTTGGGCGAGATGGGCGCTACAATTAGCATGGAAACTTCGGGCCGGACGGGCGCCGAGCCGGTGGCCGATTTGCGGGTGCGCGCCAGCGCATTGAAGGGCGTCCACGTGCCGGCGGAGCGGGCGCCGCGCATGATCGACGAGTACCCGATCCTGGCGGCGCTCGCGGCCTGCGCCGAAGGCACGAGCCGGTTCGATGGGCTCGCCGAGCTCCGGGTCAAGGAAAGCGACCGCTTGGCCGCGATCGCCAACGGTCTGAAGGCTTGCGGCGTCGCGGTCGAGGAGCTGAAGGACGGGCTGATCATCGAGGGCAGGGGCCGCCCGCCCGCGGGCGGCGGCATGATCGAGGCCAAGCTCGACCACCGCATCGCCATGGCCTTCCTGGTGCTGGGCCTGGTCACCGTGCAGCCGGTCGTGGTCGATGATGGCAGCCCGATCGCGACCAGTTTCCCCGATTTCGTGCTGCTCATGACCCGGCTGGGCGCCTCGATCGAGCCTGCCTAGGCCGATGGCGGGCGGCGTGCGCATCATTGCGGTCGATGGGCCGGCCGCGGCTGGCAAGGGTACGATCGCCCGGCGCCTGGCCGATCATTACGGATACCGGTTTCTCGACACGGGCCTGCTCTATCGCGCGGTTGGCGCTCGCGTGCTCGATGAGGGCCTCAAGCTGGCCGATGAGGCGGCCATCGCGAGAATGGCCGCCGGGCTCAACCCGGTGGATCTGGAACGGCCGGATTTGCGGAGCGAGCCGATTGGCCAGATGGCCTCCAAGGTGGCCGCCATGCCCGTGGTGCGGGCTGCGCTGCTCGATTTTCAGCGCCGGTTCGGGCGCGAACCGCCGGGCGCCGTGCTCGACGGGCGTGACATCGGAACCGTGATCTTCCCCGATGCCGGGGCCAAGCTGTTCATCACGGCGAGCCCCGAGGCCCGCGCCCGCCGCAGGCTGAAAGAGTTGCGGGAAAAGGGCATCAGGGCTATAGAAGAGCGCGTTTTGGCCGAAATGAAGGAACGCGACGCCCGCGACGGCGGCCGCGAGGTTGCGCCATTGAAACCAGCCGATGACGCGCTCGTGATCGACAGCACGGACCTCACGCCAGACGAGGTCTTCCATCGGGCGGTTTCGTTCATTGATTCGAAGGGCGGCTGAGCCGGCGCTCCATCGCGGCTCATCCCGCCATGACCGCAAGTTCGGGTGCCTGTTGGCGACCATTGGTGTTTCACCCCAACCACGACCGCCTGTTGCGGCCGTGTGCCCCGGTTGAGCCCGGGTCTCTGAGCCAGGAGCTTTGATGAAGACGCAGTCGACCACCACCGAATCGTCCCGCAAGGAGCGCTTTGCCGACCTGCTCGACGAATATGTCTCCACCAAGCCGCGCTTTGAGGGCGGCGTCGTCAAGGGTCGGATTATCGCGATCGAGAACGATTCGGCGCTAATCGACGTTGGGTTGAAAGTTGAAGGCCGCGTGCCGATCAAGGAGTTCGCGTCGCCGGGTCAGGCAGCCGAGCTCAAGGTGGGCGATGAGGTCGAGGTCTTCATCGACCGGATCGAGACCAAGCGCGGCGAGGCCTCGCTCTCGCGCGAGCGCGCGCGCCGCGAAGAGGCGTGGGAGAAGCTCGAGCAGGCCTACAACAAGAACGAGCGCGTCGGCGGCACCATGTTTGGCCGGGTCAAGGGCGGCTTCACGGTCGATCTCGGGGGAGCGGTCGCGTTTCTTCCAGGCAGCCAGGTCGACATTCGCCCGATGCGCGACGTGACGCCGTTGCTTGGCACAGAGCAGCAATTCCAGATCCTCAAGATGGATCGCCGGCGCGGCAATATCGTGGTCTCGCGCCGCGCCGTGCTCGAGGATACGCGCGCGGAGCAGCGCAGCCAGCTCATCTCCGACCTGCACGAGGGTCAGATCCTCGATGGTGTGGTCAAGAACATCACCGACTACGGCGCATTCGTCGATCTCGGCGGCGTCGATGGTCTGCTGCACGTGACCGACATCTCCTGGAAGCGCATCAACCATCCTTCCGAGGCGCTCCACATCAGCCAGCCCGTCAAGGTGCAGGTGATCCGCTTCAACCCGGAGACGCAGCGTATCAGCCTCGGCATGAAGCAGCTCGAGGCCGACCCGTGGCAGGGCGTGGTCGCGAAATATCCGGTCGGCATGAAGCTCAATGGCCGGGTCACCAACATCACCGACTATGGTGCGTTCGTTGAGCTCGAGGCGGGCGTCGAAGGTCTCGTCCACGTCTCCGAGATGAGCTGGACCAAGAAGAACGTCCATCCCGGCAAGATCGTCTCGACCAGCCAGGAGGTCGAGGTGATGGTGCTGGATGTCGCTCCCGACAAGCGGCGCATCAGCCTCGGCCTGAAGCAGTGCCTCTCGAACCCGTGGCAGACCTTCGCGGACAAGCAGCCCGAAGGCAGCCTGGTGCAGGGCGAGATCAAGAACATCACCGAGTTCGGCCTGTTCGTCGAGTTGCCGGGCGAGATCTTCGGCATGGTCCACATGTCCGATCTGGATTGGCAGGCACCAGGCGAGGAGGCGATCCAGCGCTTCAAGAAGGGCGATATCGTCAAGGCCAAGGTGCTCTCGATCGACACCGAGAAGGAGCGCATCGGCCTCGGCATCAAGCAGCTCTCCGACGATCCGGTGTGTGCGCTCGAAACGCGCAAGGGCGAGACGGTGACCTGCACGGTGACGGCGGTGTCGGACTCGGGCGTTGAAGTCGCGACGCAGGACGGCACCCCAGGCTTCATCCGGCGCGCAGACCTGGCGCGCGATCGCGGCGAGCAGCGCCCGGATCGCTTCTCGGTCGGCGACAAGCTCGACGCCAAGATCACGTCGATCGAGCGCGGCGGGCGCCGGCTTTCGCTTTCGATCAAGGCACTCGAGGTCGAGGAAGAGAAGCAGGCGATGGCCGAGTTCGGCTCCGCCGATAGCGGTGCGAGCCTCGGCGATATCCTGGGCGCCGCGCTCAGCCGCAAGCAGCAGCAAAAGGGCGAGAGCGGCCGGGACAGCTGATCTGCGAGACGGATAGGCGCGGGGCGTCGACCGCGCCCCCGCCTCGTCCGGGCGCTTTAGTACCGCCGCGCCCGGTCACGCGCGGCAGAGAGGCGGGGGCTCCGTTTGAGCTTTGATCCCGACCGTATCCTCGACCGTCGCCGCCTGCGTCATGGCCTCATCTTCTGGCGCACGCTGGCCATCCTCGCCATTGTCGTGATGGCGATCGCACTGGTCGCCCGGTTCGGAATTGGTAGCGCCGGCGACCAGCGCGTTGCCCGTCTTTGGCTCGATGACATCGTCGTCGATGACCCGGTCCGCGATGACGCCCTCGCCGCGATTGCCAAGGATCGTAGGGTGCGCGCGCTGATCGATGCGCTCGGCGGTGAGGATGAGGCGCGCGCCTGGCTTGCGGAAACCCAAGCGATCCCGCTCACGCTTCGCATCGAGGACATCGAGCGGTCTGAGGCGTCAGGCCTGATCGGGCTGATCGGCGAGCGCCTGCGCCAGACCCTTCTGCCGCCGCGCCTCAGGCTTGACGGTGCCATCTCGGTTTGGCAGGCTGAACCTGCCAAATAATTGAATCACTTAGCGAGAATCGGCCACGCGAGCAGCAGAACGGGCCGATACGGGGGGATCGAGGACGATGACCAAGTCTGAGCTGATCCATCGTCTCGCAGAGATGTATCCGGATCCGCGCCTCTACCACCGCGATTACGAGCGGATCGTGAACAAGGTGTTCGATGAGATCAGCGATGCGCTGGCGCGCGGCGATCGGGTCGAGCTCAGAGGCTTTGGCGCCTTTTCGGTGCGCGCGCGCAGCGCGCGTGTCGGGCGCAACCCGCGCACCGGCGCGGCGGTTGAGGTCGGCGAGAAGCGGCTGCCCTTCTTCAAGACCGGCAAGGAGCTGCGCGACCGGGTCAACAAGGGCTGAGGTTGCCTGGGCCGCTCCGCCTCGGGGCGTGCACGCCGGGCGGCAAGGGTTGAACGACGGTGCGCTATCTCGGTTGGATCATTGCGGCCATCGCCGCCCTTATCATCATCGCCTTCTCGGTGACCAATCGCGGCGCCGTCACGGTCTCCTTCGCGCCCTTGCCGTTCGAGCTCAACATTCCGCTCTTCGCGGTTGTGCTCGGCGCTCTGGCGATTGGGCTGCTCGCCGGCGTGATCACCAAGATGCTGGTCGCGAGCCCACATCGGCGTATCGCGCGTGAGCGTCTGCATCGCATCCGTGCGCTCGAGCGCGAGGTGGAGACCTTGAGGCGTGAGCGCGCGGGCAGCACGCCGAGCGCGATGGCTGCGCCTCGTCCCGCGCCGCCGACCAAGACCGCCGCCTGATCGAGGAGGGGCGGCATGCGGCGGCTCTATTGTTCGCTGGATTGGGTCGAGCCGGAGCATGCGGTCGAGCTCGCGATGCGCCTCAGGGGCGCGGTCGGCGGCTTCAAGGTCGGCGCCGAGTATCTGCTGGCGCACGGTGCCGGCGGCATTGAGCGGCTGGCCGCCGTCGGTCTGCCGTTCATCCTCGATCTGAAGCTGAATGACCTGCCGCGGGCGGTATCGCAAACCGTGCGCCGGGCGGTTGGGTTCCGGCCCTCCATGATCACGGTTCACGCGGGCGGGGGCGCGGCCATGATGCGGGCCGCCATGGCCGCCGCGCATGCCGCCGCCGAGGCCGGCGGCTTCGCCCGCCCGCGCCTCCTCGCGGTCAACGTGCTCACCAGCATGGACGACGATGATTTACGCGCGACTGGCGTCTCCGGCGACATGCGCGAGCAGACACTGCGGCTCTCGGCGCTCGCCCATGCCTGCGGACTCGACGGGGTGTGGACGGGTGCGGATGAGGTCGGGCGTCTGCGCGCCGAGTTCGGGGCCGATTTCATTCTGGCGGTGCCGGGCATCCGCCCGGTATGGTCCGTCTCCGATGACCAGAAGCGCATCATGACGCCGGGCGATGCCATCCTTCGTGGGGCCGATTATCTCGTGGTGGGCCGGCCGATCACCCACGCGTCGGACCAGGCCGCCGCGGCGCGGCGCATCGTCGATGAGATGAACGCCGCGCTCGCGCATTCACCGGAAGCGCAGCCGGGCGTGCTCTGACGAGAGAACGTGGCGATTGCGGTCAAGATCTGCGGCATCACGGATCGCCCCGCACTTGAGGCGGCGGTCGGCCATGGCGCGCGCTTTGTCGGTTTCGTGTTCTACCCGCCTTCGCCGCGCTCGCTGCCACACGAGGCCGCGGCCACGCTGGCGCGTGCGGTGCCGGAGCGCGTCGCGCGGGTCGGCGTCTTTGTCGATCCGAAAGACGACGAGTTGAAGGCCGTGACCTCCGCCGTGCCGCTCGAAGCGATCCAGCTTCACGGCTCGGAGAGCGCGGCCCGGATCGAGGCCATACGTGCCCTGACTGGTAAGAGGATCATCAAGGCGATTCGCGTCGCGCGGGCAGAGGACGTGGCGGAGGCCGTGCCGTTCGCCCGCGCCGCCGATTGGTTGCTCTATGACGCCAAGGTCAGCACCGGCCAGGGGCTTGGCCTGCCCGGCGGCAATGCCATCGCCTTCGACTGGGGCCTTCTGCGTGGTCGCGCGGTCGGTGGCCGCGAGGGCTGGATTCTTTCCGGCGGCCTCAACCCCGACAATGTGCGCGACGCGATTGCGGCAACCGAGGCGCGCGCGCTCGATGTATCGTCGGGGGTGGAGGATTCGCCCGGCCGCAAGAACCCTGCCGCCATCCGCGCCTTCCTTGAGGCCGCGCACGCGACGTGAGATGGGATGAAACCATGAATACCGCGATCAACTCCTATCGTTCGGGCCCTGACGAGCGCGGCCATTTCGGCATCTATGGTGGGCGCTTCGTCGCCGAGACCCTGATGCCGCTGATCCTCGATCTCGAGCAGGCCTGGGCCAAGGCGCGCACCGACAAATCGTTTCGAGACGAGCTCGATTATTGGCTGGAGTTCTATGTCGGGCGGCCGAGCCCGCTCTATCACGCCGAGCGGCTAACTAGGCATCTCGGCGGCGCCAAAATCTATTTCAAGCGCGATGAGCTCAATCACACCGGCGCGCACAAGATCAACAATTGCATGGGGCAGATCCTGCTCGCGAAGCGCATGGGCAAGACGCGCATCATCGCGGAGACCGGCGCGGGCCAACATGGCGTCGCGACCGCGACCGTGTGCGCGCTGATGGGCCTGCCCTGCGTCGTTTATATGGGCGCGGTCGACATCGAACGGCAGAAGCCGAACGTGTTTCGCATGAAACTTCTGGGCGCCGAGGTGGTGCCGGTCACCTCCGGTTCACGCACGCTGAAAGACGCCATGAACGAGGCGCTGCGCGACTGGGTCAGCAATGTGGAGTCGACCTACTACCTCATCGGCACGGTCGCGGGGCCGCATCCCTATCCCGCCATGGTGCGCGAGTTCCAATCGGTCATTGGGCGTGAGACGCGCGAGCAGATCATGAAGGCCGAGGGCCGTTTGCCCGATTCGCTCGTCGCCTGCGTGGGTGGTGGTTCCAACGCGATCGGCCTGTTTCATCCGTTCCTGGATGAGCCCAACATCAAGATCTACGGCGTCGAGGCCGCGGGACATGGCATCGAGACCGGCCAGCACGCGGCCTCGCTCACCGCGGGCTCGCCCGGCGTGCTCCACGGCAACCGCACCTATTTGTTGCAAGACTCGGACGGCCAGGTGATCGAGGCGCACTCGATCTCGGCCGGGCTCGACTATCCGGGCATCGGGCCCGAGCACGCCTGGCTCAACGACACCAAGCGGGTCTCCTACGTGCCGATCACGGACAAGGAGGCGCTCGAGGCGTTCAAGCTCTGCGCACGCCTCGAGGGGATACTCCCTGCGCTCGAGCCCGCGCACGCGCTCGCGCACGTCGTCAAGCTCGCGCCGACGCTCCCCAAGGATCATCTGCTCGTCATGAACATGTGCGGCCGTGGCGACAAGGACATCTTCACTGTGGCCGATGCGCTCGGCGTGGGGATGTGAGCATGTCCGCATCCTCCGACGGCCGCATCGAGCGCCGCTTCGCCAGGTTGAAGAACGAGGGCCGCGCCGGGCTGATCACCTTCACCATGATGGGTGACCCCGACATCGAAACCTCGTTCGATATCTTGAAGGGCCTGCCCGCCGCCGGCGCCGATCTGATCGAGATCGGCTCGCCCTTCACCGACCCGATGGCCGACGGCCCGGTCATCCAGGTCGCGGGGCAGCGCGCGCTCAAGGCCGGCATCAGCCTGAAGAAGACGCTCGAGCTGGTGCGCCGCTTCCGCGCGCTCGATCAGGACACGCCACTGGTGCTGATGGGCTATTACAATCCGATCTACGTCTATGGCGTGCCGCGCTTCATCAAGGACGCGCTGGAGGCCGGGCTCGATGGCCTGATCGTGGTCGATCTGCCGCCCGAAGAAGATGAGGAGCTTTGCCTGCCGGCGATCGAGGCGGGCCTGCGCTTCATCCGTCTCGCCACGCCGACGACCGATGATCGGCGCCTGCCCGCCGTGCTCGCGCACACGACAGGCTTCGTCTACTACGTTTCAATTACCGGCATCACTGGCGCCAAGGGCGCGGCCGTCTCGGCGATCAGCGACGCGATCGCACGCCTGAGGCGGCACACGAAACTGCCGCTTGCGGTCGGCTTCGGCATCAAGACGCCGGAAGACGCCGCCTCGGTCGCGCGCAGCGCCGATGCGGCCGTGGTGGGCTCGGCGCTCGTGTCGGCCATCGCAGGCAGCCTTGATGGTTCGGGCAAGGCGACCGTGAAGACCGCGCCCGCCGTGCATGATCTGGTGCGGCGGCTTGCGGCGGGCGTGCGCGCGGCGCGCAAGGAGGTGGTGCGATGAGCTGGCTCGATCGCTTCGCGCGGCCCAAGGTTCGCGCGCTCTTCCGCAAGGAGGACATGCCCGAGAATTTGTGGGAGAAGTGCCCGGCCTGCGAGCAGATGATCTTCCATCGCGATCTCGAGGCGCAACTCCGCGTCTGCCCGCATTGTGGCCATCACATGCGCATCAACGCGCGCACCCGGCTCGGCATGTTGTTCGATGACGGTGCGTATCAGACGATCGAGCTTCCAACCGTGCCGTCCGATCCGCTGCGCTTCCGCGATCGCAAGCGCTATCCCGATCGCATGCGCGAGGCGCAAGCCTCGAGCAACCTCAACGATGCGATCGTGGTCGCGTACGGCAAGCTCACCAATCGGCAGGCGGTGATCGCGGCGTTCGAGTTCGGCTTTCTCGGCGGCTCGATGGGCATGGCGGTGGGCGAGGCGCTGGTCGCAGCCGCGCGGCTCGCGCTGCTGCAGCAGGCGCCGCTCATCGTGATCCCGGCCTCGGGCGGCGCTCGTATGCAGGAGGGCGTGCTCTCGCTCGTCCAGATGGCGCGCACAACGGTGGCGATCGAGGAGCTGCGCGAGGCGGGCTTGCCCTACATCGTCGTGCTGACCGACCCCACCACCGGCGGCGTCACCGCCTCGTTCGCCATGATCGGCGACATCGCGATCGCCGAGCCCGGCGCCATGATCGGCTTCGCCGGCACGCGCGTGATCGAGGAAACGATTCGCCAGCAGCTGCCCGCCGGCTTCCAGAAGGCGGAGTATCTGCTCGAGCACGGCATGCTCGACATGGTGGTGCAGCGCGCCAAGCTGCGCGAGACGCTTGGGCGAATCATCGGCCTGCTGATGGATCAGCCCAAGAGCGCCGAGGTGGTGCCGCTGCCGCGTCCGGGACTCGACATCCAAGGTCTCGGCTCCGCGCCCGCACAATCGCGCGCATGAGTTCTCCATACCGATAGGAACTGGCCACGCGGCGGCCTGGCGGGCGGTCCTGCGCCACATCGATATTGTCCCTGAGCGACACACCCCCACCCCAACCCTCCCCCATTGAGGGGGAGGGGGTAACATGGCGAGTGGACACCCTCCCGCCATCGTTTTCCTGTCAGTGCAAGGCGCTATGATGCCCTGGCTCCCTCCCCCCTTGTGGGGGAGGGTTGGGGTGGGGGGCCAAACGATAACGTGACGCGATCAACCCTCGTACGCCGCTTGAGAGCCAACCCGACCGAGGCCGAGATCAGGCTTTGGTCGAGGCTTCGGCGCAAGCAGATTGATGGCTATCGGTTTCGCCGACAGGTTCAAATTGGAGAATATGTTGTGGACTTCGCCTGCATGTCGGCCCGCCTTGCGATCGAAGTGGATGGTGGCCAGCATGCGACTCGGTCGGCACGAGGCGCCAACCGGACGAAACGTATCGAGGCAGATGGGTTTCAGATCTTCCGAGTCTGGAACCACGACGTCTTGGCCAATACCGATGGCGTGATTGACGCTATTCACGCGGTGTTGGCCAGCCGGGCTCTTGGGGAGAGAGCAGATCGCGCGTCCAGAATTGGTGCTGTGCTACGCAATGAAGTGCCGTGACCCTTCATCGAAGCGACCCGATCCTCGCGCGCCTGAAGGCGCTGCATCCGAAGGCGATCGACCTCTCGCTCGATCGCATGTGGCGCCTCTTGGGCGCGCTTGGTCATCCGGAGCGACGGCTTCCGCCGGTCGTTCACATCGCGGGCACCAACGGCAAGGGCAGCCTGGTCGCCTATCTCGATGCGATCCTGGCGGCGCACGGCCTCAGCACGCAGTCTTACATTTCGCCGCATCTCGTGCGCTTTGCCGAGCGCATCCGCTTCCAGGGCGAATCGATTGACGAGCCCGCGCTGAGTGAGGCGCTCGAAACCTGCGAGCGCGCCAATCAGGGTCAGCCCATCACCTTCTTCGAGATCACGACCGCGGCGGCGTTCCTGGCCTTCGCGGCGCGACCGGCGGATGTGCTCATCCTCGAGGTCGGCCTCGGCGGTCAGCTCGATGCCACCAACGTGATCGAGCGGCCGATGCTCTCGGCCATCACGCCGGTCTCGATGGATCACATGCACTACCTGGGTGACACGCTCGAAGCGATCGTGGGCGAAAAAGCGGGAATCCTGAAGCCCGGCGTGTCGGCGGTGATCGGGCCACAGGAGTCACCGGCGCTTGACGTGATCGAACGAAGAGCGGGCGAGCTTGGCGCGCCGCTCTTGCGGCACGGCCGCGAGTGGACCGCAACCCGAGAGCGCGATCTCCTGATGTTCGATGCGCTCGGCGCGCACCGCGAGTTTCCGTTACCGGCGTTGATCGGGCCGCATCAGATCGACAATGCCGGCAGCGCGATCGCGTGCGCCAAGGCGCTCACGCGCTTTGCGGTGAGCGATCGGGCGATCGCAGCCGGCCTCCAAAGCGCGCGCTGGCCCGGTCGTCTGCAGCGCCTGACGCGCGGGCCGATGGTCGATGCGCTGCCAAAGAGCACCGAGCTCTGGATCGACGGCGGGCACAATGCCTCGGCCGGCGCTGCGCTCGCCCGCGTGGCCGAGACGCTGTTTGCCGATCGGCCGCTCGATCTCGTCGTCGGCATGCTGAACACCAAGACGATCGACGGGTTTCTCGCGCCTTTAGCCGGCAGAGTGCGCCGGTTGGTCGCGGTCGCGATCCCCGGCGAGACCAACAGCCTGCCAGCCGAAACGGTCGAGGCCGCGGCTCGCGCGCTCGGCATCGCGGCGACCAGCGCCCCCAATTTGGCCACCGCCGTCGAGGGCCTAGGCAAGGTGGCCGCGCCCGGCCACGCCGGCCGCATCCTGATCACCGGCTCGCTCTATCTAATCGGCACCGTCCTGGCCGAGCACGGCTGAACGGCCCTTCAAGTTCCCGCCACAAATGAGGTAGTTTTGACCCTTGAACCGGCGGAGATCGGGCAGGGGGTCAGGTTCATGGCAACACGTGCACGCGCAGGGTCAGTCGAGGCCAAGTCACGCACCGGCACGCACGCCGAGATGCTCGCGCGCGCACAAGAGCTGTTGCCGACCTTGAAGGCGCGCGCGCCGGAGTGTGAGCGCCTGCGCAAGATCCCGCGCGAGACGATCGACGATCTCATGGAAGCCGGTATCATCAATCTGATGCTGCCGAAGCGTTGGGGTGGCTCGGAGCTCGACTATGTCGCGCTCTATGACGTGATCTCGGCGGTCGCCAGCGCCTGCGCCTCTACCTCCTGGGTGCTGACCAATCTGATCAGCTGCAATTTCATGCCATGCTATTGGCCCGAGGAGGCGCAGAAGGAGCTCTGGTCGGAGACGCCCGACACGCTGCTGCTCGGCTCGCTCATCTTTACGGGCGGTCGCGCCGTTCCCACCAAGGGTGGCTACAAATTGAGCGGGCGTTGGCCGCTGGTCTCGGGCTGCGACCATGGCGATTGGCTGGTGCTCGCGGCCTTCGTCGAGGGTGAGGAGGGAGACGCCAGGTTTCGCATGTTCCTGGTGCCGAAGGCGGATTACTCGATCCTCGACACCTGGCACGCCTCCGGCCTCAAGGGCACGGGCTCGAACGACGTGGTGATGACCGACAAGTTCGTGCCCGAGCATCGCACCATTCTCGTCGCGCAGACCAAGGGCGGCGATTCACCCGGCGCGCGAGGCAATACCGGCTTCGTCTATCGCATGCCGTTGTTCGCGCTCTTCTCCTCCTGGGTCGGCGCGTCGGTGTTGGGCGTGGCGCAGGGTGCGCTGCAGGATTTCCTGACCGACACGCGCGCGCGCATCACCAAGATCACCGGCGTGAAGATGGCCGATTACTCCACCGTGCAAGTCAAGGTGGGTGAGGCGGCTTGCGCCATCAACGCCGCCAGGGCGTTGGTCTATGATAATGTGCGCGAGGCCCAGGAGATCGCGAAGGCCGGGGGCATTCCCACCATGGAGCAGAAGCTGCGCTATCGCGCCGATGGCTCCTATGCCGGCGAGATCTGCATGCGCGCGGTCGATCTCCTGCATCGCGCGAGCGGCGCGGGCGGGCTCTACGAGCAGAATGTCATGGCCCGCCACTTCCGCGACGCTCATGCCGGCACATCGCACATCACACAGAATCTGGACATGAACGTTTCGCTTTTCGCCCGTCAACTTCTCGGCCTGCCAACCGACGCGCCGATGCTTTGAGGCATCGCGGCGCACCGCCAAAGGGAGCCTCGCCATGATGAAAGCCGATCAGCCCAAGGCCACCGCCACGCGCTCGCAACCGATTCACTTCAGGAACGTCAAGATCTTCGACGGCCTGTCGGACAAGCTGTTCGATGGCGAGGTGCTCGTGCAGGGCAATCGCATCAAGGAAGTCTCGCGGAAAGCAGGCGGCATTCAGGCCAAGGGTGCCGAGGTGATCGATGGCGGCGGCGCCACGTTGATGCCGGGCCTGATCAACACGCATTGCCACATGAGCTATTGCGGGCCGCAGAACATGGGGCATATCCCGGTCGAGGAGCACATGATGATCACGGCCAGGCAGGCCAAGGTCATCATCGATCACGGCACGACCGCTGCGATCGGCGCGGGGTCCGCGAAGCCGCGCCTCGACATCGTGATCCGGAATGAGATCAACGCCGGTTATACGCCGGGCCCGCGCTATCTCGCCTGCACGCCCGAGATCACGGTGACCGGCGGGCTTGGCGATTCGCGCCAGCTCCATTTCTATCACAACGAGCTTGCGCATTATTTCGACGGGCCGCACGAGCTTCGCCGCATCGTGCGCGAATATTGCCGCGAGGGCGTCGATGTCGTGAAGCTGATGCTCTCGGGCGACCATCTGATTCCTGGTTTCTGCGACGCCGATCAGACCGCGATGGACGAGGACGAGGTCGCGATCGGCACGCACATCGCGCATCAGCGCAGCCGCAAGCTCAACTGCCACGCGCGCAATCCGGAATCGATCAAGCGCGCGGTGAAGTACGGCATCCACCTCATCTACCACGCGACGCTCGCGGACGAGGAATCGCTCGATCTGCTCGAAGCGAACAAGGACAAGCACTGGGTCGTGCCCGCCATCGGCTTCACCTATGCGACCGCCTATGAGGCGGGCGATTTCGGCATCCCGCCCGAGACCGCGGAGAAATGGGGCTTCGTCGATGAGCTCGCCAAGGGCGCCGAGACAATGAAGAAGCTGCACAAGCGCGGCGTGCGCGTGCTGCCCTTTGGTGACTATGGCTTCCCCTGGACGCCGCATGGCACCGAGACGCGCGACTTCGAGCATTTCCAGAAGATGCTCGGTTTCAAGCCCCACGAGATCCTGCGCGCGGCGACCGCCTACGGCGCCGAGGCCTTCGGCAAGGCGAACGAGCTCGGTCAGGTCAAGGCGGGTTATCTCGCCGACCTCGTGATGCTCGACGGCAATCCGTTGCAGGACCTGACACTGTTCCGCGATCAGGCGACGATCCTGATGATCATGAAGGACGGCCAGTACCACAAGGCGCCGCAGGCGCGCCGCAAGGCGGTTCAGCGTCAGGCCGCAGAGTAGGGAGGAACGGCATGTACGCGCGGACTGGCCGAATCCTCGCCGCGGCGCTTCTTGTGCTTGCGCTCGCTTTGTCGGCGGCAGCCGAGGCCAAGGAGAAGGGCAAAGGCAAGGGCAAGCACGGCCGCAGCCACGACGATCACCACACGAGCGATCATCACGCCGGCGCGGTGATCACAGCCGGCGAGATCACGATCATCTACGACTATGTGCGACGCTATGGCGCGGCTGATTTCGGGCCGCCTCAGGGCCTGCCGCCCGGTATCGCCAAGAACCTTGCGCGCGGCAAACCGTTGCCGCCTGGCATCGCCAAGCGCTATTTGCCGCAGCGTCTCGTTTCGACCTTGCCAGCGCGTCCGGGCTACGAGTGGATCGTGGTCGACCGTGACGTGCTGCTCGTTGCGGTGGCAACCGCGATCATCGTCGGTGTGCTGACGGACGTTCTCTAAACGAGAAGGCCCCGCGCTCAACGCGCGGGGCCTTCCGATGTCGCGGCGATTCAGGTCGCGTCAGACCGCGCCCTTCACCCACTCATAGAGCTTCTGCTTCGGCATCGCGCCGACCTTCATCGAAGCAACCTGGCCGTTCTTGAACAGGATCAAGGTCGGGATGCCGCGCACGCCGTATTTCGCCGGCGTCGAATGGTTCTCATCGACATTGACCTTGGCCACCGTGATCTCGGTGCCCATGTCCTTCGCCAGCTCCTCGAGCGCTGGAGCGATCGCGCGGCACGGCCCGCACCACTCGGCCCAGAAATCGACCAAAACCGGGCCGGTCGCCTTCAGGACCTTCTGGTCGAACTCGTTATCCTTAATATGAACAATGCTCATGGGGGCTCCTTGTGCTCGCTCGCCATGAACATAGGTGCGGCCTCCCTGACGGGTCAAGGCGCGAACGGCTCAAGCACGCTTTCTTGTATCCAGTGGAGCACCGGGCGAGCGGTGTAGAAGAGGCCACAGCGAATCGGCCGATCGGGATAGAGCTGGGCGAGAATCGCCCGGTAGGTCGCGAGCTGAGCGAGGTAGGCCGGCGGCGCGTCCTCCGGGCGTTCGGGTATGCGTCCGCCGGTCTTGTAATCGATGACGAGAACGCGATCGTGCGTGATTGCCAGCCTGTCGATCTGGCCAGAGAGCACGACCCCGTTGATCTCAGCCGCCAGCGGCACCTCGCTCAAGCCGTCCGCGCCGAGCAGCGCCGCCATCTCGGGCGCCTCGATTGCCGCGCGGACGATCGCCGCCAGCTCCTTGCGCTCCTTGGAGGGTAGAGCGAGCGATGTGCGCCCGAGATAGCGCTCAGTCGCCTTGGGCCGGGCCGAGGGCTCGAGATCGGGCAGCCATTCGAGCAGGCGATGCACGATCTGGCCGCGCCGGCGCGCCCCCTCAGCCGCTGCATCGAGCGGAGAAGCGATTGGCACCTCGAGCTTGAGCCACGCCGAGGCGCTGATTTGGCGACGCGGCGGGGCTTCCTCCGCGGGCGGACGGAGCGCCCAGGGCGGCAAATCCGGGCGCCCTGCGGCACCCTTGGCCTCGGCTTCCGCTTTGTCGGAAGCGCGGGTCTGAGCAACGTCGAATCGTCGGGCCTCGCCGACAAATCCGCTCGCTTCTGTTGTGCCGACGCGCATCGCGCCTTCGAATCGGTCGAAGCCGGCTTCGATCAGCCGATACCAGCATCCATCTGGCGGTCCCTTCGGGCCGACGTGCCCACCGACATAGAGGCGGTCCTCGGCACGGGTGAGAGCGACATAGAGCAGCCGGCGAAACTCCTCGTCCTGCCGCTGATATTGGACATCAAGCGCCGCCCGGCCGGCATCGTCCAGCAGGCCAATATGGCCGGGGTAAAGCGGCAGCGCTCCGCTGGGTGCGTTGTCAGCGGACCAAAGCAGATCGAGCTCTCGATGGGGCAACGAGGTGGTGTCGGAAAGGATGACCACTGGCGCCTGAAGGCCCTTTGCGCCATGCACCGTCATGACGCGCACCTCATCGCGTGCCGGCTCTCCGTCGCGCTTCACCTCGCCCTCGCTCGAGCGAAGCCAGTGCAGAAAGCCCTGCAGCGAGGGCGGGTGCGAGCGCTCATGGTCGAGCGCGCGCGCCAGAAATTCGTCGATCGCGTCATTGGCCTCGGGGCCGAGGCGCCGTAGCAGGGCCGCACGCCCGCCGCGTGCGAGCAGACCGCCAAAGAGCTCGAACGGCGGCGCGAAATCCACGCGCGCCAGCAGGTCGGCGAAAAACGCGTGCGCCTCGGCGTAGGCCGGCTGTTGATTGCACCGCATGCCGAGCGCTTGCCAGAGCGAGGCCTCACCCCGGTCATGTGCCAACGCGAACAACCGCTCGTCGTCGAAGCCGATCAGCGGGCTCTTAAGCAAGCAGGCAAAGGTGAGATCGTCCTGCGGTAACAGCAACGCATCGCCGAGCGCCATCAGGTCCCGCACCGCGAGCTGTTCGGTCAACACCATCCGGTCGACCCCCGCGACCGCGATGTTCCGGGCCTTGAGCGCACCGATCAGGGTCGGCCCGAAAATCCGTCGCCGCCGAGCCAGCACGAGGATGTCGCCGGCCCGCATCGGGCGGCCGCGCGAGGGCAACATCGCGTCGGCGCGCTCGCTGTCAGTGCGCGGGTCAAGCCAGCGCTCGATCTGCCCCGCCACGGCCTCGGCGAAGCGGCGCTCCGGATCGTCGGCCTGTTCCTGCTCAAGCGGCGCCGCGCGTGGCGACACGCCCACGGGCTCGCTCGGCTCGATCAAAGGCCAAAGCTCGACACGGCCGGCCTGGCCCTCGCGCACCAGCGTGTGGGCCACCGGCTCGCCGGCGCGCGCGACGCCGGCGCGCACCGCCTCGTCGGCAAAGACGGCATCGACCAGCCTGAGGATCGGGGCGGTCGAGCGAAACGAGCGAACCAGCGGCACATCGTCAAAGCGGATCGCGGCGCTGCGTGCCCGATCCATCAGCCGCTCACGCACCGCCTCGAGCGCGCGCAGATCGGCGCCCTGAAAACTGAAGATCGACTGCTTCTCATCGCCCACGGCAAAGAGCGTGCGCTGGCCCTCTCGCGCGCCTTCGCCGGCGTAGAACTCGTCGACCAGCGCTTCAACGATGCGCCATTGGCCGGGCGCCGTGTCCTGCGCCTCATCGACCAGAATGTGCTCGATTCCGCCATCGAGCTTGTAGAGCACCCAGGCGCCGGCCGCCTTGTCGACGAGCAGCGCCCGGGCGCGGTCAATCTGATCGTCGAAGTCGAGCGCGGCCGCGCGCACCTTCTCGGTGGCATAGAGCGAAGCAAAACGCGCCTCGACGGTGAGCACCGCCGCCGTGTTTGCCGCCAGCGCCGCACGCCTCATCCGGTCGTGGGTCGCGGCGATTCGAGCTTGTTCCAGCAATAGTGATTCATGCGCGCCGGGTGCTTTGGTCACGACGGCCTTGGTCGCGAGCGCTTTCCGCTTGGTCCCGTCCTTGGTCAGGAACACCCCGAGGTACGACCCAAATCGCGACATCCGGCCTTCGGCATCGTTTTCGAGCCATGCGGCAATTCCGGCTGCCTGTTTTGCGTCGTTGCTACCGCCGTGCTCGTTGAGCGCGGCGACTGCGAGGCTCAGTCCCTGTCGATCAAGACGGCCCTCGGTCACGGCCTCGGCAATGATCGCGCGCTCGTCCGTTCCGAACGGCACATCGAGCCGCCGATACAACACCTTCATCGCCGCCGCGAGGTCGCCATGCGCCGCGCGCAGCCGGGCAAGGGCGTCGCGGTGGCGGCGCAGCGCGCCGATCAGCTTCGGAAAGCCGTCTTCGTAGATGGTGGGTGACAAGCGGCGCCACGCGTCGCCGAGCGTGCTGCGGTGCGCGGGGTCGACCTCGGCAAACAGGCGAAGCGCGGCGTTTGCAATCAGGTCGCGCTGCCCGGCCTCGTCCAGCACGTCGAACTGCGGCGCGAGATCGGCCTCGATCGGAAAGCGCCGCAGGAGCGATTGGCAGAAGGCGTGAATCGTCATGATCGGCAGCCCGCCCGGCACGTCGAGCACCTGGGCGAACAGGCGGCGGGCACGCAAACCCTCTGTCAGGCTCGCGGGGCGACCGAGCAGGGCCGCCAAGCCTTCTTGAAGCGCATTGTCCGGCTCGGTCGCGAACCGGGCCAACTTGCCATTGATGCGGCTCGCCATCTCGGCCGCCGCAGCGCGCGTGAAGGTCAGGCAGAGGACGCGCCCGGGCGCGGCACCGCCGAGCATCAGCCGGATCACGCGGTCGCTGAGCAACTGCGTCTTGCCGCTGCCGGCCGAGGCCGAGACCCAGACCGATGCGCCGGGATCGAGCGCCCGCGTTTGAGCGTCGGCAGAATTCAGGCGTGTCATCGGCGTAGCCGGTTCTGCCACTCGCCCAGGCGGGCGAGGTGGTCATAGTCGTTGTAGGTGGGCGCCAGGGCCGGGCGCGGCACGGCCCGATAGGGCGTCGCTGGATCGTCGAAGCGCTCGATCAGCGCGCGCACATCATCGAGCGTCGCCTCGGCGAGCGCGCATGCGTCATCGCAGATCTTGTGTTCCTTGCCCGGCTCGCGTCCGCCGCTCAATTGCCAATAGGCGAGAGCGATCGGGTTGCCTGCCCACGCGATGTCTCGAAAGCCGCTGTGCATCAGAAGCGCTGCCTCGAGCGGCAGCTGGACGCTCAGACCGTCCTCGACCGCCTTCTTGCTTGGTGGTGTTCCGGTCTTGTAGTCGATGACGACCAATCGCCCATCCAGCAGTCGATCAATCCGGTCGGCCCTGCCGGTGAGAAGGAAAGGCCCGCCCGGCATGTCCAAGACAAGCTCGCCCCGGCCTTCCGCGACGAGCACGCGCTCAAAGTCCGCGCGGCCGCGCTCGAGATCGATGAACGCTGCGGCGATGCGTTCGAAGCGCGGCCACCAGAACGCCATGGCCGCCGGGCGGTGGGCAAAGGCCATGAAGTGCCGTTTGCCGAGTGCGAGCAGGCGGGTCAGCGCGTCACTCGGCAGCAGGTCGGGATAGTCCTTTCGAAAGGCGTCCAGCACGTCGTGAATCAAGATGCCGCGCTCGGCCGCACCAGGCTCCGCATCGATCGGGTCAAGCGGCTCAAGCTTGAGCACGCGGCGCGCATAGATCGCGTAGGGGTTACGCAACCAGGTTTCGATCTCGGTGACCGAGGCCTTGCGCGGCCGCGCGTTCCGGGGTGGACGCGGCGCGGGCGGCGCGCAGGGCCTCACCGAGTCGGGCGCATCGAGCTTCGCGTGCCACGTCTGCCACTGGCCAGTATCGAGCGCAGCCTTTGCCCCCGGCGCAATCAGGTCGAGCAACGCGTCGAGCCGCGTGAGCCAACGCGATGGCACGGTGGGTGCGCCGGCCGCGCGTCGCGCGCGCGTGATCATCAGCTCCTGCGCGCCCCAGCCCTGCGCGAAATCATGGGCGGAGAGGCCGATGCGCCGCTCGGGCGGCGAGAGTCCAACCGCTTCGCGCATGGGCCGGCTGAGCCAGGGGTCGGGCTCGGGCTCCGGCGGCCAGGCGCCCTCATTGAGCCCGCCGAGTATCGCGAGGTCGGTGCTCTGCAAGCGCGCTTCGAGCGGGCTCCAGATGAAGAGCCGCGCATGGCGGGGCCGGGTCGGTCGCACGATTTGCCCCGCGATCAGCGCCTCGAACATGGCAGGGTAGGACGCCGCCTCGATCGGCGGCAGGTCATTCGCCGCCTCGCGCAACTCGGTCATGACGCGCGCCGCGGCCTCGCCCGCTTCGCCCGACCAAAGCCGCTCGGACCCCGGAGTCGTATCGCTCGTCGCCAACGTCTCTGCGACGTTCAGATGTTGGTCGAGCAGGGCGCTGAGCGCGGCGCTTCGATCGGCGAGCGTCCGCGCCAGCCCATCGAATGTGTTCTCAAGCTCGCCGAGCCAGGGCTCGATCTCGGCTCGAGCCGCATGGGCGATCGATCTCGGGTCGGTCGATGCGTCCGCGAGCGCGGCGCGCGTGCCGGCAAACCCAGGCTCGGGCCGCGGGCCACGCAGGCAGGCGCGTTCCAGCAAGCGCGCGAGGCGCCGGCACTCGGCCGGTGCGCGGCCCGTGGCGGCAAGCGGGTGTTTCAAGAGCGCGAGCAAGGGTGCCGGCGCGGCCTGTTCGGCAATGGCCCGAAGCACCAGACGCAAATAGGTGCCCGGCGCGGTCAAGGCCAAGGGGCGCCCGGCCGAGTCATCGACCTCGACACCATAGCGTTCGAGTTGCGCCGCCACGCGTCGCGCCAGGCCGCGCTCGGGAGTAACCAGTGCCGCGCTGCGCCCCGGTGTCTCCAGAGTCTCGCGCAGCTTGAGCGCGATGATGCCGGCTTCCGCCTCCTCATTGGCGCAAGTCAGGATCGTGATGTCGTGGAGCGCGTCGGGCGCGAGCGGCGGCAGCGCCCGCCAGGCCTCGGTGCTGTCGGCCGGGCGCAGCGCTTCGCTGAGCAGTGCCAGGCGCGCAACCCGGTGGGTCTTTCGCGCCTCCGCGCTTCCCAGGTCTCGCACCGTCCGTCTCGGCGTTTGCAGCCGCTCGAGCAGGCGCTTGAGGCCGTATTGCGGGTGGCTCGGCTCGATCGATTCCCACGCTGCATCGTCGAGTGACGGGTCGAGACCGGGCAGCACGACGCAGCCCTTTGGCGCGCGCGCGATCGCCTCGATCAGATCGGCGGTCGCGGGTAGGCTGCCGGTCGAGCCGGCGGCGATCACGCGATGCGCCGGCGGTTTGGCGCGCCACGCGGCGGCCAGCCGTTCGAGCGCACGATTGCGGTGGGCGATCGGGTCGGAGAGCTTCAGTTGCGCGAGCACTGCGGGCCAGCCCTCGGTGACGATCGCGAGGAACTCGACCACATCCTGCCAATGGGCGGCGAAGCGCTCGGGCGCGAGGGTCTTGAGCTTGGACGCGTCGACGCGCTCGCTGTCGAGCTCGTCGATGAAGCGGGCGAGCGCGCGCGCGAGGCGGGCGCATTCGTCGGCGCTGCGCCGCTCCGCTTTCGGTCGTCGCTTTGCGTCCCAGGCCATGACCAGCCGCATGAGCATGAGCTCGCGGCGGAGCGGCGAGACGACGGGCGGGCTCTCATCGGGCCAGAGGTCGAGCGGTCCGGTGAGCGCCACCTCGTCATCGTCAAGGTCGCCGAACGGGCGAATACGCGGCAGCAGGGTCGCTTTGCTTCCGCTCAGGCGGATCAGGGCATCGCTGATCGCACGCACCGCGCGGCGCGTCGGCACGAAGATCAACGTTCGCGCGAGCGCGAGAGGATCATCGCTACTACCGCCAAGTAGTCCCGGCCGCAGCAGTTCGGCGGCCAATGTCTCGGCAAACGGCAGACCGGTCGGGATCGAGAAGACGGTCGGCTCTGGCGGCCGATCGCGCGCCGTCGTCATGGGGCGCTGTGCAGCGTGCGCTCGGCGTCCGCAAGCGCTGACGGTGTACCGACATGCAGCCAAGCGCCGTCATGCACCAGGCCGAACAGGCGACCGGCCGCCTCGGCGCGGTCATAGAGCCGCTTCAGCGAGAAGGCGCCACCGCGCTCACCCGAGAACAGCCGTGGCGTCAGGATCTGCGTGCCGGTGAAGACGAAGGGTGCCGAGGGTCGGTCGCCACGGCTCGTTAGCCGACCCTCTCGATCGATAGCGTAGTCGCCGGCGCCGTCATAGCCGAATGCGCGCTCGACCGGCTGGAGCAACAGCAACGCATCCATCGATCGGGGGTCAAAGCGCTCGGCGAGGCGGGCGAGCGCGGGCGAGGCGCCGTCGCGAACGATCACGTCGCTGTTGAGCACAAAGAAGGGCTCGGCGCCGAGCCACGGCAGGGCCTTGAGTACGCCGCCGCCGGTTTCGAGCAGCTCGACCTCGCGAGACACATGAATCGTGAGCATCGGGTGTCGCCGCGCGAAAGCCGCCATGTGACGCTCGATCTGCTCGGCCAGATGATGCGCGTTCACCACGATCTCGCGAACATCCGCGGCGACCAACAGATCGAGCGCATGGTCGAGAAGCGCCCGGCCGGCCACTTGCACCAGCGGCTTCGGGGTGTGCTCGGTCAACGGCCGCAGCCTGAGGCCGCGCCCCGCGGCGAGCACCATGGCCCGACGCGGTGGCGATCCGTTCACCGATCGCGCTCGCGCATGGCGGCAGGAACCATCGCATTCATCCAGTCGGCAATCGGCCTGAGCGCGGGGTGTGACAGATCGTGCTCGACCAGGCGCCAGATGCGCGGCAGAAATTCAAGATAGCGCGGCTTGCTGTCTCTCTTCGCCAGTCGCGCGAACACGCCGATGATGCGGATATTGCGCTGCGCGCCCATGACCGCGTAGGACGCCGCGAACGCCGAGCGATCAAGCTCCGGCCGGGCTGCCAAATAGCGCTCGATCATCGCGGTCACGATATCGGGAGGCACATCGCGCCGCGCATCCTCCAGCAGCGAAACCAGGTCATAGGGCAACGGCGTGATGATCGCATCCTGAAAGTCGAGCAGGCCGACACGCTGAACGCCGCGTCGCCTGGGCAGCCAGATCAGATTGTCGGCATGGAAATCGCGCAAGGCGAGAGTCAAGGGCATGCGCTCGCCTGCTGGCAAGATTGCGCGCCAGGCATCACGAAACCGGCGCCGTTCGTCCGCGCGCGCCTCGCGCTCCAGCCGGCGCGGCACGTACCAATCGAGGAACAGCTCGGCATCGCCGATCAGCTTCGCTTCGTCATAGCGCGCGACGCCCTCGGGCGGCGCATGGCGATGCAGATCGGCCAAGAGGTCGATCGCTGCGGCATACAACTCGGTTTCGACCGATGAGTCGGCACCGCGCGCCAGAATGCGCGTGTAGAGATCGTCGCCAAGATCTTCGAGCAGCACGAATCCCTCGGTTTCGCTCGCCGCCATGATGCCGGGTGCGCTATACCCGAGCGCAGCGAGATGACGCGCGATGGCAAGGAAGGGGCGCACGTCCTCCTTAGGCGGTGGCGCATCCATCAGCACCGCGGTTCGGCCATTCAGGCTCAAGCGCTCATAGTGGCGGAACGAGGCATCGCCGGCGAGCGGGCGGCGCTCGGCTGCGCCCCACCCCGAATCCACGAGAAACCTCGCCGATGCTGCGCCGCGCTCGCTCATGGCGTCGGATCATCCATCGCGGCGAGAAGCGCCTGCGCCCGTGGGCCGTGTGCAATCAGATGCGCGCGCCGCGCGTGCTCGTCAACGCCCGGCTCAAGCACCAGCTCGAGCCAATCGGCGGGCATCAGCGCGCCGAGCCGCTCCGGCCATTCGATCAGCAGCACGGCATGGCGGCGCGCCTCATCGAGCCCAAGTTCGAGCGCCTCCTCGGGCGCCTTCAGCCGATAGAGGTCGAAGTGCCAGATCACGGCGTGATCGTCCTCATAGGTCTGGACCAGGGTGAAGGTCGGGCTCGGCACCTCCGTCGGTCCGAAGATCGACGTGATGAAGCCGCGCGCGAACGTGGTCTTGCCGGCACCGAGCTCGCCCCTGAGGCCAAAGACGTCGCCGGGTCTCGCATGGCGGGCAAGGCGCTGCGCGAGTCGCTCGGTTGCCGCGAGATCCTCAAGCGCGATCAGGCGGGCATCACGCGCATGCGTGGTCATCGCGCAAAGGGTGAGGTCGCCTGGGCATCGACCGGCGGGCTCAAGGGAAAGACGCAGGTGACGGTCGTGCCGACGTCGGGTTGCGATTCGAGCTTGAGCTCGCCGCCATGGAGCTCGACGAAATAGCGCACGAGCGAGAGCCCGAGCCGCACCGGCGAGTTGCGGTCAAAGGGCGACTGGCCGCGCCGGAACTTCTCGAACACCGTCTTCTGCTCTTCGCGCTCGATGCCGATGCCGGTGTCGGCGACCCAGACGAGGATCGCCTTCTCGGTGCGCCGGGCGCCGAGCGTCACCTTGCCGCCCGCGGGGGTGAACTTGAGCGCGTTGCTCAAGAGGTTGAACAGCACCTGCTTCAGGCGACGTTCATCGGCGTCCAAACGCCCGATAGAGCGCGGGCAATCGAGCGCAAGCTCGAGCCGCTGTTTGCGCGCCGCCTCCTGCACCAGATTCAGCATGCTCACCAGAACGCTGTGCACGTCGACCGATTCGACCTCGAGCACGATGAGGCCGGCCTCGATGGTCGCGAGATCCAGAATGTCGTTGATCAGCGAAAGCAGTTGCTGCGATGACTCGATCACGCCGCGCGCATATTCGAGCTGGCGCTCGTTCAACGGCCCGAAATACTGATTCACCAGGATCTCGGTGAAGCCGATCACGGTGTTGAGCGGCGTGCGCAGCTCATAGGACACGTTGGCGACGAACTCGGATTTCAGCCGATCCGCGGTTTCGAGTGCCTCGGTGCGCTCGCGCAGCGCGCGTTCGACCTGCACGCTGTCGCTGATGTCGAGATAGGACACCAGCGTGGCGCCATCGGGCAGCGGCACGAAGGCGCAGTCGAGCACCTTGTTGTCGCGCCGCGAAAGACGCAGGCTCGAGCGCGCGCGCTCCGAGACATGCGCGATGAATTCGCGCCGGTGCTTCTCGAACTCGGCGGGCGCAAAATGCGCCTCGATGATGTCGAGGAAGTCGTTGACGTGCGGTTGCGCCACCAGGCTCTCGGGGTTGAGGCCCCACACCGTGGCAAAACCGGGGTTGAACAGTTTGAGGCGCCCGTCCGCGCCAAACACTGCCACCGCCTCATAGAGATTGTCGAGCGTTGCGCGCTGCACCGCCGCGAGCGTCGAGTGCGAGCGCTCAAGCGCGAACTTGTCGGTGACGTCCTGCGTGATGAAGAGCAGGCCGCCGAACGGGTGCGGCGTGATGATCTGGCGCAACGCAGAGCCATCCGGCAGATGCAGCAACTCCTCGACCGGCTCGGTGACGCTGGTGAACAGGCGCTGCAGGCGGGTCTTGTAGGCGCGCCAATCCGCCTGCTCGGGCAAACGCCGCTTCTCCCGAATCGCGTCGACCACCTCGCTGATGGTCGGCTCGGTGCGCAGAAACTGCTCGTCCAGGAGATAGAGCTTGCAGAACTCGGCGTTGAAGAAATTGAGGCGGGTGTTGGCGCCGTAGATCGCGATTGCGGTCGAAAGCGCTTCGAGCACCTCGCCATGGCCGCTGATATGGCGCTTGAGCGCGCTCTCGGCTTCTTCGAGAGCGGTCACGTCGCGCGCCCAGCCGATCGTGCCGCCGCCCTCTGCGGGCGCCTCGTTGATGTCGAGCAGGCGGCGCTCGCCCTTGATGACCACGTGATAGCGGGCACTCGTCGCCGCCGCGTCGGACTTCGCGCGCCGGGCGATCGCGCGCGGGTCGATGCCGGGCGCAGTCGCGATCAGCTCGATGCCAGGGCGCTTCAGCGCCACTTCGCGCGGGGCCTCAACCGCCGCCGCATAGGCTTCGTTGCACCAAAGGAGATCGAGCTCGACATCGCGGCGCCAGATCGGCATGGCAATCGAATCGGCGATGGCCCGCAAATTCTCGGCCTCGCCACGGCCCGTACTCGCCGCCGCTTCGAGCGCGGCGGCTTTGCTCACCTGCTCGGTGCGATCGGAGAGCGTGAGGCAGACGCTCGTGTCGTCAGCCACCGCGATCGCCTCGAACGTGCGCATTCCGTCAGCGCTGCGGCAGAGCCGCTGCACGCGGCCACTGGGCTCGAGCCCGGCCAGGGCCGCCCGCAAGGATTCGAAATCGTGCCGCTCGAACTGGCTGGCGAGATCGTCGAGCCGGCGAACCGTTACGCCCTTGAATGGCGAGATCGTCGGCCCGGGGGATGAGATCAGCTCGGCCTCGGGCTTGCCACGCCGCCAGAAGAGAATGAGCGCGGGGAGTCGTGCCAGCGCGTCATGATAGATCGTCGATTCGCGGGCCAGACGCTCGACCTCGGCCTTGAAGGCGGCGCGCTCGCGCGCAGCACGGCGCGAGGTTGAGATCAGCAGAAATGCTGCCCCTGCCCCAACCAGCGCCAGGGCGCCAAACGAGGTCGCGAGCCACTCATGCGCCGACCACGCGGCGTGCGCCGGGGTGGCGCCAAAGCCGGTGCCAAGAGCAATCGCCAGGGCACTGAGGGCGCGGGCGGGTCTCATCCAGCCTGGGAATACGATTCGGTCACGGCCGATCGTATCACTGGCGGGCGGGCGGGCAAGCGCCCGCCGTCGCTCAGTATCGGTAATGCTCGGCCTTGAACGGACCGTTCTGGCCGACGCCAATGTAATCCGCTTGATTCTTGGTCAGTTTGGTAAGCTTAACCCCAAGCTTTTCAAGGTGAAGTGCTGCGACCTTCTCATCGAGATGCTTGGGAAGTGTGTAAACCTTCTTTTCGTAGCGATTTGAGTTCGCCCAGAGCTCGATCTGCGCCAGCGTCTGGTTGCTGAAGGACGCGCTCATCACGAAGCTCGGGTGGCCGGTGGCATTGCCGAGGTTCACCAGCCGCCCCTCGGACAGCAGGATGATCCGCTTGCCATCGGGGAACTCGATCTCATCGACCTGCGGCTTCACGTTCTCCCACTTGTAATTCTTGAGCGCGCCCACCTGGATCTCGGAATCAAAATGGCCGATGTTGCACACGATCGCGCGGTGTTTCATGCGACGCATGTGCTCGACCGTGATCACGTCGATGTTGCCGGTCGCGGTGACGAAGATGTCGCCCACCGGTGCGGCGTCGTCCATCGTGCGCACCTCATAGCCCTCCATCGCGGCCTGGAGCGCGCAAATCGGGTCGATCTCGGTCACGACCACCCGACAACCGGCATTGCGCAGCGAAGCCGCGGAGCCCTTGCCGACATCGCCGAAGCCCGCAACCACGGCCACCTTGCCAGCCATCATCACGTCAGTGCCACGCCGAATGCCGTCCACCAGGCTTTCGCGGCAGCCATAGACATTGTCGAATTTCGACTTGGTGACGGAATCGTTCACGTTGATCGCGGGGAACAGCAAACGGCCGTCCTTCTGCATCTGATAGAGCCGATGCACACCGGTCGTGGTTTCCTCGCTCACGCCCTTGATCGCCTTGCCAACCGCGGAATACCACCCTGGCTTTGCCTTGACCCGTTCCTTGATCGAGGCGAACAGCACCTCCTCCTCCTCATTGGTCGGCTTCGCGACGACCGCGAGATCCTTTTCCGCCTGCATGCCGAGATGGATGAGGAGCGTCGCATCACCGCCATCATCGAGGATGAGATTGGGCGTGCCGCCGTCGGCCCACTCGAAGATCCGGTGGCTGTAGTCCCAATACTCCTTCAGGCTCTCGCCCTTATAGGCGAAGACCGGCGTGCCCCTGGCGGCGATCGCGGCGGCCGCGTGGTCCTGGGTCGAAAAGATGTTGCACGAAGCCCAGCGGATGTCGGCGCCGAGCGCCTGGAGCGTCTCGATCAAGACCGCGGTCTGGATCGTCATGTGGAGCGAGCCGGCGATCCGCGCGCCCTTGAGCGGCGCCTTGGCGCCATACTCGGTGCGGAGCGCCATTAGGCCCGGCATCTCTGTTTCTGCGAGGCTGATCTCGCGCCGCCCCCAATCCGCCAGCTTGATGTCGGCGACCTTGTAGTCGTGGGGATTGGCCATGAGCATGCTCCAGGGTTTTCGGGGGAAGGCGCGTTTTATCAGCCGCCCTGCGGGCTGACAACCAACAGGGGAAAAACGTAGTTGTTCAATCGAGTGCGTTGAAATCGTCGATCAGCGCGGCGATCACGCCAGGGTCGGACTGGCGCATGATCTGCGCCACGCGCCGCTCGCTCTCGGCGAGGTCAAGGCTGAGGATCCGCTGCTTGACCCTGGGCAGGCTCGGCGCCGCCATCGAGAGCTCACGCAAGCCCAGGCCGAGCAGCAGCGCGGTGAAGCGCGGATTGCCGGCCATCTCGCCGCACAGATTAATGGGGATGCGCGCGCCGCGCGCGGCCGCCGAGGCGAACTGCATCAGGCGCAGCACCGCAGGATGCAGCGGATCATAGAGGTGGGCGACCTGTTCATCGCCACGATCGATCGCGAGCGTGTACATGGTCAGGTCGTTGGTGCCGAGCGAGAAGAAGTCGACCTCGGTGGCGAGCGCATCGGCGGCCAGGGCGGCGCCCGGGGTCTCGATCATGACGCCGAGCGGCGGCAGCGGGTCGGCGATCGGCACATGCGAACGCGCGAGCCGGCGCGCCACCTTCTGGATGATCTCGCGCACCGCGCGCACCTCGCCGACCGTGGTGATCATCGGGAGGAGGATGCGAATCGGCCCATGGGCGCCGGCGCGCAGCATGGCGCCGAGCTGCGCCTCGAGCAGAGGCTTCACCTTCAACGACAAGCGAATCGCCCGCAAGCCCAGCGCCGGGTTCACGCTGCCGGCGATGTGCTCGCCCAGCGAATAGGCGAGCTTGTCGGAGCCGACATCGAGCGTGCGGACCGTCACCGGTCGTCCGCCCATGCCCTCGACGATGCGCCGGAGCGTCGCATATTGCTCATCCTCGCCGGGCGGCTCGTCGCGGTTCATGTAGAGGAACTCGCTGCGCAGGAGGCCCACGCCCTCGGCCCCCACCGCATTGGCGAGCGTCAGCTCGGTCGGCAGCTCCATGTTGCATTGGAGCGTGATGCGCACGCCATCGCGCGTCATGGCCGAGATCGAGCGCAGACGATCGAGCTGGCGCTGGCGCCGGTGCAGCGCCTCGCGCCGGCGCTCATAGCGGCCGACGGTCTCGGGCGAGGGGTTGAGCACCACGACGCCGCGCGTGCCATCGATCACGACGAGGTCGCCCGAGCGGATCTCGGCAATGAGACCGGGCACGCCGAGCACCGCCGGCAGGCCGAGCGAGCGCGCCATGATCGCGGTGTGGCCCTCGGCGCCGCCGAGGGCCGAAGCAAAGCCACCGATGCGCGCCGGATCCATCAGCGCCGTATCGGCCGGCGTGATCTCCTCCGCGACGATGATCGCGCCGGGCGGCAAAGCCGAGAACGCCTGATAGGGCGCCTTGGTGAGATTTCTCACAATGCGCGTGCCGACCTCGCGCACATCCTCGATGCGGCTCGCGAGATAGCGATCGCTCACCGCAGCGAAGGCCTGGGCCAGCTCCATCAGCTCGGCCTGCACGGCAGCCTCGGCGTTGATGCGCGTATTGCGAATGCGGGTGGAAACGCCGCGCACCAGGCGCGAGCCCTTCAGCATGTGGAGATGAGCATCGAGCAGGTAGGACAGCTCTTCCGCCGCGGCGCCCGGCAGGGCCGAGGCCTTGGCGCGCAACTTGCGCAATTGCTTGGCTGAAAGCTCGACCGCCGTCTCGAAGCGGGCGAGCTCGGCCGGCACGTCGGCCGCCGGCACGGAGTATTCCGGCACGTCGACCGAGCCGCGCTCGATCACGTGCGCGGGGCCGATCGCGATGCCGGTCGAGATGCCCAGGCCCTCGAACCGCCGATCGTGTTTGCCCTGTTCGCGTGGCTCTTCGTCGTACACGCCCGCCCTCACATGGCTCAGCCTTCGTCGAACCCGCGCTCGACCAGCGCGACCAGCGCCTCGATCGCCGCCAGGCGCTCCGGCCCGCGCGTCTCGATCGCGATCTCGTGCCCCGGTCCCGCAGCCAGCATCATGAGCCCCAATATTGACAGCCCCGAGACATGGGTGTCCTGACGGCTGACCGTGACCTCGGCCTCAAACCCCGAAGCAACCTGAACGAAGCGCGCGGCGGCTCTGGCATGTAGCCCAAGACGGTTGACGATCCGCACTGTCTGGCGCGGCGCCTCGTGCTCTGCGGCGCCCGCGCCCGTCTCGATCGGGTCGTTCACCGCCCGCCGCCATTCAAGAGGCTGCTGGCGACGTTGATGTATTTGCGCCCGGCTTCCTGCGCGCTCAAGACGGCTGTCGCCAGATCTTCCTCCTGGCGCACCGAAGCCAGCTTGATCAGCATCGGCAGGTTGATTCCCGCGATGACCTCGACCTTGCCCTTCTCCATCACCGAAAGCGCAAGGTTGGACGGCGTGCCGCCAAACATGTCGGTCAAAAGGATGACGCCCTGGCCCTGATCAACCGCGCGCACTGCCGCGACGATGTCCTTGCGGCGGGCCTCCATGTCGTCGTCCGGCCCGATACAGACCGCGCGAACGCCGGCCTGCGCGCCGACCACATGCTCGGTCGCCGCGATGAACTCATCGGCCAGGCGGCCGTGGGTGACGAGGACAAGACCGATCATGCCCAACTCCGGGCTGGTGCGATGCCAAAATGAGGGTCAGTCGCGCGTCGGCGGGGCGCGGTCGATGTCGCGATGGCGAACGGCAACCGGCCAGCCAGCCGCGCCAAGCGCGGCCGCCAGCTTGTCTGCGACCGCGACCGAGCGGTGCCGTCCGCCGGTGCAGCCGATCGCGATGGTCAGGTAGGACTTGCCTTCCTTCTCATAGGCGGGAAGCAGCGAGGTCAGCATGCCGATCAGGCTATCAAAAAACGGCGCATAGGCGGAGTCCCGCTCGATGAAGGTGGCGACCGGGGCGTCGAGGCCCGAGGCCGCGCTCAGCGCCGGCACATAATGGGGATTGGCCAGGAAACGGACATCGAACACCAGATCGGCCTCCGGCGGCAGGCCGTTTCGGTAACCGAAGGAAACGACCTGGAGGCCGAGCCGGCTGTCATCGCCGATCGAAAAGTGGCCGGCCAGCAGGCGCCGAAGGTCCGGCAGCGATAGCCCGGAGGTGTCGATCACGAGGTCGGCGCGGCCGCGGGCCCAAGCCAGCCGCTCGCGCTCCAGCCGAATGCCATCCGCCACCGGTCGGTCGATCGCCAAGGGGTGGCGCCGGCGTGTCTCGGTGAAGCGGCGACGGAGGGCGCCATCATCGCTCTCGAGGAATACCAGGGTGATGTCGAGATCGTCGCGCTGCAGGAAGGGCGCCAAATGGCGCTCGAAATGCTCGTGGTCGAATTCGCGCGTGCGGGCATCGGCACAAAACGCGAGCGGCCGCCGGCCGAGCTCAGGATCGGCATCGCCCGCCCGCATCAGCGCGCCCATCAGGGTGACGGGGAGATTGTCGACCACCTCATAGCCCAAATCCTCGAGCACCTTGAGCGCGGTCGTCTTGCCCGCGCCAGACATGCCGGTGACCAACACGATGCGGCGGCGCTCGGTGCTGAGCGGGCGCCTCGGGTCGGGGAGGTTGGCGGGCCGGTCGTCCATCGCGCCCATCACGCTATCAACACCAGCGATGGCACCGGGGCGTGCAATTGGGCAAGGACTCTTAGCTTGGCAATTGTAGAGGCTTCAAACGCCTCCAGGTCGACGGCAGGCAGCAAAATGCCAAAGAGCTCCACTTGGTGGGCCTCGGGCATGCGATCAATCCGCTCCGATGGCAACAGGTCGATTACCAGGTCGATCATCGCCTCACGCCGGTAGGGGCGCCGGACGATGCCGACGCCGCGCACCTCGATCAGCCCGGCGAGTCGCTCGGGCGCCGCAGCAAACAGGCGGCCGGTGCGAGGGCTGAACAAGACCTGATCATCCGCCACCAGCTCGGCGCCGTCGTCGATCAAGCGGAGCGCCAAGTCCGACTTGCCGGCACCCGAAGGGCCGCGCAACAGCAGGCCGGCACCCTCGAAAACGACGCATGAGGCGTGAGTCGTGTCCATGCGGGGCATGGTCGCCCCGCCGGTCGTGGCGGTCAAATGATCTTGGAGTAGCCGGTTCAGGCGGCGGAGCGGGCGGGCGGCTCGATCAGGAGCGCGAGAATGGCATCAGCCCTATCCGAGCCGCGCAGGCGCTCGACCACCTCTTCGCGGCGCAGCAGCCGGGATACGTTGGACAGCGCCTTGAGGTGGTCGGCCCCGGCCGAGGCCGGCGCCAGCAACATGAACACCAGATCCACCGGCCTGCCATCGACCGATTCGAACTCGATCGGCGATTCGAGCCGGGCGAAGACGCCGATCAGCCGCTCGAGGCCAACAAGTCGGGCATGGGGAATGGCGATGCCCTTGCCGCTGCCGGTCGAGCCCAGGCGCTCGCGCTCCAGGAGCGCGTCGAAAATGGTGCGCTCGTGCACGCCGAAAAGCTCGGCCGCGCGCTCCGCCAGCTCCTGCAATAGCTGTTTCTTGCTGGTGGCGCGCAAGCGAGGAATCACGCCACGCTGGGAGAGCAGATCACGAATCTCCATCGAGTCCCCTTATGGGCGCAGTCGCGTCAGACGGCGGCCGCGCCGTATGCACCTCGGCAATATTCGCGCCGTTTGGGTCGACACTCAATGCGCGCGCGATCATCGCCCTGGTCGACGAATCGGCCTGTCGTGTTCGCTTGCATCCCTGAATGGATCCTCTGCGCAGGCGCGCGGCGCCCCACGAGCGGCATATGGTCACTAGCCCGGGTGGCGTAAAGGCGCGGCACCTTATGCCTGCGGCGCCCGCGAGTCAATCGATCCTCAATTCAACCTATGGTAGATCTGGAAGCCGTTCTGAATCAAGCGATTGTGTCAGCGCTCGCATGGCTCGGGCGCTTCAGGCGCCGGCGCTCGACCGAGGACGGGATGCGCAAGGACTCGCGGTATTTTGCCACCGTGCGCCGGGCGATCGCGACGCCCGAGCGGCTGAGGATGGCGGCGATGTGGTCGTCCGACAGGATGCGGCTAGGCGGCTCCGCGTCGATCATCGCCTTGATTCGATGGCGCACGGCCTCCGAGGCATAGGCCTCGCCCCCGGCCGAGCTCGGCAGGGCCGCGTTGAAGAAGTAGCGCAGGTCATAGAGGCCACGCGGGCAAGCGAGATGCTTGTTCGCGACCACCCGGCTCACCGTGCTCTCGTGCACGCTGATGGCGGTCGCGATGTCGCGCAAGGTGAGGGGTCGCATCGCGCCGATGCCACTCGCAAAGAACCCGCTTTGCTGCGTCACGAGCTCGCGCGCCACGCTCAGGACGGTCTTGGCGCGCTGGGCCAGGGAGCGCACCAGCCAATTGCCGGACTGAAGCTGCTCGTTGAGAAAGTTCTTCTCGGCCGGGGTGCGGGGGCCCTTGATCAGCATCGAGAAATAGGCCGTGTTGACCATGATCCTGGGCAGGGTGTCGGGGTTAAGCTCGACCTGCCAGCCGCCGCCCACCGCCGGCTTGACGAAGACATCGGGGATCACCGGCGGTGCAGGCTCGGCGCCGAACGCCCGCCCGGGTTTCGGCTCAAGTCGCTTCAGCTCGGCGATCATGTCGGTCAGGTCCTCGGCCGAGACACCGCAAAGCGCCTTGAGCCGCCCGAGATCGCGCGCCGCCAGCAAGTCGAGGTGCTCAAGCAGCGCTGCCATGGCGGGATCGAGCCGATTGCGCTCCTCGAGCTGGAGCGCCAGGCATTCCTTGAGCGAGCGCGCGAACACGCCGGTCGGCTCGAAGCTGCGCATCACGGCAAGCGTGCGCTCGAGCCGTTCCTCGTTGCAGCCGAGCTGCACCGCCACGGGCCCGAGCATCGGCGGCAGATAACCGGCATCGTCGGTCAGGTCGATCAATCGGCTGCCGATCAGGAGGTCCACCGGGTCGGTAAACGCGACCCGAAGCTGCGAATAGAGGTGGTCGCGCAGGCTTGCGCCATTCGAAGCGGTCTGCTCGATCTGGTCGCCTTCTTCGTCGAACGGCGAGCCGCCGCCGCCTTCCCAACGGCCGCTCTCGCCGGGCTCGCCATCGGCCTGCCACATCGCCTCTGCGCTGACGTCGAGCTCAGCTGCTTCCGGGCCTGCGCTCTCCACGCGTTCGAGCGCATGATCGGCAGCCAGGGCAGTACCCTCATCGAACTGCTGCGGCGCGGGCTCACCATGATCCGCACTTTCCTCGGGCTCGAGCAGAGGGTTGCGCTCAAGCTCGGCGGCGACATAGGCCTGAAGCTCAAGTGCGCCCAGCTGCAACAGCTTGATGGACTGCTGGAGCTGCGGCGTCATCACCAACGCCTGCCCCTGCCGAAGTGTGAGCTGTGGCTTGACCGTCGCCACGCGGGTTGCCCCTCGGCCTACAGCCTGAAGCGCTCGCCGAGATAGACCCGCCGCACTTCCTCGTCTGCGACGATGTCTCCCGGGGCGCCCTCCATCAGGACAGCGCCTTCGTGCAGGATGTAGGCCCGGTCAACAATGTCCAAGGTCTCGCGGACATTGTGGTCCGTGATCAGAACGCCGATGCCGCGATCCTTGAGGTTGGCGACGAGCTCGCGAATCTCGCCCACCGCGATCGGATCGATGCCGGCCAGGGGCTCATCCAGCAACATGAAGCTTGGCCGGCTCGCGAGCGCGCGGGCGATTTCCACGCGCCGCCGCTCGCCGCCCGAAAGCGCCAGCGCCGGCGTATGGCGCAGATGGCTGATCGAAAACTCGGCCAGGAGCTCGTCCAGCAGCGCCTCGCGCCGCTCGCGCGCGGGCTCCGAGACCTCGAGCACCGCCCGGATGTTGTTTTCCACCGTCATGCCGCGAAAGATCGAGGCTTCCTGCGGCAAATAGCCAATGCCGAGGCGCGCCCGCCGATACATGGGCAGGTTGGTGATGTCGTGGCCATCGAGCTGTACGGAACCATAGTCTGGCGCGATCAACCCGGTGATCAGGTAAAAGCTCGTGGTCTTGCCGGCGCCGTTCGGGCCGAGCAGCCCAACCGCCTCGCCGCGTTGCACCGAGAGGCTGACATCGCGCAATACCGGACGCTTGCGGAAGCGCTTGCCCAGATTGCTCGCGACGAGCCCGTCATTGACGGTGATGAGGCGCGGGCCCTGAAGGCCCCGATCCTCAACCGATGGCGGCGTGGATCGGCGGCCGCCCCGTCGTCCGTCATGTCCCGGCGCGGTCATGCCAAGAAGTATACCTGATCCCGTTAATTTTTCTTCTGTGACGGCTTGGTGCTATCCGATTGTTCCGTCTTCTTTTCGGGCACGAACACGCCGCGGACGC
>Ga0194121_10001146_pt1 | contig 46043 bp, 42 predicted proteins | sample TA2MahCa50mmetaG_FD_148609 | JGI IMG/M metagenome (GOLD analysis project Ga0194121, IMG submission 148609) | Freshwater microbial communities from Lake Tanganyika, Tanzania - TA2015020 Mahale Deep Cast 50m | ecosystem: Environmental > Aquatic > Freshwater > Lake | place: Tanzania: Lake...
TGTTCGAAGATCTTGACCCGCGGTGATACATCACCAATGCGTTCGCATGCGCCTGACTGAACCCGTGGTTTTCGCGCAAAAAAGCGATTTGCTCTTGATATTTGTCGGTGTTCAGATCTTTTAGTCGCTTCAGCCATGCTGCGGCTTTTTCGCCGTGCTTCTTCTCGATCGCCGCAAAGTGCTTGCTCCGGTCAGAACTTGTATCAGCCATCAGAAAAGACTAATTGTCGTGCTATCTGTTTTTGGTTTGGAATATAGTGAGACAGCAATGAATCTTTGGCGTCAAATAAGACCATTGGCGCTGCGTATCTACTATCTGTTCGCCGACGGACCTAGAGCCTTTGAGGCGGCCGAAAATTCGGTGGCTGATCTAAGCAGTGAGTTTTCAGCGCTCTTTTTTCAGCACTCGGGGCGCGTGTGCGATAAGTGGCATCACTATTTGCCGGTTTATGACAGGCTTTTTGGCCCTTTTCGTTCGGCAAGCAAAGAAGGAGCGCCAATTCGGTTCTTGGAGATTGGGGTTTGGCGCGGGGGGTCGTTAGAGATTTGGCGAAAGTTTTTTGGTGGCTCGGCCGTTATTCATGGCATTGATCGCGATGAGAGTTGTGCAGCGCTGAACACAAGTGATCTGCCTGTACACATTGGTTCTCAAACCGACCAAGATTTTCTCGCAAATGTCGTGAATCAAATGGAAGGTCTCGACATTGTGCTTGATGACGGCAGCCATCGTGCCCGCGATCAGAGGAAAACTTTCGATGTCCTGTTTCCTTTGCTTTCTGACGGCGGATTGTATGTGATCGAAGATACGCACACTTCATATTGGTGGTCTTATGGAGGTGGTTTTCGAAAACCAGGAACTGCAATTGAAATGGCAAAGTCGCTAGTCGATGGCATGCACAGCTGGTATCACCGATTTCCCGTCAAGAGAAAAATGTGGGCAAAAACCGATGTAAATGCTGTTCACTTTTTTGATTCGATCATTGCAATCGAGAAGAAACGACGCATACCACCGGTTCGAAGCAATCGCGGTGTTGATCCATTTGGCGCCTAAGATTACGACGCGAGAGAGCCTGAGAAAACCTGCCAGGCGAGAAGCGATTTAGCGACGAGGCTGAGAATGATGTAGGCCCGCTCGCCGTGCAGGTAGTTCGCCCACTTGCCTTGTGCCTTGTACTGCTTGTATTGCACGATCGCGAAACAATTGAACATTATGAACAGTGAGACGACGATTCCGTAGACGAAACCCGGGGTTGTCGATTCGGCCGGTCCTTTCGGCGAAAGAATGTTGACCACGGTTGCGAGCCACGGCACGATGCCGGCGATGCATCCGAACCAAAACGGCAGCAGGTCGCCGTCACCGGGTGTCGTATATTTTTCTTGCAGCCAGCCAAACAAGATCATGCTGACATTGACGCCGGCGACACCCATGAGCGCGATGTAATCGGCGGTGCCGTTGAGTTGCAGAATGACGATGATCATGATCGTCGACGACATCGAATATTCGACCCATCTGAAGACATTGATATGGTTCTTCAACCCGGTCGTGTATTTGCCGAACATCGACGGCGAAACGATGAAGAAGTGGAAAAAGGCCGAGAGCGCCAAAAACGCCGCGACCATGTAGCCAATTTTCAAATTGAACAGGTTGATCGGATCAGAAAAGTTGCCCGTGCCCGGGGCCTCGGTCAAATAGATCGCATTCACCGGGAGTTTTGCGTCGTTGGCGAGAAACAAGATCGCGAGAAGCGAAACAAGGTGCAGCACGCCCGCGATCAGATTCAGGCGCTTGACTTTGCCGACTTCAGGGTCGAAAGTGAGGTTCATCGTGTTCTCCAAACCAATAGAAATTCAGTGAAAACTTCACACTATTACATTTGCAGTTAGCGTAAGTGCAATGTTCTCCGACAAATTGTTTCTAGTTGACGCTGATTATCCGTTGATTCATACGCGTCAATATCAAGTGCAGGCTTTCCGCATGTCAGCCGAGCGGTTCTTGTTGCGCGGGGCGGTCGTCGATGAAAAACCGGCGGGTCTGTATATCGAGAACGATCCAGATCCGATTTGGATGCACCACATGATCATCGAACTCGAGATCGTTTATCCGTCGTTCTTGATCGAGAAGGCGAGCGTCGAGTTCAAAAATCACCCGCATCTGGGCTGCACCGAGATCACCGATGACTACAAGAAACTCGAGGGCATGTCGATCGCCCGGGGTTTCAACGCCAAAGTTCGCGAACTGTTCGGCAGTTCGCGCGGTTGCACGCATATCGGGGCGTTGCTTGCGGCGATGGCCCCCGCGGCGATTCAAACGGGCTGGTCGATGCGGGTCGGTACCGCGGCGGCGGGCGAAGACTCGGCGAAATCGTCACAAGATCTGCAGGAGCAGCGGGTCAAGCAATTCGCGTCGACGATCAACACCTGCCACATGTGGGATGAAAACGGCGAGCTCGTCGCCAAGGTTCGCGCCGGTGAAGAAGTCGAAATGCCGATGCCCATCGTGCGCCGCTTGCGCGATCTCGGCCGCGACGAAACCGACTGGCTCGTCAGCCGCGACTAGCCGATTGTGCCTAGCGCCTGGTGGCGCGAATGGTCAGTCGCAGCGGCGTTGCCGCAGCCAATTGGATGGGTGAGCATTCATACCCCGAGTTTTTCGGCGAAGAAGTCGAGAATAATTTCGGCGCGTTGCACGCGATGCAGTGGTGAGCCTGATCGCGACAATTCGTGGGTCTCACCGGGGAACCGATAAAAAGTCACATCTTTTTTCAACAGCCTCAGCGCCATGAACAACTCTTCCGCTTGGTTGATCGGGCATCGCAAATCGTCTTCACTATGAATTATCAGCATCGGCACATTGATGTTTCGCACATGGCGAATCGGCGACATGAGCATATATTCGGCCTCGTCCTCCAAGTGATTCGGCCCGTGCTCGACGCGAAACACAGTGCCGATGTCGCTCGTCCACTCCTCAGACAACATGTTGTTCACCGCGCGCTCGCTGCAAATCGCGCCGAATCTCTCGCCGTGGCAACCAGCCAACATCGTCGCCATGTATCCGCCGTAACTACCTCCGAGCATTCCGACCCGCTTGGCGTCGATGAACGGATACTTCGCCAGCGTGCCGTCGAGCACCGCGAGAACATCTTTGACATCGGCGTCGCCCCAGCCAGTGCCGGGGGCAACCGGGTGTTTGCGACCGAGAATCGCCTGACCCCAGGCCTGCTCGCGACCGCTCGAACCGCGCGGGTTGCTCATCACGACGACGAATCCCGCGGCGGCCTGCATCTGTGCTTCGTCAAAATATGTTTCGCCATATTGCGTGTGCGGTCCGCCGTGCACATTCAGCAACATCGGATATTTCCTTTTCGAGTTAAAGCCGCGCGGCTTCATCATCCACGTGTCGATTTCGGCCGGGCCACCCGAGTAAGTTGAACCGCACTTCACGACGAAGTGTTCCCACTTTTGTGGCGGCGACTGTGCGACGAGCGCCGCGCTCAGATTGCTGAGTCGCTTCTCGCCCGAGCGTTGAAGCACGAACAACTCGGTGAGTTGATCAACTTCACTGGCGACAAAAGCGATCGTCGAGTTCGACTTTCCCGACACCGCGCTGAACGATTTGACGACTCTTTTTCCTTTTGTCAACCATCTCGGTGCGGCCTTGCCGCGCGCGTCGACGCGCACGACATGCGCGGTACCCCGATTTTCGGCATAGGCCACGAGCGTGTTGTTGTCCGTCCAGATCGGGGCGACGGCGCCCGAAGTCGGCGAAAAAGTGCGGTCGAGGCGGCGCGAAACCCACTGGCGTTTCTTCGTCCGAATCTCGAGCACACCGATGTGATCGTTTTGCGGCGATGTAAGCGGATCATCTGAGCCGACGAACGCCACCCGTGTTCCGTTGGGTGAAACGCTTGGCGCATAGTAAACGCCCTTTTGATTCGTGAGCGTCGTGATTTCGCCGTCGAGCGTGACGAGATGCAGGTCGGTGGCGAGATCCTCATCCCAAGTGGCGTGCAGCGCACCACTTGTGACGACACCCGAAGAGTCGGCGAGCCACGATGGCCCCGAGTGCTCGTGCTTTCCTGGTGTCAGGTTGCGCGGGGCCGCCGTACCGTCGCTCGGCACTATATATACGTGTTGCGGGCGATCGAAGACGAAGTCTTCACCGTTCAAACGCGTGAAAAAAGTCTCGATCTTGCGCGGCGACATCCACGACTCGTCGTCTTTGGTGTAGCGCTCGTCCTGTGTGCGCGAGGTGAACGCGATCAACTTGCCGTTGGGCGACCAGCGCACGTTGCCGATGCCGTCGGGCATGGTCGCGATCGTGCGAATCTCGCCGCTCGATCCGATTGGCATGACATGAAGCGTTGTTTCGCCTTTCTTTTCGCTACGGCCCGAGGTGAAGGCCAGCCACGAACCGTCGGGTGACCAACTTGGATTTCCGTCACGCTTTTCACCAGCGGTCAGCGGGCGTGATGGTTGTTTGCCAGAGGTCCGGGCCAACCAAACCTGCGAACGATACTTGTTGGCCTTGAAATCAATACGGGTGACTACATAGGCGATTTGAGACCCGTCGGGTGAAACCGTCGGCGACGACGCACCGATCTGATTTTCAATTATCTTCTCGGCAATTTGACGATGCTTCGATGTCTGTTCTTCTTCGCTTTTCATCTAGACGACTTTAATCAGCCGAAACAGTTGACCTACAGTTGCGCGATATGAACTCGCGCGTTGGTGCGTGGCTGAGCCAAATGACGCTCGAGGAGAAATGTCGATTGCTGGGCGGGGCGTCGTCGTGGCGCACCCATGCGATCGCACGACTTGGTATTCCCGAGATCAAGATGTCCGACGGCCCAAATGGGGTGCGCGGCGAATCGCTGGGACCGGATCGCACGCCGGGTTTAAATATTCCGACATCCATCGTCATCGGCGCGTCGTGGGACATCAGCCTGGCCAACCAACTCGGCGTGTTGCTTGGTCGCGAGGCGCGGCGCAAGGCCGTGCATGTGGTGCTCGCACCGACGGTGAACCTGCATCGCACGCCGATCGGTGGTCGAACCTTCGAGTGTCTGAGCGAAGACCCCGAACTTTCGGCGCGCATCGCCACGGCGATCGTGCTCGGCGTGCAATCGCAAGAGGTCGCCGTGACGGTGAAACACTTCGCCGGCAACGACACCGAGGTTGACCGCATGACGGTCGACGCCCAAATCGATGAAACCACCTTGCGCGAGTTTTATTTGCGCCCGTTCGAGGCGACGGTGATCGACGCCGGCGCCTGGGGAGTCATGAGCAGTTACAACAAACTGAACGGCGCGCACGCCGCGAACAACAAAGAACTTTTGCACCAAATTTTGCGCACCGACTGGGGCTTCAACGGATTCGTGGTTTCCGACTGGTTCGGTGCCCACGACACCGTCACCTCGTTGCAAGCCGGCCTCGATATCCCGATGCCAGGACCAAAAACCATCTACGGCAAATATCTCTTGCAGGCCGTGCAAGAGAAACGAGTTACTGAAGACGAGATCGACGAACGGGTTGCGACGGTGTTGCGGTTGATCGAGCGCACCCGCGCCGACGAACGACCCGCATCAAACACCGAACAAACCGTCGACGACGCGAGCGAGCGGGCGATCGTCCGCGCGGCGGCGGCGGCGGGCACGGTTCTTGCGCGCAACGAGAAAAAGGCCCTGCCAATTCGACCCGACTCGGTGCGCAAGATCGCCGTGCTTGGCCCGAACGCAAAATCAACCCGAACCCAGGGTGGTGGCTCATCGAGCATGCAGGCGATCGAGACGAGCACGATTCTTCACGGTCTAGAAGATCGATTCGGTAAATCAAAGATCGAATGGCGACGGGGCACTTCGATCGACAAGTTGGCCCCGATACTCGATGCCGACCAGATGCGCACAGCAGAGGGCACGCCCGGTTGGCGCGTCGACTACTACGACCGCGACGAAACCGCGGGCGAACCGCGTCGCCGCGAGATCACATTGCGTTCGGCGCTCTCGTTTTTCGGCGCCGCCCCGCCCGGCGTCAACGCATACAACTTCACGATCGTGGTTTCGGGTGAGTTCATCCCAGAGACCGACGGCATCCATGATGTTTCGCTAGTGATCACGGGTATGGGCTCGCTCAGCGTCAACGGCGAAACCATCGTCGACGATCCGCTCGGTCTGCTGCCGCGCGGTCGCGAATATTTCGGTTTCGGCAGCCAAGAGCAGGTGCACGGCATTCCGATGCGACGCGGAGTTCCCGTGAAATTCGAAGCGCGCATGCGCACTCGCGCCGGCTTCAGCGCGCTGCGGATCGGTGTGCGCGCACCAGAAGATCCGCACGAGTTTGAAGCCGCCGTGCAACTCGCGGCGCAGAGCGATGTCGCCGTCGTCGTCGTCGGCACCAACGACGAGTGGGAGACCGAGGGTCACGATCGCGACACGATCGCATTACCTGGTCATCAAGACGAACTGGTCTCGCGAGTCGCCGCGGCAAACTCGCGCACCATCGTCGTTGTCAATGCGGGCGCGCCGGTCGCGATGCCGTGGTTCGACGAGGTGAGTGCGGTGCTGATCGGTTTCTTTGGCGGAATGGAGATGGGCCGCGCCATCGCCGAAATCATCAGTGGCGACACCGACCCCGGTGGCCGCCTGCCGCTCGTGTACCCGAAACGCCTCGAAGATTCGCCGGCGATGCGCGATTATGCGCCGGTCGATGGCGTGCAGCGATACACCGAGGGCGAGTGGTTCGGTTGGCGCGGTCAGGCGCGCAATGGCGTCCAACCGCTGATCCCATTCGGGCACGGATTGAGTTACGGCGAGGCGATGTGGGGCGCACCACAAGTTCGAGTCGAAGCCTCGTGGCCACGCTGCACCGTGACCGTGCCGGTGAGTTGCGTGTCATCGCGTGCGGTAACAGCGGTCGTGCAGTGCTACGCGCGACCGGTTGGCGACACCAACCCGCCGCGACTGGCGGGGTGGACGAAGCATGTGATTGCTGCGGGCTCGCACCGCGATTTTGTCGTTGACGTGCCGTGGACCGCCTTCCGACGATGGAATCCCGCCAAGCGCGCGTGGCGCATTTCTGGTGGCAAATGGGAAATTCTCGTCGCCGCTTCGAGCCTCGATGTGCGAGCGACGGTCATCGTCGAGATCGACGAATGCGAATCGGCCCCTTCGCGCGGCTCGGATCAACCACCATTCCGCCCTGCGTAATTTCAACTAAACCGCGCGCCACCAATCTTCGCGCCGCCATTCGCGCCGACTCCATCAAGGTCTGCCACTTTTCACCGCCGACATGCCGTGCCGCCTCGGACGGGCAGATTGACGCGTCGCGGGCACGCGCGGCGAGCAGTGCAAGCATCGCGGTTTCGAGCGCCGTGTCTTCGGCGGTCAACCGTGCAGTGCGACAACTGTCCGAACAATATTTGACGGTTTCCCAATTGCGTGCCCACTTCGTCCGCCACTGCATCGTGCGCCCGCAGCGCGCACAAGTTTTTTCGGCTCGCTCAACCACGAGCGACTCAACCTTGTGTTGAGTTGAGTCCCTCGAGCAGGGTGTTCCAACCGAGGGTCGCGCATTTGATGCGCACGGGAAACTTGACCACGCCACCCAGCGCCTCGATATCGCCAAGTTTGATCGACTCGTCGACGGCGCCGTCGTCATCCGAAAGCGTCATCATGTGTTTGAACCGGCGCACCAGCGCCCGAACTTCGTCGACCGGTCTGCCCTTGATCGCCACGGTCATCATCGATGTCGAACTCTGGCTGATCGAGCAACCCTGGCCCGAGAATTTGACATCGCGAACCACGCCGTCGGCGATATCCAAGAAGATTCGAATATCATCGCCGCACAGCGGGTTGTTGCCTTCGGTGCAGACGGCGGGCGGCGGCAATTCGCCACGGTTGCGCGGCGTTCGATAGTGATCGAGAATTATTTCTCGGTAGAGATCTTCGACTCCCGGCATTATGGCTCTTTCAAATCCAGTAGTTAGAAGATATCCGAGGCCGAGTCGAGCGCGTTGGCCAAAGCGTCGGCATCGGCTTTCGTGTTGTAGAGATAAAAACTGGCTCGCGTGGTCGCGTTCGCGCCGATGATTTTCATCAGCGGCTTGGCGCAGTGATGGCCCGCGCGCACGCAAACATTGGTCTGATCGAGTATCTGGCTCAAGTCGTGCGGGTGAATGCCCCGAAACGCAAAACTGAAGGTCGCCCCGCGCAACTCGGGATTGCGCGGACCATGAATCGTGATCTCATCGCCGAATCTGCTGGTCAGGTTTTCGAGGACATAACTCGACATCTCGACCTCGTGACGACGAACATTCGCCATGCCGATCCCGCTCAAATAGTCGACCGCCGCACCCAAACCGACGACCTCGGTAATCGGTGGTGTGCCGGCCTCGAATTTGGCGGGTAGTTCGGCGCATTTGAAACCGTCGAGACGAACCTCCGAAATCATGTTGCCGCCCCCCAAAAATGGTGGTATCGCTTCGAGCAATTCCTCTCGACCCCACAGCACACCGACGCCCGACGGCCCGCACATTTTGTGGCTGGAGAACATCGTGAAGTCGGCACCCCACGCTTGCACATTGGTTGGGGTGTGCGGCACCGACTGACAAGCGTCGACGATCGCCAACGCGCCGACCGCATGCGCCGCCGCACAGAGTTTTTCAACGGGATTAATCGTGCCCAGCACATTCGACATCGAAGTGAACGAAAATACTTTCGCTCCGGCGAGCAGGCTCGCCAATGAACTCAGGTCGAGTTGAAAGTCGGCGGTCAGTGGCACCCAGCGCAACTCGATGCCGATCTCTTGTTGCAACATCTGCCACGGCACGATGTTGGCGTGGTGCTCCATGTGGGTGAGCACGACGACATCGCCGCGCTTCAAATTGGTTCGCCCCCACGAGTAGGCGATCAGATTCAGCGCCTCGGTCGCGTTTTTCGTGAACACGATCTCGCGCGAACTCTTGGCGTTGATGAACTTCGCCACCTTGGTGCGGGCGGCCTCATATCTTTCGGTCGCTTCCGCGGCCAGCGAATAGGCGCTGCGATTGATCGGCGCATAGCCCTCGCGCATGAAAGCGGTCATCGCGTCGATCACCACTTCGGGTTTTTGCGAGGTGTTCGCGCTGTCGAGATAGACCACCGGTTTGCCGTTGATGCTGCTCGTCACGACGGGAAAATCGCGTCGAATCTTCTCGGCGTCGAGGTTCGTGTTTGCTCCCGCCATTCTCATCCCGCTTTTCGAAACGCTTCGTAACCGTTGCGTTCCAGTTCGGTTGCGAGTTCCATGCCGCCCGATTTGACGATTCGGCCGTCGATCAAAATGTGCACGAAATCGGGCTTGACTTCGTCGAGCAACCGCTGATAGTGGGTGATCAGCACGATGCCCAAGTCGGGGCGGTCTGAACGAACTTCGCGAATACCCTGGGCGACGATTCGCAGCGCGTCGATGTCGAGACCCGAGTCGGTCTCGTCGAGAATCGCCAGTTCGGGCTCGAGGATCGCCATCTGCATGATCTCGTTGCGCTTTTTTTCGCCGCCCGAGAAACCTTCGTTCAAATATCTGTCGACGAACGACGAGTCCATGCCGAGGCGCTTCATCCAATCAATGATTGACAAACGCAGTTCGAGCACCGACAGGTCGATGCCTTTGCGCGCCGAGAGCGCCTGGCGCAGAAACTGAATCACCGAAACACCGGCGATCTCCTGCGGATACTGGAAGGCCAGAAAAATTCCCGCTTTCGCCCGAACCTCGGGCGGCCACAACGAAATATCCTCACCCTTGTAATAGACGCGTCCGCAGGTGACCTCATATTCAGGTGAGCCGAGAAGGGTCGTGGCCAGAGTTGATTTTCCCGAGCCGTTCGGCCCCATGATCGCGTGCACCTCACCTTTATCCACGGTGAGGCTCACCCCGCGCAGAATTGGGCCGTCGGTCTCGGTGGGTTTGGCGTGCAAATTTTCGATGCGAAACAGTTCGCTCACTCAACTGATTGTAATTGCGAACGCCGTAATTTGCACTATGGCCGTAGTGGAAATCACCGTGTCACCATCCGCGCGCGACCCACGACGCCAGTTGCGGTCGCTCGGCACCGATCGTCGTGTCCAAACCGTGACCCGGTAGGACAATTGTCTCAGCAGCAAAAGTAAACAACTTGTTGTCGATCGAATCGATGATCGTTGCGAAGTCGCCACCCTCAAGTTTCGTGTTGCCCGGCCCGCCGGGAAACAAGGTATCGCCAGTGAACAGCAACGGTGTGTCGACGACGTGAAACGAAATCGACCCCGCCGTGTGCCCCGGGTTGTGAATCGCCCGCAATCGCAGGTCGCCGATTTCGATGATCTCGGCATCGTCGATGAAAACGTCGTAACCCACTTCTTTGAGTCGGGGAGCGTCGGCTGCCGTGACGGCGACCTCGTAACCCGCCTCGCGCATCGCGGGCACCGCTTGAATGTGATCCCAGTGTCCGTGTGTTTCGAGCACGCGTCGTACACCGAGGCGCTTGCAAAGTTGCAGAAGTTGTTCGTGCTCATTGGCCGCATCGATCAACACGCCGTCGCCCGTTCGTCGACATCGCACGATGAAAACATTGTTGTCGAACGGCCCGACCACGACTTTGTGCACTTCGACATTGGCGTCCTTCCAATGCAAAGTGGCGTCACCAGGTGCGGGCGCACCCGAGTTCTCGACCCCGCCCGATTTCGCCTCGTCAGCCGTCATACATATCAAGTATCTCAGCCGCAAACTCGGATGCCCCCGATTGGCGAAAATCACCCCGTCGCTGGCAAGATATATGCATGAACTTTGCCTTCACCGAAGAACAAGAAGAGCTCCGCAAAACGGTTCGCGCATTTCTCGATGCCAAGTCGCCCGAGACCGCCGTGCGCGAGCAGATGGAGACCGTGAACGGCTTCGACCCCGCGGTTTGGTCGCAAATGGGCTCGCAAATGGGCCTGATGGGCATTCACATTCCAGAAGAGTACGGGGGCATGGGTTTCAGTTACATCGAACTCGGCGTCGTGCTCGAAGAAATGGGTCGATCGTTGCTGTGCGCGCCATATTTTTCGACCGTCGTTCTCGCGGCCAACACGTTGTTGCAGTCGGGCGACGACGCGGCGAAGAAAAAATATCTGCCAGGCATCGCCGCCGGTGAACTCACGGCAACGGTCGCTTCGGTCGAGGCCTCCGGCAAGTGGGACGAATCGGGCATCACGATGCAGGCCAAAGGCTCGGGTTCGAGTTTCACCTTGTCCGGCACGAAGATGTTCGTGCTCGACGGTCACACCGCGTCGTTGATCATCGTCGCGGCCCGCACCAAGAATGGCGTCTCACTTTTCGCCGTCGACGGCAACGCCAAAGGTCTGACCCGCACCGCACTTTCGACGATGGATCAAACCCGCAAACAAGCCAAACTCGAGTTCGCCGATGTTCCGGCGACGCTCATCGGCGCCGAGGGCAAAGGCTGGGAAGTTCTCACCCGAGTCAACGACCTCACCGCCGTCGCCCTGGCCGCCGAGCAGGTTGGCGGGGCCCAAAAAGTTCTCGACATGGCCGTCGAATATGCGAAGGTCCGCGTCCAGTTCGGTCGACCGATCGGTTCGTTTCAGGCGATCAAGCACAAGTGCGCCGACATGTTGCTCGAAGTCGAGTCGGCGAAGTCCGCCGCCTACTACGGCATGTGGTGCGCTTCAGAGATGAACGACGAGTTGCCGTCGGTCGCATCGTTGTCGAAGGCCTACTGTTCAGAGGCCTACTTCCACGCCGCCGCAGAAAACATTCAGATTCACGGCGGCATCGGCTTCACCTGGGAGCACCCGGCACATCTCTATTTCAAGCGCGCCAAGTCGAGCGAGTTGTTGTTCGGGGATCCGACATATCACCGCGAACTTCTCGCACAGCGCATCGGCATCTAAAAGTTTTTTCGCCGCATGTCCGCGGTAATCATTCTTGCGATCGTCGCTGCGACGGTCCTCGTTTTCATGATCGCGGCGATCACGATTGGTCGCGAAGCCCGTCGTCTCGACAGCGTCGCGCCGCGCGCGGTCTACGAACTCGAGCAGGCGACCCAGTTCGTCGCCGACCGTCTGCCCGTAGCCAGCCAGGCCCGTCTGACCTACGCCGATGTGCGAAAACTTCTCGTCTTTCACATGCGCTGGTTGCACGACAAAGGGCTGCAACCCAGCAATGTCGTCGACCGGCGCCAAGACATCGTCGACGAGATCGTGATCGACGAACAAACCCTCACCGCGTATCTGCTCGGGGCGGCCGAACAAAATCGGATCGAAATTCTCGACGATGTCGACGTCGTGCATCTGGTCAAGGCCCACCTCGAATACTTCGACGCGATCGGCGCGGTCGGTCCGCAGACCGAACTCAACTGATCAGATCAACGCCTCGTCGAGGGTCTGCTTCGATGTCGAATCGGTTTTCCAAACATTCGTGTATCGCTGGAGTTTCGGGTTGAAATACGGATCATCGTTGAGCACCGACCCCCATCTCGCGCCGAGTTTCGCGACTTCCGCATCGATCCGCTTGGCGATGCGCGTCCTCGACTCGAAATGAAACAAGTGCGCATGCGGCGTGAACACGACGCGGCAACCCGCTAGTTGCACCTTGAGGCAGAAGTCGATGTCGTTCCAGTTGCCCGGAAAGCCCATGCACAGACCGCCGACCTGCTCGAAAACAGCGCGACGAATCAACGCGCACGCGGCGATCAGGCTTGACACTTCGCGCTGAACTTTCAGCAGATTCTGCGGCCCCGCCGTTTCGGGGCTCCGTGCTCGATAGAGGTCGGTGGGGTCGGGGCTGAATATGTGACCCGCGCTCTGAATTGTCGAGTCTTCGAACAACAACATCGGGCCGACCACGCCGACTGTCGGGTCGTTGAATATCGCCACCATCGTTTCGAGCGCGTCAGCGGTGATGATCTCGGTGTCGTCGTTGAGCAGCAATATCAAATCAGATTCGCTCGACATCGCCCCGAGGTTGTTCTTCTCGGCGAAATTGAACGGACGGTCATAGTTGATGATTTTCAAGCGGTCGCCGCCAATTCTCTTCAGCGATTCGAGCACGCTCGGCGGTGTCGGTGTGTCGGCGACAACTACAACTTCGAAGTTTTGATAGGTCGATTTCTCGAACAGGCTGCGCACGGCTTCGACCACCAACACCCGTTGCGCGCCGAACACCTCGGCCGATGTGCCGCGGGTCGGCACGATCACGGCGACACTCGGCTGTGTTTTCAGTTTTCGCATCACTCTTACGCTCGGCACGTTCGGCTGAAACTCGCAGTTCGCGTCGATGTTTTGTCGGGCGCAGTGTTCGACCACGGCGGCCAGATTCGCCGCCGGGCGAGAATCGCCGCTTTTAGCGATCGTCAAAATCTCCGGCATGCGCACGATGTGCGAGGCCACTTCGCTCAACCGCAGTGCACGATCGTGCGGGTGACGGGTCAACAGATCAACCAAGCCACCGCACTTATCGACGAGATCTGTCGCGGCGATCAGCGTCTCGCCGACATAGCAATGGCTGCGCAGGCGCTCCGGCGACCAACCAGGACGCCGCACAAAACTCAACGGTTCGACTCTTATGCCTGTCGGGTGCGCCGAATCACCGTAGATCAGGTCGGGTCGTTCGCTGTTTGCCAACAACTGGCGCACATCCAACAACGACTCGCGCTGCAAAGCGTCACCCGCGTTCAAAAAAATCACGAGTTTGCTCGTTGTCGACTGGCTGTTCGCGACCACCCTCACTCGTCTGAACGACCGGCGACGTTGCAAGTGGGTCAAGGCGTCGGGCAGGGCACCTGAAACGAGCCACAAAATATCTTTGGAACCGGCGACGACCAGCGACTTGTGGGTCGTGACGAGATCGTCGAGCGTCGCATGTTGCGCATCTGTCGCCACCAGAAATTCACTCATATTGAAAATCGCTTGATAATCCTTCGCAATGGTCGCGGAATATTGCGATAGACGAAACGAAACGGTCGCAGCCACGGCTGATGAACCCAGTCGGTCACATGAACCTGCGTCGTATTCGGGGGAAACTCATATTTACGCACCGCACCGAATTCGGCGATTTGTCGGTCCCTTTCCCGCGACTCGGCCAACTTCACGAATTCGGCGTCGCGCGCGGCGAGATCTTCCATCCTTTCTTGTACGGTCGCAGGGTCGAGATTCGGCGACACCATGAATATCAAGGATATCCAACACCGCCGCGGGTGTTCAGATCATCACGTTCAACGAGTCGGCGATCTTCATGCCGAGTTCTGCATCGCCGTTGATTTTTATTTTTTCGCGAAGATCTTCGCCGGTCGCCCTGCCCGTGGCCAACTCGATGAACGTGTTGCTGTCGAACGAGAGTTCAACAATCGGCGTCGAGTCGAAATTTTCGACGACCGCTGCTCGACCATCTTTTACCGTGATCGCGATCGAGCGATTCACCGGTCCGGTGATCCTCACGACACTCGTCGAACCTTCGGGGGCCTTTGCGCGCTTGCCGACGACCATCGGCAATGTGCGACAAAGTCGATCGACGCTCAGTTCGGCGCTCGCCGAATCTTGGTTGCCCGGCAGACCAAGGGCACGACGAACATCCTGCTCGTGCACCCAACAATCCATGGCCCGAATGCTCAAGAAACTCGCCATCGGTGCTCTGCCGATCGGGGTCATCGATTCGTCGGTGAAAAAACTTTCGGGGGCCCTTTCGAAAAACTCCCGGCGAATTCGGGTCATCTCGGCGAACTCTTTCATCACCTCGGCTCCAGACAGCCGCCGCCGCGAGTCGACCTGGTGCTCGTTCATCTCGCCGATCGCATTCTTGACATGTTCAAGATTCGTCGCCCGATGTTGGGTATCGCCGAGACCACCCAGCGCACGCTCCGTGCCGATCAGGTGGGAAATATTGTCTTGCACCGACCAACCCGGGCAAGCCGTCTGGGTTTTGAATTGGGCTTCGTTGAGGGTCTCGCCGAGCGATTGAATCGACCGCCATGTCTCGTAAAGACAGTTCAGCGTGAATTTGTAATCGGCGTCGTTCATGGTGCCGGGGTCTGCACGGTTCGCCATTCGCGCGCCTGCAAATATGAGGCGAAAGTTTCGGCGATGTTCTCAAGATCTTGTTTGGTTTTCGGCGTTTTGATCTCATAGAGGCCCGCAATTTCGCTGTAGTCGACCAGCAGTCGCCAAAGTTTGAGCGCGTCATCACCGCGCGGGGGCGGCACGACGACCGGTCCGAACACGCTGCGACCGTTCTCGAAAACGATCAGCGGCACCCCGAATGCCGCGTATTTGTTCACCGATTCGTCGTGGTCTTTGCGCACGTCGTCATGGGTGGTTTGGTCGGCGAGCGCTTCGTCCCATGTTTCGGCGGGTGCCGAGATCGCCGCCAGAAGTTCGCGCGCGGTCGATTCTTCGTAGGGTCGCAAACCGTCTTCGTGCAGGGCCTTGGCCGCCGCGAGATACCAGTCGTCGCAGAGGTCTTGATCGATGCGACGCAACCACGCGGCGATTCGCAGCGGCGTCCATCCGTAGGCGAGTTCGCGCTCCCAGGGGTGTTTCTTTCCTTCTTCGCGATTGATCTCTTCGAGGCTGAAAAAACGCCAGTTGATCTCGAGGTTCAGTTTCTCGCGTATCTCGCGAATCCACAACGAAGTTTGATACGCATACGGGCACATGATGTCGAAAAAGAAATCGATCTTGATCGGTTTTTCTTGCGCGACCGCCACGAACTCAGCGTAATCAGGCGGCGAACTCGTCCGAGAAGCGAAGGCTAGATTTGAGTCATGCAACGCCCGACGAAATTCGGCCACACGCGCTATCTGGGCGACAAACGCACGCAGTTGGTTTACGATGTCGACTCGATCGACGAGACCAGATTTGGCGCGATTATCCTCGACATCGTCGAAAACGAAGTCGGCATCTGTTTTGCTCCCGACACGTTGCCCGAGGCGCGCAACCGCGGCTACACGCTCGCCACCGAGTGTTCGAAGCGTAGGCATTTGAAGCCACGAGCCTGAGGATCGGCGAGATTCTGTCGTCATGAACGGATCATTTCTTTCGAACGGCATCACCATCGCGCGCTATCTCGCCAAACCCACGGGCAAAGCGGGCGCCGTTCCGGGAATGTTGCTTTGCCACGGTTTTCCCGTGGCGATGAACGACGCCCGCCACTCGGCGAGCACTTTTCCCGAACTCATCGATCGCGTCGCCAACGAATTGGGTTGGGCGGCGATGACGTTCACATTTCGCGGTTGCGGCGGCAGCGGCGGAGATTTTTCGATGCAAGGTTGGATCGACGACCTTCGTTCGGCGATCGATCATCTCGTCGAGCAAGCCACGCCGAGTGGTGTTTGGCTCGCGGGCACCAACACCGGCGCGTCGCTCGCTCTCTGTGCGGCGGCCGACGATCCGCGGATCAACGGTTGCGCGCTTCTCGGCCCCCGCGCCGACTTCGACGATTGGGCCGCCCAACCGCGGCGTTTCTTGGAACATGTGCGTGAAGTTGGCGCGATTCACAAACCAAAGTTTCCCGAGTCGTTCGACGAGTGGTCGCGCGAACTGCGGCGCTTCAGACCCACCGATGCCGCTCGACGATTCGCACCGCGACCGTTGTTGTTGCTGCACGGCGACGACGACGAAGCCGTGCCGAGCGCCGACTCGCGGGTGTTGGCCGAGGCGCACGGATCGGCAGAAATTCAGGTGATTCCCGGTGCGGGCCACCGCTTGCGTCACGATCCGCGGGCGATCGCCGTCCTGTTGGGTTGGTTGGACCGCCAACGATCCAACATGTCAGATTAATTTCCTCGGCGATATCCGTTCGGGTGGGTGCGATGCCATTCGTATGCCGACTCGATGATCTCGGGCAATCCGCGCGCCGCCTTCCAACCGAGTTTCTTTTCGGCCAAGCGCGCATCGGCAAAAACACTGATCGGGTCGCCGGCACGACGAGCCGCGATTCGATACGGCACTTTTTTTCGCGAAATCTTTTCGGCAAGGTCGATCACCTGCATCACCGAGGTGCCCGACCCGGTGCCGATATTGCAGACCAGCGTCTCACCGCCAGACTCGAGATAGTCGAGCGCCTTAACATGGGCGACGGCCAGATCTTCGACGTGAATGTAGTCGCGCACCCCGGTGCCATCTGGGGTCGGGTAGTCGTTGCCGAAAATCTCGAGTTTGAAATCTTTGTCGAGCAGCGCCCGCATCACCTGCGGCACCAAGTTCTGCGAACTCGACCAGTCCTCACCGATTCTGTTGTCTTTGCTCGCTCCCGCGGCGTTGAAGTATCGCAAGCTCACCGATCGCAACCGACAGTCGGTGTTCTGTGAGAACGCACCCAGAAGCTTTTCAACGGCGAGTTTTGTTTCTGCATAGACGCTCTCGGGCTTCGTCGGGTCGCTTTCGGTGACGGGCATCGACAGCGGCGTGCCATAGACGGCGGCAGACGACGAGAACACGAACTTGTCGACGCGTTGCTCGGTCAAGACATCCAACATTTTCTCGGTCGACGCCACATTGTTGTTCCAATATTTCTCGGGTTCGAGCATCGACTCGCCGACGGCCTTGTAGGCGGCGAAATGAATCACGCTTGAGACCCCTTTGTCGCCACAAATCTTGGCGACGAGACCCTGGTCGGCGACGTCCCCGACGATCAACTCGGCGTCGATCACCGCCTCGCGATTGCCCCTCTCGAGCGTGTCGAGCACCACTACTTTTCTGCCCGAAGATCGCAACGCTCGCACGGTGTGGGCGCCGATATATCCGGCGCCACCAGTGACCAGAACCGTCACTTCTTTGGCCTCTTCAGCGGTCGATCTTGTTTGTCTTGTTCACGCGCGCGTTGAACCTGTTTGTAGCCCCGAACCTTGAGCAATGTCGCCGCAGAATATATGTCTGCCACCGACCTTGGTCGATGGTCTGAAAAAACTCCCGCGTATCTTTTCCAGTTCTTCGGACGAACCCTGAAGCGCTTGCCGAGCAACGCGATGAAGATCTCAGATTTTTCTTGGCCGAAGCCCGGCAATTTGCGCAACCTGGCGATCAACACCTTGGCGTCGTCCACGTCTTTCCATACATTGGCCCCTTTGCCGTCGTAGTCGGCGTCGAGCGCGACGCACAACTGGTGAATTCGCGTCGCCATCGAACGCGGAAACCGGTGGATCGCCGGCTTCTCCGAGCAGACGGCAACGAACTTTTCGACGTCCATCGAGGCGATTCGTTTGGCGTTCAAATGCCCGAGCCTCGTGCGGATCGTGTGCGGCCCGGTGAACGCCCATTCCATTGGCACCTGTTGGTCGAGCAACATTCCGATCATCAGCGCGGTGCCGTCGCGATTCAACAGGGCGTCGGCACTCGTATTGCCCGTGATATACAGCGTGCGCGTCATTGATTGAGAGAAAACTCGACTTCTGGGTCGATTCCGTGGCGCTGAATCGCCTCGGTCACCGCCTCAGATTTGATTTCGCCCGCCTTTGCCAACTCGTGCAGCACGGCCACGACGATATGTGGCGCGTCGATTTCGAAATGACGGCGCAACGCCGCGCGAGTGTCACTGCGCCCCATGCCGTCGGTGCCGAGCGGCGTGAAGGTTCGGTTTGGCACGAAGCGCGCGACCTGCTCGGGCACGATTCGCATGAAGTCGCTCACCGCCACGATCGGTCCCTGACCACCGTCGAGAAGTTCGGTCACCAGCGGTTTTCGTTCTTGTTGTTCGGGGTGAAGTCGGTTGTAACGCTCGACTTCGATCGCCTGGTCGCGCAACGCCTTGTAGGAGGTCGCCGACCAGAGTTCGCAACCCACCGAATATCTCTCGAGCAATTCCGCTGCCGCTGCGCTCGCCGCCGAGTGCGCCGAACCCGAAAACAAAATCGTCGTCTTCAGTTGCGCCTCGGGTGCGGGCTTCCACAGATAAAGACCCTGCATAATCTGTCGCGAGATGTCGGAAATTTTCGGCATCTCGGGCATCGGATAGTTCTCGTTGTAAAGAGTCAGGTAACAGAAAACATCGTTGGGTGCATCGCCATACATTTCTTTGATGCCTTCGCGCACGATCGTCGCGACCTCGTAGGCGAACGCCGGGTCGTAGGCCCGACATGCGGGCACGGTGCTCGCCAAAACCAACGAATGACCGTCTTGATGTTGCAGGCCTTCACCGTGCAGGGTCGTTCTGCCGGCGGTCGCGCCCAACAAGAAACCGCGAGTCCGAGCGTCGGCTGCCTGCCAAATCAAATCGCCGACGCGTTGAAAGCCGAACATCGAGTAAAACGTGTAAAACGGCACCATTGGCACGCCGCGAGTCGCATGGCTCGTGCCCGCGGCGATGAAACTCGCCAAACTCCCAGCCTCGGTGATGCCCTCTTCAAGAATCTGGCCGTCGCTTGCCTCGGCGTATCTCAACAACATGTCGTGGTCGACGGGCTCGTACTTCTGGCCCTGCGACGCATAGATCTTGAGTTCGCGAAACAGCGAGTCCATACCGAAGGTGCGCGCCTCGTCGGGAATAATCGGCACGACCCGCTCGCCGAAAACTTCATCGCGAGCCAAATTGCGCAACAACCTCGTGAACACCATCGTCGTGCTGACACTTTGGTCGCCGCTTCCGTTTTCAAACTCGGTGAACACGGCGTCACTGGGCAAACTCATCGGCTTGCGGATGTTCGTCGTGCGTCGCGGCATCACGCCACCCAGCGCCCGACGGCGCTCGATCATGTATTGATACTCGACGCTGTCGATCGGCGGTCGGTAGTAGGGCGGGTCATCGGCTTCGAGATCTGCATCTGAAATTTCTTCGTTCAGGTGCAGGCGATCGCGCAGTTTTCGCAACTGGGCATTCGTCATCTTTTTGATCTGGTGCGTCGCGTTTCGGCCCTCGATGTCGTCGCCGAGCGTCCATCCCTTTATCGTCTTGCACAAGATCGCCGTTGGTCGACCCGAACCCGCGTTCTCGGTGGCGGCGCGATACGCCGCGTAGAGCTTGCGATAGTCGTGACCGCCGCGGGGCAGGTTCTGCAGGTCTTCGTCCGAAAGATGGCTGACCATCTCGCGCAGGCGCGGGTCGGGTCCGAAAAAGTTCTCGCGAATATAGTTGCCGTCCTCGACCGTGTAGCGCTGAAACTCGCCGTCGACCGTCGTGTTCATCTTGTTCAGCAACACACCCGAGGTGTCGCGGGCCAGCAGTTCGTCCCACTTCGAGCCCCAGATCACCTTGATCACATTCCATCCCGCACCGCGGAAGGTCGCCTCGAGTTCCTGGATTATCTTTCCGTTGCCGCGCACCGGCCCGTCGAGGCGTTGCAAGTTGCAGTTCACGACGAACACGAGGTTGTCGAGATGTTCGCGAGCAGCGAGAGAAATCGAACCCAAAGTCTCTGGTTCATCGCATTCGCCGTCGCCGAGAAACGCCCACACCCGGCTCGCCGAAGTGTCATCGAGTTTGCGGTTCAACAAATATCTGTTGAACCTCGCCTGATATAGGGCGGTAAGCGGGCCGAGACCCATCGACACCGTCGGGAACTCCCAAAACTCGGGCATCAAACGCGGGTGCGGATAACTCGACAGACCGCGACCGCCGCGACCAATTTCGCGTCTGAACGAATCTAGGTCGTCTTCGTTGAGGCGACGCTCGAGAAATGCGCGAGCATAAACGCCGGGTGCCGCGTGTCCCTGAAAATAAACGTGGTCTCCGGGCGTGCCGTTGTCTTTGCCCCTGAAAAAGTGGTTGAATCCGATTTCATACAGGCTCGCCGACGACGCGAACGTCGAGAGGTGGCCACCGATGCCCTCGGCTTTCGTGTTTGCGCGAACCACCATGACGGCGGCATTCCAACGAATGTACGCGCGAATTCTTCGCTCCAAATGTTCGTCGCCGGGGAACCACGGTTCAAATTCAGCCGAAATGCTGTTGATGTATGGCGTCGAGACCGTCGCCGGAAAACTCACCTGGCTCGCGCGGGCACGCTCCAAAAGTCGCGACAGCAAATATCTGGCGCGCGTCTTGCCTTGGACTTCGACCACCGCGTCGAGCGAGTCGAGCCATTCTTCGGTCTCACCCGGGTCGGTGTCGGGCAGTTGATGCATTGATCCGTCGAACAGCACATGGCTATTCTCGCAGATTTTTTTGATGGTTCACAGATGTATGTCGCTATTCACCTTTTGTTTGCGCAAGTATTGAGTAGATGTCGATTGTTATCTATACGGATGGCGCGTGTTCGGGCAACCCCGGGCCGGGCGGGTGGGCATGGGCGATCGCGCCGACGGGCAAAGCGAAAGGTTCTGGCGGCGAACCAAACACCACCAACCAGCGGATGGAATTGCTCGCCGTGATCAATGCCTTGCGAACTTATTCCGATGCCGCGGGGCCGATCGAAATCGTCTCCGACAGCACCTACGTCGTGCATTGCTTCCGCGACAAATGGTGGATGGGCTGGCAGCGTCGCGGTTGGAAAAACTCGCAACGCCAGCCGGTTGCCAACCGTGATCTGTGGGAACCGCTCATCGAATTGGTCACGAGCCGCGACGATGTTTCTTTCACCTGGGTGAAAGCCCACGACGGCGATCCGATGAACGAACTAGTCGACCAACTCGCGGTCAACGCCTCGCTCAGCGTCAGATAACTTCGTCGGCGACTGCGCTGTCATGCGCCGTGACATGCCGAGACGCGCGATCTCGACTGGCGTGCGCACAAGTTGCCGATTTGCAATGTGATTGCCTAGTGTGCTTAGCCATGGAGATCAAAGGTGTAAGTGCAATCGTCACGGGTGGCGCATCAGGTATCGGCGCGGCGGTGGCAAGAATGCTCGCCGATCGCGGCGCGAAGGTTGTCATTGCCGATCTGCAAGAAGACAAGGGCAAGGCGCTTGCCAAAGAAATCGGCGGCGCATTCTGCAAGGTCGATGTGACCAACACCCAAGACATCATCAACGCCACCGAGATGGCCAAGTCGATGGGTCCGGTCCGCGTGCTCGTCAACTCGGCGGGCATCGGTTGGGCGCAACGAACCGTGGGCAAGGGCGGCACCTATGAGTCGGCCGCCAATCTCGACGCGTTCAAGCGCGTGATCGCGATCAACCTCGTCGGTTCGTTCGACTGCATTCGCATCGTCGGCACGGCGATGAGCACGACCGAACCACTCGAACACGGCGAGCGGGGAGCGATCGTCAACATCGCCTCGGTCGCCGCATACGACGGTCAAATCGGTCAGGCCTCGTACTCGGCCTCGAAGGGCGGCGTCGTCGGCATGACTCTGCCCGTCGCGCGCGACCTCGCCGCCATCGGTGTCCGCGTCAACACGGTGGCACCCGGCTTGATCGACACTCCGATATATGGCACGGGCGACGCCAGCAACGCCTTCAAGGCGAACCTCGAGAAAGGCGTTTTGTTTCCGCATCGCCTCGGCGCACCGCAAGAACTCGCGTCGATGGTCGTCGAGTGCATCACCAACAGTTATATGAACGCCGAATCGATTCGCGTCGACGGTGGCATTCGCATGCCGCCCAAGTGACGAATTGATTCTTGTGGTTGGCACCCACTTCACACATCGCCACCCGTTCACACCGTTCGACGAGGCGCCGCCGCGCGAAGCAGATTCATTCGTGGCGATGCCGATACCCGAGGCGATTTTGCCCCAGGTCGTCGGCGAAAATTTTCGTCATCGCCTCGGCACATTCGCCTTGGATTTATCCGACTGGTTGCCGAAGGACTCAGAGACCAGCCTGACGATCGATCTGAAACGCAAACTTTTGAAGAGTCGTCGCCCCGAAGTCGTCGCCGTGTTGCCGGGTGGCGAGCAGTGCGCCGAAGAAGCGGCGCAACTCGTCGGGCGATGGGCGGGCGTCGACATCAAAAGCAGTGGCATCGAAGCCTTGGTCGAGGCGAGTTTGCTCGTCGCCGACGATCTGGCCGTGCTCCAGCCCGTCAAGCAATCGGGCGGTGACGAGCAACTGTTGTTGACGAGCGCGGTCGTTTGTTGTCCGAGTCGTTGGGTGCTCGCCGAAAAAATGGGCAGGGACATGATGCAGGTTCATGCCCCTGTGGCCAAATACGCCGAACATCTCGGGGCTGCGGTCGACAACTACTTCCAGCGCATCGCCGTCGACAAGCCGGTTTGGCGTTCGAATTGGATCATCCAAGATCACCCCGCGCTTTTCCAGCCGCGTATTCCGGCGTCACCGCTCGTCGACAATCCAAACGACTTGTGGATTCGCATGGAGCGACAAACCCTGCGTCGACTGCCCAGAACCGGCGGAGTGTTGTTCACAATTCGCGGATTCCAACAGCCGCTGCCCGAATATCTCGCGCGGAGCAAGACGATCGCGCAAAACATTCGCACCCTGCTCGAACGGCTTCCCGCCGATGTGGCGCAATACAAATCGGTGCTTCACTATCTCCCGCAAATCGTGCCGTGGATCAACCAATACTGTTGATCGCGTCGATCAACGCGGGAGTCATCTTGTGTATTCGGCGTTGATGCGAACGTAGCCGTCGGTCAGGTCGCAGCCCCAGACGGTGCTCGAGGCCGAGCCGGTCTGCAGCGAAACATGAATTCGCACCGTGTCGCTGCGCATGTATTTGCTCAACGCATCAAGACCTTGTTCATCGACTTGTCCGGGGTACACCTCCTGTGATCCGAATCGAATCACGACCTTGTTCGCGTCGATATCCGTCTCGGTGCTGCACTTGCCGACCGCCATCGCCACGCGTCCCCAGTTCGGGTTGGCACCGTGCACGGCGGTCTTGATCAACGGCGAATTGACGATCGCCTTGGCCACGAGTTTCGCCTGACGCTCATCGCGCGCCGAATCGACGCACACTTCGATCAGCTTTTCTGCCCCCTCACCATCGCGGGCGACCTGTTGGGTCAGCGAGAGCGCGACTTGATACAGCGCCGACTCGAACGCGTCGAGGTCGACTGCACCGGATTTTCCGCTCGCCAAAACGATCGCCGTATCGCTGGTCGAGGTGTCGGCGTCGATCGAAACACAATTGAAGGTTTTGTCGATCACCCGCCTGAAAATGTTGTCGAGATCCTTTTTGTCGACCATCGCGTCGGTGAACATCAGGGTTATGAGTGTCGCCATGTTTGGCTCGATCATTTTGATGCCCTTGGCCACGCCGACGACACGCGCCGTCGAGCCGGCAATCGTCGACTCGGCCGTCTTGTGCCTGGTGTCGGTAGTCATGATTGCGCGCGCGACATCAACCACCGAAGTTTCGTCGATTGTCGCCGGTATCGCCGCCAGACCGGCTCGAACTTTTTCCATCGGATACTGTCTGCCGATCACGCCGGTCGACGCGATCAGCACTTCATCCTCGGCGCAGCCGATTTTCTTTGCGACTCCGCTCACGATCTCGCGTGCGTTGCGCATGCCCTCGGCCCCGGTGGCGACATTGGCGTTTTTCGAGATCACGACCACGGCCCGCGCCGCGAGTTTGCCGACATGTTCACGGCTGAGAAGCACGCTCGGCCCGGCAAATCGACTCTGGGTGAAAACTCCAGACGCCGCGCATTGCGTGCGGGCGACGACAAGCGTGAAATCGGTGCTCGAGTCCTTTATGCCGATGTTCGCGACATACGCGCCGAAGCCCTCGGGTAGCCTCACGGATTCGCGCTATCTGTTCGGTGAAAAGTGGTTCGCCAGATTTTCGAGGGTCTTGCGCATATCGCGTTCGTTGTTGCGCACGTAGCCGGCGAGTTTCAGCATCAGTGGCGACTTGCTGGTGCCGTATGAGAACTGTTCGGTGACCATGGTGCCGCCGTTCGACGGCTCGAGAATGTAACGCCAAACATGTCCGCCGAAATGCCGCCAGGCGATTCGTTTCGACTCGACGAACTCGACGACCGTATTTGTGATCTTGTATGGCGCACCTTTTTTCATGCTCATTCCGAATTTTGCACCCTGCGAGAGGCGACTTGGTGCCGAGTCTTTCGGCGCGCGCACCGAACCAGAGCCGTCGATGACCGAGTGCATCGCCGGGTTGGCGAGCAACTCGAAAATTTCTTGTACGCCCGCCGCCACCAACTTGCTGACTGAAACGATCTTGTTCTTCCTGTCGTGCCCGTCGATCGGGGCCGCCGAGTTCATGACTCGACGCTACACAAGCGACGCGGCAACCGCCTCACCGCACCGGCGCCCAGAGTAGAGAGCCCCTTGAATCGAGCCCGTATCTCGGTGATCTCCGCAAACGAACAAGCCGTTGCCGAGCGAAACTTTTTGTTTCGGGTTGAACGGCGGCAATTGTTCGGGCCCGGCGTGGGTGATGCGATATGTCTTGAGATGACGCCACCCGTCGACCTGTGGCCCCCACCAGGTTCGCAAATGATCGCGCGACATCGTCTCAAGATCGCCCGTGATGATGCCGGGTAGCGCGGCGACGATCAGATGCTTTCCCGCCGGGGCATACGAAGGGGCGACATTGCTCAGCACCGCCGCGTTCAGCACGGGTCCTTGTCCGGTGCCGTCGAGCACGACAAATTTTTCCTTGGTTGGTGGGGTATCGGCGCTGAAATAGACGCAACCCACCACGCGAGAAGCAATTTCGCGCGTGTTCAACAATTCGCTGGCGGTTGGTTGGTCGGTGGCGACGACCACCGCGTTGGTGCCGATGCGGGTGTCGGCGACATCCACGAAACCCGGCTCGATTTTCGTCGCCCGTCGCCCCAGAAAAATATTTTCTGCGCCGAAGTTTTTCGCCATCTGCTCTGGAATCGCGCTCATGCCTTTTGCCGGCAAGGCGCTTTGGCCCTCGCTCAAGGATTTGAAAATGATCTCGAACATTCGCCGCGAAGTTCGCAGATCGGGGTCGAGTTGAATGCCGCCGAACAATGGTCTGAAAAATCTGTCGATCATCTTCGATGAAAAACCGAAACTGCGCAGGGCCACGACGGTCGAAATATCCGGGCTGTTCAAGATGCGGGTCGCATCGCGGTGCATCACGCGCCAGCGCAGGGCGGCGATGCGCATCTTGTCGCTCAGCGAGCCCACGGGCGCCACGACCGTCGCCGCCGCCCGCCGCGGTTCGCGAAACGGGTCGGTGACGACCGATGGTTTTCCGTCGCGCATCACCAAGGCACCCGAACTGAACATCTTCAGGTCGAGCGCCCGCATATCGATCTGGTTTTTCAATTCGGGATACGCCGTGAGCAAGACCTGAAATCCGCGGTCGAGCACGTATCCATCGACCTTGTCGGTGCGCACCCGACCACCCACGCCGTCTTGGGCCTCGAGCACGATCACCGAGCGGTTTCGTTTTTTGATTTCTCTGGCGGCGGCCAGACCGGCCAGACCCGCGCCGATCACGACCGCGTCGACGCGATCGGGAAGTTGCTTCATTTGTTCAACAACGCACGCAGGGCGACATCGAGCGTGGCGTGCTGAAAGGCGAAACCCGTCTTTTGCAGAACGGCCGGCATGACGCGCTGACCCGTGAACAAGAGGGCGTCGGCCAACTCGCCACCGAGCAGGAGTTTCGGCCCGAATTCGGGAATCGGCAAGACCGCCGGGCGCTTCAGGGTTCGCGCCAAAGTTTTCGTGAATTCGGCGTTGGTCACGGGGTTCGGTGCCGTCAGGTTGACCGCGCCAGAAACATTGGCCGACAAAAGATGTTTGATCGCCGAGATTTCATCGTCGAGCGAGATCCAACTTTGCCATTGCCTTCCGTTTCCGAATTTTCCGCCCAGACCAAACTTGAACAGGGGCAGTTGTTTTTTCAACGCGCCACCCGCGGGCGTCAACACGATGCCCGTGCGCAAAAAGACCGTGCGAACCCCGGCGTCTGCAGCGGGTCTTGCGGCGGCCTCCCATTGACGGCAAATCTCGGCCAAAAAACTCGCTCCACCCGCAGACTGCTCGGTCAACTCTTCGTCTCCGCGCGGGCCATAGATGCCGATTGCCGAACCGGAGAGAAACACGCCCGGCCTTTTCGTGCACTTCGAAACTGTCGTCGCCAGAAGGGCGGTGCTCTTGGTTCGACTCTCCAAAAGTTCTTGTTTATACTTTGCGGTCCAACGCCGATCACCGATGCCCGCACCAGAGAGATGGATCACGGCGTCGGCACCTTCGATCGCCGCCACATCGAGTTGCCCGGCGCTCGGGTTCCATTGTTTTTCGCCGTCGCGCGGCGGGCGACGCACGAGTTGCGTCACTTCGTGTCCCGAATCTCGCAGGTCGGCCACGAGCGGCTTGCCGATCAGACCGCTCGCTCCCGATACGACGATTTTCATTGTGGCAATGCTAGTTACTCGATGATGATTGGCACCGAGGTAACGACCGTGTTTTTTCGAAAGAGCAGCCGCGCCTTGATCGCCAAGGCCGACTGGTTGTGCAACCACTGCGATCGAATCGCGGTGACGAACTCGGGGATCACGACCGTGATGATGTCGTCGCTGTTCTCGTCGTCCAGTTCATTGATTCGGTTCAATATCGCGTCGGTCAAATCCCTGAAGTCGTCGTTGATCGTCTCGAGTTCGACCGTCAGTTTGTACTTTTCCCAATTTTTTTCGAGTTTGTCTTTCTCTTCGTTCGAGCCGACCACAGAAATCGCCAGAAGTTTGTCGGGGCGAAGGCTCTCCGCGTATTTCACCGCTTGAAGCACGCCCTTGTTCACCGAGCCGACCAGCACGACCACGGTGTGGGTTCTTCGGGGTGCGACATAACCCTCCTCGATCCGCAGGAACGATCGCACCCTCAAGTAGTGCCTGTTGATCGAGTGGAATACGAGCATCATCGAAGGAATAACCACCGCGGGAATCCAGGCACCATCGGTGAACTTCACGACAACCACGATTCCTGCCACGAAAAATGTTGTCGCCGCACCGATACCCGAGAAAAATACGCGCACCTGCCAGCCCGACTCCTTCAGTTTTCGGTGTCGAATCAACATGCCGAACTGGCTCAAGGTGAAACCCGTGAACACACCGACGGCATACAACGGGATCAGGGCGTTGACGATGCCGCCGAACGCGAACACCAAAATGCTCGCCGCAAGTCCGAGAAAAATGATTCCGTTCGAAAACACGAGACGATCGCCGCGGTTCATCAATTGGCGTGGCAAGTAATTGTCTTTGGCGATTATCGACGAGAGTCGCGGAAAATCGGCATACGCCGTGTTGGCCGCCAAGATCAAGATTCCGAAAGTGGCGAACTGAGTGATGTAAAAGAAGATATTTCTCCCGCCATAAACCTGTTCGGCCATCTGCGCCAATGCGGTGATCTTGATGTTGCCCTCGTGGTCTTTGATCGGCTGAATCTTTTCGGCGAGAATGCTCAGACCCAAAAACGAAGAACCGAGAATTACGGCCATCCAAACAAGGGTTTTTGAGGCGTTCTTCGGTTCGGGCTTTTCGAAGGCCGGCACGCCGTCGGCCACCGCCTCGATACCCGTCAATGCGACCGCGCCCGATGAAAACGCCTTCAAAAAGAAGAAAAGTGTCAGAGTCTTTTGATCCGACAGAAGCTCTTGCGCATACGGGTCGGAGTGGTCGATCGGCCCAAGGTCCCGAAAGTAGACCTTGAACAAACCAACGGCGATCAGCGAGGCGAGACTCAAAATATACAGGTATGTCGGCGGGGCAAAAAGTGCACCCGACTCCTTTATCCCGCGCAAGTTGGCCAACGTGATCAGGGCGATGAAGCCGATGCACAATTCGACCCGGTACGGCACCAAGTTTTGAAATGCCGAAACGATCGCCGCCACACCGGCGCTCACCGACACTGCCACGGTCAAGATGTAGTCGACGAGCATCGACGCGCCCGCCACCAATGACGGCGACCGACCCAGGTTCTCGCGTGAGACGACGTAGCTTCCACCACCTTTTGGATATGCATGAATCGTCTGCCGATAACTGCTCACGACGATCGCCAGCAAGATGATCACCAAGATCGAAATCGGAACGAGGTTGTCGAACGCCGTCATTCCGACGGCGGCGAGCGACAAAAATACGATCAGAATTTCTTCGGTCGCGTACGCCGTGCTCGAAATCGCATCGCTCGCGAAAACGGGGAGCGCGACTTTTTTCGACAGACGATGATGCCGGTCTTCCGAACTAGCAATCGGTTTACCGATTAACAAACGCTTGAGCGCCGAGGGAGAAATCACCATTTCGTCCATCCATACTCGCACAATTTGCGGTATTTGACGCAGTCATAGTCGTATGCTTTAAGGAGTGCATGTGATTATTGTTGGTTGCGGGCGGGTCGGTTCAACGCTCGCACTGGGCCTCACCGCGACGGGCCACAGCGTCGCGGTGATCGATCGCAAGCCCGATGCGTTTTTCCGCCTGCGCGAGAACTTCTCCGGCAAGACGATCGCCGGCATCGGTTTCGATCGCGATGTTCTCGAACAGGCGGGCATCAAAGAGGCGGGCGCCGTCGTCGCCGTGACCAACGGCGACAACTCGAACATCCTGGTGGCGCGCGTGGCGCGCGAAAGTTTCGGCATTCAAAAAGTCGTGGTGCGAATCTCCGATCCGCGACGGGCAGAAATCTACGAGCGCCTCGGCATCGTCACCATCGCCACGGTGAAGTGGACATCCGACCGAATCTTGCGTCGAATTCTTCCCGATTTTCCAGCCATCGAATGGACCGACGCGACCTCGAGCGTCGTCATGGTCGAAAGAACCTTTCCCGATCGTCTCGTCGGTGAAAAGGTTCTCGAGCTCGAACTGCACGACGCGCGTTTGTCGGCTCTGCGACGCCTCGGTGAGGCAGTGATACCCGACCACAAGACGATGGTTCAGCAGGGCGACGTCGGCTACTTCACCGTGCAGAAGGACGCCTTGCAGGACCTCGACAAATTTTTGGCCGAGGACAAGTCATGAAAGTTGTCGTCGCGGGCGGCGGCAGCGTGGGTCGTTTCACCGCCGAACAACTCGTCGCCGCCGGGCACAAGGTCATCGTCATCGAAAATGATCGCGGCGTGGTTAGTACCTACGGCAAAGAAGAAGAGGCCAAGGGCGTTCGTTGGCACCTCGGTGACGCGTGCGATGTCGAGGTGCTGCGCATGGCGGGTGTCGTCGACGCCGAAGTGGTCGCCGCGGTCACCGGCGACGACGAGGACAACCTGGTCGTTTCACTCTTGTCAAAGCAAGAGTTTGGTGTGCCGCGCGTCGTCGCCCGAGTCAACAACCCGAAAAACCATTGGATGTTCAACGAGATGTGGGGCATCGATGTGGCGGTGTCGACACCACACTTGATCACCAGCCTCGTGCAAGAGGCGGTCACCGTCGGCAATTTTGTCAAACTAATGGACATCAAGGGCGGCAAAGCAGAACTCGCCGAAGTTACCTTGGCTCCCGACTCGCCGGCGTGCAACAAATTGCTCAAAGAATTGAAGTTTCCACGAAGCTCGACCGTGGTCGCGATCGTGCGCGACGAGATCGTGCTTGTCCCCGAGAGCGACACGATTTTGCGAAGCGGTGACGAGGTGATGGTGCTGATCAACGCCGACACCGAGGGTGCGATTCAAAAAATTCTGATCGGCTAGAACTCTCGTCACCCCAACAGGGTGTAGGCGGGATTCAAAACAACGGTGCGGTCGCCGACCTTGTGCGGCACGCCGTCGACCATTATGCATTTGCCGTGATCGACCCCGGGGATACTCTTGCGACCGCTGAAGATAACGGTCGCTTCACCGGTGCCGTCGTTGATCACAAGTTCGACTGCGGGTATGCCGCTGCGGGGTTTGATGCGCATTCGCTTGATCTCGCCGGCGATCTTCGTGCGGGATCTGCAGACCGAGTCGGCGATAGGGACAAAGTCGTAATCTTTGAAGCGCTCGCACAGACGCTCGGCGTCGAGCGTCTGGTTGTCGGCGTTCAGTTTCTTGCCAAATGCCCTGATGCCCATCAACTAGTCGCCAATCTGTTCAGTTCCTCCTTCAATTCTAAATCTGAAAGAACGCCAATTTTCGTCGTCACAGATCCGTCTTTGCCGATGAACACCCAGGCGGGCTGGTAGGGCACATTGAAGCGGGCAAAAATCTCGCCGTCACCGTCGTTGATATTGGTGAACGAGAGATTGTTTTCGATGACGAAATCTTGCATGTCACCGCCGCTGCCATTCCATGCCACGCCGGTGATTTGAATCTTTCCTTGCCAGGTCTTGTATGCAGCCTCGACCGAGGCTGACTCAGATTTGCAGGTCCGTCAACCGGGCGCCCAAAACCAAAGTGCGAGCGGTTGCTGGGCCAAGACATTGGCGCTGACGAATTTTTCTCCACTGAGCAGAGTCGCCTCAAAATCGCCGAGCATTTCGGTCTCGCTCGGCGAATCCTGGCCATACGGCTGTTGCGCTGTTTCGGTTTGCTCGGTCGGTGTTTTCGTATAGGTCGCCGAGCCGTCTGCGCCGCAACCAGCGAGCGCGATCGCCGCAACGGCAACGGACAAACTTCGCCAGAACTTTGAGCGGCATTTCATAGTCGCTCAGAATATCTCAACCATTCGTCGCTGGCGAGAACTTCGGCTCTAGCCTTAGATCAAATGAGCACTCGAAAGTTGATCATCGCCTCGCTGATTTGCGGTGTCGTTATTTTGTTGGCGGGCACGCTGCAGTTGTTCCTCTTGTCACGATAAGTTTTTCGTTTGCCGTGAGTCGTCACGGCTACGATAAATAGGGCAATTCACCCGAAAAGAGAGCTCTTGGCAGACCAATTTGACCTAGTCGTGATCGGCGGTGGTCCTGGTGGCTACGCAGCGGCGTTTTATGCGGCCTCGACGGGCATGAAGGTCGCGCTGATCGAGCGCGACACGATTGGTGGCACATGTCTCAATCGAGGTTGCATTCCCGCCAAGGCGTTTCTCGAAACGGCGGCGGCCAATAGACATGTCGCCCACGCGTCTGAGTTCGGTATTTATGCCAATTCGACGGGCATCGATTTCGCCGTGAGCCAAGCCAGAAAGGTTCGCATCGTCGACGGACTCGTCAAGGGTCTCACCGGTCTCACCAAGTCGAAGAAAGTTGCATATTTTCTGGGCACGGGTTCGCTCGAGGCCGACCGAATTGTGAACATCGCGCTCGCTGACGGCTCTTCGAAAAAAGTTCAGGGCACGAACGTGATTTTGGCCAGCGGATCAGTGCCCCGTACGATCAAAGGTTTTCCGATCGGCGGCTCGATTCTCACCTCCGACGAAGTTTTGATGTTGAGTGTGATCCCGAAACGCATCGCAATCATCGGCGGGGGAGCAATCGGTTGCGAGTTCGCCTCGACTTTTGCCGACCTTGGTGCGGCGGTGACGATCATCGAAGTCTTGCCAAAAATTTTGCCGGGGCTCGACCCCGATATCGCCAATGTGGTGGTCAAAACATTCGCCAAAAAGAAGATCAACATTCGCACCGGCGCCGTCGTCGCGGGCCAGGGCAAGCAACCCGACGGTTCTCTTCAGATCACCTTCGCCAACGGTGATCCCGTCGTGTGCGATGTCGTGATCATGTCGATCGGTCGACGACCGTTCGCCGACGAACTCGGGCTCAAGGGCACTGCGGTCAAGGTCGACGACCGGGGTTTCGTCGACGTCGACGGATACTGTCGCACCAACGAGCCGAATGTTTTTGCGATCGGAGACCTGATCAATTCACCGCAACTCGCTCATGTCGCCTATGCCGAGGCGATTTTGGCTGTCAAACTAATGCGCGGCGAGAATGCGACGCCGATCAGTTACGACCGCGTGCCATGGGCGATCTACTGTCACCCCGAGGTGGCCTGGGCGGGGTTGTCTGAAGAACAAGCCCGCGCCGCAGGTCATGATGTCGTCGTCGCCAAACATCAGTTTCGTGCAAACTCGCGGGCGATGATCCTTGGAGAGACCGACGGGCTCGTGAAGGTAATCGCGAAGAAGAACAGCGACGGTTCGGCGGGCCAAGTCTTGGGGGTTCACATGGTCGGACCATGGGTCACCGAGCAGTTGGCGGCGGGTTATCTGGCCGTGAACTGGGAGGCTTCGGTCGAAGAAATCGCCGAGTTCATCATGCCCCACCCGAGTTTGAGCGAACTCTTCGGTGAGACCGTGATTTCATTGACGGGCAGAAGCATCAACGCATGACAAACTTGAATGCACCTGTGTATAGCGAGCAGTTAGATGGCTGACATCACACTTCCACAATTGGGCGAGACCGTCACCGAGGGCACGATCACCCGTTGGTTCAAAAAGGTTGGCGACACTGTTGCCGTCGACGAACCGTTGTTTGAAGTTTCAACCGACAAAGTTGACACCGAAGTTCCGTCGCCGATTTCCGGCACGCTCATTGAGATTCGCGTCAATGAAGGCGACACGGTTCCTGTCGGCACGGTGATCGCAGTTGTTGGGGCGGCAACTGGTGCCAGCGCGCCTGCGCCCGTCGCAAAGGCTGCGCCCGCACCGACACCCGTACCGACACCCGCACCGACACCCGTCGCAAAGGCTGCACCCGTACCGACACCCGCGCCGACACCCGTCGCAAAGGCTGCGCCCGCACTGACACCCGCGCCTGCGCCCGTCGCAAAGGCTGCGCCCGCACCGACAAAGGCACCCGTGGCGAAAACCACCAGCGCCTCGAACAAACTGCTCTCACCCGTGGTCCGTCGTTTGGTGACCGATCATCGCATCGATGTCGACGCGTTGGTCGGCACAGGCCCCGGCGGTCGAATCACTCGCGAAGACGTTTTGGATTTCATCGACAAAAACGGTTTGACCAATTGTGCATTGGCTCAAGGCGCAGCAAGCGCGGCAACCGCGTCGGCGCAAGCACCTGCACCGGCGCAAGCACCTGCGCCTGTACCTGCACCCGTCGCCAAAACTTCCCCCGCACCGGCTGCCAGGTTCACTTCGCCGTCCGAGCGCGAAACAGTTCTGCCTCTCAGCAAAATTCGCCGTCTCACCGCCTCGCACATGATCATGTCGCAGGCCGTGAGCGCGCACGCGTTCAGCGTCGTCGAAGTCGACTATGCCAATGTCGATGCGACTCGCAACGCGGTCAAAGATCAGTTCAAACAATCAGAAGGCTTCACGCTGACGTATCTTCCGTTCATCGCCCGCGCAATCGTCGACGGGTTGGCCGAGTTTCGACATTTGAACGCCAGCATCGAGGGCGACAATCTCGTCGTGCACAACTATGTCGACCTCGGCATCGCCGTAGATCTTGAATTCAACGGTCTGCTGGTGCCGGTTGTGCGAAGTGCCGACGGCAAGCGCCTGCGCGCGATTGCCCGCGAGATTTCAGATCTCGCCGCTCGTGCGCGCACACGCAAACTCACGCCAGACGAAATTCAGGGCGGCACCTTCACGATCTCCAACAACGGGTCGGCCGGTTCGGTGTTGACGATGCCGATCATCAACCAACCGCAGGTGGCGATTGTTTCCACCGATGTGATCGTGCGCAGACCCGTCGTGGCTCATTTGGCCGACGGTTCAGAGAGCATCGCGATTCATCCCGTTGGCAACCTGGCAATGAGTTGGGACCACCGCGCGTTCGACGGCGCATATGCCGCAGGGTTCTTGGCAAAAGTCAAGCGAGTTCTTGAAACACAGGACTGGTCAGCGGAGATCTAAATCGTGTCTCGCGAGAATGCTGAAGTCGCGACGAAACTCAACGTGCGCTGGTTGGGCAAAGTGCCGTATCGCGAGGCGTTGGCGATTCAGTCGGCGATGTTCACCCACACGGGCATGCAGCATCTGTTGATGCTCGAACATCCGCATGTTTTCACATATGGGCCGAGTGCCGACCTCGAAAAAAATCTGAAGTGCGACCCCGCCGCGGTCGGCGCCGAACTGGTCAAGGTGAATCGAGGTGGCGACATCACTTATCACGGCCCCGGTCAATTGGTCGTGTATCCGATCTTGAATCTGGTCGCAAAACACGGTGTTGGCGGCCCGGCCGATATGCGGGCCCATGTTTTTGGTGTCGAACAACTCGTGATCGACACGCTCCAACAATTGGGCGTGAAAAGTGTCGATCGTCTCGCCGGTTTCCCCGGCGTCTGGGTAGACACGGACAGCGACGAACCCAAAAAAATCTGTGCGATCGGGGTTCGGGTCTCGCGTGGTCGAACGATGCATGGTTTTGCCTTGAATGTCTCGACCGACCTGAGTTTTATGCGCGACCACATCGTGCCCTGCGGCATCGCCGAATTCGGCGTGACATCACTTCATGAACTGGGTTTTGCTTTTTCGTTGCGCGAAGTCGCCGATGTCGTCGCGCGATTGGCCGCAGATCGCTTCGCCAATGGCAAATCAGATCGACATGATGTCGCTTGGGGTGCCGCGCCGGTCGTCTCCTCTGACCAGTCGGCGCCAAAGCCGGCAGTGCGCACCAGCGTCGAGTACACCGCGCGCAAACCCGAGTGGTTGCGCCCCCATGTCAACCATGGCGCCGAGGTTTTGTCGACCAGAAAGACATTGCGTGATTTGAATCTGGTCACCGTGTGTGAACAGGCGGGCTGCCCGAATCTTTCTGAATGTTGGGCAGACGGCACGGCGACGATGATGGTGTTGGGCGAGCGATGCACGCGGGCCTGCGGTTTTTGTCTGATCGACACCCGCAGGCCGCTGGCTCCCGATGTCAACGAACCGATGCGGGTCGCACAAGCGGTCGCCAAAATGAGACTCGAACACGCGGTGTTGACGATGGTCGCCCGTGACGATCTCGCCGACGGCGGCATGGCACATGTCGCCAGTTGCGTGCGCGAGATTCGCGCGCGATCGCCGTTCACCCGCGTCGAAACCTTGATCTCCGACGCCAAAGGCTCGGACGCGCTGGAGATCTTGTTCGCCGAACGACCAGATGTTTTGAACCACAACATCGAGACCGTCGCGCGACTGCAGCGCGATGTGCGCCCATCGGCGGGTTATGCGCGAAGTCTGGGCGTGTTGGCCCGCGCTCGGGCGGCCGGCCTGACGACCAAATCGGGCTTGATGTTGGGTTTGGGCGAGAGCAAAGCCGAGGTCGAGGCGACGCTGATTGACTTGGCGAGCGTGGGCGTGCAAATCGTGACGATCGGTCAGTATCTGCGACCCTCGGCGCAACATTTGCCCGTCGTGCGTTGGGCCGACCCGCAAGAGTTCGTCTACTTCGCCAGGTTCGGCGAAAGAATTGGCATCGACCATGTCGAGGCGAGCCCGTTGACTCGGTCGAGTTACCACGCAAAGCAGGCGGCCGAGGCGACCGCGGCGCAAATCGCCAGCGAGCCTCCAGCGCCACAGTTCGTGAGCGTGCGATCATGAGCCTGCGCAAGATCGTGCAGGTCATCGACTCGCAAACCACGCTCGAGGGCGGTGGCTTCAAGGTGCGCCGACCGTTTCCGACACCGGGTGTCGACCACATCGATCCGTTCTTGTTGCTCGATGAAATGGGCCCAGCCGATTACGCACCGGGCGAAGCAGTCGGCGCACCGTCGCATCCGCACCGAGGTTTTGAAACGGTCACATATTTGATCTCGGGGGCGATGGTGCACGAAGACTCGATCGGCACGCGAGCGGTGATCAAACCGGGCGGCGTGCAATGGATGACGGCAGGTTCGGGTGTGATCCACAGCGAACTGCCGACCGACGAGATGTTGGCGCTCGGCGGTCGCATGCACGGCTTTCAACTCTGGGTGAATCTCAGCGCCGATCGCAAGATGATCGCGCCCCGATATCAGGGTTACGACGCCGAACAACTCGCGCAGGTCAAACTTGCAAACGGCGGCTTGGTCAAGATCGTCGCCGGCGAAGTTTTGGGCGTGGTCGGCCCCGTCGAAACAACGAGCCCGATGACATATGCCCACGCCGCGCTGCGGGCAAACGATTCGATCGAATGGACACCCGACCCGGCGCACACGGCGCTCGTGCATGTCTTCGAGGGCGAAGTCACTGTCAATGGTCGGCGTGTCGTGTCTGGCCAGATGGTCGTGTTCGATCGATCTGCTGGCGCCGTGCACATTTCGGCGCCAACTTTGCCGGGGGCGCAGTCGGCGCAATTGCTGATTCTTGGTGGTGCGCCGCTCAACGAGCCGGTCGTGCGCTACGGCCCGTTCGTCATGAACACGCGTCAAGAAATTGTCGATGCGGTCGACGATTATCAAAATGGTGTGTTGGTGAAATGAGCGTGATCTCGGCGACGAGCCAAAGCGCTCTCTATGCTTCGCGTCTCAACCGAGTGCGCGACGAAATGCAGCGCCAGGCGATAGACGCCACGCTTCTCAGCGTCGGCCATGATCTGCCGTATTTGACGGGGTATTGCGCGATGCCGCTCGAGCGCCTGACGATGCTGGTCGTTACGCACGACGCACCGGCGACGCTGATCGTGCCGCGACTCGAAGCACCCCGAGTCACCGCACACGACGAAGTTTTCAAGATCGTCGCCTGGGGCGAAACCGAAAACCCAGTCGAGATCGTCGCCAAACATCTCGGTCGCGCCAAGAAAATCGCGATTGGCGACCAGATGTGGGCCCGATTCCTGGTCGAGTTGATGGGTTTCGTCTCGGGCGCGAGTTTCGCCCGTGCGGTCGATGTCGTGGGTGCGATGCGGATGATCAAAGACGCCGCTGAAATCGCGGCGCTGCAGGCGGCCGGGGCGGCGGCTGATCGCGTGGCTTCGCAACTGCAACGCGGCGAGATCGCCCTGCGCGGCCGCACCGAAGCCCAGGTATCTGCCGACATTTCAGCGCGTCTGATCGCCGAAGGTCACGATGCGGTCAACTTTGCGATCGTCGCCGCCGGCGAAAACGCGGCGAGTCCGCATCATCACGCGGGGCCGCGCGTGATTCAAAACAATGAGATCTTGTTGTGCGACTTCGGCGGCACGATGAACGGCTATTGCAGCGACATCACGCGCTGCGTGTTTCTCGGCGAGCCCTCGCGAAAAATCATGAGCGCCTATTCGGTTCTGCGGGCGGCACATTCGGCCGGCGTCAAAGCCGGCGTCGTCGGTGCGACCTGCGAATCGGTCGATGCGGCCGCCCGCGCAGTTATCGACGATGCGGGCTTCGGCGACTTCTTCATCCATCGAACGGGTCACGGCATCGGCATGGAGGCCCACGAAGAGCCGTATATGGTCAGCGGCAACAAACTGCCGATCAAGGCGGGTCATGCTTTCAGCGTCGAACCGGGCATTTATCTGCCGGGCAAGTGGGGAATGCGGCTTGAAGACATCGTGGTCGCCACCGAGGCGGGGCCGTTGTCGATGACCCATGTCGATCATTCACTCGTGATCTTGAGTTGATGCGACTCGACGCCGCGACATTTCTGCTGCAGTGGTCGACGGGCGGCCTCGCATTCTTGTGGTTCACGCTGCGCGGCAACGAGATCTCGGCGGGTTATTCAAAGTTGTTGCGGGGGACTTACGGCGTCCTGGCGTTGCTCGGTGTCGTCGCCGGTTTTTATTTCGATCGCGTGATCATCCGCGAGATTGCGGGTCTGGTCGTGGCTGGCATCGCCCTTGCGACTTTTGCCAAACGCGACTCGCGCTCTGATCTTGTCGCCGTATCTTGCGGCGCAATCGGTTTGATCGGTTCGGTCGTCGCCAACGGCGGCTCATTGGTCGATTTATTGCGCGTGATCATCGGTGCGGCGTTTCTCGGCGCGGTCACCGACCTGATGTTGCTCGGTCACTGGTATCTCGTGCAGCCCGGCATGACGCGAAAACTTCTCAACGATTTGACCAACGCGGTGTTGTTCATTTGGCCGCTCGAGGTCGTGGCGATGATCTTGCCCACGGGCATGATCAGCGTCTTGAACAAGACGATCGACGACGGGTGGAACGGCATTCTCGGATACTTCTGGTTGGGGTGCGCCGTCTTGACGGGGCTGCTGGTGTCTTTCACTCGCGCCGCGTTGAAAGAGCGAAGCTATTCGGCCGTGATGGCGGCGACCGGGTTGAGTTATCTGGCGATCCTCACGGCGTTCGGCACCGACCTAGTCGCCCGCGCCGTGCTCGCCGCCTAATTTGGCGAGGTGAGCGGCCACGGGTTGCGGCGCTCGATGTCGAGGGCGAGATCCAACAACAACTGCTCTTCAAAATGACGGGCCATGATCTGCATGCCGACAGGCAGGCCGTCGACGAAACCAACCGGCACCGAAACGCCCGGGTTGCCGTAAATGTTCGCCGGAAATGTCAGCACGCCGTTGTTGCCCGCGCCGCCGACGACACCACCAAATGTGTCGGGCAGCGGACCCTCGGCGTTGAACGCCACGTCGGGGTTGCTCGCGGTGATGATCAGATCAACTTCGCTGAAGATCTGCGACATGCGATTGTTCAGTTCGGTTCGTCGTTGCTCGAACTTTCCGCGCGCCTCGACGCCGTAAAGGTTCGCCGTGCGTTCGATGCCGTAGCGAATTTCGGGCGTGAGTTGATCGGCGCACGCCGGCCATCGATCACCGAGTTGAAACGCAATCGCCGCCATGCCCGTGACCGACCACGCCGCACCGAGCCGTGGCAGCGAAAGATCGACGACATCGCGGCGTTTCAAGCGTGTGCTCGCGACAAGTTCTTCGGCGGCGCGTTCGATCACTTGCCACATCGCCGGCGAGACCACACCGCCGCCGAAATTTGGCACCATCGCAACCCGCAGACCCGCTGTCGAAACCGTGCCGAGCCCAGTTTCCCAGCCAGATGTGCGTTGCAAACTGAGCGGATCATGCGGCTCGTGGCCATTGACGACATCGAACCATCGAGCCGTGTCGCGAACGCTGCGCGACAAACAACCGATCACCGTGGTCAGGTTGCCGTTGGGTGCGCCGGGTCCGCGCGGCACCCGACCGAAGGTCGCTTTGAGTCCGAGCAGTCCGGTGAAACCTGCGGGTATGCGAATCGAGCCGCCGCCGTCGCCGCCCGTCGCCAGCGTCACCAATCCGCCGGCAACCGCCGATGCGCTGCCACCCGACGAACCACCTGGGGTGCGGTCGCGGTTCCACGGGTTTCGCGTCGCGCCGTGCAGCACCGTGCGCGTCAAGTTGACCCCGCCGAATTCGCTGGCGTTGGTCTGGCCGATTCGTATCGCCCCGCCAACCCGGCAAATTCGGTTCACCTGCGTGTCGGTCGTCTTGGCCAGACGATCTTTGAACACCATGCTCGCTTCGGTGTCGGGCCAACCGGCGACCAGGTCGAGTTCCTTTATTCCGATCGGCACGCCGCCAAACGGCAGAGAGATGTCGGCGTTCTTCGCGTCGCGTTCGGCGGCCTCGCGATCCAAAAAACAAAACGCATTCAACTCGCTCTTGTCGATTGCGGAGTAAGTTGCCTGCAACTCTTCGGTGGGTGAGCGCTCGCCGGTGCGAAACGCCTCGACCAACGACACCGCGTCACCCCGCCACGGAGAGTCAGCCATGACTCAAAACTAGTCGGCATACAGGTGCAATTAATTAGAGTGTTGAAGTGGATAGTCGCAGTTTTCTCGGTCTGACCCGCATCGGCGATTCCTCTCGGTTCTCGATGCCCGTCGACCTGCGGATTTCGACTGGCGGTTATTTCATGTATGGCGGCGCGGGTCTCGGTTCTTGCATCAGCGCGCTCGAAACCGTGTCGCAGCGCAATCTGGTGTGGGCCACCGCGCAATACCTGTCGTTCGCAAAGACCGACGAGGTAGTGACGATCGAGGTCACCCTCGCTGTAAACGGTCCGCAGATCACCCAGGGTCGGGCAGTCGCCCGAGTCGGCGAGAGAGAAATTCTCACGGTCAATGCCGCGCTTGGCGATCGAAACTTCGTCGCCGTCGGTCAGTTTTTGAAAGTGCCGACGGCGCCGGCGCCAGATCTGGCGCGCGCACGCGAGCATCGATCCGAGGTCTCGGGCACGATTCATGATTCTCTCGAACAACGCATCGTCAAGGGTCGAACGCTCGATCAACTCGACGGCACCTTGAGCGACGGCAATGTCGTGATGTGGGTGCAAATTCCCGCGTTGATCGAAAGCGTCGACGCGACGGCGCTCGGCATTCTCGGCGACTTCGTGCCGATGGCGGTGGGACAGGCGGTGGGGTTGGCCGCGGGCGGCAACAGCCTCGACAACACGATCCGCATCGTCAAACTCGTGCCAACCAAATGGGTGCTGCTCGACATATATATAGACGCGATCGAGCGGGGCTTCGGGCACGGGCGGGTGAATATGTTCGCCGAAGACGGCACCTTGATGGCGATCGCCAGTCAAAGTTGCAAAGCACGAAAGTGGAAGAATTAAGCGGTGCGGCAACAACGACCCGGAATGACAGTGCCGTTGCCGGGGCATCTGCACGCGCAACGCGAGAACTACAAGAAACTCGCCGATCTCGGTTACACAGATGTTTGGTCGGCAGAATCCGACGGCGCCGATGCGTTCACCCCGCTGGCGATGGTCGCCGCGTGGGAGCCCCGCTTGCGTCTCGGCACGGCGATCGTGCCCGCGTATACGCGCTCGCCGGCGCTGATGGCCCAAAGCGTGGCGACGATGGCCGACGCCGCGCCGGGCAGGTTTGCCATCGGCATCGGTTCGTCGAGCAATGTGATCATCGAAAAGTGGAACGCGATTCCGTTCGTTGAGCCGTACAAGAAAGTTCGCGATGTCGTGCGCTTTTTGCAAGACGCGATGAGCGGCGAAAAGATCACCAAGCAATACGACACTTTCAACATCGACGGGTTTCGTCTCGGCATTCGTCCCGAAGTCAAGCCGCAGATTCTGGTTGCGGCGTTGCGCGAGGGCATGTTGAAGTTGGCGGGTCGCGAGGCCGATGGCGCGATCATCAATTGGCTGTCGGCCGACGACGTCAAGAAAGTCGTCGAAGTCGTCGATCGGGCGGCGCAAAAGTCGCCAAACCCGTCCCCGCGCGAGATCGTCGCCCGAATTTTCGTCTGTCCGAGTGAGAACGCCGATCTGGTGCGCGGCGCGGCCAAGCGGCTGATCGCCGCATATCTGACGGTGCCGGTTTACGCCGAGTTTCACAAGTGGCTCGGGCGCGGCGAAATGTTGCAACAGATGTGGGATCTCTGGAAGGCGGGCGACCGCAAAGCCGCCGTGGCGGCGATACCCGACGAGGTGGTCGATCAATTGTTCGTGCACGGCAGCGTCGCCCAGTGTCGGGCGACGATCAAAAGATATTTCGACAACGGCGTGACGACTTCGTCGTTGGCGATCGTCGCGTTCGATCCCGAAGTCAGTTATTGGAGTTGCGTCGAGTCGTTGTCCCCGAGCGCCGGCTGAAACATGTCTGTCAGCGAAACCGATTCGGAAGTCGCCGCGCGTCTCGAGTTCGAGCAGTCCCAGCGCAGCGAAGGCTGGAAACTTCTGCGCGGGTTGTTGCGCGACCAGCGGCGCAACCTGATCATCGGCGTGTTGATCGGCATCTCGTGGGCGTCGTTCAAAGTCGCAGTGCCGCAGGTCACGAAGTTCGCGATCAACGAGGGCATCGAGAAAAACGGCCCGCTGTTGCGTTGGTCGTTGATCATCGCCGGGCTCGGCGTGCTCACCGGCGTCTTGTCGGGCTTCAGGCGTTATTTCGCTTTCCGCGAGAGTCGCTGGGCCGAAACTTTGTTGCGCGAAAAACTTTTTGGTCATGTCTTGAACCTCAACATCGGCTACCACGACAAAGCCCAGACGGGTCAGTTGATGAGTCGGGCATCCAGCGACCTGATGCAGATTCAGGGATTCATCGTGATGATTCCGATCACGATGTCGAATGTCATTCAGATCATCGCCGTGGCGGCGATCTTGTTCGTGACCGATCCCGTGTTGGCGGTGGTGGCGATGTTGCCACTGCCGTTCGTCAATCTCTCGGCACGCCGTTTCAGCAATCGAATCCACCCGGCGTCGATCGCCGTGCAGGCGGAGCAGGCCCAGTTGGCCAATGTCGTCGAAGAGTCGGTGTCGGGCGTTCGTGTGATCAAGGGTTTCGGCGCCGAACGGGTGCAGTTCGACAAACTCGAAAAAGAAGCCGACGACATCTTTTCCGAGTCGATGAAAGCCGCCAAGATTCGCAGCAACTTCATGCCGGCGATCGATGTCTTGCCGGCCATCGGTGCCGTGGGTGTTCTCTTGGTGGGCGGGCATCGCGTCTTGTCGGGCCAACTCTCGATCGGCGACATGGTCGCTTTCAATGTCTATTTGACGCTGCTCGTCTGGCCATTGCGAAATGTCGGCATGATCATCGCCCTCGGTCAGCGGGCGGCTTCGGCGCTGGTGCGCATCAACGAGGTTCTATCGACCGATTCTGAGATCGTCGACCCACCAGAGCCCCGTGAATTGCCCTCGCAAAACGGGCGACAGTTGGGCTCGGTGAAGTTCGATCGGGTGCAGTTTGGTTACGACCCGACCCGACCAGTGTTGAAAAACTTCAATCTCGACGTCGTCGCGGGCGAGTCGATTGCGATCGTCGGTGCGACGGCGTCGGGCAAGTCGACGGTGCCACGACTGCTGTTGCGCTTCTATGACACGAACAGCGGCCACGTCTTTTTGGACGGAGTCGACGTCCGCAAAATCAAATTGCACGAGCTTCGTCGTCAAATCAGCGTCGTCTTCGAGGACACCGTGCTGTTCAACGACTCGGTGAAAAGCAACATCGCCTTTGCCAAACCCGATGCGTCGCAGGCCGACATCGAGCGCGCGGCAAGACTGGCGGGCGCGCACGACTTCATTCTGCAATTGCCGAGCGGTTACAACACGGTTATCGGCGAGCGCGGGTTCTCGCTCTCGGGCGGCCAGCGTCAGCGCGTTGCGATCGCCCGTGCGATCATCTCCGATCCGCGGGTGTTGGTGCTCGACGATGCGACGAGCGCCGTCGACCCGAGCAAAGAAGGCGAGATTCGCGAGGCGATGCGCACGGTGATGTCGGGCCGAACGACGATCGTCATCGCGCATCGACCCGGGACCATCGCCCTGGCTTCGCGTGTCGTGTTCATCGACGACCAGACCGTCGCGGCGATCGGCAAGCACGAAGAACTCGTGGCGACGAACGCCCGCTACCGAGAAGTGCTCGCGAGCATGCAACAAACCGAAGACCTACCCGCGAACTCTTCGCGCGAGTCGGCGAAAGCGACGAAATAACATGTGGCACGCGGGCGGGGTCAGCGACGAAGATCGCCTGAGTCGCGCCCAGGCGCGCACGATCTTGGGACGTGTCTTCAAAATGGCTTCGCCGTTTCGCAGGACGATGTATATCTCGTTCGGCTGCGTTCTGATGACCACGGCCGCCACGCTGGCCGCACCGGTGATCGTGCGGCACGGCATCGACGCGGGTATCCGGGCGAAAAATTCGAGCGAATTGAATCTTGCCGTCGTTCTCTATCTGGTCGTCGTCGCGCTCTCTTACATCTTCGGCCGTTTGCTTTTCGTGTTCGTCAATCGCACGGGCGAGTCGTTCTTGCGTCTGTTGCGTCTCGCGGTTTTCAGGCAGATGCAGCGGCAATCCATGGCGTTTTACGATCGCAACAAGGCCGGCGTTTTGGTCGCGCGAATGACCGCCGACATCGAGTCGATGTCTGAACTCGTGCAGTGGGGTTTGCTGCAGTTTTTGTCGGCGATCCTGATGCTCGTTTTCTCGATCGTCGTGTTGCTCTTTTTGAGTTGGCAGTTGACGATCGTCGCCCTGCTGGTGATGCCCGTTCTGGTCTTGTCGTCGGTCAAGTTTCAACGCGACTCGAATCGCGCCTATCTGACGGTGCGCGAGCGGGTCGGCGCCAACCTTTCGGCGTTGCAAGAGGGCATCACGACCGTGCGAGTGATTCAGGCCTACGCCCAAGAAGACGAGGTCAAGCGCAAGTTCAAGATCTCGAATCGGTCGTTGTTCGCCGCGCACGAAAAGAGCGTTCGGGTTTCGACCTGGTACTTCGCGCTCGTCGAGTTCTCCGGCGTTCTCGCCACATCGCTGATGATCGGCATCGGCGGCTGGTTCGCGCACCGCGGCACAGTAACGCTCGGCACGGTCGTGGCGTTCGTGTTGCTGCTTTCCAGTTTGTTCGACCCGGTTCAACAACTTTCGCAGCTCTACAACACCGTGCAGTCGGCGGGGGCGGCACTCAACAAGTTGTTCGCGATCCTCGACGCCAAACCCGAAGTTGATGAACATCATTCGGCGGTCGATCTGCCAGACGTCGGTGAACTGATGGTCACCGATGTCTCGTTCACCTATGCGGGCGCCGAGAGCGCGGCGCTCGAAGGTGTCTCGATCAAAGTTGGTGCTGGCGAAAAACTCGCCCTCGTCGGGCCGACCGGCGCGGGCAAGTCGACGTTGGCCAAACTGATGGCGCGTCTTTATGACCCGCAAAGCGGCACCGTCTCATTTGGTGGCGTCGACCTGAAGTTGGTGACGATGACGTCCCTTCGTCAACGCATCGCGGTGGTGCCCCAAGAGGGTTTCTTGTTCAACGGATCAATTCGCGACAATTTGCGCATCGCCCGCGCCGGCGCCACAGATGCCGAAATCGAAGCGGCGATTGCGGCGATCGGGGCGACCGAGCATTTCTCGCAATTCAGCGATGGTCTCGACACCGAGGTGCACGAGCGCGGCAGTCGTTTGTCGGCGGGCGAGCGACAATTGGTCGCGCTTGCGCGGGCCGCGCTCATCGACCCGGCGGTGCTGGTGCTCGACGAAGCGACCTCGAATCTAGACCCAGGCACCGAGGCCGAAGTCGAGTACGCACTCGAGCGACTGATGGTGGGGCGCACCGTGATCGTCGTCGCGCACCGTTTGTCGACCGTGCAAAGAGCCGACAAAATCGCCGTGATCGTCGACGCCAAGATCGCCGAATACGGCAGTCACAGCGATCTGCTCGCGCGCAACGGTCACTACACCCAGCTCGCCCGCGCCTGGCAAAAATCCCACATCATTGTTTAGTGATTTTGATGGTGTCAAGGTCGCCGGTTTTTGAAAATTCGTCACCCGTCCTTCGACGGTTCCCGGCGACGTGAAACGGCGCAACGAGCAGACGTGCGGGCCTCTACGGCCCTCGGCGGAACCCGCCGTTCGGCGGCGTGTGCGCGCAAACGTTCCCACGAACGCGACGAGCGATTTTCCGTTTTGATTGTCCATCAAACTCAGGTTTGAACGAGGCGAGTGACCCGCCAATCCCATCGGATGGCCGTATTCGTGAATCCAGAGGCTCCAGAGTTCAAATTTTCTGTCGTAAAACTACTCAGATCCGCCGAA
>Ga0194121_10001149_pt1 | contig 46011 bp, 36 predicted proteins | sample TA2MahCa50mmetaG_FD_148609 | JGI IMG/M metagenome (GOLD analysis project Ga0194121, IMG submission 148609) | Freshwater microbial communities from Lake Tanganyika, Tanzania - TA2015020 Mahale Deep Cast 50m | ecosystem: Environmental > Aquatic > Freshwater > Lake | place: Tanzania: Lake...
AGCCGTATGCGGGAGAACCGCTCGTACGGTTCGGAGGGAGGGGGCCCGAACTCAATCGGGTCTCCCTCCCCTATCGGCTTTTCAAAAGCATGTCACGGCTTTTCACAAGCATGAAACGTCAAGCCAATCAACCGCAAGGCTATTCCAGTGGGTAGTCGGCGGGCAAGTCGAGCTTCCAGACTTCGCTACTGAGCGGCTGCGCGTGACCGCCGGCAATCCAGATCGCGTCCTGAAACACGAATGCGGAATGCTCGTGGCGTTCCTTCCAGGGGTTTTCCGCTCGCAGTTCCTTCCAGTTCTTGCCGTCGCGCGATGTCCAGACATCGCGCCAGTTGCGCGAGGGGTTGTTCGACCAGCCACCCAGGATCCAGATCCGGTCGCGGTAGACGACGCTCGAAAACCACAATCGGGCCGCCCAGGGCGCCTCCGCGGTCTCCTCGACCCAGGTTACACCGTCCGCGGAGGACCAGACATCGTTGAACGCTCGATAGGCGGGCACATAGTTGCCGCCGCCGAACAGATAGATCCGCCCGTTCAAAACGGCGGCTTGATGGTACGCGCGAGGCCGCCAGGGAGCGCTGGCGGTGACACATTCCCAATGCACGCCGTCGACCGAGCTCCAGACATCGTTCTTCAAACTCGCATCATCCCCGAAGTAGTAGTTCTCGGTCCCGCCGAGCAGCCACATCTTCCCTTGGAACTCGACCAGCCCCGCAGCGATGCGCGGCGTCCATCCGGCAATGGCCGTCGCCTGCTGCCAGTGGGCTCCATCGGTCGAGTGCCAGACTTCATTGCTGGCCGAGTGGCCCGGCAATCGTCCGTTGTACCAGCCGCCCATCAACCAGATGCGGTCGCGGAACGCCAGCGTCATCGGCAGATCACTGTGTTTCCATGGCGCGTTGGGAGTCACCAGTTCCCAACGTTTGCCATCGCGCGACGACCAGACATCTCGAGGCGGCGCCTGGAACGAATCGAACCAGCCGCCAAAAATCCAGAGCCGATCGCCAAAAACGACTTCGCCTTGCGAATCCCGCGCCTGCCATTCCGCTCGCTCGGTCACGCGAACCCACCGCGCCACAGGGGGTTCGGCGGCGTGCAGATCGGCTCCCCGCAGCAGGACCATCGCCAGCAGGCAAGCGCCGCAGGTCCATGCAACACCGTGCCGCATCCGTCTGCCTGAACGGAAATTCCCTGGTGCATTCGCTGGACAATAAGAAAACGCCGCGGAACCCCCTCGGATTCGCGGCGCTTTCGTTGCGTCGGTCGATTGATCTGGCTGATGGAGATCAACGACTCGCGATCGGCTGTCGTGACTTGCGATTCGGATCCGGCTTGCGACCGATCTTGCTCGAACCGGACGGCTCGCCCTCGTCGCCATAGAAGCGCGTCGTCCCTTCGGACACCAGGCGCGTTTCGGGTTCATCACACTTGACTTCGACACGGAACAGATGGCTCCCTTCCCGTTCGCCTTTGGCCCGCACTTTGAGGACCACTTGCTGGCCGGCGTCGATCTTGTTCAGTGTAGCGAAGACCACCTGCCCTGTCAGGATCTCGGCCTTGCCGCCTTCCGCCGCGGCGGGCTCGATGCCATCCGAAAATTGCACGATCACGTTGACCTTCTCGGCACTTTTGGTGCCGCGGTTGACGATCTGGATCTCGTACACCAGCGAATCGGTCAAGGAACGAGGTCCTTTGGGCTCGTTGACCGTCAACTTCAAGTCGGCCAGCGACTGGACCTGCGTAATCACGGAATCGGAACTGGTCAATCCACCCGCGCCCGCCAGGCGGATTTCGACTCGGTTATCGCCGCTGGCGGTCAGTTCGCATACCAACTGCAGGACGCGTTGGGCGCCAGGACCAACGTTACCGATGCGCCATTGAACACCACTGCCACTCTGCTTGCCGCCGTCCGAGGCCGATACAAGTTTGGCGCCTGGCGGCAGCAGCAGTGTCGCCTGCACCTCTTCGGCGATGGCATTGCCGGAGTTCGTGAATTCAATTTCATAGGTCGATTCGGTCGCGGCGTATTTCACTTTGGGGCCTTGGATGCCGACTTCAAGTTCTGCGCGGCGGACGATGATCTCCTCCGACAGTTCCGCACTCAAGTCGCCCGCCGCGGAAGCCAGTGCCCGAATCTTCATCGCACCCGACTGACTGGCGGTCAACTGAACTTCGATCTCCTTCTGCTGACCTGCCGGAATCGTGTCGACATTGATCGTTTCCATGGCGTTGTTGCCGGCTCCCAACTTCAGCACGACGTTCTCGGCGTCGCCGTTGCCCGGATTGGCCAACGTCACCAGGTAGGTAATCGTCTCACCATAAAGCACATCTTTCGGTCCCGCCATCGTCAGCTCCAATTGAGGCTGCTGGACTTCGATCTGTGCCGTCGTCGAGATCGCCCGGAAGATCCACTCAATATTCAGATCGATCGGGCGTCCCTGGCGAGCCACCAGTTGCAGATTCAACTCCATCCGGGAATTCCCGGGGATCTCATCCACCGCCCAGACCAGTCGATCGAGGCCAGATTCCTCCTGACGCCGCGTCGATCCGTGATTGATTTCGGACTGCAGTACATCGACTCCCTGGGGAATCGTCAACCGCACATGCAGATCGCGGACCGACTCATCGCCCGCATTTTCCAGCACGACCACGTAATCGCCTGCTTTGCCGGCGATCACGGCCGAGGGGCCCAGCAGCGCGATCGAGACGCGGGGTGCGGCGCTGGTCAGGTTCAAACTACCGGCGCTGGCGGGAACGGACTCCGGCTGCGGTTCGCGGCCGGTGCGCTGCGCCTGGCCGCTGGTCGCGTTGACCGTCGAGCCTCTCGTGTTCTGGGCCGTGCGCTCCGCGGGACGAACGGTGTCGGTCGCCGAGTTTTTCGTGGCGGCAGGTTTCGTTTTCCGCTTCAGTACCGAGGGCGCCTCCAGGTCGGGAGTGCTGGTCGACTCCGGAACCAGCGTTTCGTCGGATACTCTGGATGCGGAGCGGCGTCCATTAACGGTATTTCCTGGGGACAAACGCTGCGTCGGCTTTTTCAGTACGCTTCGTGTGGCGTCGTCGTCGGTGTCCTCGAGTGACAACGTCCGAGGTTCATCACGATCGTCGTATTCGTTCGTCGGCTCTTGAGCTCGTACGATCGCAAAAACGCCGGCAACCAGAACGACGGAAACCAGAAACCACCACTTGCGAGTCATGATGCTCTTCCTCGCGCAATGAGAGACGGGGGAAACGATGTTCGCACCTTGTATCGGTTAGGGCGACCAGCGAGGTTTAGCCGACTTTACCGAAGAATCGGAAATGCCAGCCTGGATAATTTGGGGGGGTTCAGGAGGGGATTGCCGACGAACGGTGGATTCGGGGCAGATTCCGCAGTTGGGTGTCTGCTATGATCTGGAATAAGTTTCGACCAGTTTTCGGCGGGGAACAACCAAGGGAAGGCAAGGGCTTCACGATGAAGATTTTCAAACGACTGGCGGTCTTGACCATCATCGCAGTTTGTCCCAGCTGTGTGGAGTACCAGTCAGTTTCACCGCCACCGATGACGCCGGAATCGGCGTCATCGGTGCAAGGGCCGGCCAAGGAGGTCGCGCGGCAAGAACCGATTCTGGTCAGCGACGACGATTTTGAACAGGTGATTCTGCAGAGTTCGCAACCCTGTCTGGTCGATTTCACGGCGACCTGGTGCGGTCCGTGCCAGATTCTGGCACCCCTGGTCGAGGAGATCGCGGCCGAATACGACGGGAAGGCGCTGGTTGCCAAATTGGATATCGACGATTCGCCCAAGACCGCCAGAACATTCAAGATCGACGCCATCCCGGCCCTGCTGGTGTTCAAGAACGGGAAGGTCGTTGGACGCACCCTGGGCGTTGTGGAAAAAGACGAAATCGCCGCAGCGCTGAAGAAGGCGTTCTGATCGGTCGGCGGGCAGTGATGTCCGCAGGCGGCCTGGGTGGACGCGCGGCGTCTGCCGCAACAGGTTGGGCAGGCTAACCACCGTCCGTATCGCGGGCAATGGCACGCGCCGGGTCGCACGGCAGATTCAGCACCTTGGCGGGGAAAAGTTCCACCAGCAGCGCAACGATGTCGCGGACGGAAACAACTCCGATCGCTTCGCCGCGGTAGTTGATAATTGGTACATGGCGATACCCGCCAACCGACATCTTGTTCAGCGCGAATGCCACGGAATCGTCGATCGACAGAGTTTCGGGATTCCGCGTCATGACGTCGCCCACGCGCAACGATCGCGATTCGTTCAGGAATACCACGCGGTTGAGAATGTCGCGTTCGGTGATGATTCCGGCCAGTCGCCCGGCCTCCTGAACCAGCAGGCATCCGATATGATGATCGCGCATCGCCTGCACCGCTTCATGGACCGCGGTGTCCACGCGGACAAAAACGGGGGTTCTCAAATCCAGGTCGCGGATCGACGATTGCAGAATCGTCCCTTCGATCCGCTCCCGTTCCCGCATCGCATCATTGAAATCGCCGCTGCTCACGGTAGCCTCCTGCAAAGAAAAGTCGGGTCCCGATTTTCGCCGCTCTCTGGGGAATTATCAAGCCGATTTTCCGGCTCGGGCCTGTAATCCGGCTCGCGCCCTAAGCATAATGAGCGGAAAATTCGGGACCTCCCCTACGAAATCCACTTTGTCGAGAGTTTCGCTACGATGGTGGGCAATTTCCTGGAACACTGCAATCGACCGAAGTCATTGCTTTTCCTGTTCGCCGCGTGCAGTCTGCTAACGGCGAGCCCATTGGCCGCGGCACAACCGATCCGGCTGGCCAATGACCCGACCCTTTCCCCCGATGGATCGACGTTGACGTTCAGTTGGCGCGGCAAACTGTGGTCCGTTCCGTCGACAGGCGGGACGGTGCGGCGGTTGACGCTGCACCAGGCGGCCGATCGCTATCCGCGCTATTCGCCCGATGGCGGTCAAATCGCGTTCAGCCGCGAAACGCCGCAAGGTTCCCAGCTACTGGTCATGCCAGCTCAGGGCGGGACGCCTCGCCAACTTACGTTCCATTCCGCGGGTTACACCATGGCCGATTGGTTCCCCGATGGGCAGAGCATCATGGCCCAAAGTCGACGGGACCATTTTTGGCGTCATAACGAACGCTACTTCCGCGTCACCGTCAACGCGCGCAGCGCCGAGAAACTCCTGTTCGATGACTATGCCGCCGAAGCGGTTCTTTCCCCCGACGGCAAACGGATCCTCTTCACGCGGGAGGGCGTATCCTGGACGCGGAAAGGCTACCGCGGCTCCCAAGCTGCCCAGATCTGGCTGCTGCAATTGGAAACCGGCGAGTTCAAGAAAGTGCTCGATGATCCGCGAGGCTGCCAGGCTCCGCTCTGGAAACCGGACGGGAACGGGTTCTATTACACTTCAGGCCGCAACGGTTCCGTGAATCTCTGGGAATACGACTTGAATGGCGGGGCGACCAAACAATTGACGAATCTGGAGGATGATTCGGTCGTCTTCCCTTGCATTTCCCGTTCCGGCAATGTGCTGGTATTCCGGCATCTTTTCGATTTCTATCGTTTTGACCCTCATGCCGCCGGGCCTCCGCAGCGACTGGAACTGCTTTACGACGGCGATGAACTGCCGGAGCCGGTCCAGCGCGTCACCTTGCAGGATGCGACCGATTTCGCCGTCAGCAAGGACGGACTCGAACTGGCGTTTGTCGCCGGCGGAGATATCTGGGTGATGGATACCGAATTGCGAGAACCGCGCCAGGTGACGTTTACAGCGGCAGAGGAGCGGGACCCGGTCTTCGCCCCCGACGGAGATGCGATCTGGTACGTCAGCGACCGCGACGGTCAGACCGATCTCTGGCGTGCCAAGCGCGCGGACGCAACAAAGTACTGGTGGCAAAACGAAAAATTCAATGAGGACCGAATCACGAATGATGCCGAAACCGAGTCGCAGCTGAAGTGGAGCCCCGCAGGGCAGCGCGTGGCCTACTTGCGCGGGCGCGGAGACCTTTGGTCGGTCGATGCGGAAGGCAAAGATCCGAAACAACATCTCGCGTCGTGGGACGCGCCGCAGTTCCAATGGGCACCGGATGGCTCGATGTTCGTTTACGCCGCGTTCGATCAGGACTTTAATCGCGACGTCTGGATCGTGCCTGTCGACGGCAGCAAACCGGCCTTGAATATCTCGCGGCACCCCGATAATGAAGCCGATCCAGTCTGGTCGCCGGACGGTAAATTGATCGCGTTCACCAGCCGCCGCGTCGGCGACGAGACCGATATCTGCTATGTCTGGCTTCGTTCCCAGGACGACCAGCAGACCAGTCGCGAGCGCACCTTGCAGAAGGCTGTCGAAAAACTGGATCGTGCGCGACGACCCAAAGGTAAACGTGCGGCGGAGGGATCGGCCACCGGGGCGAATCCAGGCGAGAATCCAGGCGAGAATCCAGGCGAGAATCCAGGCGAGAATCCAGGCGAGAATCCAGGCGAGAATCCAGGCGAGAATCCAGACGCGAATCCAGGCGGCGAAGCCGACGGCGCGGTCGCGGGTGCCGAGGCCGACGCGGCAGATGAGCCCAAACCGGCCGGGACCGAACGGCCCGGCGCGAAGGCGCCGGTGAAAGTCACTTACGACTTCGACGAGGCCAGGATCGCCGACCGCATTCATCGAATTTCGATTCCCAATACGGCCGAAAATGAACTGCTCTGGTCCCCCGACTCCAAACGGCTGGCATTTATCGCCAGCGTGAACGGGACGCGCGGTTTATACGCGGTGGAAATCCCCGAAGCACTCGCGCCGAAACCGCTGACGACCGAAACCGGCGCTCGTTCGATCTGGTTGTCCGAAGGCAATCAGATCGTCTGGATCTCGAACGGCACGCTGACGAGTTTCGCCGTCAGCGGCAAATTGACGGCCTATCGGTTTTCGGCCCAGCAAGCCGTCGATCGGGCCGAACGGCAAAAGGCGATCTTCGATCAGTGCTGGCAGACGATGCGTGATCGCTTCTACGACGAACGGCTCGGGAATCGTAACTGGGACGCGGTGCGACGCAAGTACCGGGATGTCGCCGGGGAGATGGTCGATCTGGAAGGCGTGGCGACTCTGGTGTCGATGATGCTGGGAGAACTTAACGGCTCGCACATGGGTTTCACGCTGCAACCGGCAACTCCGGTCGGCGCCGCCCCGCCCGCGCCACCGGGAGCACCGACGCCCACGCCGACCCCCAGTCCGCGCAGCCGAGGTGCCTCCGGAAGCTGGACGGAAAGCACCGCCCACCTGGGACTCCGCTTCGTCGCCGATCATAAGGGCCCCGGATTGCTCGTTCGCGACATCATTCCGGATGGTCCCACCGATCTCGTCAGCACCAAAGTCGAAGCGGGTGAAGTGCTGTTGGCCATTGATAACAAGCCGGTCGATCCTGATCTCGACCTGACGACCGTATTGAACGGTCCCGAACAGCGTGACATTCGCCTCAAAATTCGTGGCAAGAACGGGCAGGAACGAGAAATCACAATTCGGCCGATCAGTTACTCGACCGCCGTCTCCAACCTGTACGACAAGTGGCTGCTCGACAACCGAAAGCATGTCGAGCAGGCCAGTCAGGGCAAACTCAGCTACCTGCATATCCGTGGGATGAATGAAGTGAGCTTTCATAAGTTCGAGGAAGAACTCTATTCCGCCGGTGTTGGAAAGAGCGGGCTGATTATTGATGTCAGGGAAAATGGTGGTGGTTCCACCGCCGATCATCTGCTGACGGCCCTAACCCAGCCGACGCATGCGATCACGGTCCCCCGGGGCGGGCAGCCGGGATATCCGCAGGACCGCAAGATTTACGCGACCTGGAATAAACCGATCGTCGTTCTGTGCAACCAGAACAGCTTCAGCAACGCCGAGATCTTTTCGCACGCCGTCAAGACCCTGGGCCGAGGAAAGCTCGTCGGCGTCCCTACCGCCGGCGGCGTCATCAGTACCGGCGCGAAATCGATTATGGGGGTGGGCACCATTCGCCTGCCCACCCGTGGCTGGTTCCTTATGAACGACGGGCAAGACATGGAACTGAACGGCGCCGTCCCGCAGCACCTCATCTGGCCCGAGCCTGGGCAGTTGCCGCAAGGTAAAGACCTGCAGTTGGACAAGGCAATCGAAGTGCTGTTGGCGGACGTCCAGGCGTTTGAGCAGCGCCCCCAGCCGGCATTGAAAAAGGCGAGCGAACGTCCGGGGGAAAAATAGTCCGCCGCCGATTGCCAATAAATCCTCCTGCGCGGCGAAATAGGGCTGTACATCAGGCTTTTTGTCCGAACAGGAATCGGGAAGATGGACTATCCTCAACAATACCAGAACGTACCCGCACCCGCTGGAATGGGTTCGGGCACCAAATTCGTGCTCGGCTGCGGCGCCATCGGCTGCGGAATGCTCGTGCTACTCTGCTCGGGCATCGCCGCCCTGACCTATTGGGGCGTTGGACGCGTGTCGCAAATGGCCGAAGAATTCACGAATGAATTCGAAGCCCGCGGCTTCGAAGTCTCGAGGGGTCACGTCATCAAACTGACACAAAAGCCCGACAAGCCCACGATTTTTGTGTGCCAGGTTCTTCATATTGATGAAAAGGTCGATGTCGACATCGCGGCGGTGGTCCAGGTCATGGAAATCAACGCGGATGTCGATGGAGATATCGAATTTCTCGGCCAAGTTCTGACGCTAAAACCGGGCGTGACTGTCAATGGCAATATCCATGCGCGTGCCGCCCAGATTATCAATATTATTGACGGGACTGTCGTTGGCAAAGTCACCGGTACTTATCAGGCAGTCAACGGCACTCCCCAGGGCCAGACGATCTTGCGGCAAAGTGGCATTCTTAAATCGGAATCGGAACTCGAGATCCCGCTCGATGAACAATCGGCGAAGCCCGAATCGCCGACGGATGCTCAACCGCCTGCGGAATCCCCTTCCGCGGCCGATCCAACTCCTCCCGCCGACGCGCCCCCAACGACCGCTCCTGCCGCGCCTTTACCTCCCGCGACCGATCCGGTCGCTCCGGCTCCCGCAACTGCTCCTGTGGCACCCACTTCACAGCCGGAAGTGCCGATGACACCTTCGGCGGAGCCGAAGTAGTTCGCGCAACCCCGACGAGGTTTTTCCGCCGCGCAGTGGCCGTGGTACACTACATTAACGCCAACCAGTTCGCCACGATGCGTCGCCGATTCGTTTCGGTCTCGGCGACGTCGGTCGGTGTCGGTGGGCCGGTGCACTCGACCGAGAACTTGGATCGGGACGATGGTACCCAGGGTAGCCGGATTACCGGCACCCTTGGCTACGTTGTAGATCCCCTTCGGGGAACGGGCCACTTTTTCGAGGCTCGCCGGCTGGCACGGCGTTGCGATCGGCTTGTTTGTCGTAGAAAACGGCGGAGTGGGTCTATAAGCCGGGTTTTGTACGCGGCGAATCGCCGCGCGAAGGTCATTTCTCTAGGGCATGCATTGCTGCATGTCTCAAGCAGCCTACCCGGAAGTGGGTGCGGATCGGGTCGATCCGCGGCGGCTTTCGCCGCACTCTTTCCTGTTTGGCCTTGCTCCAAGTGGGGTTTGCCGAGCAGCCAGGTCACCCTGGCCGCTGGTGCGCTCTTACCGCACCTTTTCACCCTTACCGGCATCGAGGCCGGCGGTATGCTTTCTGTTGCACTTTCCCTGGCCTTGCGACCGGTCGGTGTTACCGACCACTTTCACCCTGGGGAGCCCGGACTTTCCTCTCGCGGGACCGCGTACGACCCCGCCAGCGACCCTCCGACCCACTCACTGCCGTATCGCAACCATAGGCGACATCGGCTGCCGATGGAAGTCCCCGCCTGCCGGAAAGGCCGATGTCGCGTCGGTCTACTCGGTGGGAAAGCCTCGTTTGCGCAATAGCGATTTGGTATCGACGTCCCGTCCGCGGAATGCTCGAAACCCGTCGGCCGGATCGATAGTGTTGCCGACCGAAAGCACCGTATCGTGCAAACGGCGGGCGATCGTTGGATCGTAGTAGCTGCCCGCTTCCTCGAAAACCTCCGCGGCGTCGGCAGTCAGTGCGTCCGACCAGAGATAACTGTAGTAGCCGGCGGAATAGGCGTCGCTGGAAAAGATATGGTTGAATTGCGGCATGCGGTGCCGCATCACGATCTCGCGCGGCATGCCCAGTTCCTTCAGCGTTTCACGTTCGAAACGATCGGGATCGACTTCCCGCTCACCCAGCAGATGCACTTTCATGTCGACCAGCGCACTGGCCAGGTATTCCACGGTGGAGAACCCTTGGTTAAACGTCGCTGCCCGCTTAATCTTCGCCAGCAGCTCGCCCGGCATCGGCTTGCCGGTCTGGACATGCACGGCGAAGCGGTTCAGTACTTCATCCGTCGAAAGCCAATGCTCGTTGATCTGCGACGGAAACTCGACATAATCGCGCGCGACCGCGGTCCCCGCCTGCGAACGGTACTGAACGTGCGAAAGCAGTCCGTGCAATGCATGCCCGAATTCATGGAACAAGGTGTTGGCGTCGTCCCAGGAAATCAGAATCGGTTCGCCCGGCCCGGCGGGGACGAAATTCGAATTATTGGAAACGATCGGCGTGATCGGCGTGCCCATGTTTTCCTGAGGACGGTAGGCGGTCATCCAGGCACCACTGCGTTTTCCGGGTCGCGCGTAAGGGTCAAGGTACCAGAGTCCGACGTGGTGGCCGGCTTTGTCGGTTACTTCCCAGACCCGCACATCAGGGTGGAAGACCGGGACATCGTCGATCGGCTTGAACTGCAGACCGAAAAGCTGTCCTGCGGCCCAATGCATTCCTTCACGCAGTTTGTCCAGTTGCAGATACGGCTTGACCTCGTTGAAATCGAGGTCGAACTTTGCCTTGCGAACTTTTTCCGCGTAGTAGCGGTAGTCCCAGGGCTCGATGGTGATCCCGGCCCCTTCGCGGTCGGCGATTGCCTGCATATCGGCCACTTCCTCGCGCGCTCGAGCGACCGCCTTCGGCCAGACCTTCAACATCAAATCCATCGCGGCCTGGGGTGTTTTCGCCATCTGCGGTTCGACGCGCCAGTGGGCATGCGATTCAAAGCCCAGCAGCTTGGCCCGGGCCCCTCGCAGTTTGACGATTTCCGCGATGATGGCGTTGTTATCATGGGCGTCCCCGTTGTCGCCCCGGTCGTAATAGGTGCGCCAGATTTTTTCCCGCAATCCGCGATTCCCGGCATAGGTAAGGAACGGATCCATCGAGGACCGCGTGTTTGTAACGGCCCATTTGCCCGCTTCACCGCGAGTTTTTGCCGCATTCGCCATCGCCGCCACAACACTGGCCGGGAGTCCATCCAGATCCGCCTCCCGTTCGATCCAGGTCACATATTTCTGTTCGTCGGCCAGGACGTTCTGGCTGAACGCGGTGAACAGACTGGCAAGCCGGTTGTTGATCTGTGCGAGCTTCATTTTGTCGGCAGCGTTCAATTTTGCGCCGCGGCGTACAAACTCCCGGTAACGATCCTCGATCAAACGTTTCTGAGCCAGATTGTACTTCTGCTGTTCCCTTTGCTCGTAGATCCGCGTGATCCGTTCGAACAATGCCGCATTCTGAAAAATCCGGTCGCTGTGAGCCTGCAATTGCGGCGCGACGATCTTCTCCGCATCCGGAATCGGTCCGAGATTGAGATTGGACGTATGCACGCCGAACATCGCCTGCAGTCGCGTCAAAGCGCTCCCCGCCCGCTCCATCGCCACCATCGTATTTTCAAAAGTCGGCGCCGCAGCCTGTTTCGCAATCGCGTCGTAGTCCGCATCGGCCAGGCCGATCGCCTGCTCGAACGCCACGACGAACTCCTCCGCACGCACCTGATTCCAGGGCGGCACTCCGCCATAGGGTCCCGTCCAGGTAGCCAGCATCGGATTGGTCTCCCGAGGTTCAAGTGCGTTTACGCCAGGATTGAGAACGGCGGAAAACAGGAAGGCAAGCAACGCTCCGGTCGGGAGCAGAGTCCATGGACGGGATCGAACATGACGCGGGCAGACGGCATCGACAAAGTTCATGCATACGGCCTTCATAGGAGGTGCTTCGGAAAATTGGCATGGAGGCGGGAGGCGGGATACGATCGGCAAAGTCTAGCAGAAACGGGGCGGCATTTGAACGATTTCCCGGCGTGTGGTAGGCTCGTAACGCTGGAAAATTTCGGATTCGGAAGCGACGGGGCAGGCCTCCTCCGCTTTCGGCCCGCTTGAGGAACCGCATCCTTCCGCCGAAAAGCGAGGACTCGCGACATGCTACGTATTACCGATCATGGCACGGCACACACCTGCGATGGCATTCATCGGCGGGATTTTCTGGAAATCGGCAGCCTCGGCGCCCTTGGGCTAACGCTGCCGCAGCTGCTCGCGGCGAAGGCCAGGGCCGCCGATTCGACCTCGCAACCCGATGACGGCCGGTCGGCCATAATGATCTTTAACCTTGGCGCGCCTAGTCAAATCGACACGTTTGATCCGAAACCCGAAGCTGCCGCGGAGATTCGCGGCCCCTTCCAGCCGATCTCGACCCGCTCCGCCGATATCCGACTTACCGAAATCCTCCCGCACCACGCCCGCCACGCAGACAAGTTTTCGCTGGTGCGCAGCTGTTTCCACACGGCCGCCGCCGTGCACGACACCGGGCACCAGATGCTGCAGACAGGACGGTTGTTTACCGGCGGACTGAATACCCCGCATGTCGGCTGCGCGTTGGCCTATCTCAAAGGTCGCCGGTCCGATTTGCCGCCGCACGTCATCCTTCCCGAACCGATGGGGCGCACCGGCGGCAACCTGCCGCATGGCCAGGACGCCGGTTTCCTCGGAAAGGCCTTCGACCCGCTGGCACTGATGGCCGACCCCTCGAAACCGAATTTCAAAGTCCCCGACCTGTTGCCCCCGGAACAGATTGGCGATGTGCGCCTGGACCGCCGCCGGAAGCTGAAATCGCTGGTCGAGGAGTCGATGCAGCGTTTCGAGTCAAGTCAGAATGCGAAGTTGTTGGAGAGTAATTTCGAAACGGCTTACCGCATCATGACCAGCCCCCAGGCGCGCGACGCATTCGACTTGTCGAAGGAGCCAACGGCAGTTCGCGAAAAATACGGGATGAATCGGTTTGGCCAATGCTGTTTGCTGGCGCGGAGGCTGATCGAAGCCGGGGTGCGATTCGTGACGATCAATACATTCATCACCGTCTTTGACGAAATCACCTGGGACATTCACGGCTCGAAACCGTTCACCTCGATCGAAGGAATGAAGAACATCGTCGCGCCGATGTACGATCAGGCCTATGGTGCTCTGCTGGAAGAACTGCACGAACGGGGAATGCTGGAGAAAACTCTGGTCTGCAATCTGGCGGAGTTTGGTCGCACTCCGCGGGTCAATCCGGCCGGCGGACGCGATCATTGGCCACAGTGTTTTACCTGCTACTTTGCCGGCGGCGGCGTCCAGGGTGGTCGGGTGGTCGGCCGCAGCGACCCGATCGGCGGCTATCCCGCGGAGCGGCCCGTCGATCCGGCCGAAGTCGTCGCCACAATCTACCACGCACTCGGCATCGACCTGGAGACAACGTTGTCCGGTCCCGCGGGGCGCCCCTTCCCCGTCGTCGATTTTGGCAAACACGAAATCAAGGAACTGTTCCAGGCATGACTCCTCGAAAATTTTCCGCGCCGCCAGCGCCTGTTTGGACCGCTGCTCTACGAGTTGTCTTGACAGCGATCGCAACGCTCGCTGCCTGCGACTTGACCGGAACCGGATTCGCCGCCGCGCCGAATGACGGCTTGCGCATTCTCCCCGGCGATTTTGCGCTCGCGCATCCCGAAGCCCGGCAGCGAATCGTTGTCGAGCAATTACGAGGAGAACAGTATGCCGGCGAGATCCGTGAAGGTTGCCAGATCCAGAGCAGCGATGAACGGGTCGTCAAGGTTGAATCCCGCGTGGCGATTCCCGTGGGCAATGGAACGGCCACGATTGTCGCGCGCGAAGGACAGCGGCAAGCCTCGGTTACAGTTACCGTCTCCGGGCAGGAGAACGAACATTTTTGGAGTTTTCGCAATCATGTCGAATCGGTTCTTTCGAAATGTGGCTGCAACAGCGGCGCATGCCATGGAGCCCGGGCGGGCAAAAACGGGTTTCGATTGACCTTGTTTGGATTCGATCTGGACGCCGATTACTCGTACCTCACGCGGCAAGCGATCGGGCGCCGGATCGTTCCTGATGACCCCGGCCGAAGCCTGCTGCTGACCAAACCGACCGGCACCATCCCGCACAAGGGCGGAATCCGCTTCGAACCCGATTCGCTCGAGTACCGTGTCTTGGCGGAATGGATCGCCTCCGGCGCGCCAGGACCACGCCCGGATGACCGCGTGATCGAACGGCTTGAGGTTTTTCCCAAATACTCACAACAGCAACCCGGCGGGCGGCAGCAGTTGCTCGTTCAAGCCCATTTCAGCGATGGCTACGTCGAGGACGTGACGCGCTGGGTGAAGTACACCACCGTCAACAGTTCCGTGGCTTCGGTCAGCGATGCGGGAGAAGTTCAGATCACCGGCTCGGGCGAAGGGGGCGTCAAAGTCTGGTACTTGAACTTGAGCGAGCTGGCCTTTCTCAGCGTGCCTTACCCGGGGACGGTGCCCTCGGAGACCTATTCGCGGGCCGACCGCAGTACGTTTCTTGATGAACATGTGGTGCGAAAACTGCAGAGTCTGAACCTGCCGCCCGCGGCCCGCGCGGACGACGCGACATTCCTACGCCGAGCGTTCCTGGATACGGCCGGAATCCTGCCGACCGTTGAGGAAACGGTGCGCTTTCTGAACGATAACGATCCGGATAAGCGCGAACGGCTCGTCGAGTCGCTGTTGGCGCGGCCGGAGTTCGTCGACTACTGGACCTACCGCTGGTCCGATCTGTTGCTGATCACCGGCGACCGACTCCGTCCCAAGGCGGTCGAGACTTATTATCAGTGGTTGCGGGCAAAAGTCGCGGCCAACACTCCCTGGGACCAGTTGGTGCGGGAAATTATCACCGCCAACGGCAGCACCCATGAATACGGCCCCGCGAACTTCTTCGCGCTGCATCAGGATCCGGAGACGATGGCGGAGACCACCGCACAGGCCTTCCTGGGACTCTCGATCAATTGTGCCCGCTGTCACAACCATCCTTTAGAAAAATGGACCAACGATCAGTATTACGGATTCGCCAATCTCTTCTCGCGCGTACGCAGCAAAGGCTGGGGCGGCGATTATCGATCTGGCGACGGACTGCGCGTCGTCTTCGCGGATACGCAAGGTGAACTGCTGCAACCGAGCAAGGGCAAACCCCAATCCCCTCGACCGCTCGACGGTCAGCCGATTCCGTTCGAACGCACCTCGGATCGCCGGATCGAACTCGCGGATTGGTTGACATCGCCCTCCAACCCGTATTTTGCTCGATCGATCGCCAACCGCATCTGGGCGAACTTCTTCGGAGTTGGACTCGTCGAGAAAGTCGATGACATGCGCGTTACCAACCCCGCAAGCAACGAAGAACTGTTGGCGGCGGCCAGTCGGTACCTGATCGACCATCAATTCGATCTGAAGGAACTGATGCGCGCGATTCTCAACTCGGCGACCTATCAGCGGTCCAGCGAAGCGCTGCCAGGAAATGCCTCCGACGATCGTTTCTACTCGCGATACTACCCTCGCCGACTGAAAGCGGAGATTCTGCTGGACGCGATGAGCGCGGCGACGGGCGTGCCAACCGAATTCAAGAACTCCGAGAACAAACCGTTCAGCGCCGAAACGCGAGCCTTGCAATTGCCGGATGCCAGTGTCGACTCGTACTTCCTCAAAACCTTCGGACGTCCGGAACGACTGATCACCTGCGACTGCGAACGGAGCGACGAACCGAGCATGCCGCAGGTGTTGCATCTGTTGAACGGGTCGACGCTGAACAACAAACTCCAGGCGCCGACGGGTCGCATCCCCACATGGCTCGAGTCCGCGGCCGGTCCGGAATCGATCGTCAAAGATCTCTACCTGGCGGCGTTGTCCCGATATCCAACGCCCGAAGAGGAGACGCGACTGACGAGCGTCCTGTCCAGCGTCTCGACAGACCCTGCCCATGCCAACGATCGACGACAGTTGCTCGAGGATCTGGTCTGGAGCGTGCTCAGCAGCCGTGAATTCCTGTTCAATCATTGACCGGACTCCGTGGCTGGAACCGCCAATAATCCAAGCGAGGGCATCCGTCATGCGGTATTTTCGAGCGATAATTCTTGCGGTCTTCATGGCGGGATTCGCCGCCGCGTCGGTGGCGCAGGAGAAGGTTGCGGTCGACTTTACCAACGACGTCATGCCGATCCTGCGCAAGTACTGCGCAGGGTGCCACAACGACACCGATGCCGAGGGACAATTATCGCTGGAGAGCCATCGCTCGCTGAGCCGCGGTGGCAAACGCGGTGCGGCCCTCGTTCCGGGAAGCAGCGTTAACAGCCGCCTGCTGCGCGTCTTGACCGGAAAGACGGAACCGAAGATGCCGCCCAAGGACAACGAGGCGCCCAGTGAACGGGAGATCGCTGTTCTGGCAGCCTGGATCGACGCCGGAGCGGCTGGCCCGACCGGCACGACCGCCGATCCGACTCGATTAATCGTTCCCAAGATCAAACTTCGCGTCCCGGCGCCGCGAGCCGTACGATCCGCGGCGCTTTCTGGCAACGGAGAATTGCTGGCAGTTGCCTATTTCCATGAAATCGAACTGTTGCGCAACAAGGATAATTCGGTTGCGCATCGATTTGCAACCGAACGCGGCAATCTCAATTCGGTGTCGTTCTCCGGCGACGGACGGTTCCTGGTCTCTGCCGGCGGTGAACCGGGCTTGATCGGAGAAGTCCGGATCTGGGACCTGCGCAGCGGTCAATTGGAACGGGAATTTCTTGGCCATCGCGACAGCTTATATGCGGCGCGACTCAGCCCCGACGGCCGGTTGTTGGCGACCGGGGGATACGATCAGCGTATCAAGATCTGGGATCGAGCGAGCGGCCAGGAAGTGCGTACGCTCGACGGCCACAACGGCCCGGTCTTCGATCTCGCGTTCCATCCGCGCGGCGATATTCTTGCCAGCGCCAGCGGCGACCGTACCGTGAAGCTATGGGATCTTTCCAGCGGTGCGAGACTCGACACGCTGAATCAGTCGTTGCAGGAACTGTACTGCGTTGCTTTCGCGCCGGACGGGCGATCGGTGGCGGCCGGAGGTGTCGACAACAGAATCCGAGTCTGGACCGTCAGTGATTCGGCCAAGGAAGGCAGCAACCCTCTGCGTTTTTCGCAGTTTGCGCATGAGTTGCCCGTGATTCGTATCGCCTACTCGCGGGACGGCCGCACTCTGGCGTCGTCAGGGGAAGATCGAATGGTCAAGATCTGGGATGCCGAATCGATGGAAATCCGCGCGACGCTGCCGCCGCAGCCCGACTGGCCGGTCGGGTTGGCTTTAGACCCGTCCGGTGGCAGTGCATTTGTCGGGCGACTGGACGGTACGGCGGAACAGTACCAGTTTTCGGCGGAACCGCGCGCCGCTTCCGAACAGCCGCTACCTGCTCCCGAAGTCCCACCCTGTATCGATTACGGCCCCCAGCCGCCGCTGGATCAATTGCCTTCGCTGACGGAATCGGAGCCGAACGATACCGCGGCATCCGCCGGCGAGATGCCACTTCCCGGGATCGCGCGGGGGAAGATCTGGTCGCGGCAGCCAGGCACGGTCGACGCCGACTGGTATCGATTCCAGGCGCGCCAAGGTGACCAGTGGATATTCGAAACGAATGCCGCGCAGAAGAAGTCGCCGGTCGATACGAAAATCGAGATTCTCTCCGCGGCGGGCGTTCCCGTTCCGAGGTTGATGTTGCGCGCGGTGCGAGATTCCGAGGTCGAATTCCGCAGCATGGACTCGAATCAGCGCGGCGTCCGGTTGAAAAACTGGGAGGAGATGTACTTGAACGAATATGTGTATATCGAAGGAGAAGTTATCAAGCATTTCCAGCAACGGCGTGGACCGGACGCGGACTCGCAGTTCTATCCGGAAAACGGCAACCGCTTCAGCTTCTTCGAAACCAGCGCGCGAGCCCACGCATTAGGACACCCCAGTTATGTCGTCGTGCCCTATCCCGTGGGAACAACTCTGCCCAACAACGGCCTGCCGACGTTCTTATTGAACTACGAAAATGATGATGACGGGCAACGCAAGTTGGGAAAAGACTCGCGAGTGACGTTTGTCGCGCCGGCCGACGGAGTCTATTGCGCTCGCGTCACAGATGTCCGTGGCGCATCGGGCGAGGATTACGATTATGAACTGATCGCGCGGCGGCCGACACCCGGATTTCGAGTGAGCCTCAATCCGCGCAATCCCACGATCAACGTCGGTGGCGGAAAATCGTTTACCGTCAAAGCCGACCGCGTCGATAAGTTTATGGGCCCGATTCGCATCGACATCCTTGACCTCCCGCCCGGCTATACAGTGACTTCACCGATCGTCATTCAGGCCGGACTCTACGAGGCAAAAGGGGTGCTCAGTGCGCTGCCGAGTGCCGCGGCACCGGACGAAGCTGCGAGCAAGGCCGTCCGCATCGCCGCGACTGCAGATATCGCCGGAAAGCAAATCGCGCAGGAAGTCGAATCACTCGGAACGATCCAACAGGCCGCGCAAGCGAAGCTGCGTGTCTTCCTGGAAGTCGACCCCGCGAATCCCGACTCCGTTCCCGCAGCGGCGGCCGCAGAACCGCTGGCTGCCCCTCAGCCGGCGCAGGTGTCGATCGTTCCCGGACGTCGCACCACTTGCAAGATTCGCATTGAACGCTTTGGATTCGAGGACCGCGTGCAGTTGGAGATCGAGAACCTGCCCCATGGTGTCATCGTGGACGACATCGGATTGAACGGGATCTTGATCCCCGAGGGGCAAACCGAGCGGATTATTTTTCTCAACAGCGAACCTTGGGTTCCGCAGACCTCGCGGCCGTTCTTCGCCGTCGCCAAGGCCGAAGGCGACCAGGCCTCCCTGCCAATGGTGCTGCATGTCGCGCCAAGGAATTAGCAGAACCAGTCGCCGTCGCCCTGCCCGCTACTGATTTCGATGTCCGCACCCTTATCGACCGGCGAGAAACTCGCCTACGGCGGGGTTCGATTTGCGGCGCCAGATCGCGCCATCGAGCAGATAGTGCGTCAACTGCGGCACGGCCAGTAACGGGACGAGCCAAACTCGGAGATCAATCTGCCAGGCGGTGCCGAACAGCCATGGTCTTTCGTGCCAGACTCCGCGATCCCAAAGATACTCCTCCGCGTATGCCAGGCACCAGACCGCGGCGAGAAACCAGTACCAATGTGAGAAAAGCGAATGACGTTTGCGGGCGATCTTGTCGACAGTTGACGCGGATTCGGCTGCTGCGACACACCGATCGCTTTCTCGCTCGTGAACCTGAAATCGGTGCACAAGCACCATATACGGTATGCCGTGAATCAGCACGTTGGTGACCATGAATGCGTAGTCGGAGTTCAGCGCCACAATCCCCAGAAACCAGCAGACGGCCGTACTGCCGACGACCAGATCCTTTCCAGGGTTCCAGCGGCGATGTTGCACGCCAAGTTGCAGGCTGCGAAGCAAGTAGGCGGACAGGAAGCAGGCGTAGAGCGGTGCCGTGAGGGTTCCGACCCACCCAGGGAGTGCGACGAAGTCATGCGATCGGAACCACCAGAAGGCGCGCGGCAATTGGCTATGCCACCAGAGCAGTGGCCAGATGGTCGCCGAGTAGATGGCGAGCGTGTCGATCCAGCGGGTGGTCGATGTTCGATCGCCACTTCGGGATCGATAGATTGCGACCCAGCCCGCCTGTTGCCGCACGAAGTGGAATACAGCCAGGTAGGCCATGCAGCGCCAGAAGACCGATTCGCTTTCGGAGTAGACACAGGCGGCCAGCAGCCAGGCGAGAGCCGGCGTCGATCCATACAGCCACGGTCGGCGTCGCAGTTCACCCGGCGCGAAGTAGACGCGAAATCCGGTGGCCCAGACATGCGCCACATCGACAAGCAGGATCGAGCCGATCCAGGTCCATTCCGGTGAGTCGCTGTCGAGCCAGCCCGCGATCGCGCCGAGCAAGACCAGGGCCAGCGCAAGCGCCGCGCTGCCGCCGAACGCCCCTAGGTCGACGTTTCGGGAAAACAGCCAGCGACTTGAAACGATCGTGGCGGAACTGCGCGAAAGAGCGGCGACGGGGCTGGCAGGTGCGTTGGTCACGGGACGCGCTCCCGCTGCTGGTCGGCAATCTCGCGCGCGGCCCGGCAGCCATGCGCAAACGCCTCCTCGAACAACGCAATCCCGCTCAGATCGGTATGCGCGAACTGAATATTGCCAAAACGCTCCTGGCAGCGCGCGCGCGCCGTGCCAAACCGAAATCCGGGAACCGGCCGGATCATCGCATGTCCCCAATGCATGACGTCCAGCCGAACGATCAGCGGTCGGAGGTCCGAGTGCGCGATTTCCAGGTCGCGAAGCACGACGTCAACGCAGGCATTCCAGTCGCACGATTCCAGCCATTCCCGACCTTCGCTGGGGGTAAATTCGCACAACGGCCGATAGTAGGTCAGCACGGTCGGACCATGATCGCGTCCCGACTGATGGGTAGCGACGACGTAACCCAATCCTTGTCCGTCGCGGATCACATTGTCCCAGGCAACGGGAAACGAATGTTCCACCGGCCGATCGCGGAGATGCAAGTTTGCGACAAGCCAGGGAGCGTACGTGAACTGGCGCACCGCGTCTCCCCGCTCGCGGTCGTAATTTTCGATGATGCGGCGGGCGATAAACTGCGGTCCGGCGAAAATCGCATGGCGGGCGCGCCACCCCCGGAGAATTCCGTCGGCGGCGCTGCGCGCGACCACTTCCACACCGTCGAACGGTCCCTCGGGCATCGATCCAGGCTTCAACGATGCCGCTTCGTCGACGCCGCCTCCATTCCCGCCGCTTGTTGCTGACTTCGCCGGTCGCATCGCGGTGACGAGCATGCCGGTCCTGGCCCGGTTCCCCAACTGATCTGCGAAAAAGCGTACCAGCCGGCCGTTTCCCTCGGGCCATGTCAAGAGCGGCTGCGGCGATTCGCCGGGATTCCGGATTCGCGATGCGAAGTAGAACAGCCCGGCCCAGGCGCTCGTCTGATCCAGGGTTGTGCCGTAGTCGTCGCGACAGGCGTATTCGATCTCCCAGCGGACGAACGGGGAGTGGAATCGACGTTGTTCCATCCACTCGGTCATGCTGATCGCATCCAATGCCGCGACTTTCGGATCGTCCGAGCCTCGATCGCTGGGCAGAACAAAAGCCCGCCGTCCCTGAGGATCGCGCCAAGCCACCCACGCATCGACCTCGATACGAAAGCGATCCCACTCACCTCGCTCCCGGTCGCTCACGTCGGAGGGCAACAGGTCCTCATGCCACTGACCGTCGTAAAACAGTCGCTCCTCCGGATCGCGGCAGAGTTGTTCTTCCGCATAGACCGCCGAGCCGTCCGCGTCGAACTGTTCGATCGCGCCGGCTTCGTGCAGAAGCCGCAGCAGCTCGATGTTCTCCGGCATGGGGGTCGGCAGGTAGTGTGCGCCCCAGGGGTAGGCGCTGACGTCGGAACGTCCGCCGCGCGAGGTTCCTCCCAGCGCCTCCTCCAACTCCAGCAGCACGAAGTCACGCAGGCCCAGCTTGTCGAGTGTCCAGGCGCTGGCCAGTCCCGCCACGCCCCCGCCAACAATGACGACGTCGACGGTGTGCCACTCCGCAACCGGTTCGTCCAAACGGCGATCGCCGCGCAGTTCGTGGCCGCGGTCGCGCGCGGCGCCGATGATCGCGCCGGGAAACGAGAACGGTCCGACACGAGAACCACATCCCGAGCATGCGGCCGTACCGGCAATGGCCGATGCCTTCAACATCCGGCGGCGTGTCCAACGTTCGGAAGACATTACATCTCTCTCTGCCTGGACTTTGCGCAGCCCCGGTGGCGGCGGGCTCTGCACGAGCGAACCGACGCTTTACTTCCAGCGAGCCCACTCCGACTCGTAGTACCGCACCAGGATCTGGTTGTTCCAGCGATTCGGTTCGACCTCGAGTCTTCGCATGTCGAGTGGAAGTTCAAAAAGCCCTTGCAGTCCGGAGTTGTCCAGAAATTTCAACTGCGACGCAACCCGTTCGTCGAGCCGCCAGTTCGATACCGTACCCAAATCCCGGCGTGCGGCCAGCACGAAACCCCATTCGCCGAACGACGGAACACTGGCGCGGTAGGGCCAGGTATGCAAACCGGCGTTCTCCAGCGTCTTTACGACGCACCAGAACGATCGCGGTGCGCTCAACGGGGATGTGCACTGAACCGCCACCACTCCATCCGGAGCAAGGCAACGTAACAGCCGTCGATAGAAGGTCGTGGTATACAACTTGCCGACGGCGAAACTGCTCGGATCGGGGAAGTCAATGATCACCAGATCGTATTTGCGGTCGACCTGTTCCAGCCAGATCAGCGCATCTTCATGAATCACGCGCAACCGTCGGTCGCCGAACGCGTCGGCATTGAGCGTTCGCAACAGCGGCAATCCGCTGCCCAGTTCGGTCATCGCGGGATCGATGTCGACCAGTGTAGCCGACTCGACATCAGGATAGCGAAAGATCTCGCGCAGCGCCAATCCGTCTCCACCGCCCAGCACGAGCACATGCCGGCGATCGATCGCCGCGCTGAATGCCGGATGCACCAGTGCCTCGTGATAACGGTACTCGTCGGCCGAATGAAACTGCAGATTGCCGTTCAGAAAGAGATGAAAATCGGACTCGCTGCGCGTGACGACAATCCGCTGGTACTGCGACGTTCGCGCGAATACCACGGGATTGCCGAACTGCTGTTCCTCGGCGAGGTCGGTGAACAGGTCGGCCTTGATGATCCCGGCGACAAGTAAGCCGATGACCAGAAACGCCCGTCCCTGCAATCCTCCAACCCGCCGCGGCAGCAGGGGACGCAGCAGGTGGGTACCCCACAAAGCGACAAGCGCATTGAGCAGTCCCACGACGAACGACGTGCGCACGAGCCCCAGCTGCGGCACGAGGAACAACGGGAATAGCAACGATGCGGCCAGCGCGCCGATATAGTCGAATGCCAGGACGCGCGAGACCAGATCGCGAAAATCGAGGTGTTCTTTGAGGATCCGCATCAGCAGAGGCAATTCCAATCCCACCAGCGTGCCGATCAAGGTGACCACCGAAAACAGCGCGAAGTGGAAACCGCGCAGATATCCGAACGCCAGGAACAGGACGGGTGCCGAGCAACCTCCGACCAGAGCGACCGCCAATTCCACTTCGACAAATACGCGCGCCGGCGATCCGACGATGAATCCGGAGAGCCACGCGCCAATACCGAGCGCGAACAGATAGAATCCGATCACCAGCGAAAACTGCGTGACCGAGTCGCCCAGAACATAACTCGCCAGCGTGCCCGCCAACAGCTCGTAGACCAGTCCGCAGGACGCGATGATCAGCACGTTGATATACAGCAGAAAAAGCGGCGCACGGTCGAGCCTCAATGGCTCACCCTTGCCCCACCCCGCTTGTTCCAGGGCTGGTTGCACTGGCTGAACGATGGCCATCTCCCCGCCTTATCCTTGGATCGCGGCGGCGATGATGATCGAAATGCCAATCAACAGCGCCCCGACAATGATCCCCATCGCCGTGTTCTGGTCTTCGAGGATCTCTTTTCGGAAGGAATAGGGTGAAAATTTGTCGATCACCCAGATGCAGACCATCAACACCAGAACACCGATCCCTGAGAATACCACCGCCGCGATGATATGCTTCAACAGCGAAACGATCCCCATCAAATCGCCATCTCCGTCCACGGCGGCCAATGCGACCATCGCCGACGATAGCGCTTGCTGCACTACGGATCCCATATTACTTGCCTCCTCCCCAACCCCAGATTCCACTTGAACCCCTCACGCCACTGCTGCCGGTACTGCTTTGCGATGATCCCGACGAACCGGTCGAGAATCGCCAGCCACGAGCCAGCGCCGTGCTCAGTCCCAACGCCAGGACCAATCCATAGGTCACAAACAATTTCTTGACCATCACCTTGATTACTCCGCGAATTCGCTGTCGGCCCAACGACTCTGCTCGAACGAACGGGCATGCAGCCAGAGCGCGCCGGGGAAAAACGAGAGGCAGGCGATCGCGATCACCGTCCACTCGTGTCCGACCGGATGTTTGACAATCAGGCTGATCACCAGGTCAATTGCGATGAAGATCGCGAGCCACGCCAGCCACAAGAGATACACGGGCCCGTAGGTCGGAGCCGGCTGGTTGGGCGCGACGCCGAAACCTCGCGGTAACCGACCAAGCTTGAACGCCGCCTCGACCTGTTCGTGCGCCAGATAGGTCCCCAGGGAAGCGATCCGCTCGACAAAGCGAGTCTTTTGCCAGTCATCGGAACCCGAATAGCTCACTTGTGCCTCAGCTTCCGGCGTATACTCCAGCGTGATCATGCGTGGTGGAGCGATAAAGTCCTCGGCGAGCACCGTCTCGCCCAGCGAGACCTTCCAGTAGAACTCGCCCAGCACATAGACCACGCGGGCCCAGGCGCGTTGGAAAATGCGGAACCGGGTCCCTTTCCATTTCAGAATGTTCCCCGGCGTAATTTCATCGGTGGGAATCGGTTCGACGAAACTCCAATGGCGATCGCTGTGCACCAGCCAGCGGAAGCCGGTGGCCGCCTCGTACAAGAGGAACTCGTCCCAGGTGTATTGCTTGTCGAAGTAGACAGATCGTCGCACGAATCCGATCACGACATATTTGACGCCGGACAGCACTCCTTCCGAGCCGATGGGAATGATCGGTTTGATTTCGGACGAGAGCGTCTTCAGGAACTTCAGGTTGCCTTGTTCGATGTCGAGCAGCGAGGAACAGTAGGGGCAGGTAACCCGTTGTGCGGCGTCAGGTGCCCTCAGTTCGAGTGCGCCGCCGCACTGCGGGCAGCTTACGCCCGTTCCCGAAATGGCGACCGATTCCCGATCGCGGTCCTCCGCGTCGTCGATACCCAGTTCCGACAGGGATACCTCGCGTCCGCGGTACAGCGTGACCTCATCACCTTCGTAGACCAGCGTACCGAATCGGTTGTCGGGTCCGGAGAGATCCGCGAATCGGTGTTCGCAACCTGGGCGTGCGTCGAACGGAATTTCGCCTTCCGCGGCGAGCAGCGCCGCGGTGTTGAACTCGTTGACCGTGAACATGAGGTGATCGCGGAGTTGCACGGGAGCGCCTACGGAAAGTTCGCTCCAGGTCGGAATCCGCATGTGACTGTTAATTTTCCGTTCTTGGGTCAGGAATCGTTTGCCCTGGGCTTCCGCAATCCAGCACCATCGGTCGCCTGGAAATGCCGCGTACCACTCGTCCCAGATCCCGCCCGCCGGATGCCGATACTGTACGTGACCGACAATCTCGAACGGATGATCGCGATATCGTCCCGTCTTCCCCAATCGCAGCACCGAATCGGTGGCCACGATCGCGGCCACGCGACCATGGTCTTCCAGCTTGCGATCTCCTCGCGCGACCACGGAACTGCAGGAAGGACAGATCGTGACCAGCGAGGCGCTGACACGGAATTCGACGGGGCTGCCGCAGGATGGGCAGGGCGCTTCAATCGATTTCATTCCGCATGCTCCCCGGCGGCAAGGACCACAAGTCGTCGTCGCCCACAGCCGCCCCGGTTGCGGATTCGAGCAGCAAACCGCGAGGGACGCGGCGAACGCGCACCTGCTTCGCACCGAGGCTTTCGGCCAATTCCGCCGACCATTGCCAGCGCGGTCGCGGCCGGCAGCAATAGAGATTGAACGTCGCGAGACGTAGTTCCGGGAATGTATGGCAAGTCAGATGCGATTCGGTCAGCAGATACAGTCCAGTGACACCGCCCGGAAACGGGAATTGGTGCCACTGCGGCTCGCCGACAATCTGAAGGGCGAGCTCTTCGACAATTTTCTTACAGACGGCGCGCACCGACCGCATCTCCGCTAGCAGTTCCGCGCAGCAACCCTCCGCATCGACGATCAATTCCTCACCCGCGTACATGCGAGAAGTTTAGCAAACCGGACATCCGCCGCCAATCAACCCGAGCGGGATTCGAGATTCGGAAGAGTCGCGTTGCGGTGACGCGATGTAGCGACCAGCCTAACCTATCATCGTGGCTGGCGGCGGGAGCCAGACCAACCCATTCCTGCACAGGTCGACCGCATGGATAATTTGTTGGGGATTCTTTGCGTCTTGAAGATCGTTCTTGTGGTCGTCATGTTTGTCGGCCATCTGCTCTGGTTGTTAATGGCGTCGATCGCGCGGCACCTGACGCTGGCCGGCAATGCCGCCCTGTGGGTGCTCTTTCATGAATCGGAAACACTACAGTTCGCCAGCCATCCACAATTCTGGTTGATCCCCCCTGCTGTTTCGGTGCTGGTCGCGGGCCAATTTCATCGCAACCGGCTCTCGCCAACACAACTCGCTGGGATCCGCTACGGCTGCATGATGCTGATCTACCTGTCGTCGACCAGCAAAGTGTTCTTTGTCAGCGCCGGAAAATCGATCGCGGCACCGATCATACTCGCCCTGCTGTCGCTCGCCGGTGTCGTCACCGGCATCGCGTTGCGCGTGCGAGCCTTCTTGTATCTCGGGACCGGCTTCGTGTTCCTGTCGGTTTTCAGCATGGTCTGGAATGCCTACCAGAATATCCGGCATGTCGGAATCTGGTGGGCGATTTGTATCGCGCTGGGGATCGCCATCCTGGCACTGTATGGCATGTTCGAAATGAAGAAGGAGAATATCCGGGCGCTCATCGAACGGCTTCGGCGGTCGGAACAGTGACTTCGGCACCCACGGCGATGCTGCCGCTGGAAAGCGGAATCCCATTCTGACCGAAAAGGACTCCGAGCGTGGGGTGCTGGCGATAACGGGCCAGCGTCGCCAGCGGCTCCTTACCTCGTTCGGTCGTCGTCTGATCCACCGTGGTGATCGTACAACGCGCGCACGGCTTCACCAGCCGAATTTCCAATTCGCCAACGCGAATCGCCGGCCAACCGTCTTCGGTATATGCCTCACAACCGTCAATCACGATGTTGGGACGAAAGCGGTCCATCGCCAGGTGACCGCCGATCCGCTGATTAAGTTCGTGCAGCGAGGCACGCGTCGTTACCAGAAGCGGAAAACCATCACTGAACGACACGCGATCGGCGGGCGTTACGGCGTACCGTGGGTCCACACGACGCGGATGTTCCTCCGCGAACCGCACCAACCGGCAGGGGAGCGACAGGTATTCGGTGAACCACTCGGCGACCGTTCGGCCTTGATCGATCGCCTGGCAGTTGTCGTCCCAGATCGTGACTTCGAGTTTCTCATTCGCGGCGGATGCGGTGGTTTGCGGCGTGAAGGAAATATCCGACAGGCCGGGTGCGGATAGTGCGATCGAATCGCCGGCGATCGTCGGCTGCACGAGGGCGAGCTTGGGGTATTCGCGTTGAGTAAGAAACTGGCCCTGCCAGTCGACAAGCATGAACAGGCGATCGTGGATCAGTCCACGAGGCTCGACTTGGCTCGATCGAACTGACGTGCCACGACACGACTTGATCGGGTAGACCGTAAGTTCGGCGATTTGGAGCATTGCCCTCGACCTTCCATCGTTGACGTCCGATTTCTAGAATACTATCGCACGCGATGCTATCCCGCCAACCGACCATTCACGAGGAATTCAAGATGCTTCACTTGCCTGGCCAATCGTATCGGCTGTGTGACGGGCGAACCCGCCGCGGTTTTCTGCGGGCAGGATTTCTTGGTCTGAGCGGTCTGACGTTGAGCGACTTGTTGCGTGTCGAAGCCTCCCCTTCCGCGACGCCCAATGCCTCGCGCCGATCTATCATCCTGATCTGGCAACATGGAGGCCCTTCGCAGCTGGAAACTTTCGACATGAAACCGACGGCCCCGATCGAGTATCGTGGTCCGTACGAACCGATCGATTCATCGCTTCCCGGCCTGCAAGTCTCGGAGAAAATGCCGTTTCACGCCCGGATCATGCATCACACTTCCGTGATCCGCAGCTTCACGCACGGCAACGGCGACCATTGGGCCGCTGCGCATTGGATCTTGACCGGTTACCTCGGCGCGACCGGTAACGATCGTCCGGCGCGGAAACCGTCGGCATGCGCGATCACTTCGCATCTGCTTGGTCCCACACGCCGTGGCGCTCCGGCATCCGTGAACTTCAACGACGGCGGATTTGGCTACCACGGCGCCTCTTACCTCGGAGTCGCACATAATCCGATTCGTGTCGGCGAATTCAGCTACGGCAACGAGGCCGGCCGGATGCCGACCGCCGAGGCCAGCAGTTTTCAATTGATCGACGGAATGACCAGCGATCGTCTGGGGAACCGGCTAAGCATGACGCGGCAATTTGACGAGTTGCGTCGGCAGGTCGACGCCTCGGGACAACACGCGGGCATGGATCGAATGAGCCAACAGGCGGTCGATATCCTGCTTTCCGGCCGCACGCGTGAGGCATTCGACGTTTCCAGCGAGTCGGCCACGACCCGCGACGCGTACGGTCCCGGTTGGGGCGAACAAGCGCTGATGGCGCGTCGGCTCATCGAAGCCGGCGTTCGTTTCGTGACTTTAAACACGGGTTACTGGGACGACCACGGCAACATCAAAGGCGCCTTGGACGACAAGTTGCCTCGACACGATCGGGCCGTCGGCGTATTGATCGCGGACCTCGCCGAGCGGGGAATGCTCGACGACACCCTCGTTGTCACCGCTGGCGAATTTGGCCGTACGCCGCGGATCAACCCTGGCGCGGGGCGCGACCATTGGCCGCAGGCACAAAGCGTACTGGTGGCCGGAGGTGGAACTCGACCGGGCCAGGTAATTGGAGCAACCAATGACAAAGCCGAGTATCCGACCGCGAGGCCGATTTCCCCCAACGACTTCACCGCCATCATTTACCGCTCGCTGGGCATCTCGCCGGAGCACACCATCAATGACCACTCGGGACGCCCCACGAAACTGTTGCCCGGGGGAACGGCACCGGCGGAACTTTTTTAGCCGCCTTGCCATGCGGCGCGGCCGCGGGTCCCGACGGCAACGCTGGCGATCGGCCTGCCTGACGATCGGCGCCGTGCTGATCGTCGCGATCGGTGCCAGCTGTGCCACGGCTCTCGCCGGCGGCGACGGCGACGACAACGCATCGATCGAACGCATTCTCGATCGCCTTTCATCGCCAGTCCTTGAGGCATCGGAAGCCGCAAGCATGCTGCCGCGATTCGTGAACGAGAATCTGCCAGAACCGCAGCCCCCCGACTCTTACGAGGTTTGGTGCCGTGAGCTTCCCGCGCTGCGCCAGAAGGTACGGGAGCATCTCGGCATTGACGATCTGCTTCCCGCCGGTTGGCCGCTGAACCTGCAGCATCGCGGCACGCTGCTTCGCGACGGCTATCGCATCGAAAAACTGACGTACGAAAGCTACCCGGGCCAGGCGGTGCCGGCGCTGCTCTATCTTCCTGAGCCATCGCCGGGCAACAGCACCCCGCGGCGCATGCCGGCCATTGTGTCGATCGCCGGCCATGTCTACGGAGCGGGAAAAAGCGCGGAATTTCTCCAGATCAGAAACGTCAACCTCGTCCGACGCGGCTGTGTCGTGCTGGCCTACGACTACATCGACTGCGGCGAACGCAACACCGGCCCCGATGCCCGCAATGGCCAGCCGTACGGCGGAGGCAACGACCACGGAATCAAACTCTTTTCCTACACGCGGAGGAATCCCACCGGCCTGGAGGTCCTGGATGGGATCCGCGCGATCGACCTGCTCGTCCAGCGCGACGACGTCGACCCGGAGCGGATCGGTTTCACTGGCGAATCGGGCGGTGGGAATTCGACCTACTGGGTCGCCGCAATCGACCCGCGCGTGCGGCTGGCGGTACCGGTCAGTTGCCTGACAACTTTTGATTACTGGATTCGAATGAACCGTAACTGGGACTGGCATCAAAGGCCCTGGGGCATCCGCCGCCATACCGATATTGGCGGACTGATGGCGATGCATGCGCCGCGACCACTCGTAGCGATCAGCAGCCTGCGCGGCAGCGACGACGAGGAATTTCCATGGACGGAGGCCGAGAAATCGGCCGCGTACAGCCGGCGCGTCTACGAATTGGCCGACAGCGGCGCGGCGTTCGTCCACTTGGAATCGACGACCGGACATGGCTACCAGCGCGACAAACGAGAGATCCTCTACGAGGCGGTCGAGAAGTGGCTCGATCCCCCCAGCCCGTTGGGACGCGAGGAACGCGGCGTCGATATCGAGTCATTCGACGACCTGCAATGCCTGGATGGCCGCCCGAATCTGACGCATTTCGAGATTTATCAGGGATGGCTTCGCGATCTGCCCGGGCGATTGCCGGACGACACGGACGATTGGGAGCGAGCCGCAAGAAGATTTCTCGCCGAACGGCTGGGCGAATCGGCCGGGCCGGAAGGCGCGATTCCCGATGCGCCGCGCCCGATGCGCGTGGAGCAAGTGCGTCGCGAGACTCACGGAAAGTGGACGATGACCTGGCTGCGTTGCACCCTTGAGGAACCTCTGGTGCTGCCGGCGCTGAGGATCACCTCCGCTGACGCGCGCCAAGACCTGGTCGTCATACCCGGTCGCGATCCGGCGCGTGTGGCACGCGCGCTGCGGGATCGATGCGACGTCCTGACGTTCGATCCGCGTGGCACCGGCGAATTGCGCGGCGGCGAGGGGATGTTACGCAACTGGAGTTGGTTCTTCGGACGCCCGCTCGTCGCGCAACAGGCACGGGACCTGCGCGGCATGATCGCTCAAGCCAGACAGGAACGGCCGGGTGCAAAAGTCCGCGTGTCGGCTTCCGAAACGTTCGCTCTGCCAGCGCTGCTTGCGGCCGCCAGTCAATTCGATGCTGACCTGGAATTGGATTCACCGCTGGGATACGATTCGTTTCGTGATTTGATCCAGCGGTACGGCGACCGGGCGCTGGCCGACCTGCCGGGTTTGTTCCAATTCCTTGATGTGCGAGATTTACAGAGGTTCGCCCGCAGCCGCGGTGGTTGAAATTGAACCGGACGGGAGCTTCCTCGAGCCATGCACCTGATCTATCAGTCGTTGTTCGAAGAGATGCGGCGGATTTATCGCATGCCGCGAGATATGGGGCGATTCCGGGTTTACCTCGCGACCATGACCGATGCGAGCCAGGAAGATCTCGCCTTCCCACCGTTGGTCCTGATCAACCCGATGGCACGCGAACACCTGCTGGATTACGTCGAGTCACTGATTGCCATGGACGCCGACGAGATCGTGCGATCGGCGATCAACGAATCCGCAGCGGACGTGCAGGACGTCCCCGATTCGTTTTCCATGTCGTTGGTGGTCATGGACGACCTCAAGGGAGGCTGGACGAACCGCTATTCTTACGAGTTGAACGGCCGACGCATGCCCAATCCGCGCAACCTTCCGCCTCGACAAAGGGACCGTTTCTGGGTTACCGGCGTTCTCTGGAGCAGCGAGCCGCCGCAGGCGGCAGCCGTGCGCCGGGCCGCCCTGCAATCGATCTATCGCACCTATTACGTAGTGAAACATGGTACGGCCCGGACGCTCGGCGAGATCCTGCGGCAGGACGGCTGGGTCCTGCGAAAAGCGGACTACGAATTTCCTCGTCTGGATCCCGCCAGCCGCACTCGTACGTGCGAGGTTCTTGAACTCTGTGCCGACTGCGACGACGTCGGAACACTGATCGAGTGCCTCTTCGGCGCTGAGGCGGCCGCGACGCTCGGCTACTCCGGATGGGGTCTGGCACCTTGGGCCGGAGTCTCACTGGCAACCGAGAATGCATCCGCCTGAATTCAGCCTGCGTTCACAGCACTGCCGCTGCCCGCGCCATAGCATTATCATAGGGCGACGCAACGACACCTATGTCGGGATTGTCGGCATTGTCCTTCAGCAGCCAGCGCTCTTCGATCTTTTTTGCGTAATATGCTCCGAGGAGGCGATTGATCGATGCGAAATGAAGTCAGGAACTACTCGGAATGAGCAGCCTGGTCGTGGGCCGGTTAGCGCCGTCGCCGACGGGGGCGCTGCACCTGGGTAACGCGCGGACGTTTCTGCTGGCCTGGTTGTCGGTCCGGTCCCGGGCCGGGCGGCTAATCCTGCGAATCGAAGATTTGGACGGACCGCGGGTCAAGCCTGAAGCAACCCGAACACTGATACACGACCTGCGCTGGCTGGGGCTCGATTGGGACGACGGTCCGGACGTCGGGGGACCGAACGGGCCGTATGTTCAGACGGAGCGAACCGAACGGTATCAACGGGCGGTCGAGCAACTCAACGCGGCCGGCCAGCTTTACCCTTGTGTCTGCTCGCGTACCGACATCCAAAACGCGGCGTCGGCGCCCCATCCGGGTGAAGATGGCCCGCGCTATCCTGGAACCTGCCAGGGTCGATTTGAGGACGGAGCGGCGGCGACGCGGTTCGCCGGTCGGGAACCGGCCTGGCGCGTGCGAGTCCCTGCCGAGGAGATCACGTTTTGCGACGAGTTGCTCGGGAATGTCTCGATGGATGTCAGCCGGCTGGCGGGTGATTTCGTCGTGCAGAAGAACAATGGCACACCCGCGTACCAGCTGGCCGTCGTCGTGGACGATGCGGCGATGGGGGTCAATGAAGTCGTGCGTGGCGACGACCTGTTGTCGTCGACGCCGCGGCAGATCGTGCTGCAACGGTATCTCGAACTTCCTCGTCCTGCCTACTACCACGTTCCTTTGGTGATCGGCCCCGACGGGCTCCGGCTGGCGAAGCGGCATGGCGACACGCGGCTCAGTGCGTTTCGCGACGCGGGTATCGAAGCGCACCGGGTTGTCGGGCTGCTGGCTCACTGGTGCGGCCTGGCCGCACCCGGCGAATCGCTGACGCCACAGCAGCTGTTGCCGCGTTTCGACTGGCGACGATTGCCGCTTTCACCAGTCGTCTGCGATCGTCAACGGGCATTGGAGCAATTGTAGCAGCGCACCGGCTGACGCCGCCCCCTCCAAGCCGCCGCAGGTTACGGAAGCCGGTGGCCGATTCCGGTGCAAAACGGGCGGGGGTGTGGCGGGTGCTTCCAGCGCTGGAAACACCAGCCACGCCAGGGTCTAACTCCGACGTTGTGGGGGCTTCCAGCCCCCGCAGAATGAACGCTGGATCAAGATTCTCTGGGGCTGGAAGCCCCAGCCACGCCGGCAGAGCTGCGGAATGAGGCGATCCGTTACGGTCGAACACGAGGCAATTGGGGTTGGTCTGCCCGTATCCGCTCGATAGAATCCCGCACCGCCAGGCGGCGGACGAGGGCAGGACCACGCGCGGAGGCGCGCGACGATCGAAGCCAGTGGATCGGGAGTTCGAAATGCGGATATGGCTGGTCACAATCGGCGAGCCGGTACCGGTTGGCGAGGCCCTCGGGGATCGGCCCCATCGGGCCGGAGCGTTGGCCCGCTATCTATCGGACCAGGGTCATGACGTGACCTGGTGGACGTCGACATTCGATCATTTTCGCAAGCGGCACTGGAGTCTGCGCGATACGCTCCTGGAGCCTCAGCCGAATCTGCGCATTCGACTGCTCCACGGTGGCGGATATTCGCGTAACGTGTCTTGGGCGCGAATCCGCGATCATCAGCGGATTGCGGCCAGGTTCGCGCGGCAATGCCGAACGGTTGCTCGGCCCGATCTGATTGTCGCTTCACTGCCGTCGCTGGAACTTTGTGACGAATCGGTACGATTCGGACGAGAGACCGATGTTCCGGTTCTCTTGGACATGCGCGACATGTGGCCCGACATCTTTCTCGATCTGGCACCCGGTCCCTTGCGACCGCTGGCAGCGCTGGCGCTGGGACATTTTTTCCGATTGGGTCGCAGAGCATGCGCCGGCGCTTCCGCGATCATGGGTGTCACCGAATCGTTCGTCGAGTGGGGAGTCAATAAGGCGGCTCGGCAACGTACCGCCTGGGATCGCAGCTTTCCGTTTGGTTATCAGCGCGGCGCCGTTACGGAATCGGCACTGGCTGCCGCGGCACGGACTTGGGACGCGCGCGGGATCGATTCGGTACGCACTCCCTGGGTCGCCTGCTTCTTTGGAACGTTTGGCCGGCAGCTCGATCTGACAACCGTTCTGGCCGCCGCGCAGATTCTGCAGAGCAAGAACAGCCCGATCCATTTTGTACTTTGCGGAACCGGTGATCGGTGGAACGATTATCGCCGTCAAGCGGAGGGACTTGCCAACGTCACGATGCCGGGCTGGGTCGATGCCGCCGCGATTCAGACGCTGATGGCCCGTTCCCACGTCGGTCTCGACCCATTGCCGCAACGGTTTGATTTTCTCGGACATATCAACAACAAAGCAGTCGAATACCTCAGCGCCGGACTACCGGTGATTTCATCGCCCGATCGCGGCACCCTGGCCGAACTGTTGGCGGAGCACCAGGCAGGCGGAAGCTATCGGTTCGGCGACCCGGGGGCGCTTGTTGCCGTTCTGGAACGACTCCAAGCCGATCCCGCACGGCGGAACCGAATGGCCGACAGCGCCTTGCACCTGTTTGAAGAACGATTCGAAGCAAACCGCGTACATGCGGCCATGGAAAACTATTTCATTGAGCTTGCGTTCAGAACGGGGCAGACGCCGGCGAGGGAATTGAGTTTGACATGAGCCGACGTTCGTTCGCCTGCATACCGATCCTGTTTGCTTCGGCCGTTTTCAGCGGCTGCGCGCCCACAGGGGTCTTTCTTGCGACGCGTCCGGCGGATATCGATATCGGGGGCTGGGAACGACTACTGGTCCTGGAGTTCGACGCGGAACCGCAACCCCAGGCACCGGTCCATTCCGCGGTGGTACAGGCACTTTTTGAAAACGGCCACTACTCGTTGACCGATCCGGCCGATTTCGCGGCCGTGCGGCGCGATGCACCACAACGGGATCTGCTTTCCGCGGCCCGCATGCTGGAAGTCGACGCGGTGTTGATCGGAAGCGTCGCGGAATGGCGCGTCGCCGACCGATCGTCCACGGAAGCGGCCCCGTCGTCCTGGGGCGGATGGCTGGGGGGAAATCCGACACGCCGGGACCGTGACGAGTCGATCGTGGGGATAACTTACGAATTGCTCGACGTGCAATCGGGCGAGATTCGCGATCGGCGAACGAGCGTCCATCGATATCGGCATCACAACCGGCACGAACCCGCGCCGCCATCGGACAAAACGATGGACGATCTGACGCGCAGCTGCGCGAGCGACATCGTACGGGCAATCACGCCGCATCGCATTCCGGTGCAGGTGCGACTCGCACGTCAGTTCTACGGCCAGGGATTGGCGGAGTTGCGCGCCGGCAATGACGCGGCCCGATCCGGTGACTGGGCGGCGGCGGAAGCGTCCTGGGAACGTGCCGTGCAGCGAAGTCCCCGCAATCACGCGGCCCACTTCAATCTCGCACTCGCCGCCGAGGCCCGCGCAGACTACGCCTCGGCGTCGCGCCATCTCGATCAGGCGATCGAGCTCTTCGGCGATAGCCTCTACCAACAGTACCGCCGGCAACTAGTGCAGGACCGCGCTCAACACACGGCGGCGATTGCCCAGTCCCAGTCGCGGAATGTGCTGGCTGTCGCTCGACGGCAACTGCGCGAAGCGACACAGAACGTTGGATTTGATGCGCCCTATCCGCCGCCCTGAATCGTCGCTCGCGAGCAGAATTCGATCCCTGCTGGCGGCTCCGCCGGCAAATAGGCTCACGATCGCGGCTCAGCTCAGAATCCTGGCAAGCTCGGCACGCATTTCCTGTTCGATCCGACCGCGGAACACCATTGCCGCGAAAGGTATCTGCGCCTCGATGCGCGCCAGCTCCTGCAGCACGATCAGTTTGCCTTGGACCTGCAGTCCCAGGACCGCAAACGAATAGTGCAGGCAGTTCTCGATCCACTCGCCGCGAAGATTATCGACCTGCCCCTGGTAACGCTGTTGCACGCCGTCCAAGAACACCTTGAGTTTCTCCAGGGCTTGCTCCTGACCGAGCAGGTGCCGAACTTCGGTGGTTAATGCCGGCATGGTAATTAGTCCCGCATCCTGTCGCTGCGTTCATACGAGATACGATCGGCGGGATGCCACAACGGCAGTCCGGCCTGCACGCGCTGCGCGAGCACATCCAGTTTCTCTGTGGAACCGGGCAGCGCGTCGGTCGCGGAAAACCGCTCGGCTCGCGCCGCCTCGGGTTCATAAGTCCAAATCCCTTGTCGAATCGCTTCCAGGATCGAATGCGGCACGAAATCACCCCTGAGAAATGAACACCGATAATGAAAGATGAATACCGATTCGTGGTCGAGAGCCGATACGCAGAAGTCATGAAGACGCACCAGTATTAAGTCCGCGCAAGTGGCATGTCAAGCAACCGAGTTCCAATTGGCGGCGAATTCGCGAGAGTCGACCTCGGGCGTGTATCGATTAGGCGCAGGACCGTGAGTTTGCCGTAGGGGAATGTCGCGAAACGCGCGGAACGGGTTTTCAGTCGGCGCAACCTCGCCACGCCGTAGAAACGGGGGTGATCGAGCGCAGGAATTCGGCGAGATCCGCGACGCGCCGGCTGGAGATCGTCCCGGCGCGGTCACCGTCGCACGCGGCTCCGCGGACGGCGATCAGGTCGGGGCCAAGTTCCAATGCGCGACCAATTGTCGCGGCCGTCAGTGAGCCAGCCAGCACAAGCCCGCCGATGCGTCGTCGGATCGCCTCGCACCACTCGATTAGCTCCGCTTCCGACGCCCGATCGAACAAGGTTGCGCCGTTCTTATGGAAGGTGTCGATCAGGATCGTGCGAATGGACATGCGTTCCGCCGCGTCGATGATCTGGAGCGGATGCGGTGCCCCGGCAGCGGCCCAATCGGCGTAGATCACCCCGACCAACGCAACGTCCGACGGCAATCCGCCGCGGAGCGAGGCCCAGGCGTCGCACCAGTCGGCACGGGACTGGCAACCGGCCAATCCGACTTTGACGAACGCGGCGCCGGCAAGCGATTTGAGATCGATACCGTCCCTCTGGTGAAGTTCACCCAGCGCCACGCTGACCGGCAGAACTCGCCCGATCTGGCCGATGACGGCGCGCCAGACGTCGGAATCCGCCGCCCCCAAGGAACCTCGAAGAGGTTCTTTAACGTCGATGACCGCAGCGCCGCCGCGCAGTGCGGCATTGGCCTCGAGCGGACTGCGAACGCTGACCAACAATCCGGTCACGACGCCTCCCGTTGTTCGCGATGGACCTGGACAAGACGCTGGTTTATGCGTTGCAGCAGCGGACCGTTGATTGGCTCGCACCAGGTCCCGCGAATCACAATGTACCCGCCACACCATTGACCGAACGGCGAACGAATGTCCCGATGGTGGAATTCGCGTGCCGATTCCGCCAGACGGGTCACAATGTTCGCGGTCTGGGACCGTTTGCCTGCATTCTCTCCAGCCCCCGACGGGATATCGCTATCGCCTTGTCCCAGGAAGAAGCACTCGACATGCTCGATCGGAACAGGCTCCGGATGAATCGAATTGAGATAGACCAGCAGTTGACCATCCGCATAGGCCAGCCTGGGCGACCGCGCCAACTGCCAGACCGTGTACCCCGCGAAAGTCGAGGCAACGGCGATGCCCCCGGCCAGTCCGCTGATTGCCAGCCACCAGCCTCGATGGGGAATCAGTCCAATCACGACGATGCACGCCAACGCCAGGATCAGCGTGAGCAGCCCACAGGCCAACATCACGCGACGATTCGGTTTTAGCCAACATTCAGGCATGTGCGCGGGGGGGGATTTGCTAATTCTGAACCGTCGACTCGCCCCGATCGGTCGGCGATCGGTCCTGCGAGGTTGACGCCGGTCGGCAAATGCAGACTCCAACTGGGAGAACAGACAACCAGGCTGACCGGCGTCGACTATCTTAACATGAACCGGACAACCACGGCACCGGACAGCACCGCTCCGACAGCGCCGACCGGCTTTGTTCCTGCCAGGCCGTCGTCTGGCGTACGAGCCGGCGGATCGATAAGATGCACCCAGTTTGGAATTCAGTCTAGGACCAGTGCGGCGCAGTGCATTACGAATATATTGACAGCCAAACGGCTTTGCTCCAATTCTGCGACTCACTCGCCGCCGAACCGATGATCGCGTTCGACACCGAGTTCGTGTCGGAGGATACGTATCGCCCCGAATTGTGCCTGGTGCAGGTCGCCGCCGCGCGACATCTGGCGGTCATCGACCCTTACGCCGTGGAGGACCTCCGTCCTTTCTGGGCACTTCTGGCCCAGGGCCCTCACGAGACGATCGTCCACGCCGGCCGCGAGGAATTCCGGTTCTGTCGACTGGCGACGAACCGCCGGCCGCACGCGATGTTCGACGTGCAGATTGCGGCCGCGATTGTCGGGCTCGAATATCCGGCGTCCTACGGCTCCTTGTTACAACGGATCCTGGGCGAACAGCTGGAAAAAGGCGAGACACGCACCAACTGGCGGCAGCGACCACTCTCTGCCCGGCAATTGGAATATGCGCTGCAGGATGTGACCCACTTGTTGCCCCTTCGCCGGCGATTAGGCGAGCAGATGGACCGATCGGGGCGCACCGACTGGATGCGCAGCGAAATGGCCGACTGGCAGGAGGACGTGGAGCGCGCGGAGACCGCGGAGCGCTGGCGGCGGGTCTCCGGTATCTCCGGCCTCAGTGTGCGACAACTGGCGATCGTACGGGAGGTCTGGCACTGGCGGGATCAGACGGCGGCTCACCGCGACTGGCCGCCGAGACGCGTACTTCGGGATGACTTGATTGTGGAATTGGCGAAGCGGCAAACGGCGGACCCCAAACGGATCCGTGCCGTCCGCGGAATGGAGCGAGGAGATATCCAGCGGATCATGCCGGCACTCGTCGACTGCATCCAACGCGCGCTCGATCTGCCCGATCGGGAGTGCCCGGGGAAAGGCATGCGATCGAGCCGGCCGCAGCTGAGCGTCCTGGGTCAATTTCTCTATACCGCACTCGGCTGCATCTGCCGCGAAGCGAGTGTCGCGCCCAGCCTGGTCGGCACCGTCGAGGACCTGCGGGATCTGATCGCCTACCGCCTGGGGTTTGCGACCGACGAATCCGAACCGCCGCGACTGGCGCGTGGGTGGCGTGCCGGTGTGGTCGGAAAATCGATCGACGAATTTCTTGACGGAAAAATGGCGATCCGCGTCGACGATCCCCGCAACGAAGATCCTCTGAATTTCATCCGCATCGGCGACCACCCTGATTTGTAGGACGGACGCACAAACTACAGCTTCTGGTCCACCGCCAGCTTGTGGAAATAGTGCTCGACGTTCTCCTGGTTCTCGAGCAGCCAGTCGATATCCGGGATTCCATGCATCGCTTTGTGAATCGCTTTGGCGGTCGCGTCGCGATTGGTTTGAAACAGTACCGCAGGGTCGAACTTGGCCTCGACGATGCTTGGGTCGAGCCAGACGGAAACGATGATCCCCAGTTCGTCCGCGCGTTTCCGGGGAAGATCCCCGGCGCGCACCGCGTCCAGAACGCCATGCGCAATGGCCGCTTGGACCGTTCCCATCAGAATATTGGTGTACTTGTTGCTGTCGACCGTTACCTTGCTGACCATCAAGGTGGTGGGTCGGATTTGAACGTCGCTGTTAAGAATTGCGAAGACCTTTGTGTGCCCTTTGACTTGATTGCCGAGCAGATTTGCGATGGCGTAGCCGACGGGCCCGTCAAGTTCGCCGATCACGACTTCCGGTTCCGCGGCCGACCAGGCTTCTTCGGCTTCCACCAGGGCTTCTCCGGTGCGCATGCCGATCCGCCCCATGAATTTTTCGGTCTTCTTGCTCTTCGACTTTTTCTGTTTTGCCACGATCGATGCTCCCTTGGATTGGAAAGTTACCGCTGCGGAATTGCGGCAATGGACGATAGCGAGACTGAGAATGTAGTAGTTGCCCTGCGGCCGCGCGTCAAGGTGCGGCTCACCATAGTTGCAGCGATCGTTCGAGCAATCGGCAGAGTTCCTGCTCGCCGACGGCGCAAGGCGCTAGTTTCAGCAACCGCTGTTGCAGCAGAGCGCCTTCCGCCAACCTGGACAGGTCCGACTGGCTGTACCCCAGAGCGGCCAGCCCGTTGGGAAGGTCGTACCGCTTGATCAGAGCAATCAGTTCGTCGCGCAGCGCCTGGCCAAGATCGCGGTCGTGAACGTCGGGACCGCGGTAGCCGATCCAGCGCAGCACCTGAGCGTGCCGGGCGGTATCGCGCGGAGCCAGAAACTCAAAAACAGCCGGTGCCGTGAGAATGACCGAGACACCGTGAGGCACCATCGGATGGTCGACCTGATAATCGCGGGGAAGGTAATCGCGCACCAGACTGGCGATCGGATACGACATGGCGTGGCAAAGGTGCACACCGGCGTTACCGAATCCAATGCCCGCGTAGGCAGCCGCCAACAACATGTTTTCGCGCGCGGCCTGATCACCGCGATCGGCGACGAGTCTTGGCAGAAATTCGGTCACCATCTGGATCGACTTCTCCACCCAGACGTCACTGATCGGATTGGTTCCCTGATAATTCGGTCGCTGATCGGGTCGCGCGACCGCCGGACGGCGGTTATACGGCAACGCCGTGTACGATTCCACTGCGTGACAGAGCACATCCAGTCCCGTCGATGCGGCGACGGTGGCCGGCAGCGTGAGGATATTGTCGGGATCGAGGATCCCCAGGGTTGGTTTGAGAAACCGGTGGGCAATCCCCGTCTTCAACTGCCGCTCGGTGAGATCGCAGATGGCGACGCCGGTGGTTTCACTTCCGGTTCCGGATGTCGTGGGGATTGCGATCAGCGGCTTGAGCGGTCCCGGAACCGGCTGGCCCTCCCCCACAGGCGCGTTGACGTACTTCAGAAATGGCGCCGGGTAAGTGGCAAACAGGTTGGCCGCTTTCGCCGTGTCGATCGTCGATCCGCCGCCGATGGCGACGAATCCTTGATATGCCCCGCGCCCCGCCACTTCGATCGCCGCCGCAAACGACTCATAGCTTGGCTCGATGCGAATCGCGTCGAATACGTCGAATGCAACTCGCTCATCTACCAGCGATTGCCTCAGGCGATCAAATTGGGGTGTCGCCCGCAGCGATTGATCGACAAACACCAGCGCACGTTGGACACCAAGCAGTTTCAGTTCGGCCCCGACCTCGCCAGTCGTCCCCGGACCGAAGCGCAGTCGCGAGGTGGCAATCTCGAATGCCGTATCGAATGCCGATTCAGGTGCAGCGGCAGCCATAGCGCATCCTCGAGGAATAATGAGCGTTGATGGGACGACCCGATCGTCAAACCAAAGAGCGAACTATTACCGGACAATTCCAGGGCGTCGTCAACCGTCCCACCACGAAAAGGATCGGAATCGGCTTGCGTTCCTGGCCCGCAACCACACCCAGCGACTGGCCGGGATGGGCCCCGGAACGACCTTGACGGTATCTGTAGTTGGGACCTATATTTACGCTCATGAAGACGGAACGAAAACACGAACTGCAGACCAACGTGTTGGCCGACTGGTTGGGGCAGTATATTGAGCAAATTCGGCCCTACGGCAAGAACATCACCTTCGGAATCGGCTTGGCTCTGGTCGCCTGGATCGCGTTTGCTTTTATCCAGTACCAGCGATCGATCGCATCGGGAGCGACTTGGCGCGACTACTTCGCGGCGACGATGGAGCGAAACCCCGATCAGCGCAACAAGAAAATCGACGCTGTGGCGATGATGCATGCCGACCAGATACCGGGCTTGTGGGCCGTTCTGAACGCGGCGCAAGGAAAACTGTCCGCCGGGTGCGCGCGGCTATTTACCGATCGCGAAATTGCAAGGAAAGAACTTTCCGACGCCAAAGAAGGGTTTCAGGAAGTTGCGGACAAGGCAAGCCAGCCCGATCTGCGCGTATTCGCAATGTATGGTATGGCGCAAACCTTGGAAGCGATGGGGGAATTGAAACAAGCGTCGGAGAAATTCCGGCAAGTCCATTCTGCCGCTCCAGAATCGGCTTTCGGCAAAGCCGCCAAAGTCCGCTCAGAGTTTCTGGTCAGTTCTTCGGTCGAGCAGTTTTACGATTGGTTCGGCAAACAGACGCCAGCCATCTTGCCGCCGTTCGGTAATCGCGACATCCTCCCGCCGGAATTTGGCGACCTGTCCGATCGCCCCGGTTCGAGGCCCGGGCTCGACGACCCATTTGGTGGCTTTGGCAAGGGATTGGAACCTCCCGAGGTTAAAGGCAAATCAGACGATAGCACGAAGCCTAAGACCGAGGAACCAGCTCCGACTGAAGATCCGGAATCGCCGGCGAACGCCGACCCCAAGCCGGACAATCCGCCGGAGCCCAGCAATCAGCCAAACCCGCCAAAAACCGACGCCGATCCCGAATAGTCGCAAGCCGTTCGACTGCCGGTGGCGGACTGCGGATCGAATAATGCCCCGCTGCAACGGTACCTCTTCGCTCTTACCGTCATGACTGATTCCAGCAACCCTGGCGCGACGACGCATGATCTCGTCGTGCAGTCCGACGAAGCGGGAGCAAGGCTGGACGCGTTTCTCGCGCAGCAATTTCCGCATTACAGCCGGGTCTTCCTTCGTAAGGTGATTCATGCCGGCGGTGTCGTCGTGAATGAAATGCAGGTGCGCGCCGCCTTTCGTTTGAAAGCCGGGAATCGAATTCAGATACGACTGCCTGACTTGCCCGTGGACGGCCCCGAACCGGAGGATATTCCGCTCGAAATCTTGTTCGAGGACGAACATCTTGCGGCGATCAACAAACCACCCCATATGGTCGTGCATCCTGCGCGGGGCAATTGGAAAGGGACGTTGACGGCGGCCTTGGCACATCACTTTCAGCAACTGAGTGACGCGGCGGGACCGGCACGGCCAGGTGTTGTTCATCGGCTCGATCGCGAGACCAGCGGTGTGATTGTGATCGCCAAAACCAATCGTGCCCATTTCGAACTCTCCTCCCAGTTCGAAAGCCGGGTGACGCAGAAAGAGTATCGGGCGATTGTCTGCGGTCACCCGGACCGCGACCGGGATCTGCTCGATCTGCCGATCGGAATCCATCCGTATCAGCGCGAAAAGATGGCGATACGAGCGGACCATTCGAGCAGTCGAGAGGCACAGACATTTTATGAGGTGCTTGAGCGGTTCTCCGGTTTTGCGTTCATGCGTCTGGTGCCTCGGACCGGCCGCACGCATCAGCTCCGCGTTCATCTCGCGCATATTCACTTGCCGGTACTCTGCGACCGGCAGTACGGCGGTCGCTGCGAAATCCGGCAAGCCGAACTGCGGGGTGATCGGGACGATACCGTGCTGCTGAGCCGCCAGGCCCTGCATGCCTACTCGCTGCGAATTCAGCACCCGATTACGAAGCTCCCACTTGAATTCGTCGCTCCGCTGCCGGACGATATGCAGCGTGTGTTGAGTGAATTGAGGCAATTCCGATCTCAAGTCGCGCGTTGAGGAAAGGACGAACATGGTTGTTCTACGGGCCGGACTGGCAGCGGTTTTGTTCGAGGTTCTACAGCTTGCAGGCACGGCGTTTGTTGCGGCGCAGCCGGCGCAACGGCTGGAGTACGCGATCGTCCTGCACGGCGGCGCGCTGGACGATCCGGAAACGATGGATCGCGAATTGCGCCGGCAATATGAGGCAGGCCTGGGCCGCGCGTTGGAAATCGGCAAGCAAGTTCTGGCCACGGGCGGCAGTAGCCTGGATGCCGTTGAACAAGTTATTCGCAGCCTTGAAGATGATCCGACATTCAACGCCGGAAAGGGCGCGGTCTACAACAGCGAAGGTGGACATGAACTGGATGCTTCCATCATGGATGGATCGAATCGGGCCTGCGGTGCCGTGGCAGGTGTTCGCACGGTGAAGAACCCAATTTCGCTGGCGCGATTGGTGATGACCCGAACTCGACATGTGCTGCTGGTGGCGGATGGCGCGGAAAAATTCGCCGGTGAAATGGAGGTCCCGCGGGTGGAGCCTTCCTATTTCGACACCGATCGACAGCATAAAAACTGGCTCGAAGTCCGCGAACGGCAAGCCAAGCAAGGCAAGAAAGGAACCGTCGGCTGCGTGGCACTCGACAAACGCGGAAATATCGCCGCCGGTACTTCCACGGGAGGACTGACCAACAAGAAATACGGTCGTGTGGGAGATTCACCGATCGTCGGAGCCGGCACTTACGCCGACAACGCTACCTGCGGCGTGAGTTGCACTGGAACCGGCGAGGAGTTCATTCGCAATGCCGTGGCCCATGATGTCTCGGCGCGAATGCGGTTTCTTAAGTTGCCGGTCGCCGCGGCGGCCCGGCAGGTCGTTCACGAAGTTCTCAAGCCCGACGACGGCGCCTTGATTGCACTGAGCTCGACAGGAGAGATCGCGGCCGAGTTTAATACCGGCGGCCTGGCTCGCGCTGCCGCAAACTCCGCAGGGTTGCTCGAAGTGAAACTGGGAAAATAGTCGTGATCGCAAGCCCTACCTCGTCCTTGGGCCATGGTCGATGATCGTACTGCTGTTTGATATCGACGGAACGCTGTTGCTGACGGGCGGGGCAGGCCTCGCTTCGTTGCGGGGCGCAATGCGAGACGAATTTGGCGTCAGCGACCCCTTTCAAGTGGAACTCAGCGGCCGCACCGATCGCGGAATCGCGGCGGAGCTTTTTGCGCGGCACGCTATCGAGAACTGCGAGCCCAACTGGCAGCGATTTCGCGACGCTTACCTGCGCCAACTGGCTCTGGAACTCCCGCTGCGTCAGGGGTCGGTCTTGCCCGGCGTGTTGTCGCTGCTGGGAACATTGTCCGCTCGCCCTGATGTGGCACTTGGACTGCTGACGGGCAATGTGCGCCGAGGCGCCGCGCTGAAGTTGGAACATTACCGATTGCACAGCTATTTTGCTTTCGGCGGTTATGGCGACGACCATTCACATCGCGATCTGGTCGCGGCGTCTGCCTTGTATGCGGCGCGGCAGCATCTGAACTCACCGCACCGTGATGTCTGGGTGATCGGCGATACTCCACTGGATATTCGCTGCGCGCGAGCCATCGGCGCTCGATCACTCGCCGTCGCCACAGGCAGCCACCCGCAAGACGAGCTTCAAGCCTGCGAACCCGACCTGTTACTCCCGACACTGGAATCGGCCGACGATTTCCTGCACCGAATCCACACCATCCCCTAGAACCCATCCGCAAAAAGGCCTTCCAGCCCCAGCAAAATCTTATCGATAGGGGTAGGGAGACCCGATTGAGTTCGGGCCCCCTCCCTCCGAACCGTACGAGCGGTTCTCCCGCATACGGCTCTCCGGTCAGTGGTTGCCCTTTGGGGATTGAACAAATCTGGCATGGCTGTTTCCAGACTGGAAAGCCCTCGCCAGAGAAAGAATCGATTGGGCCATTGTTGGGTTGCGGGTTTTCTTCGCGGATTACGTCGTTGTCGTTTTGCTATCAGGCGTCGGAGCCTGCGGCGCACGAGTTGATCGTAAGTAGCGAAGATGTTCCAGAAACAGTGACGAAAGTAGTGAACCAACCTCGCAAGACGGAATTCAGTTTTTGGATATAGGAATCCAGTGACTGGCCAGACTTGCGTGGGGTCAGTTGTCGGATGCGGTCCATGAGTTTCTTGTGGCTCTTTTCCTTTGGAAAGCGAAACCTCCCACGAAAGGAATAGCCCAAGAATGAAAAAACTCGGTACGCGGATCGTCGGAATACCTAGCGGGCGTTTCTCAGAACCACCCGGTTTCGGAATCCAGGTTCGTCGAACCGCTGACGGACAGTAGGTACCGTTCCGCAGTTGTTCGTACGTGTGCTGGAGTTCCTCTCGCCCATGGGCGGCGAAGGTTTCGACGGTCTGCCGGTCTACGCCACAGGCGCCTCCGTTTGTCCACACTTTACGCGCGGAGTCGCCGAGGTTTTCCGGGCCGTATACTTT